>JRYG01000049.1_pt1 | contig 49178 bp, 44 predicted proteins | sample 235341 | NCBI WGS metagenome assembly JRYG01 (sample SAMN03074218, study PRJNA261478) | activated sludge metagenome | biome: Wastewater Treatment Plant; feature: Wastewater; material: Activated sludge; isolation source: activated biomass of a wastewater treatment plant treating hydrocarbon... ...
TGCTCGGCGAGCTGGCCGACGATGGCGAGGTTCTTTTCCGCCGTGGCCTGGTCGCCCCGGCGCATGAACTCGGCGGCATTGGCGGACAGGGTGCGGATGGCCCCCAGGGGCTGGCTCAGCTCGTGGGTGATGCCGGTGGCCATCTGGCCGAGGACGGCGAGCTTGGCCGCCTGCACCAGTTCGTCCTGGGCGGCGCGCAGGGTCTGCTCGGCCCGCTGGCGCTCGGCCACCTCCTGGCGCAGCCGCGCCACCGCTTCGGAAAGGTCGGCGGTGCGCTCGCCCACCTTGCGCTCCAGATCCTGGTTGGCGCGCTGCAGGAGGCAGCGGGCCTCCTCCCTTTCCCGCGCCCGGCGGCGTCGCTGGTTGAGGTAGAGAAGGGCGAGCAGCAGGCAGCCCAGGGCGGCTACCACCAGGGCACCGTGGGTGGCCGCCTGCACCGCCACCGGCCGCAGGTCGGAAAAGACGATGATGCTCCAGGCCGTCCCCGACAGGCTGCGGGACAGGGCCAGGTAGGCGCGGGCGCCGGCGCCGGGCTCCATGTCGCCCCGCAGATGCTTGGGCAGGCGGACCACGGCGCCGGTGCCGCCGTCGTCGAGGGTGATGTCGAGGGACAGCTCCCCCACCGGCTGGCCGCCGAACTGTTCCCGGCCGATACGTTCCAGGGTCGCCCGGTCCTGGGCCTGCAGGGTGGCGTAGCGCCACTCCGGCGGCGAGGCGAGGAGCACGATGCCGTTGCCGTCCACGATCAGCGCCGGGGCCTCCTGGGCCAGCCAGCGGCGTTCCAGGGCGCGGATGCCGGACTGCACGACGGCGACGCCGATGACTTGCCAGTCCCGGGCCTCGTCCCGGATGGGCAGGGCGAAGAAGAAGCCCGGTTCCTGGCGGACCATGTCGACGGCGTAGTGCCGGGCCGGGATGCCGGCGGCGGCGCTCTTGAAGAGGGGCAGGTGGGAGAGATCCTTGCCCAGCAGGTTGTCGGAGAAGATCCAGTCGCTGGAGGCGGCCACCCGGCCGGCGGTGTCGAGGACGAAGATGGCCGGCCCGCCGAGGGCGTCGTTGAGTTTTTGCAGGTAGCGGTTGGCGGCCGCCTGGCGCGCGCCCCGCGACGCTTCCGGCGTCCGCAGCAGGGCCAGGATGTCCGGGTTGAGCTCGATGGCGCTGGGAATCGAGGCGTGCCGGGTGGCCTCGCTGTCGATGGCGGCGGCCAGGATGTCGAGCTGGTGGCTGGCGTCTTCACCCATGCGGGCGATGCCGTAGCGCTCGGAAAGCCGGTAGGCCAGCGTCCCCACCAGGAAGAGGACGGCCAGGACCACCGCCAGCGCCAGGGCGCTGTGGGGCCGGGGCAGGCGGACGGGGATGGTTTGGCGGTCTCGGGGCATGGCTGGCGTGGCGCAGGCGTCGGCCCATTGTAACCGTCGCTGGCCGGAGCCTCCGTCATTCATGGCGGCATCCTTTTTCCATCTCAGGTGCCGGCGACGAAGCTGCGGATGCCGGAGGCGACGAACTGCACGCCGATGCAGATAAGCAGGAAGCCGGTCAGGCGGGTGACGACATTGATGCCCTCGCCTCCCAGGCGCCGGGACACCCAGCGGGCGGAGCGCAACACCCCCCAGACCAGCAGGCAGGTCAGGGCGATGGCGGCCAGGGTGGCGGCGTAGGCCAGCAGGCGGCGCAGGCCGCCGGCCAGCTCGGCGATCTCCGAGGAGATGCCGATGACCGTGGCCAGGGCGCCGGGCCCGGCGATGCCCGGCATGGCCAGGGGAAAGAAGGCGAAGCTGCCGCTGCCGCCGGCCAGGGGGGCGTCGCCGCTGCCGAAAAGCATGCGGTAGCCGATGAGGGCCACGGTGAGCCCGCCGGCGATGCGCAAGGCGCCGAAGGAAATGCCGAAGGCTTCGAGGATGAAGACCCCGGCGAAGAGCCCCCCGGCCAGCAGGAGGAAGCCGTAGAAGCAGGCCCGGCGTGCCTCCCGGGACGACGCTCCGGCGTCGAGATCCGCTGCCAGGCTGAGGAAGACGGGAATCTTGGAGAGCGGGTTGGTGATGGTGGCCAGGCTCACCAGGCCGCCAAGAAAAAAGCCCACCACCAGCCGGTTGAGGCTGTCGTCCATGGCCCGGATCAGTGCTGCAGGATCTTGGCCAGGAACTGCTGGGCCCGCTCCGAGCGGGGGTTGGCGAAGAAGGTTTCCTTGCCCTCGTCCTCGACGATGCGGCCGTGGTCCATGAAGATCACCCGGTGGGCCACCCGCTTGGCGAAGCCCATCTCGTGGGTGACGCACATCATGGTCATGCCCTCCTGGGCCAGCTCGGTCATGACGTCCAGCACCTCGTTGATCATCTCCGGGTCCAGGGCCGAGGTGGGCTCGTCGAAAAGCATGCAGATGGGGTCCATGGCCAGGGCCCGGGCGATGGCCACCCGCTGCTGCTGGCCGCCGGAAAGCTGGCCGGGGAACTTGTGGGCGTGGGCCTTCAGCCCCACCCGGTCGAGGAGCTTCAGGCCCTTGTCCACCGCCTCGTCACGGCCGCGCTTCAACACCTTCATCTGGGCAATGGCCAGGTTGTCGGTGATGCTCATGTGGGGAAAGAGTTCGAAGTGCTGGAAGACCATGCCGACCCGGGCCCGCAGCTTGGACAGGTTGGTCTTGGGGTCGCCGACGGAAGTGCCGTCCACGACGATGTCGCCGGCCTGGAAGGGCTCCAGGCCATTGACGCACTTGATGAGGGTGGACTTGCCGGAGCCCGAGGGGCCGCACACCACCACCACCTCGCCCTTGGCTACCGTGGTGCTGCAGTCCTTGAGGACCTCGAAACTGCCGTACTGCTTGCCGACATTTGCGATCTTGATCATGGAAGTCTCCTGAAACCGGCCGTTTAGGCGGGATGGTATTTTTTCTGCAGCTGCTTCACCAGGCGGGAAGCCGAATAGCAGAGGATGAAATAGACGAGGCCGGCGAAGAGCAGCAGTTCCACCAGGCGGCCGTCGCGGTCGCCCACCTTGTAGGCAGCGCCGAAGAAGTCGGCCAGGGCCGAGACGTAAACCAGGGAGGTATCCTGGAAGAGGATGATGGCCTGGGTCAGCAGCAGGGGCACCATGTTGCGGAAGGCCTGGGGCAGGACCACCAGACGCATGGCCTGGCCGTAGGTCATGCCCAGGGCGTAGGCCGCCCCCACCTGCCCCTTGGGCACGCTCTGAATGCCGGCGCGGATGATTTCCGAATAGTAGGCCGACTCGAAGAGGGCGAAGCCGGTCATGGCCGAGGCCAAGCGCATGTCGGTGCCAGCCGGCAGGCCGAAGAGCTGCTCGATGGCCTTGGGCACGATGAGGAAGAACCACAGCAGGACCATCACCAGGGGCACCGAGCGGAACAGGTTGACGTAGCCGGCGGCGAACCAGGCCAGGGGTTTCACCGGCGACAGCCGCAGCATGGCCAGGAGGGTGCCCCAGACGATGCCGATGACGACGGCGGTGAAGGTGATCTCCAGGGAGACCTTCATGCCGTCCCAGAGGAAAGGCAGGGCGCCGGGGATGGAGGACCAGTCGAATTCGTACATGCTCATTTACCTCCCAGGTAGCCGGGAACCCGGACCTTGTCTTCCAGCTTCTTCATCAGGGTCATGACCACCACGTTGATGACCAGGTAGGCCACCGTGACGGCGATGAAGGATTCGTAGGGCTGGGCGGTGTAATCGACCAGCTGGCGGCCCTGGGCGGCCAGTTCGAGGAGGCCGATGGTGGAGCAGACGGCGGAATTCTTGAAGATGTTGAGGAATTCCGAGGTCAGCGGCGGCACGATGAGGCGAAAGGCCATGGGCAGGATGACGAAGCGGTAGGTCTGGGGCAGGGTCAGCCCCAGGGCCAGGCCGGCGTTCTTCTGCCCCTTGGGCAGGGAGCCGATGCCGGCCCGCACCTGCTCCGCCACCCGGGCGCTGGTGAACAGCCCCAGGCAGACCATGGAAGCCAGGAACTGCTGCAGCACCGGATTGGCCTGCTTGTAGGCGTCGCCGATGCTGGCCGGCAGCAGCTCGGGCAGCACGAAGTACCAGCTGAACAACTGCACCAGCAGGGGCACGTTGCGGAACATCTCGACATAGGCCGTCGCCAGGCCGGACAGGGTGCGGTTGGGCACCGTGCGCAGCACGCCGACCAGGGCCCCCAGCGCCAGGGCCAGGACCCAGGCGCTGAGGGACAGGGCGACGGTCATCTGGAGGCCGGAGAACATCCAGCCCAGGTAGACGTCGTCACCGGCGGCGGTCGGTTGCAGGAACACGCCCCAGTTCCATTGATAGCTCATTTCGTCATCCTCCATGGGGTGGGGCCGGCGCCGCCGGCCCCGGCGGCCTTACTCGAAAGCCTTGTCGTTGGGCGCCTTGTAGAGGGTCTTCATGTCGTCCGACAGCGGCATATTGAGATTCAGCCCCTTGGGCGGGATGGGGTTCATGAACCATTTGGCGTAGATCTTCTCGGCCTCCCCCGAAGTCATGGCCTTGGTGAGGGCGGCATCGACCACCTTCTTGAAGCCGGGGTCGTCCTTCCTCAGCATGCAGCCGTAGGCTTCCTTCGATTGGGGCGTGCCCACCACCACCCAGTCGCCGGGCTTCTTGGCCTTGGCCATCTCGCCGAAGAGCAGCGCGTCGTCCATCATGAAGGCCACCGCCCGGCCGGTTTCCAGGGTGAGGAAGCTCTCCCCGTGGTCCTTGGCGGAGATGATGTTCATGCCCATCTTCTTGTCTTCGTTCATCTTGCGGATGAGCCGTTCGGAGGTGGTGCCGGCGGTGGTGACCACGTTCTTGCCGGCCAGGTCGGGGAAGTCCTTGATGCCGGAGTCCTTCTTGGTCATCAGGCGGGTGCCGATGACGAAGATGGTGGTGGAGAAGCCGACCTGCTTCTGCCGTTCGAGGTTGTTGGTGGTGGAACCGCATTCGATGTCGACGGTGCCGTTCTGGACCAGGGTGATGCGGTTGGCGGAGGTGACGGGCATCAGCTTGGTGTCGAGCTTGGCGAGCTTCAGTTCGGCCTTGAGGGCGTCGACCACCTTCAGCATCATTTCCTGGGAGTAGCCGATGACCTGCTGCTTGTCGTCGTAGTAGGAGAAGGGGATGGACGATTCCCGGTGGCCCAGGGTGATCGAGCCGGTGTCCTTGATCTTCTTGAGGGTGGCGGAATCGTCGGCAAGGGCGGGCAGCGCGGACAGGACCGCCAGGGCGGCAAGGGCGTAACGCTTCATGGTGTCTCCTCGGTAGTGGGGGGGGACGAATGTTCCCCGACACTCGTCTATTGCATAGGCCGTGCCAAGCCGGATCGATTTGCATACCAATGATTTTATTGCATTTTTTTGAGCACCCGGCAGCCGGCCATCGGATTTCCGACACCCAGCCAATTTCACCATCGGATTTCCGACGGTTGCGGCTGGATAGCCTGGGATGCCGGTGGAACATACCTTCGGTTTCCCGAGGGCAGCCCGGGCGGATTCGCCGGAATTCCGGCTGGTCCTCGCCAGGGCGAAACCCGTAGTGCTTAACAATCAATAAGTTAAACAATGCCATTGGGGCGGCGGGTATGGCATGGCTCCTGCGATAACGAACTCCCGGGCCGGATTCACCGGCCCCGACAACTGCAACGAGCAACGGAGACAAGCATGAGTACCACCACCTACCGCACCGAACACGACCTCCTCGGCGACAAGGAAGTGCCCACCGCCGCCTACTACGGCGTACACACCCTGCGGGCCCTGGAAAACTTCAACATCAGCGGCATCGCCATCGCCGTCTATCCCGACCTGGTGCGCGCCCTGGCCCAGATCAAGCTGGCCGCCGCCCAGGCCAACCGGGAACTGGGCCTGCTGCCGGCCCAACAGGCCGAGGCCATCGTCGCCGCCTGCAAGGAGGTGATCGCCGGCCGCTTCCACGACCAGTTCGTGGTGGATGTCATCCAGGGTGGCGCCGGCACCTCCACCAACATGAACGCCAACGAGGTCATCGCCAACCGGGCCCTCGAACTTCTCGGCCACGTCCGGGGCGACTACGGCTTCCTGCACCCCAACGAGCAGGTCAACATGAGCCAGTCCACCAACGACGTCTATCCGACGGCCCTCAAGCTGGCCACCTACGTGGGCATCTTCCGCCTGGTGGACGCCATGGCCCACCTGCGCCACGCCTTCGAGCGCAAGGCCGAGGAATTCGCCGACGTCCTCAAGATGGGCCGCACCCAGTTGCAGGATGCAGTGCCCATGACCCTCGGCCAGGAGTTCTCCACCTACGCCACCATGCTCGGCGAGGACGAGGAGCGCCTGAAGGAGGCCGCCCTGCTCATCCGCGAAATCAACCTCGGCGCCACCGCCATCGGCACCGGCATCAATGCCCACCCTGACTACGCCGCCCTGGTCTGCCGGCGGCTGGCCGAGGCCAGCGGGGTGCCGGTCATCACCGCCCCCAACCTCATCGAGGCCACCCAGGACTGCGGCGCCTTCGTCCAGCTATCCGGCGTGCTGAAGCGGGTGGCTGTGAAGCTTTCCAAGGTCTGCAACGACCTGCGCCTCCTGTCCTCCGGCCCCCGCGCCGGTCTCGGCGAAATCAACCTGCCGCCCCGCCAGGCCGGCTCCTCCATCATGCCGGGCAAGGTGAACCCGGTGATCCCCGAGGTGGTGAACCAGATCGCCTTCGAGGTCATCGGCAACGACCTCACCGTCTCCTTCGCCGCCGAGGCCGGCCAGCTGCAGTTGAACGCCTTCGAGCCCATCATCGCCCACAGCATCTTCAAGAGCGTGCTGCACCTCACCCGCGGCTGCGCCACCCTGGCCGACCTCTGCGTCGACGGCATCACCGCCAACCGGGACGCCCTCAAGGCGAGCGTCGAGCGTTCCATCGGCATCGTCACCGCCCTCAACCCCTACATCGGCTACGCCAACGCCACCGAAGTGGCCGCCGAAGCCCACGCCAGCGGCCGTGGCGTGGCGGAAATCGTGCTGGCCCGGGGCCTCATGACCGCCGAGACCCTGGCCGAGGCCCTGCGCCCCGAGGTGCTGACGCAACCGCGCGCCCTGCCCGCCCGCCGGGCCGCCTGAGCCTTACCGGAGAACCCGTCATGAAAACCCACAAGTCTTCGACCCTCATCTTCGCCGCCCTCATCCTCGGCATCGCCGTCGGCTACGCCTGCAACCAGATGGCGCCGGCGGCGGCCAAGGAGGCCGCCGGCTATTTCGGCATGGTCACCGACATCTTCCTGCGCCTCATCAAGATGATCATCGCCCCCCTGGTCTTCGCCACCCTGGTTTCCGGCCTGGCCAACATCGGCGACTCCCGCACCGTCGGCCGCATCGGCACCAAGGCCCTGGGCTGGTTCGTCGCCGCCTCCCTGGTCTCGCTCCTCATCGGCCTGGTCTTCGCCAACCTGCTGGAACCGGGCAGTGGCCTGGCCATGCCCCTGCCCGAGGCGGGCGCCGCCACCAACCTGAAGACCGGCGCCCTCAACCTCAAGGACTTCGTCGCCCAGGTCTTCCCCAAGAGCATCGTCGAAGCCATGGCCGGCAACTCGGTGCTGCAGATCCTGGTCTTCTCGGTCTTCTTCGGCCTCGCCCTCGGCCAGCTCCACAGCCAGTCCGCCCGCAGCCTGGCGGCCACCCTGGACGACGTGGTGCACGTCATGCTCAAGGTCACCGACTACGTCATGCGCTTCGCCCCCGTCGGCGTCTTCGCCGCCGCGGCCGGCGTGGTGGCCGTGCAGGGGGTGGGCATGCTGACCGTCTTCGGCAAGCTCCTGGCCGCCTTCTACCTGGCCCTGGCGGTGCTGTGGGCGGTGCTCATCGCCGCCGGCTACCTGGTCATGGGCCGCGAAGTCTTCCGCCTCCTCAAGCTGGTCAAGAGCCCCATGCTCCTGGGCTTCTCCACCGCCAGCAGCGAATCGGCCTACCCCAAGCTGATGGAGCAACTGGAGAAATTCGGCGTGCGCAACCGGGTCACCGGCTTCGTCCTGCCCCTGGGCTATTCCTTCAACCTCGACGGCTCCATGATGTACACCGCCTTCGCCGCCCTCTTCGTGGCCCAGGCCTACGGCATCCCGCTGTCGCTGGGGGAGCAGGTAACCATGCTGCTGGTGCTGATGGTGTCCAGCAAGGGCGTCGCCGGCGTGCCCCGCTCCTCGCTTGTGGTGGTGGCCGCCGTGCTGCCCATGTTCCACCTGCCGGAGGCCGGCATTTTGCTCATCATGGGCATCGACCACTTCCTGGACATGGGTCGCACCGCCACCAACGTGCTGGGCAACGCCATCGCCACGGCGGCGGTGGCCAAGTGGGAGGGGGCCGTCGCCCCGGCCGGGGAAACCCTGGACGACGAGGACGCCGCCCTGCCGGAAGCGTTGGCGGCCCCGGCTCCGGCGGCCTGACGCAACAGCCTGCCCGGCAGGCGAAAAAAGCCCAACCCGCAAGGGTTGGGCTTTTTGTTGGGCGGTTGGATCAGAAAGTGTATTGGAAGCCCAGGGCCAGGCCCAGGGCCGAGTCGCCGTTGTCGATGCTGTAGCTGCCGGAGGAACTGGTGCCCATGGGCACCAGGGCGCTGGCGGCGTCGTTGGTGTGGTTGGCGATGACGCCGTAGACGTTGGCCTGGGGACTGATGGCCTCGATCCAGCCCACCGCCAGGGCACCGGAGCGGTCCTCCACGCCGTCGGTCTTGCCGCGGCCGTAGACCGCCAGCAGCTGGCCGGTGGAGGTCATGGCGGTCTTGCTGCCGACCATCCACTCGCGGCGACTCCGGTTGATGCCGCCGTCGACGTCGATGTCCACCCGGGCGAGGCCGGCCATCAGGCGCGTGTTACCGAGCTGGTAGCTGGCGCCGGCGAAGCCGTGCCGGCTGAGGGCGTTGGCCACGTTGATGTGGTCGTCCCGCTGGTAGGCGAGGCCGAGGCCGAGGGGCCCGTTGGCATAGGCGACGGAGAGGGCGGTGGCGTCGCGGCGGCTGTTGCCGGTTTCACCGCCCAGGGCCGCCATCAGGCTGGCGCTGAAGCCGGCCAAGGTCGGCGTGCGGTAGATGAGGGCGCTGTCGTAGCGGGTGGCGCCGGCGGTGACCTGGCCGGAATTGGTGGGCGAGCCGTAGCCCTGCTCAAAGGGATCGAAGCCGGTGACGGTGTTGTACAGGGGGGAATACTGGCGGCCGGCGGTGAGGGTGCCGTAGCGGGTCTCCACCCCGGCGTAGGCCTGGCGACCGAAGAGCAGCCCGCCCTGGGCGGAGCGGCCCTTGTTGATGAAGACGCCGCCCTCCACCTGGAAGATGCCGCGCACGCCGGGGGCGATGTCGGCGCCGCCCTTGATGCCCCAGCGGCTGCCGTTCATGCCGCCGGATTCGAGGGCGACGCGGGTGCCCCTGCTGCCGCGGGTGTCGTATTCGCCGAAGACGTCGATCTTGCCGTAGAGGGTGACGTTGGAATTGGCCAGCAGCGACGGATTGCCGGCCGCCACCGTGGCCGGCGCAGCCGCCGCCGGGGCGGCAGCGGGGGCGGCGGCCTTCTCGGCTTCCAGTTGGGCGACGCGGGCCTGGAGCTTTTCCAGGACAGCCTTCACCTCTTCCAGTTCGCCGCCGACGGCGACACCGGGGAGGACGGTGCCGACGAGGGCCAGGGCGGATGCGATTTGCTTGATTTGCATGAATGTCTCCAAATTTTAGGGATGAGTTCTCCCCCGGCCCCGGAGGGGGCCGAAACGGGGGATGTCGAGGGGAAATGGGCGGCCCCTAGGGAGCCGCGCCCGGGGGTTTCAGCGCGGGAGGATCAGTATTCCCAGAAGATGCGCTGCAGGGACTTGGCGTCCTGGGAGGTGGTCAGCGCCACCGCCGCCAGGATGCGGGCCTTCTGGGGGTTGAGGTCGTGGGCGACCACCCAGTCGTATTTGTCGTCGGGCTGCTCGGCGTTGCGGATGACGAACCCGCCGGCCACCCGGGCGGCGCGGATGACCTGGACGCCCCGGCCACGGATTTCCTTGAGGACCGGCACCAGGCGATCCGCCACCGACCCGTTGCCGGTGCCGGCGAGGATCACCGCCTTGTCCCCCTGCAGCGCGAAGGCCCGCAGGGCGGCGTCGCCCATGTTGCCGTAGCCGTAGGCGATATCCACCGGCGCCAAGGCGTCGATGCGGTCGATGTCGAACTCGGAATTGACGGTGTGGCGCTTGACCGGCGCCCGGAACCAGTAATTCCTGCCCTCCACCACCATGCCCAGGGCGCCCCACTGGCTCTTGAAGGCCTCGGTGCGGATATTGATGGCCTTGCTCACGTCGCGGCCGCTGTTGATCTCGTCGTTCATGGTCACCAGCACGCCCCTGCCGCGGGCGTCGGCGCTGGCCGCCACGGTGACGGCGTTGAACAGGTTGAGCATGCCGTCGGCCGACATGGCGGTGCCCGGCCGCATGGACCCGACGACGACGATGGGCTTGTCGCTATGGACCACCAGGTTGAGGAAGTAGGCGGTCTCCTCCAGGGTGTCGGTGCCGTGGGTAACGACGATGCCGTCGACGTCGGCCTGCCTGGCCAGGGCGGAAACCCGCTTGCCGAGCTGCAGCAGGTGGGCGTTGGTGAAGCTTTCCGAAGCGATCTGGAAGACCTGCTCGCCGCGTACGTTGGCAACGTTGGCGAGTTCCGGGACGCCGGCGATAAGCTTGTCCACCGGCATCTTGGCGGCCTGGTAGGTGGCGCTGTTGGTGGCGGAAGCGCCGGCCCCGGCGATGGTGCCGCCGGTGGCCAGGATGACCACGTTGGGCTTGTCGGCGGCGAGGGCGGCGGCGGCGAGGCACAGGCCCCAGGCCAGGGTGGCGAAGGCGCGCAGGGCGCGGTGATGCAGCATGGTTGTCTCCTCCAGTGTCGGGATTGTCGAAATACGGGCGGCCCGGCCGGGCCGGCCATGACAATAGGCAAGGCCCGTACCACCGCAGCACGGCACCGCAACACAATGAATTAAAAGTGATTTTTCCAGCCAGCCGGGGCCGCGGCGTCGGTCCGCCGATGCCACCATCCCTTTTTCAATCCGGATTTCCGATGGCTGCGAGTTCGTGGTCCGGCTAGCGATACCAGGGCAGGTTGCGGCGCAGGGAGATGACCTGGCCGGCGTCGGCCACCGAATAGCCGGGCAGGTTCGCCGCCGCCGCCCGGAAGCGTTCGCTGCCGAGGACGGCGATGACGGCCTGGACGCTGTCGCTGTCGAAAGTTTCCTTGCGGCAGGCGACAAAGAAGTGCTCGACGAGCAGGGGCACGAAAGCCAGGTGGAAACGCACCGCCGCCGCCCGCAGGCCGAGGCCGCAGTTGCCCAGCCCGGCGGCCACGGTGGCGGCCACCGACAGGTGGTTCGGCTCTTCGTGGCCATAGCATCGAACGTCGGCCATGGACAGGCCGTAGTGGGCCAGCAGTTCGTCGAGAAGGATGCGGGTGCCCGATCCGCTGCGCCGGTTGACGAAGGTGACGTCGGGCCGCGCCAGGTCGCGGATGCCGGCGATGTCCAAGGGGTTGCCGGAGGGCACGATCAGTCCCTGCTCCCGGCTCGCCAGACGGATGAGCTTGTGGTCCCCCAGGCGCAGCAAGCGGCCCAGGCGCAGGTGCAGGCCGGAACCCCGCTGGCACAGTTCCGGGTGGTCGAGTGGAATGTGCACGCCGGCCAGCAGGCATTCGCCGTCGTTGAGCCGGGCAAGGGCCTTGGCGCTGCCCTGGTATTCAATGTCGAGGAGGATGCTGGAACGTTCGCGCACGCCCTCGCGCAGGGCGCCGATGAGGAAATCGTGGCTGGTGCACATGCTGACCGGCTTCAAGCCGGGCTGGACGGCGAGGAGCAGTTCGTTGTCGATCTTGGCGGCCAGGGCCTCGGCGCTGGGCAGGTGGCGCGCCAGCATGCGCTTCTCAGCCGCCAGCAGGCGTTCCCCCAGCCCGGACAACTGGGCCGACTGCCCCGCCTTCCCCGCCAGCAGCGACTCGCCGAAGACGCTTTCCTGCTGCTTGAGATAACCCCACAGATGGCGATAGGAAAGGCCGAGGCGATAGGCGGCACGGCCGATGGACCCTTCCTCCTGGATGGCGGCGAGCATGGCGAAGAGGGGGTGGTCGAGCTGCAGGCCGATTTCGCCGGGCAAGGCGGCGATGGCCGGGTCGAAGCTGTAGGAAAGATTGACGCTCATGGGCGGAGGATAACCGAAACCTTGACTTCCACGAAAACCATTGTGCCACAAAGGTTTTAGGGGCTTATCGAGCAAAAATACTGCTCCAATTTTGCCGCCGGAAAGCAGGCACGGGTGTTGCCAAAGCCTTGGGGCGACACAACGCAACAACCCCTCTTTCCAGACAAGGAGACGACATGATCTACGCTGCTCCCGGCGCCGCCGGCGCCCCCATCGCCTACAAGGCCAAATACGACAACTTCATCGGCGGCAAGTGGGTCGCCCCGGTCAAGGGCGAATACTTCGACGTCCTCACCCCGATTTCCGGCAAGGCCTACACCCAGGCTGCCCGTTCCACCGCCGAAGACATCGAGCTGGCCCTGAACGCCGCCCACGCCGCTTTCCCCAAGTGGGGCAAGACCCCGGCCGCCGACCGCGCCAACATCCTGCTCAAGATCGCCGATCGCATCGAGCAGAACCTGGAAGTCCTGGCGTATGCCGAGACCGTCGATAACGGCAAGCCGATCCGTGAAACCCTGGCCGCCGACGTCCCCCTGTCCGCCGACCACTTCCGCTATTTCGCCGGCTGCCTGCGCGCCCAGGAAGGCGGCATTTCCGAGATTGACGAGAACACCGTCGCCTACCACCTGCACGAGCCCCTGGGCGTCGTCGGCCAGATCATCCCCTGGAACTTCCCGCTGCTGATGGCCGCCTGGAAGCTGGCCCCCGCCCTCGGCGCCGGCAACTGCGTGGTGCTCAAGCCCGCCGAATCCACCCCCATCTCCATCCTGGTCCTGGTCGAACTGATCGCCGACCTGCTGCCCCCGGGCGTGCTGAACATCGTCAACGGCTTCGGCCGCGAAGCCGGCATGCCGCTGGCCACCAGCAAGCGCATCGCCAAGATCGCCTTCACCGGCTCCACCGCCACCGGCAAGATCATCGGCCAGGCCGCCGCCACCAACCTGATCCCCGCCACCCTGGAGCTGGGCGGCAAGTCCCCCAACATCTTCTTCGAAGACGTGATGGACAAGGACGACAGCTTCCTCGACAAGGCCATCGAAGGCCTGGTGCTGTTCGCCTTCAACCAGGGCGAAGTGTGCACCTGCCCGTCCCGCGCCCTGATCCAGGAATCCATCTACGACAAGTTCATGGAGCGCGTCCTGCCGCGCGTCGCCGCCATCAAGCAGGGCAGCCCGCTGGATACCGAGACCATGATCGGCGCCCAGGCTTCCCAGATGCAGATCGACAAGATCAGCTCCTACCTGGAGCTGGGCAAGCAGGAAGGCGCCCAGGTGCTGATCGGCGGCAACCGCGCCCACCTGGGCGGCGACCTGGAAGGCGGCTACTACATCCAGCCGACCCTGTTCAAGGGCCACAACAAGATGCGCATCTTCCAGGAAGAAATCTTCGGCCCGGTGCTGGCCGTGACCACCTTCAAGGACGAAGCCCAGGCCCTGGAAATCGCCAACGACACCATCTACGGTCTCGGCGCCGGCGTCTGGAGCCGCAACGGCAACCGCGCCTACCGCATGGGCCGCGCCATCCAGGCCGGCCGCGTGTGGACCAACTGCTACCACGCCTACCCGGCCCACGCCGCCTTCGGCGGCTACAAGGAATCCGGCATCGGCCGCGAGACCCACAAGATGATGCTCGACCACTACCAGCAGACCAAGAACCTGCTGGTCAGCTACAGCGAGAACAAGCTGGGCTTCTTCTAAGCCGGGGCGCGCTTCGGCAAACCCAAAGGGGGGCGGGCAACCGCCCCTTTTTTCTGGAGACATTCATGGTCGCAAGAGTCGTCGCTACCGATGCCGCCCTGGCGTTCATCGACTACCTCGGCAAGAAGCACAATTCCGCCCTCGTCTTCTACCAGTCCGGCGGCTGCTGCGACAACAGCGCCCCCAACTGCCTGCTGCCCGGGGACCTCGCCATTTCCCCCAACGACGAACTGCTCGGCGATATCGGCGGCTGCCCGTTCTATATCAGCAAGTCCCAGTACGAGTTCACCAAGCACACCCAGGTCATCATCGACGTGGTGGCATGCCCCGGTGGCGGCGATTTCTCCCTGGATAACGGGGAGGCGCGATCCTTCATCTCCCGGTCGCGGCTGTTCACCGACGCCGAATGGGCGGAACTGGTTGCCAACGGCGCATGCGCCTGACCCCGCTCCAGGACTGAACAACTGTCATGGCTGGAGCAGCCGGCGGAACAACGCCGCCGGCACCAACCTATGCAATTCCGTGCATAGCGCCGGGTTCAGTCGACCCGGGTATCCAGCCCCTGCTCGGCCAGTTCCGCCGCCCGCAACACGGCCCGGGCCTTGTTCTGGGTTTCCTGCCATTCGGCGTTGGGGTCGGAGTCGGCGACGATGCCGGCACCGGCCTGAACGTGCAGTTCCTTGTCCTTGACGACAGCGGTGCGGATGGCGATGGCCAGGTCCATGTCGCCGTGGAAGCCCAGGTAGCCGACGGCGCCGGCGTAGATGCCGCGCTTCACCGGCTCCAGTTCGTCAATGATCTCCATGGCCCGCACCTTGGGGGCGCCGGAGACGGTGCCCGCAGGGAAGGTGGCCTTGAGCACGTCGAGGGCATCGAGCCCGGGCTGCAGCTTGCCTTCCACGTTGGAAACGATGTGCATGACGTGGGAGTAGCGCTCGATGACCATGTTTTCGGTGAGCTTCACCGTGCCGACCTGGGCGACGCGGCCGCAGTCGTTGCGGCCGAGGTCGAGGAGCTGCACGTGCTCGGCCCGTTCCTTCTCGTCGGCCAGGAGGTCGGCGGCGAGGGCGGTGTCCTCTTCCGCCGAGACCCCGCGCTTGCGGGTGCCGGCGATGGGGCGCACCGTCACCGTGTCGCCCTCCAGCCGCACCAGGATCTCCGGCGAGGCGCCGACGACGTGGAAATCCTCGAAGTCGAAATAGAACATGTAGGGCGAGGGATTGACGCTACGCAGGCTCCGGTAGAGGGCCATGGGGCTCGCGGCGAAGGGCTTGGTCATGCGCTGGGAGAGCACCACCTGCATGATGTCGCCCTCGGTGATGTAGTTCTTGGCCTTCTGCACCGCCGCCTTGAAGGCCGCCTCGCCGAAGACCGACACGGCGGGGGCCGAGGCGGTGGGCGTCTCCTCGGGGACGCTCACCGGCGCCCGCAACTTGGCCAGCAGTTCCTTCAGCCGTGCCCGGGCCTTCTGGTAGGCGCCGGGGACGCCCGGTTCGGCGTAGACCACCAGGGTCAGCTTGCCGGAAAGGTTGTCGACGACGGCGATTTCCTCGGAAAGGAGCAGCAGGATATCCGGGGTGCCCAGGTCGCCCGGCTTCTGGGTGCGGGTCAGGCGGGTTTCCACGTAGCGTACGGTGTCGTAGCCGAAACAGCCCACCAGGCCGCCGCAGAAGCGCGGCAGGCCGGCCGAGGGCGCGGCCCGGAAGCGCTTCATGAACTTGCCGATGAAATCGAGGGGATTGGCGTCGTCCTCCCGCTCGGCGATGCGGTTGCCGGTGAGTACCAGCACCTGGTGGCCATAGACGGCGATGCGGGTCGGCGCGTTGAGGCCAATGAAGGAATAGCGCCCGAAACGCTCGCCCCCCTGCACCGATTCCAGCAGGTAGGAGTAAGGGTGGTCGGCGAGCTTGAGGTAGATGGAGAGCGGCGTGTCGAGATCGGCGAAGGTCTCGAGGGTGACGGGGATACGGTTGTAGCCTTGCGCGGCGAGCGCGTTGAATTCGGTTTCAGTCATGGGAAGCCTCAAAAATGACGTCGGGGAGCGTAGCGGGGGCACCCGGGAGGGTGCCGGCACAATGGTCCTACGGGCGCCAAGGGCGCCAGCCGTGCCTGTCCTGAGCCAGGTCGCAGGGCCATTCGGTCCGGTTACGCAGGGAAGTCATTTTTGCCTGAGGTATCAGAAAGTTAGGGCATGCCGGTAGGCGGCAAACAGGTCCGATACTAGCGCATCGCAATCGGCACTGTCCACCGGCCGCCCCTCGTTGTAGCCGTAGGGGACGCAGAAGACGGGGCAGCCGGCGGCGCGGGCCGCCTGGATGTCGTTCTTCGAGTCGCCAATGTGCAGGTTGTCCACCGGCCGTGTTCCCAGCACCTCGCAGGCGTGGATGATCGGTCCCGGATGGGGCTTCTTGAACTCCGTCGTGTCGCCGGAGACGACCACATCGAAGAAATCGGCCATGGCCATGCGCTCCAGCAGGGCCTCGGTGAACAGGCCCGGCTTGTTGGTGACGACGCCGAGCTTGAGTCCGGCCTGCTTCCAGGCCTTGAGCCCCTCGATCACCCGCGGGTAGACGCCGGTCCGGGTGCCGTTCACCTCGGCGTAGTGGTGCTTGAAGGCTTCGATGCCGGCATGGAGCCGCTCCGCCGTCGGCGCATGGCCGTGGGTCAGGCAGCGCTCCACCAGCACCGCCATACCCTTGCCGACGAAGCTGTGGATCTCCGCCAGGGTGCGCGGCGGCTCGCCGAGATCCTCGAGCATGCGGCGACAGGCCTCGGCGAGGTCGGCGACGGTATCGAGCAGGGTGCCGTCGAGGTCGAAGGTGACGGATTTGAAGCGCATCAGACCTTCTCCAGCTCCCCGCGCAGGGCGGCAATGATGGAATCGTAGCGATGGGGGTCTTCGGCCTTGCCGGCGCCATAGACGGCGGAGCCGGCGACGAAGGTGTCGATGCCGGCCCGGGCGATCTCGGCGATATTGGCGGTATTGACGCCGCCGTCGATTTCCAGGCGGATGCGCCGCCCGCTCACCTGCTCGTAGGCGTCGAGCTTGGCCCTGGCCTGGCGGGCCTTGGCCAGGGCGGCGGAAATGAACTTCTGGCCGCCGAAGCCGGGGTTCACGCTCATCAGGAGGACCACGTCGAGCTTGTCCATGACGTAATCCATGTAGTCCAGCGGCGTCGCCGGATTGAAGACCAGGCCGGCCTGGCAGCCAGCGTCCCGTATGAGGGCCAGGCTGCGGTCCACGTGTTCGGAAGCCTCCGGGTGGAAAGTGATGATATTGGCCCCGGCCTTGGCGAAATCGGGGATGATTCGGTCAACGGGCCTGACCATCAGATGCACGTCGATGGGCGCCGTGGTGCAGGGGCGGATGGCCTCGCACACCAGGGGGCCGATGGTCAGGTTGGGAACGTAATGGTTGTCCATCACGTCAAAGTGAACCCAGTCGGCGCCCGCGGCGATGACATTGGCCACCTCCTCGCCCAGCTTGGCGAAATTGGCGGACAGGATGCTCGGGGCGATGAGAAAATCCTTGTTGGGCATTGCTGGTCTCCAAAAATATTAGTGTTTTCTAAATTACCATGGCCGAAGAGAAAAAATACCTGATCGACGTACACCCCCAACCACAGTTCATCCCGGATCAATCCGACCCGGAAAACGACCGCTATGTCTTCGCCTACACCATCACCATCAAGAACATCGGCAGCGTTCCGGCCCAGTTGATATCCCGGCACTGGATCATCACCGACGCCCACGGCGAGGTGCAGGAGGTGCGCGGCCTGGGCGTGGTCGGCCACCAACCCCTGCTGAAGCCCGGCGAAGCCTTCGAATATACCAGCGGATGCGCCCTGGCGACACCCGTCGGTACCATGAAGGGCACCTACCAGATGGTGGCCGAGGACGGCACCGCCTTCGACGCCGACATTCCCGAATTCACCCTGGCCATTCCGCGGGTGCTGCACTGAGCCTCAGGCACAGCTACACCCTCATCGCCCCCTTCTACGACGGGGCCATCGCCGCCGCCAGCCGCCCGCTCCGGGTACGCAGCCTGGCCGCCCTGCCGGCGGAGCCGAGCCGCGTTCTGCTGGCCGGCATCGGCACCGGCCTCGACCTGCCCCATCTGCCCCGGCAGCATCGCTACGTCGGGCTGGACGCCACCCCCGCCATGCTGCGCCGGGCCGTGCAACGGGCCGGCCACCTTCAGTTTTCCGGCATCCTCGGCGACGCGCAGCGCCTGCCCTTCGCCACCGCCTCCTTCGACGCCGCCGTTCTCCACCTGATCCTGGCGGTGGTGCCGGAACCCGCCGCCTGCCTTGCCGAAACCGCTCGGGTACTGCGTTCTGGCGGACGCATCCTGGTGCTCGACAAGTTCCTGCGCCCCGGCCAGCCTGCATTGTTGCGCCGCCTGGCGAACCCTCTGGCACGCCGCATCGCCACCCGGCTGGACGTGGTCTTCGAGGAAATCCTCGCCACCGTCCCCGGCCTGCAGGTGGAAAAAAACCAGCCGGCCCTGGCGGGCGGCTGGTTCCGTTACATCACTCTGGAGAAACGCTGATCAGCTGCGGTAATCCGCGTTGATTTTCACATAGTCGTAGGAAAAATCGCAGGTATAGACCTTGGCGGCGGCGGCGCCGCGGCCGAGGTGGACGCGCACAGTGATTTCCGCCTGCCGCATGACCCGGGCGCCGTCCTCTTCCCGGTAGGCGGCGGCGCGGCCGCCCTTTTCCGCCACCAGCACGTCGTCCAGCCAGACGCGGACGCTGTCCACGTCCAGGTCGGCAATGCCGGCGTAACCGACGGCGGCCAGGATGCGGCCGAGGTTGGGGTCGGAGGCGAAAAAGGCGGTCTTGACGAGGGGGGAATGGCCGATGGCGTAGCCCACCTGGCGGCACTCGGCGGCGTCCCTGCCGCCTTCGACGGCGACGGTGATGAACTTGGTGGCGCCTTCGCCGTCACGGACGATGGCCTGGGCCAGCTCCACGGCCACGCCGACGATGGCAGCCCTGACCTCAGCCCAGCCGGCCTCCTGGCCGCTGGCGAAGGTGGTGCCGGACTGGCCGCTGGCGACCATGACGAAGGAATCGTTGGTGGAGGTGTCGCCGTCCACCGTGATGCAGTTGAAGGAGGCGTCGGCCGCTTCCTTGACCAAGGTTTCCAGCAAGGGCTGGGCGATGCCGGCGTCGGTGGCGAGGAAGCCCAGCATGGTGGCCATGTTGGGCTTGATCATGCCGGCGCCCTTGGAGATGCCGGTGACGGTGACCGTCCGCCCGCCCACCGTGACACGCCGGGAAGCGGCCTTGGCAATGGTGTCGGTAGTCATGATGCCGTGGGCGGCGGCGTGCCAGTTGTCGGCCTTGAGGTCGGCCCGGCAGGCGGGCAATCCGGCGATGAGGCGCTCTACCGGCAGGGGCTCCAGGATGACGCCGGTGGAGAAGGGCAGCACCTGTTGCGCCTTCACCCCCAGCAGGCCGCCGACCGCCTCGCAGGTGGCCTGGGCCGCCTGGCGGCCCGGCTCGCCGGTGCCGGCGTTGGCGATGCCGGTATTGATGACCAGGGCGCGGATTTCGTCGCCGCTTCCCAGGTGGCTGCGGCACAACTGCACCGGGGCGGCGCAGAAGCGATTCTGGGTGAACACCCCTGCCACCGTGCACCCCGGATCGAGGGCGATGAGGGTCAGGTCGCGGCGGTTCTTCTTGCGGATTTCCGCCTCGGCGACGCCCAAGCGGACGCCAGAGACGGGGAAGAGCTGTTCAGGGGCGGGGGTCTGGTAGTTCACGGGCATTTACGCACCTCAAACGGTAAAGCGAAGCCAGGCCTGGGCGCCAAGCCGGCCGGCACAGGCAACGACGGCATGGCGAGCCTGTGCTTACGAAAGCTTCCCATGACACTGCTTGTACTTCTTGCCGCTGCCGCAGGGGCAGGGATCGTTGCGGCCGATCTTCTGCCCCACCTGCACCGGTTGCTGCGGCGCCGCGGGCGGCTCCCCGCCCTCGCCTCCGCCCAGAGCCTCGTCGTAGTCGGCATGCTGGTACTGGACGTTGTGCACGTCGCTGTGGGGGGCTGTTTCCTCAACGTCTTCCGGGGTGCGGATCTGCACCGTATAGACGATGCGGGTGACTTCCCGGCGCACGGAGTCGAGAAGGTTCTCGAACAGTTCGAAGGCCTCCCGCTTGTATTCCTGCTTCGGATTCTTCTGGGCGTAGCCGCGCAGGTGGATGCCCTGGCGCAGGTGGTCCAGCGCCGCCAGGTGCTCGCGCCAGTGGTTGTCGAGGCTTTGCAGCATGACGTTGCGCTCGAACTGGTGGAAGGTGGCGGCGCCCACCTGCTCGACCTTGCCCTGATAACTCTCGTCGGCCCCGCGGACGATGCGGGAAAGCATTTCCTCGTCGCTGAGGGTCGGCTCGTTCTTCACCCATTCGGCCACCGGCGCCTCGATGGCCAGGGCCGAGGCAAGGGCCTTTTCCAGGCCCGGCAGATCCCACTGTTCCTCGACGGATTCCTCCGGCACGTGCTGGCGGAAAATCTCGGCGATGACGCCGTGGCGCATGGCGACGATGGTCTCGGAAATGTCATCGGTCTCCAGCAGCTCGTTGCGCTGCTGGTAGATGACCTTGCGCTGGTCGTTGGCCACGTCGTCGTATTCCAGCAGCTGCTTGCGGATGTCGAAGTTGCGCGCCTCCACCTTGCGCTGGGCGCATTCGATGGAGCGGGTGACGATGCCGTGCTCGATGGCCTCGCCCTCGGGCATCTTCAGCCGGTCCATGATGGCGCGCACGCGGTCGCCGGCGAAGATGCGCATCAGCGGGTCGTCCAGGGTCAGGTAGAAGCGCGACGAGCCCGGGTCGCCCTGGCGGCCGGAGCGGCCGCGCAACTGGTTGTCGATACGGCGGGATTCGTGGCGCTCGGAGCCGATGATGTGCAGGCCGCCGGCTTCCAGCACCTGTTCGTGGAGCTGCTGCCACTCCGCCCTGAGCGCGGCGATCTGCGCTTCCTTGGCAACCTCGGGAATGCTCTCGTCGTCCTTGATGGCGGCGATCTGCTTCTCGACGTTGCCGCCCAGCACGATGTCGGTGCCGCGGCCGGCCATGTTGGTGGCCACCGTGACCACGCCGGGGCGGCCGGCCTGCACCACGATGTCGGCCTCGCGGGCATGCTGCTTGGCGTTGAGCACCTGGTGGGCGATCTTCTCCTTGTCCAGCATGGCGGAGAGAAGCTCGGAGTTTTCCACCGACGTGGTGCCCACCAGCACCGGCTGTCCCCGCTGCACGCAGTCGCGGATGTCGGCGATGATGGCGGTGTATTTTTCCTGGGCCGTCTTGTAGACCAGGTCGTTCATGTCCTTGCGCACCATGGGGCGGTGGGTCGGGATGACGACGGTTTCGAGGCCGTAGATCTGGTGGAACTCGTAGGCTTCCGTATCGGCGGTGCCGGTCATGCCGGCGAGCTTGTCGTACATGCGGAAGTAGTTCTGGAAGGTGATGGAGGCCAGGGTCTGGTTCTCGGGCTGGATCGCCACGCCTTCCTTGGCCTCGACCGCCTGGTGCAGGCCGTCGGACCAGCGGCGGCCGGCCATCAGGCGGCCGGTGAATTCGTCGACGATGACGATCTCGCCGTTCTGCACCACGTAGTGCTGGTCCTTGTGGAACAGCGTCAGCGCCCGCAGGGCCGCGTTCAGGTGGTGCATCAGGGTGATGTTGGCGGCGTCGTAGAGGCTGCCGTTCTTGAGGAGGCCGTGCTCGGCCAGCAGGTTCTCTGCATGTTCGTAGCCGGACTCGGAAAGGTGCACCTGGTGGCCCTTCTCGTCCACCCAGTAATCGCCCTCGCCGTCTTCCGTCTCGGCGCGTGTCAGATTGGGCACCACGGCCTTCATGGCCAGGTAGAGGTCGGTATGGTCCTCGGCCTGACCGGAAATGATCAGCGGCGTGCGGGCCTCGTCGATGAGGATGGAGTCCACCTCGTCCACGATGGCGAAGTTGAGCTGGCGCTGCACCCGGTCGCCGGCGGCGTAGACCATGTTGTCGCGCAGGTAGTCGAAGCCGAACTCGTTGTTGGTGCCGTAGGTGATGTCGGCAGCGTAGGCGGCCTGCTTCGCGTCATGGTCCATCTGCGACAGGTTGACGCCCACCGTGAGGCCGAGGAAGCGGTGCAGGCGCCCCATCCACTCGGCGTCGCGGCTGGCCAGGTAGTCGTTCACGGTGATGACGTGCACGCCCTTGCCGGCAATGGCGTTGAGGTAGGAGGGCAGCGTCGCCACCAGGGTCTTGCCTTCACCCGTGCGCATTTCGGCGATCTTGCCGTAGTGCAGCACCATGCCGCCGATCAGTTGCACGTCGAAGTGGCGCATGCCCAGCACCCGCTTGCCGGCCTCGCGCACGACGGCAAAGGCTTCCGGCAGCAGATCGTCCAGGGATTCGCCGTCGGCATGGCGCTTCCGGAACTCGTCGGTCTTGGCCCGCAGGGCCTCGTCGGAAAGCGCCGCCAGGGCCTCTTCGAGGCCGTTGATGCGGCGGACGGTCTGGGAATACTGCTTGATCAGCCGCTCGTTGCGGCTGCCGAAAATCTTTTTGAGTAGGCCGGAAATCATCGCGAGGGAAAGTTGGCGCCCAGGTTGCGGCAAAGCGCGGATTCTAACACGCCCCCGGAAACCTACGATGACGGTCTAAATCAAGGAAAATCAACGGTGTCTGGCCTGGGCGTACTCGCTGCCCTGCTTGAGGAAATGGGCCGGATTCTGGGCCACTCCCAGCATGCGCACCTCGAAGTGCAGGTGGGAACCGGTGGAACGTCCGGTGCTGCCCACGTCGCCGATGCGCTCTCCGCGCTTGACCAGCTGGCCCGCCTGGACCAGGGCGCGGGACAGGTGGGCGTAGCGGGACACCAGGCCTTCGCCATGGTCGATGTCGATCATGTTGCCGAACTCGGGGTGGAACTCGCTGGCCACCACCACACCGGCCGCGGCAGCGACCACCGGGGTGCCCGACTCGGCATTGAAGTCGATGCCCTCGTGCATGGCCCGCACGCCGGCAATGGGATCGCTGCGCGTGCCGAAGCCGGAGCCGATGAAGCCCTCCTTCACCGGCAGGGTGGTCGGCAACAGGCGGTCGCGCACCCGCTTCTCCAGGAGCCGCGCCTCGATCATGGTCAGCTCGTCGGCCTTGCTCTCCACCTCCTGGCCGAGGCGGTCGATTTCCTTTTGCAGCTCGGCGGCGGAAAGGGGCGCCGCGATCAGGGGCCCGCCCTGCCCGGCCGGACGCCCCCCCGCCTTGGGTGCGTCCTTGCTCACCCCGGCCAGGGAGGACAGGCGGTCGCCCAGGGTATCGAGCTGCAGCACCTGGGCCTGCAGTTCCCCCAGACGGGTCGCCATGAGGCGCAGGTTGTTGCTGACGACTTCCTGGGCCTGGCGGGCTTCCCGCTGCTGCAGGGAAAGCACCAGGTCCTGCACGACGGGCAACCGGAATTGCACGGAGAGCCAGGAGAGCATTACCGCGACGGCGAGGATGAGGCCGACGAAGGCCACCGCCGCCAAAGCGAGGTGGCGGGGCATAATATGCAATGTCCTGGCGGTCTTCAGGTGACCGGAAACGAAAATGATCTGCACACAACCCTCCTATGCCGACTTCCCTTGAAACCTACCTGGAAAAGGGCGACGGCGCCGCCGGGGTATTGGCCCACGCGCGTCTTCTTCTCAGGCTCGAACGGCAGTTTGCAAGCGTCGTCCCGTCTGGTCTTGGCGACGCTGCCCGCGTGGCCAATTACAAGTCGGGGAAAATCGTTATCCACGCCGAGAACGGCGCGGTCGCCACCAAGTTGCGGCAGATGAGCCAGCGTTTGTGCGGCGAGTTATCGCGAAGCGGGGTGGAGTGTAACGTCATGGAAGTGAAAGTTCAACCCCGCCAAATTCCTTACCAATCAACGGGTTCAACCCAGAAACCCCTGTCTGCCAAGGCTTGCGGGACCCTGCGCGACACGGCGGAATCCTTGCCGGAGGGCCCCCTCCGGGCCGCCCTGGCCACCCTGCTGAGGCGGGCAGCTAGGCGGGAATGACGGCCACCCGCTCGAGGATGAGGAGCGCGAAGAAAATGAGGGCAAACACGATGCCCCAGCGGGCGAGGCGCCAGGAGAAGGCCAGATACTGGCGGTTGCCTGTGACGGCGTAGAACAGGAAGCCGGCGCCGATGGCGATGACTCCTAGAACCGCCAGCAGGCGCAGGAGCCACATGGCGGTTCAGGCCGGCTGTTCCAGCCAGCGGGCGACGCCGGAGGGGGCGTGGGCCGCCTCTTCGAAGGTGACCAGTTCCCAGGCGTCCCGGCGGACCAGCAGTTCGCGGGCCAGCAGGTTGTTCAGGGCGTGCCCCGACTTGTGGGCGGAGAAGGCCGCCAGCAGGGGATGGCCGAGGAGGTAGAGGTCGCCCACGGCATCGAGGATCTTGTGCTTGACGAACTCGTCGCCGTAACGCAGGCCGTCGGCATTGAGGACACGGAATTCGTCGAGGACGATGGCGTTCTCCAGGCCGCCGCCGAGGGCGAGGCCGTTCTCCCGCAGGTATTCGACCTCCTGCATGAAGCCGAAGGTGCGGGCCCGGGCCACCTCGCGCACGTAGGAGTGCTCGGCGAAGTCGATCTCGGCCTTCTGGGCCGACTTGTCGATGGCAGGGTGGTGGAAGACGATGGAAAAACTGAGTTTGTAGCCATCGTAGGGCTCGAAGCGGGCCCACTTGTCGCCGTCCCTGACCTCGACGGGGGTCGTGACGCGGATGAATTTCTTGGCGGCGTTCTGTTCCTCGATGCCGGCGGACTGGATGAGGAAGACGAAGGGGGCGGCGGAACCGTCGAGGATGGGCACTTCCGGCGCATCCAGGTCCACCCAGGCGTTGTCGATGCCCAGCCCGGCGAAGGCGGACATCAGGTGTTCAATGGTGCCGACCTTGACGCCGTCCCGCTCCAGGCAGGAACACATGCGTGTGTCCCCCACCATGAGGGCGCTGGCGGGCAGCTCGACCGGCTCGGGCAGGTCGACGCGGCGGAAGACGATGCCGGTATCGGGGGCTGCCGGGCGCAGGGTCATGGTCACCTTGACGCCACCGTGCAAACCGACACCGGAGGCGCGAATCAGGGACTTGAGCGTGCGCTGTCTGAGCATTGTAAGTGCTTGAAATATGTGGGGAACGGCGCATTGTAGCACAACGCGCCGTTGCCCTTTTCAGAGAGAGGTTTTGTTACATCAGTCGGCCTGCTTACGGAGGAAGGCCGGGATGTCGTACTTCTCGACACCGCTGTTGGCCAGGGCCTCGACGGTGACGTTGCGTTTACGCACCACCGCCGGCACGTCGGCGATCTGGTTGTAGTCGATGGCGGTCGGCGCCACGGCGTCGTGGGTGCCGGTGGCCTGTAGCACCGGGGTGTTGATGACCTCGAAGGTCTGGCGCCGGGCGGCGGCCTGGCCGAGGCCGGTAGCGACCACGGTGACGCGCAGGGCGTCGCCCATCAGCTCGTCGTACACGGCGCCGAAGATGATGTGGGCGTCTTCGGCGGCGAAGGCCTTGACGGTGTTCATCACCTCGTTGACTTCCTTCATCTTGAGGTTGCCGCGGGCGGCGGTGATATTGACCAGGACGCCGCGGGCGCCGGAAAGGTTGACGCCCTCCAGCAGCGGCGAGGCAACGGCCTGCTCGGCGGCGATGCGGGCGCGGTCCACGCCGGCGGCGGAAGCGGAGCCCATCATGGCGCGGCCCATTTCGCCCATGACCGTGCGAACGTCTTCGAAGTCCACGTTCACCAGGCCGGGGTAGGTGATGATTTCGGCAATGCCGCCGACGGCGTTCTTGAGCACGTCGTCCGCCGCCTTGAAGCAGTCGTCCACGTCGGCGTCGTCGCCCATGACGTCCATCAGCTTGTCGTTGAGGATGACGATGAGGGAATCGACGTGCTTGGAGAATTCGGCGATGCCGGCTTCGGCGGACTTCATGCGCTTGCCGCCCTCGAAGGAGAAAGGCTTGGTCACCACGCCGACGGTGAGGATGCCCATTTCTCGGGCCACTTCGGCCACCACGGGGGCGGCGCCGGTGCCGGTGCCGCCGCCCATGCCGGCGGTGATGAAGGCCATGTGGGCGCCTTCCAGGGAGGCGCGGATGTCCTCGCGGTGGGCTTCGGCGGCAGTTTTGCCGGCTTCCGGCTTGGCGCCGGCACCCAGCCCGGTCTTGCCCAGGGGCAGCTTGACGTGGGCGGTATTGCGGCCCAGGGCCTGGGCGTCGGTGTTGGCGGCGATGAACTCGACCCCCTGGACGCCCTCCTGGATCATGTGCTCGATGGCGTTGCCACCGGCGCCGCCGACGCCGATGACCTTGATGATGGTGCCGCTTTCTTCCTTCTCGATGATTTCAAACATGGAACACCTCCTCTGAAAAAACTTGCGATATACGGTCAAAAATTCTTGCTGAACCAGGCTTTCATGCTTTCCAGGACATCCTTCATGCCCTGTTTTTCCTTGATCTTCTGGCCCCGGCGATGCTGGGCCTGGGCTTCCAGAAGCAGGCCGAAGGCAGTGGAGAAGCGCGGGCTCGACACCACGTCGGCCAGGCTGCCGGCGTACTTGGGGCTGCCCAGGCGCACCGGCATATGGAAGATTTCCTCCCCCAGTTCGATCATGCCGGGCATGACGCTGGCGCCGCCGGTGAGGACGATGCCCGAGGAGAGCACTTCCTCGAAGCCGGCCCGGCGCAGTTCGGACTGGATCAGCTCGTAGAGTTCCTCGACCCGGGGCTGGATGACGTCGGCCAGGGCCCGGCGGCTCAGTTTGCGGCTGGGGCGGTCGTCGACGCCGGCCACCTCCAGGGTGTCGGCGGGGTCGGCCAGGGCCGAGAGGGCGCAGCCGTACTTGCACTTGATGTCCTCGGCCTCCCGGGTCGGCGTGCGCAGGGCCATGGCGATGTCGTTGGTGATCTGGTCGCCGGCGATGGGGATCACCGAGGTGTGGCGGATGGCGCCCTGGGTCCACACGGCGATATCGGTGGTGCCGCCGCCGATGTCGACGAGGCACACGCCGAGCTCCTTCTCGTCCTCCGACAGCATCGCGTAGCTGGAGGCCAGCGGCTGCAGCACCAGGTCGTTCACCTCCAGGCCGCAGCGGCGCACGCACTTGACGATGTTCTGGGCCGCCGAGACGGCGCCGGTGACGATGTGCACCCGCACCTCCAGGCGCATGCCGCTCATGCCGATGGGCTCGCGGATGCCGTCCTGGCCGTCGATGACGAATTCCTGGGTGAGGATGTGGAGTATCTCCTGGTCCGCCGGGATGGGCATGGCGCGGGCGGTTTCGATCACCCGCTCGACGTCGGTGGAGGTCACTTCCTTGTCCTTGATGGCCACCATGCCGTTGGAGTTGAAGCTCTTGATGTGGCTGCCGGCGATACCCGTGTAGACGTCCTTCACCTTGCAGTCGGCCATCAGTTCCACTTCCTGGATGACGCGGCTGATGGTGTGCACCGTCTCCTCGATATTGACGACGACGCCCTTCTTCAGGCCCTTGGAATCCTGGGAGCCCATGCCGATGACGTTGAGCCGCCCTTCCGGCGTGATTTCCGCCACCAGCGCCACGATCTTCGAGGTGCCGATGTCGAGGCCGACGATCAAATCCTTGTTGTCCCTGCTCATTTCCTTAGCTTCCCTTCCCCTCAGACCCAGCGCCCCGCATGGCGAAACCGTTGGGATACCGCAAATCCACGACCGTCGGCGGCGGCGAGCGCCTGGCCACCGTCTCCGGATAAACCTCCAGAAAACGCCGCAGCCGCACCCCTACCGGCGACTTCGGCTGCTCCCTTCCCAATTCCACCAGCAGCCCATCGTCCAGGCGCAACTGCCAGGACAGGCGCGGCGACAACAACACCTGCACCGGCCGCCGGCCGAGAGGGGCGAAGGCGGCAATCCACTCGCCATGGCGCTGCAACAGCTCCGGCGCCGTCCCGGCCGGCCCGAACAGCAAGGGCAGCCCCGCGCCTTCCTTTTCCGGCAACAGTGCCGCGAAGACCTCGCCGTGGCTGTTCACCAGTTCGTTGCGCCCGCCCTTGGTGCTCTCTTCCCAGCGCGCCACCGGCACGTGTTCCTCGACCCGCACCTCCAGCCGCGCCGGCCACACCCGGCGCACGTCCACCCGGCGCACCCAGGGCAGCTTTTCCAGCGCCCCACGCACCGCTTCCAGGTTGAGGCTGAAGAAATTGCCCTTGAGGGCCGCCGGCAGCACCTGTTCCACCTCCAGCCGCCGCACGTGCCGCAACTCCTCGGTGAATACCACCTGCCGCACCGGCAGCGACGGCATGCGCACCAGCCACACCGCCAGGGCCGCCAGCAAGGCTGCTGCCGCCGCCACGAAGAGCAGGTCGGCAATGGCATTGAGGACGGGGGGCTTGTTCCACATGCGTCTTCATCGTCTCAGTCGTTGGCCGCCAGTTCGAGAACCTTGCGCACCAGGGTCGGGTAGTCCATGCCCGCCACCCTGGCCGCCATGGGCACCAGGGAGTGGTCGGTCATGCCGGGTGCCGTGTTCACTTCCAGGAAGTAATGTTTGCCTTCCTCGTCCATGAGGAAATCCACCCGGCCCCAGCCGCGGCCGTCGAGGACGCGGAAGGCCTCCAGGGCTTCCTTCTGGATGCGTGTCTCCAGCTCGGCGGGCAGGCCGCAGGGGCAGCGGTAGGTGTTGTCGTCGCGCAGGTACTTGGCCTCGTAGTCGTACCATTCCGTCGCCGGCTCGATCTTGATGATGGGCAGCACCTGGTCACCCAGGATGCCGACGGTGTATTCGCCCCCCATGACGCCCTTCTCGGCGATGACCAGGGGGTCGTGGCGGGCCGCTTCGAGGTAGGCGTCCCGCAAGTCGCCGCGGGCCTTGACCTTGCTGACGCCGATGGACGAGCCCTCCCGGGCGGGCTTGACGAAGAGCGGCAGGCCCAGCTCCTCCTCCACCTCGGCGAAGTCGGAATCGGCGCGCAGCAGGGCGTATTCGGGAATGGGGAGGCCAGCTGCCTGCCACATCAGCTTGGTGCGGAACTTGTCCATGGCCAGGGCAGACGCCAGTACGCCGGAACCGGTGTAGGGGATGCGCATCATCTCCAGGGCGCCCTGGATGGTGCCGTCCTCGCCGTGGCGCCCGTGCAGCGCGATGAAGGCGCGGTCGTAGCCCTTCAAGGCGTCGAGAGGTTCGCTGGCCGGGTCGTAGGCGTGGGCGTCGATGCCCTGGCCCTGGAGGGCGGCCAGCACCCGGGAACCGCTATTCAGGGAAACTTCCCTTTCGGCGGAGGTGCCGCCGAAAAGGACCGCGACTTTGCCGAAATCCGTCATTTGCTTTCCACCAACTTCCCCGGCACGCCGCCGATGGAGCCGGCGCCCATGGTCAATACCACGTCGCCGTCACGGGCGACATCCAGAATGGTTTGCGGCATGGCCGCGATGTCCTCGACGAACACCGGCTCCACCTTGCCCGCCACGCGGAGCGCCCGGGCCAGGGAGCGGCCGTCGGCGGCGACGATGGGCACCTCGCCGGCGGCATAGACTTCGGCCAGCAACAGGGCATCGGCCGTGCCCAGCACCTTGACGAAGTCCTCGAAGCAATCGCGGGTGCGGGTGTAGCGGTGCGGCTGGAAGGCCAGCACCAGCCGGCGGCCCGGGAAGGCGCCGCGCGCGGCGGCCAGGGTCGCCGCCATTTCCACCGGGTGGTGGCCGTAGTCGTCCACCAGGGTGAAGCTGCCGCCGGCCGGCAGGGCCACTTCGCCGTAGCGCTGGAAGCGGCGGCCGACGCCCTTGAACTCGGCCAGGGCCTTGATGATGGCGGCGTCGGGCACCTGCACCTCGGTGGCCACGGCGATGGCGGCCAGGGCGTTCAAGACGTTGTGCATGCCGGGCAGGTTGAGGGTGATGGGCAGGCGGGAAACGCTGCCGTTGACCCGCACGGCGTCGAACTGCATCTGGCCGTCCACCGCCCGCACGTTCTCGGCATGGACGTTGGCCGCCGGATCGAGGCCGTAGGTGACGATCTGCTTCGGGACGGCGGGCAGGATGGCGCGCACGTTGGCGTCGTCGGCGCAGAGCACCGCCACGCCGTAGAAGGGCAGGCGGTTGAGGAAATCGACGAAGGCGCCCTTCAGCCGCTCGAAGTCGTGGCCGTAGGTCTCCATGTGGTCGGCGTCGATGTTGGTGACCACCGAGATGACCGGCGACAGGTAGAGGAAGGAGGCGTCCGACTCGTCGGCCTCGGCCACCAGGAAGTCGCCCTGCCCCAGCTTGGCGTTGGCGCCGGCGGCGTTCAAGCGGCCGCCGATGACAAAGGTGGGGTCGATGCCGCCCTCGGCCAGGATGCTGGTGACCAGGCTGGTGGTGGTGGTCTTGCCGTGCGTGCCGGCGATGGCGATGCCCTGCTTCAGGCGCATCAGCTCGGCCAGCATCAGGGCGCGCGGCACCACCGGGATCTTGCGCTCGCGAGCGGCCACCACCTCCGGGTTGTCGGCCTTGACCGCCGTGGACACCACCACGGCGTCGGCCTTGGCGACGTTCCTGGCGGCGTGGCCAATGTGGACCTTCACCCCCTGGGCCTCCAGACGGCGGGTGGTGGCGCTGGCGGCGAGATCGGAGCCGGAAACGGCGTAACCCAGGTTGGCCAGCACCTCGGCGATGCCGCTCATGCCGGCGCCGCCGACGCCGACGAAGTGGATGTTCTTGACCTTGTGTTTCATTTCGCCACCTCGGAACAGACATTGGCCACGTCTTCGGTGGCGTCGGGCTTGGCCAGGCTGCGGGCCTTCTCGGCCATTTCCAGCAACTGGCTGCGGTTGTAGTTGCGGATGAGGGCCACGGACTCGGGGTTCAGCTCGCCCTGGGGCAGCAGGAAGGCGCCGCCGGCATGGACCAGGAATTTGGCGTTGCCCGTCTGGTGGTCATCCACCGCATGGGGGAAAGGCACCAGGATGGCCGGCACGCCGGCGGCGGCCAGTTCGGCGACGGTCAGCGCCCCAGCCCGGCAGATGACCAGGTCGGCCCATTCGTAGGCGCCGGCCATGTCGTCGATGAAGGCGACGCAGTGGGCGTGGATGCCGGCGGCGGCGTAGTTGGCCTTGAGGGCCTCCAGATGCTGCTCGCCGGCCTGGTGGACGACCTGGGGCAGCTCATCGGCGTTGAGCTGGGCCAGCCCCTGGGGGATGACCTCGTTCAGCACCTTGGCCCCCAGGCTGCCGCCGATGACCAGCAGGTGCAGGCTGCCGGACCGCTCCTTCAGGCGTTCCGCCGGGGCCGGCAGGGCAGCGATTTCCGGCCGCACCGGATTGCCCACCCAGGCGCCGCGCTTCAGCACCCCGGGAAAGCCGGTGACGACCCGGTCGGCGACGCTGGCCAGCACCCGGTTGGCCAGCCCGGCCACGGAATTCTGCTCATGCACCACCAGGGGCACCCCCAGCAGGGCCGCCATCATCCCACCAGGGAAGGTGATGTAGCCGCCCATGCCCAGCACCACGTCGGGCCGCAGCTGGCGGATGGCCTTCAAGGCCTGCCAGAAACCCTTGAGGAGGTTTAGGGGCAGCAGCAGCTTGCGCACAATGCCCTTGCCGCGCAGGGCGCCGAACTTCACCCACACCATCTCGAAGCCGCGCTGGGGCACGCGGCGTGCTTCCATGCCCTCCGGATTGCCCATCCAGACGACGCGCCAGCCGCGTTCGCGCATCTTCTCGGCGACGGCCAGGGCGGGGAAGATGTGGCCGCCGGTGCCGCCGGCCATGACGAGGAGGGTCTTGCTCATAGCTTGCCCCCGCGCATGAGCCGCCTGTTTTGTCTCCGGCCGCGCTGCGCGCTTAACACCGGCTGCGCCGGGTTAGCCTGCGACGAAATCGGCAATTGATGATTCAACGCTTGCGGCTTCATAACTTGCCTCCGCGCATCAATTGCCGATTTTCCCAATCAACGCGCAGAAGGATGGCCAGCGCCACGCAGTTGGCGAGAATCCCCGAGCCGCCGAAGCTCATCAGCGGCAGGGTGAGGCCCTTGGTGGGCAGGAGGCCCATGTTCACGCCCATGTTGATGAAGGACTGCACCCCCAGCCAGATGCCGATGCCCATGGCCACCAGGGCCGGGTAGAGGCGGTCGAGCTGGACGCTGCGGCGGCCGATGGCGAAGGCCCGCTGGACCAGGAGGGCGAAGAGGAGCACCACGGCCAGCACGCCGACGAAGCCGAGTTCCTCGGCGATGACGGCGAGGAGGAAATCGGTGTGGGCTTCCGGCAGGTAGAAGAGCTTCTCGACGCTGGCACCCAGGCCGACGCCGAAGAGTTCGCCGCGGCCGAAGGCGATGAGGGAATGGGAAAGCTGGTAGCCCCGGCCGAAGGCATCGGCCCAGGGGTCCATGAAGCCGAAGACCCGGTCGCGGCGGTAGGGAGAGACGATGATCAGGACCGTGAAGGCCGCCAGCAGCCCGAGGATGAGGATGGCGAAGAGGCGGGCCTTGAGGCCGCCGAGGAAGAGGATGCCCATGGCGATGGCGATGATGACCACGAAGGCGCCAAAGTCCGGCTCCTTGAGGAGCAACGTGCCGACCACCACCATGGCGCCGAACATGGGCAGGAAGGCCTTCTTCAGGTCGTGCATGACGGAAATCTTGCGCACGGTGTAGTCGGCGGCGTAGAGCACGGCGAAGAGCTTCATCAGCTCGGACGGCTGCAGGTTGGCGAAGCCCAGGGGCAGCCAGCGGCGAGCGCCATTGACGTCGCGCCCCAGGCCGGGAACGAGGACGATGGCGAGGAGGACGACCCCGGCCATGAAGAGCCAGGGGGCATACTTCTGCCACAGGGACAGGGGAATCTGGAAGGCGACGGCGGCGGCCACCAGGCCAATGCACAGGAAGACCCCGTGGCGCACCAGGAAGTAGGCCGGCTGGTGGCCGAAGGCGCGGCTGCCCTCGGCGGTGGCGATGGACGAGGAATAGACCATCACCAGGCCGGTAAAGAGCAGGAGCAGGGTGCCCCACAGCAGGGCGTGGTCGATCTCGGCCACTTCGCGGCGGGGGGCGTCGAGGGCGGCGAGCATCATGGTGCGATCTCCCCCACCGCGGCGACGAAGGCTTCGGCGCGATGGGCGTAGTTCCGGTACATGTCGAGGCTGGCGCAGGCCGGCGAGAGCAGCACGCAATCCCCCGGCCGGGCCTGGCTGGCCAGCCAGCCCACGGCGTCGGCCATGTCGGCGCAGCGCCGCAGGGGGATGCCGGCGTCGGCGATGGCGGCCTCGATGGCCGCGGCGTCGCGGCCGATGAGGGCGGCGGCACGGCCATGGGCCTTGAGGGCCGGCAGCAGCGGCGAGAAATCCTGGCCCTTGCCGTCGCCGCCGAGGACGATGGCCACCTTGCGGCCCAGGCCCTCGATGGCGGCCAGGGTGGCGCCGACGTTGGTGCCCTTGGAATCGTCCACGTAAAGGACGCCGCCCTTCTCGGCCACTGTCTCGACCCGGTGAGGCAGGCCCGAGAAGGCCTTGAGCGGCGCCACCAGGCGGGCCGGCGCGACCCCCACGGCTTCGCAAAGGGCCAGGGCGGCCATGGCGTTGGCGGCGTTATGCAGGCCGGCGACCCTGAGGTCGGCCAGTGCCACCAGGCGCTCCTGGCCGCGGCAGATGCAGCCGCCCGCCAGGCCGTAGTCGCTGCTGCGCGGCGCGGCGTCGAGACCGAAGGTCACCATCGTGCGGCCACAACGGCCGTTGGCCATGGACCAGTCGTCGGCGCGGTTGAGCACCATGAGGCCCTTGCCCTGGAAGACGCGGGACTTGGCGGCGGCATAGTTGGCCAGGCTGCCTTCGTAGCGATCGAGGTGGTCCTCGGAAACGTTGAGCAGGGTGGCGGCGGCGGCGTTCAGGTGGTCGGTGGTCTCCAGCTGGAAGCTGGACAGTTCCACCACCCAGACGGCAGGCAGCCGGCCCGTATCAAGTGCCTCCATGAGGGCGTCGAGGGCCGACGGCGAGATGTTGCCGCAGGCTACCGCCGGCACGCCGGCCCCGTTCAGGAGGTGGGCGGTCAGGGCCGTGGTGGTGGTCTTGCCATTGCTACCGGTGATGGCGACGATCTTCGACGCCGGTGCCAGTTCCCGCACCCCGGCGGCGAACAGCTCGATTTCGGAAATCACCGGCACAGCGGCATTGGCCACCTGGGGCGTGGCCTTGGGCACGCCCGGCGAGAGGGCGATCAGATCCGCACCGGCGAAGGTGGCGTCGGCGAAGGGGCCGGCCACCAGTTCCGCATCCGGCACGGTGGCACGCAGGGCCTCGACGTTGGGCGGGTTCTCCCGGGAATCGGCCACCCGCACGCACGCCCCCTGCCGGCCCAGCCACTTGGCCATGGCCAGTCCCGACTCACCGAGCCCGACGACGAGGATGCGTTTGCCCTGGAGTTCCATCAGCGCAGCTTCAAGGTCGACAGGCCGATCAGCACCAGCATGATGGTGATGATCCAGAAGCGCACGACGACCTGGGTCTCCTTCCAGCCCGTCTGCTCGAAATGGTGGTGGAGCGGCGCCATGCGCAGGATGCGCCGGCCCTCGCCGAAGCGTTTCTTGGTGTATTTGAAGTAGGCGACCTGCAGCATCACGGACAGGGTCTCGACAACGAAGACGCCGCCCATGATGAGGAGCACGATTTCCTGGCGGACGATCACCGCCACCGTGCCCAGGGCGGCGCCCAGGGCGAGCGCCCCGACGTCGCCCATGAACACTTCAGCCGGATAGGCGTTGAACCACAGGAAGCCCAAGCCGGCACCCGCCATGGCGCCGAGGAAGACGCACAACTCGCCGGCCCCCGGCACGTAGGGGATGAAGAGGTACTTGGCGTACACCGCGTTGCCGGTGACGTAGGCGAAGAGGGCGAAGGCCGAGCCCACCATCACCACCGGCATGATGGCCAGGCCGTCGAGGCCGTCGGTGAGGTTCACCGCGTTGCTGGTGCCGACGATGACGAAGTAGGTCAGGGTGATGAAGCCGACCACCCCCAGGGGATAGGCCACGGTCTTGAAGAAGGGCACGATGAGTTCGGTCTGGGCCGGCGACTTGGCGGAAAAGGCCAGGAAGAGCGCGGCGCCGATGCCCAGCACCGACTGCCAGAAGAATTTCCAGCGGCTGGCCAGACCGTTGGGGTCCCGGTAGACCACCTTCTTCCAGTCGTCGTACCAGCCGACGATGCCGTAGCCCAGGGTGACCACCAGCACGGTCCACACGTACTTGTTGGTGAGGTCGCCCCACAGCAGCGTGGTGATGCCGATGGCGATGAGGATGAGGACGCCCCCCATGGTCGGCGTGCCGGACTTCACCAGATGGGTCTGGGGCCCGTCGGTACGCACTGCCTGGCCGATCTTCTTGGCGGCCAGCCAGCGGATGACGCGGGGGCCGGCGGCGAAGGAGATGAGCAGCGCCGTCATGGCCGCCAGCACCGTGCGCAGGGTGATGTAGTTGAAGACGTTGAAGAAGCGCACGTCCTGGGCGAGCCACTGGGCGAGGGCGAGAAGCATCAGGCGGCCTCCGGGAGGGTGATGGCGTCGGCGACCCGCTCCATCTTCATGAAGCGGGATCCCTTGACCAGCACCGTGGTGTCGGGAGTGAGTTCGGGGCGCAGGACGGCCACCAGGTCTTCCACGGTGGCGAAGGACTGGGCTCCCTCGCCGAAGTTGCGGGCGGCGATGCGGGAAACCTCGCCCAGGGTGAGCAGGCGGTCGACGCCCTGGCTCTTGGCGTAGCCGCCCACCTCGTCGTGGTACTGGGCGCTGGCTTCGCCGATCTCGCCCATGTCGCCGAGGACGAGGATCTTGCGGCCGATGGTGGAGGCCAGCACGTCGATGCCGGCGCGCACGGAATCGGGGTTGGCGTTGTAAGTGTCGTCGAGGACGACGGCGCCGTTCTCGCCGGCCCGGCGCTGCAGGCGACCCTTGACACCGGTGAAGCCGGAGAGACCGGCGGCCACGGCGTCAAGGGCGATGCCGGCAGCGAGGCAGGCGGCGGCGGCCGCCACGGCGTTGCGGGCATTGTGGCGGCCGAGGACGCGCAGGGGGATGTCGGCCTCGCCCTGGGGCGCGGTCAGGTGCACCGTCATGTCGAGGCCGTGCTGGCGCACCTCGCCGCGCACGTCGGCGGCCTGGTCGATGGCGAAGGTCAGCACGGCGTGGGGGGCGGCGACGCCGCGCCAGTAGTCGGCGTAGGCGTCGTCGGCATTGATCACGGCGACGCCGCCGGCGGTGAGACCGCCGTAGATGGCGCCCTTTTCCCGGGCCACCTCGTCCAGGTCGCCCATGCCCTCCAGGTGGGCGCGCTGGGCGTTGGTGACCACCGCCACGGTCGGCGCGCCGAGGGGGGCCAGGTAAGCAATCTCGCCGGGGTGGTTCATGCCCATCTCGATCACCGCCGCCCGGTGGCCGGCGTTCAGCCCCAGGAGGGTGAGGGGCAGGCCGATATCGTTGTTGAGGTTGCCGCGGGTGGCGAGCACTGCGTTGCCAAAGGCCGCCTTGAGGATGGCGGCGATCATTTCCTTGGTCGTGGTCTTGCCGTTGGAACCGGTCACCGCCAGCACCGGCAGGGTGAAACGGCGGCGCCAGACGGCGGCGATCCACCCCAGGGCCAGACGGGTGTCCTCCACCACCAGGGCGGCGGCGCCGGCGGGCAGGCGGGTTTCGTCGCTCACCACCAGGGCGGCGGCACCGGCGGCCAGGGCCCGGTCGAGAAAATCGTGGGCATCGAAGCGCTCGCCCTTGAGGGCGACGAAGAGCAGCCCGCCGGCGGCGGCCCGGGTGTCGGTGGAGACGCCGTAGACGGTCACGTCGGCGCCGACCTGGCGGGCGCTGATGGCCTGGGCGATGTCGGACAGCAGCCAGTTCATTGTTGGTTCTCCTGGCGAAGGTGAAGGGCGGTACGGGCCTCGGCGACGTCGGAGAAGGGGGTGCGCACCCCGTTGCGCTCCTGGTAGGGCTCGTGGCCCTTGCCGGCGAGCAGGATGACGTCGGCCGGGGCGGCGTCGGCCACGGCGGCGCCGATGGCGGTGGCCCGGTCGGCGATGACCCGGGCGCCGGGCGCGCCGGGCAGGATGTCGGCGATGATGGCCGCCGGATCTTCCCGGCGGGGGTTGTCGCTGGTGACGATGACGCCGTCGGCCAGACGGGCGGCCACTTCGCCCATCAGGGGGCGCTTGCCCCGGTCGCGGTCGCCGCCGCAGCCGAAGACGGCAACGAGCCTGCCGCCGCGGGCGTCGGCCACCTCGCGCAGCGCCGCCAGCGCGTTCTCCAGGGCGTCGGGCGAATGGGCGTAATCGATGACCACCAGGGGCTCGCCGTCGCCGCCCACCCGCTCCATGCGTCCCGGCGGCGGGGTCAGGGCGGCCAGCCGCTTGCCGATGTCGGCGGCGGCAAGGCCGGCGTCGTAGAGGACGCCCGCCACCGCCAGCAGGTTGGCGACGTTGTAACGGCCCACCAGGCCGGTGGCGACCTCGACCCGGCCGTTGGGCAGGACCAGGGTGAAGGACTGGCCGCCGGCGGTGTGCGCCAGCTTCTCGGCGCGAATGACCGGCATCAGGCCGGCATGGCCGTCGCCGATGGTGTAGCCGATCACCTTGGCGGCGCCGCAGGCCTTGAACAGCCTGAGTCCCAGGGCATCGTCCAGGTTGATGACGGCGGCGCGCAGGCGGGGCCAGTGGAAGAGACGCTCCTTGGCGGCGGCGTAGGCCTCCATGGAGCCGTGGTAGTCGAGATGGTCGCGGGTGAAGTTGGTGAACACCGCCACGTCAACCCGGGCGCCGTTCATGCGCCCCTCCTCGATGCCGATGGAACTGGCCTCAAGGGCGCAGGCCCGGGCGCCCCGGCGGCGGAAGTCGGCCAGCCAGCCCATGAGGGTGGTGGCCTCGGGGGTGGTGAAGCCGGTGTCGGCGAGTTCGCCCGGGAAGCCGGCGCCCAGGGTGCCGACGATGGCGCAGGGCTGCGGATGGGCGCGGGCGATCCACTGGCTCACCGTGGTCTTGCCATTGGTGCCGGTGACGGCGACCAGGGACAGGGCCTCGCTGGGCCGGCCGAAAAGTTCGTGGGCGATGGGCCCGGCCAGGGAGCGCAGGTTCTCGCCGGCCAGGTTGGGCACCGGCCAGGCGGCGTCCCAGGCGAAATCGCCGCCCGCCTGCCAGAGCACGGCCACGGCGCCACGGGCGATGGCGTCGCCGATGTAGCGGCGGCCGTCGGCCAGGTCGCCGGGATAGGCGATGAAGAGGTCGCCGGGCTGCACCTGGCGGCTGTCGTCGGCGGCGCCGGTCGGCTGCACGCCGAGGGCGGCCAGGCGATCGAGGAGCTGGCGCACGTCGCTCACAGCTTCTCCTTCCCCGGCGCCGCCTGGGCCACCACCACCGGCGCATCCGGCTTGATGCCCAGGGTGCGCAGCGCGCCGCCCATGATCTGGGAGAAGGCGGGCCCCGCCACGTCGCCGCCGAAGTGGCCGCCGGCGGAGGGCTCGTCGATCATCACCGCCACCACCAGGCGCGGATCGCTGATGGGGGCGATGCCGACGAAGGAGGCGACATATTTCCTGGCATAGACGCCGCCTTCCAGCTTGTAGGCGGTGCCGGTCTTGCCCCCCACCCGGTAGCCGGCGACCCGGGCCTTGGGCGCGGTGCCCTCGGGCTGCACGGCCATTTCCAGCATGGCGCGGATCTCCCGCACCGTCTGCGGCGAGAAGACCTGGGCCCCACGCACCGGCGCGTCCTCGGTACGGGTCAGCGAGAGGGGGATCAGATCCCCTTCCCGGGCGAAAAGGGTATAGGCCCGGGCCAACTGGATCAGGCTGACGGAAATGCCATGGCCATAGGACATGGTGGCCTGCTCGATGGGCCGCCAGTTCTTCCAGGGGCGCAGGCGGCCGCTGACCTCGCCCGGGAAGCCGAGATTGGGCTGCTGGCCGAAGCCGACGCTGTCGAACATTTCCCACATGTCCTTGGGCGGGAAGCCGAGGGCGATCTTGGCGGTGCCGACGTTGGAGGATTTCTGGATCACCTGGGCGACGGTCAGGGCACCGTGGGGGTGGGCGTCGGAAATGGTGGCGCTGCCGATGGTCAGGCGCCCCGGCGCGCAATCGATGACGGTGTCGAAGCGGACCCTGCCCTTTTCCAGGGCGAGGGCGGCGGTGAACGGCTTCATCACCGAACCCGGCTCGAAGGTATCGGTCAGGGCGCGGTTGCGCAACTGGGCACCGGAGAGCTTTTCCCGGTTGTTGGGGTTGTAGGTGGGCCAGTTCACCAGGGCCAGCACCTCGCCGCTGCGGGTATCGATGACGATGGCGCCGCCGGCCTTGGCGCCGTGTTCGGCGACGGTGGCCTTGAGCTGGCTGTAGGCCAGGTACTGGATCTTGGAATCGAGCGCCAGGCGGATGTCCTTGCCGTCCTGGGGCGGCTTCAGCGCCCCGACGTCCTCGACGATCTGGCCGCGGCGGTCCTTGATGACGCTGCGGCTGCCGGGACGGCCGACCAGGGCGTTCTGGAAGGCCAGCTCGACCCCCTCCAGCCCCTTGTCGTCGACGCCGGTGAAACCCACCATGTGGGCGGTCATTTCGCCAGTGGGATAGAAGCGGCGGTATTCCTTTTCCTGGTGGATGCCGGGCAGCTTGAGGGCGGCGATCTGGTCGGCCACCTCCGGTGGCACCTGGCGTTTGACGAAGACGAAGGTCTTGTCGCTGGCCAGGCGCGACTCCAGCTCCTTGACCGGCATTTCGAGGAGCGCGGCGAGCTGCCGCTTTTGCCCCGCTTCCATCTGGCGGGCATCGGAAGGGATGGCCCAGAGGGATTTCATCGGGGTGGACACCGCCAGCATGTCGCCATGGCGGTCGACGATCTTGCCCCGGGAGGCGGAAACCTCGATATCGCGGCGATAGCGGGATTCGCCCTTTTCCTGGAGGAAGTCGTTATTGATCACCTGCAGGTAGAAGCCCCGCGCCACCAGGCCGCCGAAGGCCGCCATCAGCAGCAGTCCGACGAGGCGGGAACGCCAGCCCTGCAAGGCCAACTGCAGCACCGGGCTTTCAGCATAGCGATGGGCCTTCTGGCCGCGGCGACGGACCGCCATCAGCGCCCCCCCTTCCCGGCCGCGGCCTTGGCCGCCTTCGGCTCCACCGCCCGCCCGAGGGCGTCGGGCAGCCGCATCTTGAGGCGCTCCCGGGCGATCTGCTCGATGCGGGGATGGGTCGCCCAGGTGGACAGCTCGAGCTGCAACTGGCCGTACTCGATGTCGAGCTGGCGCACCCGCTCCTGTTCCCGCTCCAGGTCCTGGAACAGCTTGCGCGCCCGATGCTGGGAAGTCACCACCCCCAAGGCGCACATCACGACAACGAGAAGCAGGATCATATTGAAACGGAGCATCACAACTTTTCAGCCACCCGCATCACGGCGCTGCGCGCCCGCGGGTTGGCCGCCACCTCGGCGGCGGAAGGCTTGATCGCCTTGCCCACCAGCTTGAGCTTCGGCTTCGGCAACTGGTCGGCCCGCAGGGGAAGACCCTTGGGCAGGGCATCCGGTTCCGATTGGTCGCGCAGGAAGCGCTTGACGATGCGATCCTCCAGGGAATGAAAGGAAATCACCACCAGCCGCCCACCGGGATTCAACAGCTCCAGCGCCTGCGGCAGGGCTACCTCCAGCTGGCGGAGCTCCTGATTGATATGAATCCGTAGAGCTTGAAAGCTGCGCGTCGCCGCGTCCTGCCCTGGCTCACGGGTGTGCACGGCCGAGCGTACGAGGGCCGCGAACTGGCCTGTTGTGACAATAGGTTGTTCGACCCGAGCAGCCACAACCTTCTTTGCAATCTGGAAAGCAAACCGTTCTTCGCCATAGTTTCTGATGACCTCCGTTATTTCCCTCACCTCGGCCCGCGCCAGCCATTCCGCCGCCGTCTCGCCACGCGTGGTATCCATGCGCATGTCGAGCGGAGCATCGTGGCGGAAGCTGAAGCCCCTTTGCCCATCGTCGATCTGGGGCGACGACACCCCTACGTCAAACAACACCCCATCCGCCGCCGGCAAGCCGGCTTCGGCCGCGCCTTCGGCCAACTCGCCGAATGCGCGATGCACCAACTGAAAACGGGAATCGTTGATGGCCTCGCCGGCAGCGATGGCCTGCGGATCGCGATCGAAGGCCAGGAGCCGGCCTTTCTCACCCAGGCGCGCCAGGATGGCCCGGCTGTGGCCGCCGCGCCCGAAGGTGGCGTCGACGTAGGCGCCGTCGGCTTTCACCGCCAGGGCCACCACCGCCTCATCGAGCAGCACCGTGACGTGGGCGCCGCCCGCGGTCACAGCACCAGATCTCCAAAGCCCGGCGGCAGCTCCCCGGAGAGGGACTCGGCCGCCAGATCATTCTGCTGCTTCCAGCCCGCCTCGCTCCATATCTCGAAGTGGGAACCCATGCCCACCAGATAGACGGTCTTTTCCAGCTGGGCGTAATCGCGCAACTCGGGGGCCAGCAGGATGCGGCCGGCGGAATCCAGCTCTTCGGTGCGTGCGTTACCCACCAGCACGCGTTTGATGGCGGCGGCCCGCTGGTCGAGGCTGGAGGCCTTGAGAATCTGGTCGCGGATGGGCTGCCAGGCCGGCGAGGGATAGAGCAGCAGGCAGCGGTGGGGGTGGGCGGTGAGGACGAGGGAGCCCTGGGCGGCCGCCAGCAGGGGCTCGCGGTGCCTTGCCGGAATGGCAAGCCGCCCCTTTGCATCGACACTCAACGCCGCCGCGCCCTCGAACACCTTGTCTTGTCTCCCCCGTTTACCCACTTTTCAACACGTTTTCCCACTTTAGAACATAGCCATGGTGCCGTCAATAGCGAAAATGGGATTTTTTTCTGTTGCAACAATGACTTACGGGCGGTTTTGGTGAAAATTTTTGGAATTTTTTCCTTTAAAAATCAAGGTGCACAAATCGGTAGTTAAAGTGAAGTATCACGACTTGGCCGCCCCGCGCCCAGACATGCCGTGGTGGTAGAAAGTGGGAAACGCCTTCGCACCCTTGCCGGGGACGGGCATGGACACCGCCGTCCCGCCCCACTATCCTCTTCCCCCGCCACCCCTCGACCACCCCGNNAGCCACATCAACTACGGCGGCCACCTGGACAACGCCCTGCTCCTCGCCGTGGTTTCGGAAGCGCGGCTGCGCTACCTGAAATCCCTGGGCTATACGGAACTGGACGTGGAGGGCGTGGGCATCATCGTCGCCGACGCGGCGGTGCAATACCGCTCGGAGGCCTTTCATGGCGAGGTGATGCAGGTGTCGATGGGCGCCGCCGACTTCGGCAAGTACGGCTGCGACCTGCTGTGGCTGATGCGGGAGGCGCAGTCCGGGCGAGAGGTGGCGCGGGGAAAGACGGGGATCGTGTTTTTCGACTACGGGGCGCGGAAGGTGGCGGAGGTGCCGGCGGGCTTCCTGGAGAAGGCGGCTACGCCAGCTTCCTGACGCCTTTCCGGCTCCTGCCCGGCAGCCGGCGGCGGCACCTCTCCTCCGGCGGCCCCATGGCCATCCGGACGCCCTGGGGCCGGGAACTGCGGTTCAGTCCCTCACCCCTCCCACGTCACCGCCGCCAGGAACAGGTAGCCCGCCCCATACACCGTCTTGATGAAGGCCTGCCCCTCGGCCTCCGGCTCCAGCTTGCGCCGCAGCCTGGAAATGCGCACGTCGATGCTGCGGTCCGTCGGCGACAGGTCGCGGCTGCCCATGAGTTGTTCCCGCTGCAGGATGCGGTTGGGGTTGGTGACGAAGATCCGCAGCAAATCGGCTTCGGCGGTGCTGAGCACCTGCTCCTCGCCGCCGGGCGCCACCAGGGTGTTGTTGCCGAGGTCGAAGCGCCAGCCGGCGAACGCCGCCACCCGACGTCCCTCGTTGCCGGCCGCGGCCTCCCGGCGGCGCAGGATGCTGCGCACCCGGGCCACCAGCTCCCGCGGCTCGAAAGGCTTGAGGATGTAGTCGTCGGCGCCCAGTTCCAGGCCCATGACCCGGTCGCTGACGTGGGCACGCCCGGTGAGGATGACGATGCCGCAAGACGAGGCGGCCCGAACCCGCTGCATGACTTCGATGCCATCCATGTCGGGCAACCCCAGGTCGATGATGCAGAGGTCGGGGGCCAGGGTGCGCAGGCGGCGCAGGAGATCGCCGGCGCTGCGGCACCAGACGGTGCGAAAGGCGAAGTCTTCGAGCACGTGTTCGATGATCCCCGCCACGTCGGGGTCGTCCTCGACGACGACGATCAGTTTCTGGGCCTCCCCGGCCGTTTCCTTTTTCATCCGCCTTCCCTTCCCGCCTGTTGCAGCGCCCGCGCCAGATCCTGTCGCACGAACGGCTTGGTCAGGATGGGCAAGGCCGGGCCATCCGCCCCGGGCATGTCGGCATAGCCGCTCATGAGCAGGACGCGCATGGCCGGATTGCGCTCCAGGGCGCGGGCGGCGAGCTGCCGCCCGTTGATGCCCCCGGGCATGATGACGTCGCTGACGACGATGGCGATGTCCGGAACCTGTTCGATCATCTGCAGGGCCTGGGCGCCGTCTTCCGCCTCGATGACCGGATAGCCGAGGTCCATGAGTTGCTGGCGCACCACCCGGCGGACGCTGGGCTCGTCCTCGACGAGCAGGACCAGTTCGCCGGTGGCCGCCGGCAGCGCCTGTTCGGCGTCGGCCGGTTCCGCGCCGGCCCCGGGGAATACCCGCGGCAGAACCATGAGCACCGTCGTCCCCTGACCCGGCTCGCTATGGACACTGATGCCGCCCCCGGACTGCTGGACGAAGCCATAGACCATGGCCAGCCCGAGGCCGCTGCCCAGGCCGAAGCGCTTGGTGGTGAAGAAGGGCTCGAAGATGTGGGCGACGGTCTCGGCGTCCATGCCGCTGCCGTTGTCGGCCACCTCGATCATGACGTAGGCCCCCGGCGGCACGTCGAAGGCGGCCGCCTCCTCCCCCAGGTCCGCCGGCCGCGCCGCCAGGTGGAGGCGCCCGCCATCGGGCATGGCGTCCCGGGCGTTGAGGGCGAAGTTCAGCAGTGCGCTTTCCAGTTGCCCCGGGTCTACCAGGGCATGGATGGCCGCCGCCGCCAGATCCGTGGACACGGTGATGGATTCGGGCAGGGAACGCCGCACCAGCTTGGCGGTGCCGGCCATGAGGCGGCCCACCTCCACCGGCACCGGCTCCAGGGGTTGCTGGCGGGAGAAGGTGAGCAGCCGCCGGATCAACTGCACGCCGCGCCGCGCCGACTGCAAGGCCGGCTCGACGAACTCGTTCACCACCGGGTCGTCGGCGCGGTGGTCCTGCAGGGCCGCCAGGTTGCCGATGACGACGGTGAGGAGGTTGTTGAAGTCGTGGGCCAGGCCGCCGGTGAGCTGGCCGATGGCTTCCATCTTCTGGGCCTGGACCAGGGCGGCCTGCATGCGTTTTTCCTCGGTGATGTCGTAGGAAAAGACGAAGAAGCCCAGGGTCGCGCCATCCGCTCCCCGTTCCGGCACCAGCGTACTGCGCGCGTGGTAGGTCCGCCCCCGGCGCTCCATCCGGTATTCGTAGGTTACCTGCCGGCCGGCCAGGGCCTCCCGCACGTAGGGGCGGACCTGCTCGTAGACGTCGGCGCCGATCACGTCGACGACGGCCCGGCCGGTGACCGCTCCCTCGGGATGGCCGAACCAGTCCGAGTAGCCCTTGTTGGCGTATTGGTAGACCTCGTCCCGGTCCACGTAGCCGATGAGGATGGGGATGGTGTCGTTGATCAGGCGCAGGCGTTCTTCGCTGCGGCGCAGGGCGGCGGCGATGCGCTCCTTTTCCTCCCCCGCCCGGCGCAGGTTGGCGTTGGCGTTTTCGAGCTGGGCGGTGCGCCGGCGCACCCGCTCGTCCAGTTGCAGGGCCTGATGCTCGGTCAGGTGCTCGATATACCGCTGCTCGGTGACGTCCGTGTAGAGGGTCACGAAGCCCTTGTGGGGCAGGGGCTCCCCCCGCAGCAGGATGACCTGGCCGTTGGGGCGCCGCCGCTCGGTGACGTGGCCGGCGAAGCCGGCGGCGGCCGCCACCCGTTCCGCCACCAGGGCTTCCGGGTCGCCGGGGCCATACTCCCCGCGCTCGGCGTTGTAGCGGATGAAGCTGGCGAAAGGCGCCCCCACGTAGGCCATCTCCCGCGGAAAATCCAGGAGGCGCAGGAAGGGTTCGTTCCAGGCCACCAGGCGCAGGTCGGCGTCGAAAACGGTAATGCCCTGGTCGAGCAGGTCGAGGCCGGCCTGCAGCATTTCGAAACGCTGGCGTTCGTCTTGAAGGGAGGCGTCTGGCATCGGCAGATTCTAGGTTACTGATTTATGGAGGAAAACGCCTGTAACCATTCGTTACATTTCATCCACAGTTGCGCAAGAGTCCTTTGCCATTCTCCGCACAAACAAAAAAGCATCAACAGGGAACAGCCCCATTCGTCGATGACTTCGCCCCGCAACGGCGGCGAATACTGTGAGGAGACCCCCGTGCAGACGAGCAATGCCTATGCGGCCGGCCTGGACCGCAATGCGGCCAATTACGCCCCCCTGTCCCCCCTGAGCTTCCTGGAGCGCTCCGCCTTCGTCTACCCGAAGCGCGTTTCGGTCATCCAGGGCTCCCGGCACTACACCTGGCAGGAAAGCTACGACCGCTGCCGCCGCCTCGCCTCGGCGCTCCGGAACCGCGGCATCGGCAAGGGCGACACGGTGGCCGTCATGCTGCCCAACACGGCGGCCATGTTCGAATGCCACTTCGGGGTGCCGATGACCGGCGCCGTCCTCAACACCCTCAACACCCGCCTCGACGCCGAAGCCATCGCCTTCATGCTGGCCCACGGCGAAGCCAGGGTGCTGATCACCGACCCCGAGTTCTCCCCCGTCGTCAAGGGCGCCCTGGCCCTCCTCGACGGCCAACGGCCCCTGGTCATCGACAGCCTCGACCCCGACTTCGCCGGCGGCGAGGCCCTGGGCGAGAAGGACTACGAGGCCTTCCTCAACGAAGGCGACCCCGACTTCGCCTGGTCCCTGCCCGCCGACGAATGGGACGCCATCGCGCTGAACTACACCTCGGGCACCACCGGCAACCCCAAGGGCGTGGTCTACCACCACCGGGGCGCCTACCTCAACGCGGCATCCAACATCATCTCCTGGGGTATGCCACCCCACGCGGTCTACCTGTGGACCCTGCCCATGTTCCACTGCAACGGCTGGTGCTTCCCGTGGACCCTGGCCGCCAACGCCGGCACCAGCGTCTGCCTGCGCAAGGTGGACGCCGGCCTCATCTTCCCGCTGATCCGCGAGCACCGGGTCACCCACCTGTGCGGCGCTCCCATCGTCTACGGCATGCTGATCAATGCCCCGGCCGAGCTGCGGGCCGGCATCGAGCATCCGGTCAATGGCCTCATCGCCGGTGCCGCGCCGCCCGCCGCCATCATCGAGGGCTGCGAGCGGATCGGCTTCAACATCACCCACGTCTACGGCCTCACCGAAACCTACGGCCCGGCCTCGGTCTGCGCCAAGCACCCGGAATGGGACAAGCTGCCCATCGACCTGCGGGCCGCCCGCAACGGCCGCCAGGGGGTGCGTTACCACATGCAGGAGGCGATCACCGTCCGCGACCCGGTGTCCATGGAGCCGGTACCCTGGGACGGCGAGACCATGGGCGAGATCATGTTCCGCGGCAATCTGGTGATGAAGGGCTACCTCAAGAATCCCAAGGCCACCGAGGAGGCCTTCGCCGGCGGCTGGTTCCACACCGGCGACCTGGCCGTGCTGCACCCCGACGGCTACGTCAAGATCAAGGACCGCTCCAAGGACATCATCATCTCCGGCGGCGAGAACATCTCCTCCCTCGAAGTGGAAGACGTCCTCTACCGGCACCCGGCGGTGGTCGCCGCCGCCGTGGTCGCCAAGCCCGACGACAAGTGGGGCGAAGTGCCGGCCGCCTTCGTCGAACTGAAGGATGGGGCCACCGTCAGCGAGGCCGAGATGATCGACCACTGCCGCGCCCACCTGGCCCGCTTCAAGGCTCCCAAGCAGGTGGTCTTCGGCACCCTGCCCAAGACCTCCACCGGCAAGATCCAGAAATACGTCCTCCGCCAGCAGGCCAGGTCGGCCCTGGCCATCGAATAACCGCGCCCCACCCCGGCACGAAACCAGGGCCCGCGCCGCCACGAGCGGCGCGGGAGGCCTGCCCGCCGGAACCCCGTCGCCCACTTCCAAGAAGGAAAGCCCCATGAGCACCTACCTCGCCCCCCTGCGCGACATGCAGTTCATCCTCAACGAAATCGCCGGCCTGGAAGAGATCTGCGCCCTGCCCGGCAATGAGGAATGCTCCGTCGACCTGGTCGAATCCATCCTCGACGAAGCGGCCAAGTTCGCGACCGGCGTGCTGGACCCCATCAACCGCGCCGGCGACAGCACCGGCTCCGTCTGCAAGGACGGCGTGGTGACCACCGCCCCCGGCTTCAAGGAAGCCTACCAGCTGTTCTGCGAAACCGGCTGGAACGCCATGCCCTTCTCGCCGGAATTCGGCGGCCAGGGCCTGCCGGCGGTGGTGACCATGGCGGTCAACGAAATGTGGAAGTCGGCCAACATGGCCTTCGCGCTGTGCCCCATGCTCACCGGCGGCGCCATCGAGGCCATCGCCCACCACGCCTCCGACGAACTGAAGCAAAAGTACCTGCCGAAGATGGTGGAAGGCGTGTGGTCCGGCACCATGAACCTGACCGAGCCCAACGCCGGCTCCGACCTCGCCGCCATCAGCACCAAGGCCAGGAAGATGGATGACGGCACCTACCGCGTCAGCGGCACCAAGATCTTCATCACCTGGGGCGAGCACGACTGCGCCGAGAACATCATCCACCTGGTGCTGGCCCGCCTGCCGGACGCCCCGCCGGGACTGAAGGGCATCTCGCTGTTCCTGGTGCCCAAGTTCCTGGTCAATGACGACGGCTCCCTGGGCGAGCGCAACGACCTCGTCTGCGCCTCCATCGAGCACAAGATGGGCATCCACGGCAGCCCCACCGCCGTCATGTCCTACGGCGAGAACGAAGGCGCCGTCGGCTACCTGATCGGCGAGGAGAACAAGGGCGTCGGCTACATGTTCACCATGATGAACCACGCCCGGGTCAACGTCGGCCTGGAGGGCGTCGGCATCGCCGAGCGCGCCTACCAGCACGCCCTGTGGTATGCCCGGGAGCGGGTGCAAGGGGCCATCGTCGGCGACCGGTCCGGCGAGAAAAAGCCGATCCTCCACCACCCCGACGTGCGGCGCCTCCTCATGGACGTCAAGGCCCGCACCGAAGCCATGCGCACCCTGGCCTACTACGGCGCCGCCCAGATCGACCGGGCCCACGCCGGCGACGCCGCCGCCCAGGCCCGCATCGACCTGCTGACGCCGGTGATCAAGGGCTGGAGCACCGAGCAGGGGGTCGAGCTGACTTCCACCGCCCTCCAGGTCTTCGGCGGCGTCGGCTTCATCGAGGAAACCGGCGCCTGCCAGTACTACCGCGATTCCCGCATCACCACCATCTACGAAGGCACCACCGCCATCCAGGCCAACGACCTGGTCGGCCGCAAGCTGGCCCGGGACAAGGTGCCCGGCGCCGCCATGCGGGCGCTGATCGCCGAAATGATGGCCGACGCCGAGGCCTTCGCCGGCGATGCCCGGCTGGCCAACATCGCCGCCCACCTGCGCAGCGGCATCGCCGCCCTGCAGAAAGCCGTCGACTGGGTTCTCGCCAGCTACGGCACCGCGCCCCAGGCGGTGCACGCCGGCTCCGTGCCCTTCCTCAGGCTCACCGGCATCGTCGCCGGCGGCTGGCTGATGGCCAAATCGGCCGCCATCGCCGCCCGGCGCCTGGCAGAAGGCAGCGGCGACGGCTACTACACCGCCAAGCTGGCCACCGCCGAGTACTTCGCCACCCACCAGTTGCCCTTCGCCGCCGCCTACGCCGCCGAAGTCACGGGCGGCGCCGCGGCGACCCTGGACCTCGACGAAAACCTCCTCTAAGGCAAGCACCCATGCGAACCGATCGCGACGCAATGGAATACGACGTGGTGATCGTCGGCGGCGGCCCCTCCGGGCTGACCGCGGCGATTCGCCTCAAGCAGCTGGCGGCGGAGACGGGCCGGGAGCTTTCGGTCTGCCTGCTGGAGAAGGGCTCCGAAATCGGCGCCCACATCCTCTCCGGCGCCGTCATCGAACCCCGGACCCTGGCCGAGCTGTTCCCCGACTGGAAGGAACGGGGCGCCCCCCTCAACACGCCGGCCACCGAGGACCGCCTGCTGTTCCTCACGGAGAGCGGCTCCTTCAAGCTGCCGACGCCGTCCCAGATGGCCAACCACGGCAACTACATCGTCAGCCTGGGC
>JRYG01002099.1_pt1 | contig 48300 bp, 39 predicted proteins | sample 235341 | NCBI WGS metagenome assembly JRYG01 (sample SAMN03074218, study PRJNA261478) | activated sludge metagenome | biome: Wastewater Treatment Plant; feature: Wastewater; material: Activated sludge; isolation source: activated biomass of a wastewater treatment plant treating hydrocarbon... ...
CCGGGATCGAGATCCACCCCGACGCGAAGATCGGCCCCGGACTGTTCATCGACCACGGGGCGGGCGTCGTGATCGGACAGACCACCGAGATCGGGGAGAACGTGACGCTCTACCAGGGCGTGACTCTCGGGGGAACCGGCTTTCAGTCAGGCAAGCGGCATCCGACCGTCGAGGACAACGTGACGATTGGCTCGGGGGCCAAGCTGCTCGGGCCGATCAGGGTAGGACACGGGGCTAAGATCGGCGCCAACTCCGTGGTTGTGGAAGACGTGCCGCCGCGATCAACGGTGGTCGGAAATCCGGGGCATCCCGTGAAGGTTGAAGGACGCAGGGTGGCTGACGGTCCCGACGCTGACTGGATCCACCTCCCGGACCCGCTCCAGGATGCGGTGAAGACCCTCTCGGCGCGCATCAAGGAGCTCGAAAAGCAGGTCGCTGAACTGTCCGGGGACCCCGGTCCTCAGGTGGAGGAACCAGAGAACAGGCCGAAGAAGGGCCGCTCATCGGCGGGTGGCTGAGCGCCCGCCACGCCAGGTCGGCCCCGCCGCGCCGACGGGTATCCTCAGGCGGTGGAGGCTCTCGGCAACTACGAAGGCGGAACACCCGACTCTCCCGGCCCGGATGAGGCTGGGCCGGGCGCGCCGGCCCACCTTTTCGCCGACGGGCTGAACCCTCCCCAGCGGCAAGCGGTGGAGTACGGGGACGGACCCTTGCTGGTCATCGCCGGTGCCGGGTCGGGAAAGACCCGGGTGCTCACCCACCGGATCGCCCACCTGCTCGCGACCCGACGGGCCAGGCCGGGGGAGATCCTCGCAATCACCTTCACCAACCGCGCGGCGACCGAGATGCGCGAACGGGTCGAAGAGCTGATCGGCGCCCGGGCCAGGGGAATGTGGGTCACCACATTCCACTCCGCCTGCGGGCGCATGCTTCGCGGTGACGCGGAGAAGCTCGGCTACGCAAGGGCCTTCACCATCTACGACGAATCCGACTCGATCCGCATGATCAAGCGGGTGATGGAGGAGCTGGACGTCGATCCCAAGCGCTTCCCCGCCCGGGCGATCAAGAACGCGATTTCCGGGGCCAAGAACGAACTGCTCGACCCGGAGGAGTACAAGCAGCGCGGCGGTTCCTACTTCGAGGACACTGCGGCCGGGGTATACGCGCTCTACGAGCAGCGGATGCTCGAATCGAACGCCATGGATTTCGACGACCTGCTGGTCCGGATGGTCAACGTGCTGGAGCTGTTTCCAGAAGTCCGGGAACGGTGGCGGCGGGCCTTCAGGTACGTGCTGGTCGACGAGTACCAGGACACGAACCACGCCCAGTACCGGCTGCTGCAGCTGCTCGCCGCCGAGCATCGGAACCTGACCGTGGTCGGTGACGAGGACCAGTCGATCTACGGCTTCCGCCACGCCGACATCCGCAACATCCTCGACTTCGAGCAGGACTTTCCGGACGCGAAGGTGGTCAAGCTGGAACAGAACTATCGTTCCACGCAGACGATCCTCTCGGCAGCAAACGCGGTCGTCGACAACAACCGCGACCGTCGGCCCAAGAAGCTCTGGACAGACCTCGGACAGGGCGATGACATCGAGGTCGTCCGGCTCGGGGACGAGCACGAGGAAGCCCGCTGGGTAGCCGGCGAGATCGAAAGGCTGGTCGAGGAGGAGGGCGTCTCGCCCCTCGACGTGGCCGTCTTCTACCGGATGAACGCCATGAGCCGGGTGCTCGAGGACACGCTGGTGCGTTTCGGCACCGCCTACCGGGTGATCGGCGGAACGAGGTTCTACGACCGGGCCGAGATCAAGGACGCGATCGCCTACCTCCAGTACATCGCCAACCCCTCCGACTCGGTGGCTTTCACCAGGATCGTCAACTCGCCGAAACGCGGCATCGGCAGCACAACCCAGGGTCGGCTGCTTGCCTACGCGAACACGACCGGCGATGACATCTGGGACGTGGCCAGCCAGGTCGAGGCGGTTCCGGGAGTCGGCACCGCGGCAGTTCGCTCGGTGGGCGAGTTCCAGCGCACCATGAATGGTCTGAAGAATGACGTCGAAGGTCGCCCCCTGGCAGACCTGCTGGAAAGGGTCCTGACCGAGACCGGATATTTCGAGGCACTCGAGGCGGAACGCACAGTTGAAGCCGAAGGCCGGATCGAGAACCTTCGCGAGCTCATCGGTGTGGCCGGGGAGTTCGATGCCAACCGCGCCCTCGAGGGAGATTCAGGAGTGCCCCCGCTGGACGAGTTCCTTCAGCAGATTTCCCTCTACTCCGAGCAGGACAAGCTTGAGAAGAAGGAAGAACTCCTGACCCTGATGACTCTCCACAACGCAAAGGGTCTCGAGTACGACACGGTATTCATCATCGGTTGCGAGGACGGGGTCTTCCCGCATCAGCGGGCACTCGACGAAGGCGAAGAGGAGGAGGAACGGCGCCTCTGTTACGTCGGCATCACCCGGGCCCGCAAGCGGCTCTACCTGACCAGCGCCCGGACCCGGAGGATGTTCGGAGGCAGGGCGGAGGCCACCATGCCTTCCCGGTTCCTTGACGAACTGCCCGCCACCCTCGTTCACCAGCAGGGCTCGGCGGTCGGCCAGGGCGGGTTCACGAGCGGCTCGACGGCCGGATACGGCGGCAGCGGACGCGCGCGCAGCTACCAGGCCCCGGGCCGTCCCCGGGCCGGCGGTGGTCGAGCGGCCAGTCCGATCAAGCCCGGAACGGCGGTCAGGCTCGAGGTCGGTGATGATGTCACCCATGCCTCCTTCGGGGACGGCGTCGTGACCGGCTCCGAACCCGGAGGGGTGATCATCGTCCGGTTCGCCAGTGACGGCACCGAGCGAAAGCTGATGGCCGAGTACGCACCGATACGCAAGCGGTGATTCCCGGATTCAAAGACGAGATGGAAGGTTCACGGTTTTGAGCGCTCAGATAATCGACGGCAAGCAGGTTTCCTCCGAAGTCAGGGAGCGGGTCGCCGGTGAGGTCGCCGGCTTCATCGCCGATGGAGGCCATCAACCGGTGCTGGCCACGGTCCTGGTCGGGGACGACCCCGCATCGCATGTTTACGTCGCCAACAAGCTCAAGGCCTGCGAAGCTGCCGGCATCGGTTCCGTCCACCACGAGCTGCCGGCCGAGACGAGCGAGCGCGACCTGATCACGCTGGTTCGCGCCCTGGGTGACGACGACGGGATCGACGGAATCCTCGTCCAGCTACCACCGCCCGACCACATCGATCCGGACGCGGTGATCGCGGCGATCAATCCGGCCAAGGACGTCGATGGCCTTACAGCGACCAACGCCGGGCTGCTCGCGGGCGGGCGCCCCGGTCTGGTGCCCTGCACTCCGGCCGGCGTGATCGAGTTGCTCGACCACGCGGGGACCCCGCTGGAGGGCGCCGAGGCGGTGATCGTGGGCCGTTCGAACCTTGTCGGCCGGCCGCTGATCAGCCTGCTGCTGGGAAGAAACGCGACCGTGACCGCCGCACATTCGAGGACCCGGGATCTGGCCGGAGTCTGCCGGCGCGCCGACGTGCTCGTCGCGGCCGTCGGAGTTCCGGAACTGCTCGGTGCCGATCACGTCAAGCCGGGCGCCACGGTCATCGACGTCGGCATCAACCGCACCGATGACGGCCTGAAGGGGGACGTCGACTTCGAGGCGGCGGTCGAGGTTGCCGGAGCGATTACCCCGGTGCCGGGCGGGGTCGGGCCGATGACCATCGCCATGCTGATGGCGAACACGCTCACGGCGGCCAGGGCGAGAAGCGCTTCCAGGGCGGCAGGTCAGGCTCGGGACCATGCGGTCTGAACCATCAAACCAGGCATTCAGCCTCTCGCGAGTCCATCCAGCAGAGTGGCTGACCGGGATCGCCGGTGTCGCGTTGATGGTCGGACTGGTGCTCCCCTGGTCAGACGGCGAGGCAGCACTGGCCTCCCCGGGGCTGCTGGATTTGCTGCTTTCCCTCGCCGCAGTGGTCGCGGTCCTGCTTCCGTTGGTGGTCGCCTCCAGTGCCCGCACTAACGTGCCGATCGTCTATGAGACCGGGCTATGGGTGACCACGCTGCTGTTCGCGCTGATCATGATGGTGAAGGTCGCGTTCCCACCCGATGGCGGTTACGAGACGGGCTTCTGGCTCTCGCTGGTTGCGACGGTGGTCCTCACCTTCGCTGCCTGGCGAAGCGTCGCGCGCGAGTTCTGATCCAGCGACCTGACGCCCCGGCTGGCCCGTCCATAGACTCAGCCCCGTGATTGATCGCGAACAGGTACTCCACGTCGCCCGGCTTTCCCGGTTGCGTCTCAGCGAGGAAGAAGTGGACACCCTGACCGGAGAGCTTTCGTCGGTACTCGACCATGTCGACAAGCTCGCCGAAGTCGACATCGACGGGGTGGAGCCGACCTCGCATGTCGTGCCCCTCGAGAACGTGCTCAGGCCGGACGAGCCGAGGCCCAGCTTGAATCGTGAAGTGGCCCTTTCCGAGGCACCAGATCCGCACGACGGTGCCTTCCGGGTGCCGTCACCCCAGGCGGAGGCGTGACCGGTGGCAGATAGCGAACTGCTTTCTGCCACCGGCAGCGAAACCGCCCGCTTGATTGCTTCTGGCGAGGTTTCCGCCCGGGAAGTGCTCGAGTTCTGGCTGGATCGGGTCTCCTCGGACAAGCTGAACGGATACCTGTGGAAGGCCGATCCGGAAGCGGCCCTTCAGGGTGTTGCGGGTGACGGTGGCACTCTCGCCGGTGTTCCCCTGGCCATCAAGGACATCTTCTGCACCGAGGGCGTGCCAACTACGGCAGCCTCGAAAATCCTCGCCGGATACCGGCCGCCGTACACCGCGAGCGCAGTCAGCAGGACCGCCGCGGCCGGACTGCCGATGCTCGGCAAGACCAACATGGACGAGTTCGCGATGGGTTCGTCGAACGAGAATTCGGCCTTCGGGCCCAGCCTCAACCCCTGGGATACCGGGCGGGTGCCGGGCGGGTCGTCCGGTGGATCCGCGGCGGTGGTCGCCGGCGGACTTGCGCCCTGGGCGCTGGGTACGGATACCGGCGGTTCGATCCGCCAGCCAGCCGGGTTCTGCGGCATCGTCGGGCTGAAACCCACCTACGGCGCCATCTCCCGCTTCGGAATGATCGCCTTCGCATCGTCTCTCGACCAGTGCGGACCGTTGACGAGGACCGTCACCGATGCAGCCCTCCTGCTCGACGTCCTGCAGGGGCGGGATCCCTGCGACTCCACCTCGGTCGGAATCGAAGGCGGGATCTCTGCACCCACCGGAGAACGTCTCGACGGCATGAAGTTCGGGGTGCCCCGCGCCCTGATCGGGGAGGGCATCGAAGCGGGCGTGCTGGCCCGATTCGAGGACACGCTGATCCGGATCGCCGAACTCGGCGGGGAGATCGTCGACATCGAGCTGCCGCATGCCGGCCACGCGATCTCCGCCTATTACGTCCTCGCCCCGGCCGAGGCTTCCACGAACCTCTCGCGATACGACGGGGTCCGTTACGGCCTTCGCGCGAGCGACGAGGATCTCCTCTCGATGTACGAAGTGACCAGGGAAGACGGCTTCGGAACCGAGGTGAAGCGCCGGATCATGCTCGGCACCTACGCACTTTCGTCCGGTTACTACGACGCCTATTACGGCCGCGCCCAGCGGGTACGAACCCGGATCGTCGAGGACTTCGACAAGGCCTTCGGTGAGGTCGACTTCATCGTCACTCCGACTTCGCCCACCGTCGCATTCAAGCTCGGCGAGAAGACCTCGGACCCCTGGACCATGTACCTGAACGACGTCTTCACGGTGCCGGTCTCGCTGGCCGGCATTCCGGCGATCTCGATCCCGGCCGGCCTGGCCCGGCCTGACGGTGCCGGCCCGGAACTCCCCGTCGGCTTCCAGATAGCCGCGCCAGCCTTCTCCGAGCAGAAGCTGCTGGAAGCATCCTTTGCGCTGGAGGGAGCGATCGGCTTCGACGGGTCGGCCGGCCTGGCCGGGGGAACAGCATGAGTACCCGGTACGAGGCAGTCATCGGCCTGGAAATCCACGTCCAGCTGTCCACGAAGACCAAAATGTTCTGTGGATGCGAGCTTTCCTTCGGGGACGATCCGAACGTCCACACCTGTCCGGTCTGCCTCGCCCTGCCCGGGGTGCTCCCCGTGCCCAACCGGACCGCCTTCGAGTACGCGCTGAAGATCGGTGCGGCGCTGGGCTGCGAGCTGGCGCCGATCTCCACCTTCGATCGCAAGAACTACTTTTACCCGGACAATCCCAAGGCCTACCAGATCACCCAGGCAGCCAGGCCCTTTGCCGTGAACGGCAAGCTGGGCGACGTACGAATTCACCACGCCCATCTCGAGGAAGACGCCGCCAAGACCATCCACACCGGTGGCAGCGGACGGATCAAGGGTTCAGACGCCTCGCTGGTGGATTTCAACCGGGGCGGAACTCCGCTGGTGGAGATCGTCACTGAGCCGGATCTCCATTCCGGCGCCCAGGTGCGCGAATGGGGCCAACTGCTCAGGGCGACGATCAAGCAGCTGGGTGTGTCCGACGTGAACATGGAAGAGGGTTCGCTCCGCTGCGATGCCAACGTCTCGATCCGGCCGGCCGGATCGACCGAACTCGGAGTCAAGACCGAGATGAAGAACATGAACTCCTTCCGGTTCATCGAGCGGGGCATCGACGCCGAGATCGCCCGCCAGAAGGCGCTGATCGAGGCCGGCGAGCCGGTCGTCCAGGAGACCCTTCATTTCGATCCGTCGACCGGCGAGCTTCATTCCCTGCGCTCGAAGGAAGAAGCGCATGACTATCGCTATCTCCCGGAGCCCGACCTGGTTCCCGTCGTGCCGACCCAGGCGATGCTGGACGAGGCGCATGGTTCCCTGCCGGAGCTTCCGGCTGATCGTGCCCGCCGCTACGAAGAACTCGGGGTCAGCGAGCAGGCCGCCCTGCTCCTGTCATTCGAGACTGAGTGGGCCGGCTTCTTCGAGCAGGTACTCGCGGCCGATGATTCGCTGGAGCCACGTGTGGTCTCCAACTGGGTGACCGGTGAATTCAGCGCCGAGCTGAGGAAGCAGGATGACCGGCCCCTCGCCGATTCGCGGGTGGCACCGGCATCACTGGCCACGCTGATCGGCATGGTTGCCTCGAAGAAGATCTCTCACGGTGCCGGCAAGACGGTGCTCGAGGAGATGGTCTCGTCCGGGGCCGATCCGGAAGCGGTGGTCTCGGAGAAGGGGCTGGAGCAGATCTCCGACTCCGGCGAGCTCGAGAAGATCGTCCTTCAGGTGATCGAGGAGAATCCCAAGCCGGCCGAACAGGTCCGTTCGGGCAACGAGAAGGCGATCGGCGCCCTGGTCGGCGGGGTCATGAAGGCGACCCAGGGCCGGGCGGACGGCGGCGAGGTGAACCGCCTGCTCAGGCAGCACCTGGGCCTCTGAGGCGCCTTTCAGCGCCTCGGCAGTACGACCCGGAAGTTCCTGACGATCTGCCTGCTGGTCCGGCCGGTCTGGTCGACCGCCCTGACGCGCAGGGTGTGCTTTCCCGGCCGGAGGTTGTCTATCCGAACGGTTCCGGACAGGTACTGCGGTTTTTGCCTGTCCAGCTTGTAACGGAACGCGAGCAGAGTGGCGGCGGTGCCATTGAACCTGAACCTGACGCTTCGCTTCCGGACGACCTTCGGGGGCCCGGACAGCTGCTTTATGGTCGGCGCCGGAGAACCGCCGGCACCGACGTAGAGCGACTTGGCCGCATTCGAGAAGACCGGGCCGAAGATCGTGCCGCAGGTGCTCGGCAGGCTGTCGCAGTAGCCGTAGCTGACGACCGAGGCCAGGTAGCTACCCAGCGTGATCCAGCCGCCTCCGCTTGCACCCTGCTGCATGAGGCAGGGGTTGGCCGCCATCGGATAGGGCGTGATGTTCGGCGGAGTGCTGTCAAAGGAGTCGAATGCGGAGCGGCAGCCGCGCAGTACCTGGCCGTCGAAGAGATTGCCCGGCTTCGACGGGTAGCCGTAGATCGTGTACTCGCGCTTCTTGCGGTTGACCACCGGATTGAGGTCGAAGGCGATCTTGCGGGAACCCAGATCCTCGATCTGCTGTTGGAGCGTGACGAGACCGATGTCGTAGCTGTTGTTGCCTTCGGAGGCCCAGCGCGGTGTCGTGAACCACTGGAATCCAGGGTAGATGCCAAAAGGGGCATTCCCGTTTTCGTAGCCGGGAACGAATGCGATCTCGTCAACAAAGCCCGTCGTGGTGTCAAAGACGCAGTGTCCGGCCGTGAAGACGACGTTGCGGCCGGCCGACTCGACCACCGTCCCGGAGCAGGTGAAGTTGTTGACGCCAATCCGGAAGAAGATCTTGCCCTGGATCCGCTGGGGGTAGGCGGAGACGTTGCCGGGGGTGAAGTCGCCTGTGGCCGCCGAGCTGCCGGCATCGGAACCGAACCCGGGCAGGTCGAGCGCTCCGGCCGGTCCGGACTGGTCAACGGGCTCGGCGCCCAGCATCCGCTCCCGGGTCCAGTACTGCTCGACCGATGCCGGCGAGGCCTGAACGGGGGAGGCAACCACCCCGGTCCCGGACACCTTCGACACCTTCGGTGGTTCGCCGGCGAGGTTGACGATTCCAGCGGCGTCGGCGGAGGACGAAACACCAAGTACGGCTGCTGCGGCGAGAAGGAAAAAGAGAGCCATGGCTCCGATCCTGCTTCCCCCGACCCTGCTTTGAGAACCCATATGCCCATTAGAACAGATCAGGGGGTCTCCGGTTGCGAAGTACTGGCAGATTTTCCCGCCTATACTCGGCGCCATGGCCTGGAACATCGTCATCGTCGGCGGAGGATTCGCCGGAGCAAACGTCGCTCGACACCTCGAGAAGGTTCTGCCGAGGCAGTCCGCGAGGTTGACGCTCGTCAACGACGTCAACTTTCTGCTCTACACGCCACTCCTTCCCGAAGCAGCGGCGGGAACGCTGGAGCCACGGCACGTCGTCACTCCTCTGCGGGAAATCCTCCACCGCACGAACCTCCGGCTGGGCGTCGTGGATGACCATGATCCGGAGTCGAGAGAAGTCACTCTCCGCAGCCACATGGGCCAGACCGAACAGGTTGCCTATGACCATCTGGTGCTCGCACCCGGCTCGATCTCCCGCTTCCTTCCCGTTCCCGGGCTGAATGAACATGCGGTCGGCTTCAAGAGCCTCGCCGACGCGATCTTCCTTCGCAACCACATGATCGAGACGCTCGAGATGGCGAACGCGACCGATGACCCGGATCTGCGGGAGGAGCTTCTCACCTATGTCTTCGTCGGCGGAGGGTACGCCGGCCTCGAAGCGCTCGCCGAGCTCCAGGACTTCGCTGCCGACGCAATGCGCGACTACCCCAAGGCGAGACTCCACGGGATGCGGTGGATCCTCGTCGAGGCGGCAGGCCGGGTTCTGCCGGAAATCGACCGCGAACTCGCCGACTATGCAGTCGACGAGCTCCGCGGCCGCGGGATCGACATCCGGCTCTCAACCACACTCGAAGAAGTCACCGAGACCTCCGCCACGATCTCCACCGGTGAGACGATCCCGACGCGGACGGTGGTATGGACCGCAGGGGTAGTACCGAATCCGAGCCTCCAGAATTTCGGCGTTCCGCTGGACGGGCGCGGGAGGGTGGAAGTGGACAGCAGCATGGCCGTGGCCGGCATGGAGGGTGTCTGGGCGCTTGGCGATGCCGCCGCGGTGCCCAACCCCAAGGGTGGCGTCTGTCCGCCGACCGCCCAGCATGCGGTGCGGCAGGCCCCGGTCGTTGCGGCCAACATCGCCGCGGCGATAGGTCTGGGCCAGCCCCGGACCTTCGACTACCAGGGCAACGCCTCCTTCGTGAACCTCGGCCGTTACAAGGCGGTTGGCAAGGTGTCGGACCGGACCTTCCGCGGTTTCAAGGCGTGGTGGATGGCTCGCTCGTACCACATGAGCCAGATCCCGGGGACATCCAGGAAAGTCCGGGCAGTGATCGACTGGACTGCCAGCCTGCCCTTCGCGCGCGACATCTCGGAGGTCGGTTCGATCGGCCGTCCGGGCGTTCTCAGCCCGGAGCGCTACCTCCATGGCGGTTCGCACCGACCCGTTGACAGTGATCTGCCCGCAGCCGGCAAGGACCGCGCCGACGCGGACTCCCCGGTCGAGTCGCAGGACGGCTGACCGCCCCGGCGGGGCGGCCGTCAGACGAATCCCGCGACCGCCACAATGTGAGTGTGGGATACGAGTACGTCTTCATCGCATTGCTGTTCGGGATCGCGACCGGGTTCATCGGCCGCGCCAAGGGCGGTTCCTTCTTCATCTGGCTGATCGTTGGTTCGATCCTGCCCGGTCTCGGCCTGATCGCCGTTTTCCTGATGAGGAACGAGATCAACGAGCCGGAGCGGCGTTGCGACAACTGCGGCAAGATCCTCAAGCTCTACGTCCAGGTCTGCCCCCGCTGCGGCTACGACCTCTACCTGCCCCCACCAGAAGAAACCCGCATGCCCCCCCAGGACAGGTAGCCGGCGAGCTTCGCCCCGCCTCCGTATCGACGATACGGAGGGGGTCTTCTCGCCGACTACTTACCTGAGCCAGGTTCGGACTATGGCGTTGGCGAAGCCCATTCCATAACGGAAGACGGCAGGCTTCTTCGAATGGCCGTGAAGCCGCTGCTCGACAGTGACGGGCACTTCGATCGCCGGGACGCCGCGCTTGATCGCCTCGATCATGAACTCGGATGTGTGGAACTGCTCCTGCTTCAGCACGAGGGTGGGGAGGACCGAAGTGCGGACGGCGCGATAACCATTCGAGCAGTCGGTCACATGGGTGCGGGTAATGAAGGAGACGAGGCGGTTGAAGAAAACGATGCCCATCTCCCTGGCGAAATGGTTGTCCTCGGCATGCCCAAGGACCCTTGACCCATGGGCGACATCGGCCTTGCCGTCGAGGACGGGCTGAACGAGGTTCGGCATCTCGGCGGGAAGATGCTGTCCGTCGGCATCGAGCGTGACGACGATCGCGGCGTCCGAATCGACCATCAGGCGATAACCGGTCCGGAGTGCCGCCCCGCCGCCCCTGTTGACCACGTGCCTGGCGACCACGGCCCCATGGGCCTCCGCGACCTCCTCGGTTCCGTCCCGCGAACCGTCGTCGACGACCAGGGTCGCGGTGGGAAGTCCACATACCTCGGCCGGAATCTGGTCGAGCACATAGCCGATGTTGTCCGCCTCGTTGTAGGCGGGAATGACGATGGCGATCTTGCCGCGGAACAGCTTGCGGTGGTCGCTTGCCCGGAACTGCTCGGACGAAATGCCTTCCAGCACGGCCGACAGCTGGCGCGCGTTCCTGGCTCCGACCGATAGCGCCCTGAGTGCCATCAGGAAAAGGAGGAAGATCGCGATGACCGCGAGACCGAGGATCCTGCCCCCGTTCCCACGATTGAAGGAAAGTGCCGAGAGCAACCGGTCGGTGATCTCGGTCCCGGAAACGATCGCGAGACCGAGACCGGCAAAGAGAAGCAGGATCACGTCGGCGTTCCTCATCTCCCGGCGCCGGATGATCGCGAAGGCGATGATCAGGGCGGCAATGACCAGTCCGGTGGTCCGCAGGGCGGTCAGCTGGGCGGGGAATATCGAGGCGGGAATCATGGGCTGGGAATGTCCTTCGATCGCCCACTGCGGTTGACCAGCGCGTCGAGCGCGATCGCCGCGAGAGGAAGTACGAGGGTCATCAGGATCTCATTTCGTCGCGGCGGAGCGAGTGTCATGGCTGCGACTGCAGTCACCGTCGCAAGCGGCAGTCCGACTGCGATCGCCTCCCATCTCCTGCGCCAGGCCAGGAGGGCGAGTCCGGCGAGTCCGGCAAGCACGAGAATGATCTGGATCACTCTTCCCATCGGGGATGACATCGCCTCGCCGATGCCGGATCCCCACATGCGACCGACCTTGCGTACCGTCATGCCCGCGTAACCGACCGGGTCTTCGCTGAAGTACTTCTCGAGGTTCTCCCGGCCCAGCCTGCCCAGTGCCGCGTCCCGGTCGAGGTCGGCGAGATCGTTCTCGGCCTTGTACTGGCTGGCGACCCGGTCGAAGAGTGGCACGGGATCGACCTTCTCCAGCTCGCTCGAGTCCGGATCGAGGCGCCTGCCTGTCTGTTCGTAGAGCAGTTCGGCCTTGACCTGCTGGTATTCGCCGTCTCCCGGCAGGTAGGTGCCGGTGAACAGTGCCTTGCCGCTGCCTGTGGAGACGGGAACGATCCGGTCGAGCTGGCTGTAGTTGTGGATTGTCCAGGGGACGATCGGAACCAGGACCGCAGCGACGAAAAGAAGAGTGGAAGAGATGGCCATCCGGGCCCCGGCCTTCAGCCAGGCACGAATCAGCAGGAAAAGCACGAAGGCGGCGCAGACGGTCAGGTACTCGGGCCGGATCAGTGCCGTCATTCCGAAACCGAGGCCGGGCAGCAGCCAGGGCCAGAGGCGTGACCAGCCGTTCGCATCGGTTGTGCGAAGACGACGATCGGCCCAGAGGAAGGCCAGGACAGAGAACGGAAGCGTGAAGAAGGCCGGCGGCTCCGACATCAGGGCACCGGTCGAGTGGATGAAAGGTGGATAGAAGGCGACGAGGGCCGCCGCGACAAGGGGTGCCAGAGATACGCGCCAGCCGGGAAATTTCCCGTCGAGATTGATCTCGGTCGCGCCATCTGCGACTGAACTCAATCTCGACGAACTGCCCGACGCTCGGGGCGGGGTGGGTGGCCCCAGGAGCCGGGCGGTGAGGAGGAAGGCGAGCAGGATCGAGAGGGTTCCGAAGATCGCTTCGACTCCGCGGGCGACACCGTCCCTCACCCCGCCGGTCAGGTAGTAGGCGCCGGCGTAGATGAGCGGCGCGCCAGGTGACCAGTCGCTCGGCGTCTTGAACTCGGGTCCACTGGAGGATCCGGCCTCGTAGCCGAAGGTTCCGTCCACGTACAGGGCTTCAGCCAGGGCCCGGTATGCGAGCGCATCATCACCAGGATCCTCGAGCGGGTTTACCACGACCCACGCCCGGACCATGAATCCGGCACAGACGATCACTGCGAGGGCGACGAGCGTCCCCCGTCCGTAACGGGTGAGGTAATCCTTGATCGGTGGCATCCGGGCCGGTCAGGCTATGGGAACGGGCCTGAGTCGGCTTGCCACGGCATCAACCGCAAGACGCAGGGCGAGCGAGAAGCCGAGACCGGAGAGGCAGGCGATCACCGGCCAGAGGGCCAGAGTCCGTCGCGGCGAGGCAACGAAGATGGCGCCGATCGCGGTGACGCCCAGGGCCAGTGCGAGCACCAGCCAGAACTCGGGCCGCCGCCGGAATCCAAGCAGCAGCAGGCCGAGCAACGCGCCGGCGACCAGGGTCATGTGGAAGGCCCGGCCTGCCGTAGTGCCGGTGAGGTCTGTCCTTCCCCGCCACCAGATCCTCGCCGACTTGCCGGCGAGGAAGGCCGCCAGCCGGGCCGGGTCGGAACGCAGTGCGTTTAGGTAGTTCTCGCGCCCCATGCGGGCCAGGGCGAGGTCGGTCGGGATCCCCGGCATCCTCGATGACGCGAGCATGGCGAGCACCCTTTCCGGCGTGATCGAGTCGGTGCCCTCGCCGCTTCTGGCGTTCTGGACGGCGAGCCGGTCTTCAAGCACGGGGTTGGCCCTTAGCACCAGGGGCATGACCTCGAGCGGGTCACCGGCCGACGCCAGATAGCTCCCGGTGAAGAGGGTCTGGCCACCTCCGGTGGAGAGAGGCACGAGACGGCCGGTCTCGTCAAAATTGCGAGCCGCCCAGGGGGTGATCACAAGGAGAAGGGCAGCGATCATCGTCAATCCGGCCAGCAGGACGGGGCGCAGGCCCTGCCGCCTCGAAATGAAGAGAAGCACAACGATCAGGAGCAGCGAGATCGGCAGATATTCAGGCCGGACCATCGCGGTCATCCCGAGCAGGATTCCCGGAACCAGCCAGTCGACAATTTGCAGGGCGAGCGGACGGTTCCGGGCTCCGGAACGTTCCTTCGCCAGCAGCATCGTCCACAAGGCCGCCGTAACGAGAGTGCCGGTCAGCGCCTCGGTGAGGAGCATCCCCGCATCGGTGATCAGGCAGGGATAGAAGGCCACCAGCGAGGCGGCCAGGGTGCCGGCCACCCACGGATCCTCGGGTGGTGCCAGACGCCGCGCGAGCAGCCAGGCGAGGGGAATGGCCAGGGTTCCCAGAAGCGCCAGGAGGATCCGGGCCAGCCGGGCATCATCATCGCCCGACAACTCGAACACGCCGGCAACAAACAGAGGGAGCCCGGGACTGTAGTTGCTGGCCGGCTGGGGGTGGGCTGGAGTACCGGGACCCTTCTGAACAAACTCGCCATCCTCGTGCAGTCCCCGCGCGATCCGTTCGTAGGCGGCCGAGTCGGGCAGGTTCCCGGCACTGCCATTCCAGGCCGCATCCACCCTCAGCGCCAAACCGGCAACGACGATGAGAACGAGAGCTAGCAGGCGCACCGAGGCAAATCCTAGCCCCTGATCGTTCCGGTAATCTTGGCCGTTATGCGAATTCTGATTCTTGGTGGTGACGGCTATCTCGGATGGCCCACAGCGATGCGCTTCTCCGATCGCGGCCACGACGTGACGATTGTTGACAACTTTGCCCGGCGTCGCTGGCACCTGGACCAGTCCACGGATTCGCTGACGCCGATCCTCAGCCTCCAGGACCGGCTCGACGCCTGGGAGCGGATCTCGGGCCGCCGGATCGAAGCGAGGGTCGGCTGCATCGAGGACGCCGAATTCCTCGATGCGGTGGTCGCCGATTGCCTCCCCGAGGCGGTCATCCACTACGGCGAGCAGCCTTCCGCCCCCTACTCGATGCGATCGCGCGCAACCGCGGTCGAAACCCAGCAGACCAACGTGATCGGGACGCTGAACCTGCTCTTCTCGATGCGGGATCACGTTCCGGACGCCCACCTGATCAAGCTCGGCACGATGGGTGAATACGGGACGCCCAACATCGACATCGAAGAGGGCTACATCGAGATCGAGCACAAGGGCCGCAAGGACGTGCTGCCCTTCCCGAAGCTGCCCGCGTCGCTCTACCACGCCTCCAAGGTCCACGACTCGACGAACATTCATTTTGCCTCGAGGGTCTGGGGGCTTCGGGCCACTGACCTGAACCAGGGAGTGGTCTACGGCATCGAGACCGACGAAACCGCCCTCGATCCGGCCCTCGCCACGCGGTTCGACTACGACGAGACCTTCGGGACGGTTCTGAACCGGTTCTGCGTCCAGGCTGTGATCGGTCACCCCCTGACCGTGTACGGAGCCGGCGGCCAGACCCGCGGCTACCTCAACATCCGCGACACCCTGCGTTGCGTGGAGCTGGCGACCCTGAACCCGCCCGATCGCGGCGAGTTCCGCGTCTTCAACCAGTTCACCGAGCAGTTCACCGTCTCGGAGCTGGCTGATCTGGTCCAGAGTTGCGCGGCCGAGGTCGGCTACCAGGTGCCGATCGAGTCGTTCCCCAACCCCCGGGTCGAGCTCGAGCACCACTACTACAACCCCAGGCACGAGAAGCTGCTCGAACTGGGTCTCGAGCCCCATCCGCTCGGTCACGAGCTCGTCCGCTCGGTGCTTTCGACAATCGAGAGATACAAGGACCGGGTCATTCCGAGGGCAATAACGCCGCGGACCAAGTGGAACCCGGGCGAGCTCGAAGGCGGGGCGCTCTCAGCCGCCCAGAAGACCTGAGTCAGAGATTCCGGATTCGTTAGGATCGTTGGTCTGATGAGAGCCGCAGACGCATTGTTCAAATCCCTCGAAGTCGAAGGTGTCGACCACATCTTCGGCATACCTGGTGGAGCGAACCTGCCCACCTATGACGCGCTGGTTGACGCCGATCTGCGGCATGTACAGGCACGTCACGAGCAGGCCGCCGGCCACGCGGCCGAGGGCTATGCCCACGCATGCGGCAAGGTCGGGGTCGCTTTCGGCACTTCCGGCCCCGGAGCGACCAACCTGGTCACCGCGATCGCCGACGCGATGATGGATTCAGTTCCTACAGTCTTCATCACCGGCCAGGTCAGGACAGACCTGATCGGCACGGACGGTTTCCAGGAGGCGGACATCGTCGGCATCACGATGCCGATCGTCAAGCACTCCCTGCTGGTTACGGCCCCCGAGCAGATCCCCGAGTACATCCACGAGGCTTTTCACATCGCCTCGACCGGGCGTCCGGGGCCGGTTCTGGTCGACATCCCCCAGGACCTCGCCCGGGCCGAGATCGACTACCAGCAGCGCACCGAGCCAGTTGATCTCTCCGGGTACAAGCCGACCGTCGAGGGCAACCTCAAGCAGATCCGCCTCGCCGCCAAGGCAATGGCCAACGCTCGTCGCCCGATCATTTACAGCGGAGGCGGCGTCATCAACGGCGATGCCTCGGCCGAACTCCGGGAGCTCTGTGCTTCCGACAACTTCCCGGTCACCTCGACCCTGATGGGACTTGGCTGCTTCCCTGCGGACGACGAACACTGGCTCGGGATGCTCGGCATGCACGGCACCCGCGCCGCGAACTACGCGATGGACGAAGCGGACCTGATCATCGCGATCGGCGCCCGGTTCGACGACCGGATCACCGGCAAGCTCTCCGAGTTCGCACCTTCGGCCAAGTTCATCCACATCGACATCGACCCGGCCGAGATCTCGAAGAACGTCCCGGCTCACATTCCGATCGTCGGTGACGTCAAGCTCGTCCTGCCGAAGCTGACCCGCGAGTATCAGGCCCTGCAGACCGATTCCTCCCGTCTCGATGGCTGGTGGAGCCGCATCAAGGCCTGGCAGGAGGAGTACCCGCTCACCTACGAGCCGGGCTCGGAAGGCGAGATCAAACCGCAGTTCATGGTCGAGATGATGCACAAGGTCACCGGGGGAGACGCGATCGTCACCTCCGACGTCGGCCAGCACCAGATGTGGGCGGCCCAGTACTACGGCTTCAACCAGCCCCGCAAGTGGATCAACTCCGGCGGGCTGGGGACGATGGGCTTCGGCCTGCCGGCCGCGATCGGCGCCAAGGTCGCCTGCCCGAACGAACAGGTCGTCTGCATCGCCGGTGACGGCAGTCTGATCATGAACGTCCAGGAACTGGCGACCGCTGTCAATGAGGACATCCCGGTCAAGGTCTTCCTGATGAACAACGGCTACTTCGGAATGGTCCGCCAGTGGCAGGAGCTGTTCTGGTCGGAGCGTTACAGCGGGGTCGAGAAGGGGCCGAGCCCGGACTGGGTGAAGCTGGCCGAGTCCTTCGGAGCCGGCGGGCTGCGCTGCGAGGACAGTGCCGATCTCGAGGAGATGATGGTCGCCACGCTCGAACATGACGGCCCGGCCCTGCTCGACGTCAGGGTCAGCCCGAGAGAGAACTGCTATCCGATGATCCCCGCGGGGAACGCGGCAAGGGACATGGTGGGCTGATGGCTTCCACGGACATGGTCAGGCTCGAGGACCTTCACGCCGGACGCTCGCCGCTTTCGGGCCGGAAGCACGTGCTTTCGATCCTGGTCGAAAACAAGCCGGGTGTTCTCGCCCGGGTGGCCGGCTTGTTCTCCCGGCGGGGCTTCAACATCGACACGCTCGCGGTGGGCCCGACCGAGGATCCCGACATCTCGAGGATCACCCTGACCCTCGATGGCGCCATCCATCCGATCGATCAGGTCACCAAGCAGCTTCACAAGCTCGTAAACGTTCTGAAGATCCGGGACATGGAGCCGGAGGACACGGTCGCCCGCGAGATGGCCCTGTTCAAGGTGTCAGCGGCGGTCGAGAACCGGGCGGAGATCGTCCAGTTCGCGGAGATCTTCAGGGCCAAGATCGTCGATGTCTCGAGAAGGGCATTGATCGTCGAGGTGACCGGTTCGCACGACAAGATCGAGGCCTTCGAGAGCATGCTGCGGCCCCACGGGCTGCTGGAGATGGTCCGTACGGGCGAAGTCGCCCTGGCACGCGGCGGCGACTGATGCCGGCGCCCGCAGGCAGGGCGAAACTCGAAGGTCTGTTGGGCGATGCCCTGTCCGAAGCCGCGATGAGGGCCGGGCGGACGGTGGTTTCGGTCACCGTTCCCTTCGCCTGTGAAGACCCCGTCGCCACGGTTTTCGCGTCGCGCCGGGCCGGCGAACCGTTCTTCTGCTGGGAACAACCGGACCGCGACCTCAGGATCGCAGCGCTGGGAAGAATCGACGAGGTTTCATCTTCCGGATCGGACCGATTCGTCCGTGTCGCCGCCGATTGTGCGCATCTCTCGGGTGACGCTGTCGTGAGAGGTGAGGGCGACTTCACGACCGGCCCGGTCTGGACCGGGGGATTCGCATTCAACGACGACCGGGCTGAGGTCAACAGTCCTTCTGGCAACGCCTGGTCCTCGTTCGAACCGGCCTCGATGATCCTTCCGGAGCTCTCGATTCAGGCTTCGCCGGAGGGAACCTTCGTCACGGTGAACCTGATCGGTGGCCCGGCTGCGGACCGCTCAGCCCTCACGAATGCAGCCCTCAGTCGTGTCGCCGGCCTGATTCACCGTGAGTTGCCGATGATCGACCCCCATCCCGCAGTAGTGCCAAGCATCGAGAGCGTCCGAAGCCCGGAGGACTATGAGCGGTCCGTTGCGGAGGCGGTCGCGCGGATCAGGTCCGGCGAGATCGAGAAGGTGGTGCTGGCCCGGGAGGTGATGGTCAGGGCCGGCTCAGCGCACGATCCGGCCGCGATCTTCGGAGCGCTTCGAATTGGTTTCCCTTCCTGCTTCAACTTCTGCGTGGGTACCGGAGAGGCCGCCTTCATCGGGGCAAGTCCCGAACTGCTCGTGCGGTGTTCGGGTCGGGGCGTGGCGACGGTCGGGCTGGCCGGGTCAACCCGCCGAAGCAGCGACCCGGCCGTAGATGACCACCTCGCCCAGCAGCTTCTCTCGAGCAGCAAGGACCGTGGGGAGCAGGAGGTCGTGGTCCGTCGAATCGTGAAGTCCCTGAGCCGGATCAGCGTCTGGGTCGAAGCGGCCGACGAACCGGAGATCATCAAGGTCGCGAACATCCAGCATCTCGGTACCCCCGTTTACGCGCAGCTAGCGCAGCCCCGGACGGCGATCGAACTTGCCGGTCTGCTGCACCCGACTCCGGCGGTGGGCGGCGAACCATGGAAGCGCGCCCGCCAGGTGATGGCAGAGGTCGAGGAGATGGATCGCGGCTGGTACGCGGGACCAGTGGGCTGGATGGACGGCTCGGGGGACGGGGAGTTCTGCGTCGCACTTCGCAGCGCCCTGATCAGGGACCGGGAAGCACATCTCTTTGCTGGTGTCGGGGTCGTCGCGGACTCGGATCCGGCGGCCGAACTGGCGGAGACCGAGATCAAGCTCGGAGCGCTGCTTCCCCTGCTCAGCTAGCCCGCGACCGGAACCTCGATGACCAAAACCCCGTCAGCTGCGGCGGCGAAGGCATCGGCGAGCGAGTCCAGTGAATCAGCCCTCGTGAAGTCGATGCCGTAGAGGGACGCGGCTGCCTGGACGGAAAGTCCGGACGGGGTGCGCATCAACGCCTCGAACTCGTCCGTTCCCATCGATTCACTTTGCGGAAGCCGCTCGAAGATCGCGCCACCGTCGTTGTTCAGCACGACGATCCTGACGGGCGTGGCAAGGTTCCGCGCGAGGGCGAGGCTGCCTGCGTCGTGGAAGAAGCCAAGGTCACCAGTGATGATCGTTACCGGCCTGCCAGTCACCCGGGCCGCGCCGAGACCCGAGCCGACCAGGCCGTCGATGCCGTTGGCCCCGCGATTGGCGAGAAACGTCAGGTCTGTTGAGAGCGTGGGGACGGACTCCTCCTGATCACGGATCGCGAGGCTTGAAGCTGTGTAGACGAGACCTCCGTCCTCCTGGAGAGTAGCCAGGTGTGCGTGGACCGCCCCGGCGTCCAGCGGCCCTTCCTCCTCGTCCCAGCCCGCTTCGAGCCCGGTCCTTTCTTCTCGCTCTGCTTCCAGCCAGCGGTTCCAGAATCCGTTGTCGGCAGGACCGTCGATGCGCTGCTCGGCTGTGTTCTCGATCTGGTGAAGAAGCGATGCGGCTTCGCACCTGACGATCAGGTCCGCGGTCCGGGTCGGCTCATTCCAGTCGTAGGCGGGATCGATCACGACCTGCGCGGGCGCAACCTCGGCGATCCAGAGCCGAAGCTGCTTGGAGGTCGGGAACTCCCCGATACGGATGACCAGATCGGGAGCCAGCTTCCGGTCACGGCGGCGGGCTATGCGTTCGTAGGTGGTGATCACGGCACCGCGGTCGTGTGGGCCGACCCGGAACTGCGAGGTCGGCTCGGCCAGAACCGGTGCGCGGCAGGCATTGGCCAGGCGTGCGAGCGGCTGTCTCAGGCCTGAGTCGCTCTGGCGTCCGGCCAGAATGAGGATCTTCTCGGCCGCCTGGATCATGCTGACCAGCCTGCCGGTAGTGCCGCGATCGGCCGTGCAGGTGGTCGCCTCGACGCGGTTCAGCGGTCCGTCCCGCCGGCCCTCGAGGGCCAGCGGACTGGAAGCCGTGACCGCATCCGGCACCTCCACGGGAGCGAGCGGGTCGCGGAACGGAAAGTTGAGGTGAACCGGACCGGGGCGGGGGTCACCTTGCGCGGTGGCGTAGGCACGGCAGGCGACCGACCTGAAGTGGAGCAGCCCGGGGTCGTCGGCCATGTGGCTGCCGACCTCGCTGAACCAGCGGACCGCGTCGCCGAAGAGCTTGATCTGGTCGATGGTCTGGCCTGCCCCGATCTGACGCAGTTCGGGGGGACGGTCAGCGGTGAGCAGGAGAAGTGGAACGGCGGAGAGGTCCGCTTCGGCCACTGCCGGATGGAAGTTGGCGGCCGCAGTCCCTGAGGTGCAGACGACTGCCACCGGCTTGCCGGAAGCATGAGCGGCACCCAGCGCGAAGAAGGAAGCCGACCTCTCGTCCAGCGCGACGACCGTGTCGATTCCGGGATGGCGAAACAGGGCGACCGCAAGCGGGGTCGAACGCGATCCGGGTGAAATGACCGCGAGATCCATGCCGCTCCGGTCGAGCTCCTCGACGAAAGCGCTACACAGAGCCATGTTGGTGTTTGTCGTGTCCACCGGAAAAGGCAGCCTATGGCCACAGCCGCACTGCTGCCCCGGGGAGTGAATTGCGCTACCGCCGTTGCATCGCCTAGAGCCGGCAGGCCGCGAGGACCTTCTCGTCCAGCTCGACCCCCAGGCCAAAGCCATTGGCCGGGGGGTCGAGCCGGTTGAGGTCAACCAGCGGGCCCTGGGCGGAAAGCTCTTCCACGAAGAGCCGCTCGGTGGCGAGACCGTGGGCGATGTCCGGCCAGGGGCGCGAAGGGTCGAGGGTCTGAGCGGCATGGGCGGCTGCCGCGATGCCTACCGGGCCATCGAGTGCACTGGAAAGGTAGGTCGGAAGGCCCCCACCCAGGGCTACATCGAGACCGCCGATCTTCGCCAGCTTCACGGTCGCGGCAACACATGAGCCGAGACGGGCAGCCTCGGAAGCTTCATCGGGGTCATTCACCGACTCGTCCGCGACCAGTGGAACCGCCGAATCCCTGGCGAGGCCGGCGAGCCCCGACAGTCCGGTCACCGGTTCCTCGACAAGCTCCACGCCGAACGGCTCCAGATCCCTCAACAGATGGGCGGCGGATTCACCCCAGCTTCCGTTTGCGTCGAGCCGGATCGCTACCTGGTCGCCCAGCGCTGCGCGCACGGCGGCGGTCAGGACCACCGCCTCTTCCGGTCCTGCCTTCAACTTGAAGACGTCGAAACCGTCGACCGCCCAGGTTTCGCACTGTCTCACCACGTCCGGGGCCGGTCCCGCCGTGATGGTCGCATTGCATCTCAACGACCGCGGAGCAGCAGCGGGTTCAAGGTGCTTCCAGAGCGGCACCTGCGTCCGCCGCGCGACCAGGTCGGCCACGGCAATCCTGACTGCGCATCGTGCCGGGGCGGAAGAGGGAAAGAGGCCCGGATCATCGGCCCAGGCGTCTAGTTGCGACACCACTGTGCCGAGCCCGTCTCCTCCCCGCAGGCTCATGGGAACGCCTTCGCCCAGTCCGATGATTCCGTTCTCGTCCTTCAGGCGCAGCAGCACCGACTCACGTCGCGTGAGCGTGCCGGTGGCTGTTACGTAGGGCTCCCGGAAGCTCAGCGCAAAGGGGATCACCTCGACGCTGAGCGGCCCGATTTCCATCTCAGGCTCCGAGTACCAGCCCGATCGAGGCAAGGAGCGCGGTCGCACCGAGCACGGCTCCGGTACCAGCCAGCGCCTTGTTGAGCGAGGGGCCGTCGGTCCGGCCCGTGACCGCTGCAATCGGGTCGCGCGCCATGGGGATCGCGATCAGGCCGATCAGGGCCAGCCAGGGCCCGTCGTTGAGCACAATCGTCAAGCCGAGCACGAAGAATGCTGCCAGCACCAGGAACACGTACAGCCGCCGGGTTTTCTCGCGGCCCATCCGCACGGCCAGTGTGTTCTTGTTTGCGCGCCGATCGGAGTCGATGTCGCGAACGTTGTTGACCACGAGGATGGCGGTCGAGAGCAGGCCGATCGCAACGGACAGGCCGAACGGCAGCCAGGCCAGCTCCTCGAGCTGAACGTAATACGAGCCGTTGACCGACACCAGCCCGAAGAAGAGAAAGACGAAAACCTCACCGAGTCCTGCGTATCCGTAGGGCTTCGGTCCCCCCGTGTAGAGGAAGCCGGCGGCGATCGATACGGCGCCGACGACCAGGATGATCCAGCCGGCCAGCCAGGCAAGGTAAAGGCCAAGGATTGCGGCAAGGCCGAAGGCGATCCAGGTGGCGGTGAGGACGCGTCGGGGGGTGATCAGGCCGGCCGATGTCACCCGCACCGGACCCAGCCGGTCAGCCGAGTCGGCTCCCCTTCTGGCATCCGAGTAGTCGTTGGCGAGGTTGGTGCCGATCTGGATCAGGATGCTGGCGAGCAGGGCGGCGATGAAACCGCCGAGGCGCGGCAGGTCATCGACCGCGTACACGGCGGCCGCGGTACCGACCAGTACCGGCGCAATGGCCGCCGGCAGGGTCCGCGGCCGGGCAGCGTTCAGCCAGATCCTCACGGGCGGCGGGGGAACTTGTCGAAGTCGGGCTTGCGGCCCTCCTGGAACGCGTTGCGGCCCTCCTGGCCCTCCTCGGACATGTAGAAGAGAAGTGTCGCGTCATGAGAAAGCTGCTGCAGTCCGGTCAGTCCGTCTTCCTCTGCGTTGAAGCTTGACTTGAGCAGGCGCAGGGAAAGGGGGGAGAGGTGAGACATTTCCCGGCACCAGGCAACCGTCTCCCTCTCGAGGTCATCGACCGGTACCACCGCATTGACCAGCCCCATCTCGAGAGCTTCCTCGGCCGTGTAATGACGGCAGAGAAACCAGAATTCCTTGGCCCTCTTGATGCCGATGTTTCGGGCAAGCAGACTCGCGCCGAAGCCGCCGTCGAAGCTGCCAACCCTCGGGCCGGTCTGGCCGAACCTGGCGTTGTCGGCAGCGATCGTCATGTCGCAGACCAGGTGAAGGATGTGCCCGCCGCCAATCGCATAGCCGGCGACCATGGCAATCACGGGCTTGGGGGTGCGACGGATCTGAACGTGAAGGTCGCCCACGTCAAGCCGCCCGACACCCTGCTTGGCGACGTTGTCGTCCCCGATATATCCATCGTCGCCGCGAATCCGCTGGTCGCCACCGGAACAGAATGCCTCGGTGCCGGCGCCGGTGAAGATGATCGTCCCGACCTCTATGTCGTCGCGCGCCTTTTCGAAGGCGTCACGCAGCTCGGCCAGACACTGGGGCCGGAAGGCATTGCGAACCTCGGGCCGGTTGATCGTGATCTTGGCGATACCCTCGGCCTTCTCGTAGAGGATGTCAGAGTAATCTCCGGCTGACTGCCACTCGATTGGCTCGTACAGTGACTCCTCAGGGGGCGCATTTCGGTGTCTTTCGGGCAAGGGCGGTACTCCGTTCGTAAGGGCGTGGCCGTGGCGGCACACGGATCTCAAGATTTGAAGGCTTCACGATAAACGAGGTCAATTGAAACTCGACAACTGGCTGGCCCAGAGAGCGCAAAGCTGTCCCGACCGGGTCGCCCTGATCTCGGACGGCCAGTCGACTACCTACGCCGAGCTGGAAGAGGAAGCGGTTCACGCCGCCCGCCGGCTTACGGCCTGGGGCGTCCGTCGCGGCGAAACGGTCGCCATGAACATGGGTCCGGGCCGGGACAAGGTGATCCTTATCCATGCCCTGATGAAGACCGGCGCGGTCCTCCTGCCGATCAGCCCGAAACTTTCGCTCGAGGAGCGGGCCAGGGCGATCAAGTCCTGTGGCGTCTCGGTCGACCTCGACGATCCCGGCCGCCTGACCCGGACCGAGGCAGACATGCCACTGCTGGGCGAGCACGACATGTCGGATCCGCATTGCCGCATCCTGACCAGCGGATCGACGGGGATGCCCCACACGGTCACGCTCTCCTACGGCAATCATCTCTTCAGCGCGATGGGTTCGGCTTTCAACATCGGTGTCGATCCCTCTGACCGCTGGCTCTGCGCACTTCCGACCAGCCACATCTCGGGGCTCTCGATCGTCATGCGGTCGGTGATCTACGGCACCGCAATGGTCCTCCACGACCGTTTCGAACCGGCCGCGGTTGCGGACGCGATCGAGCACGACGGCGTGACCGTGATCTCGCTCGTGTCGACCATGCTGCTGCGCCTGCTCGAGGAGGGGGTCGACCTGACCGTTCCCCGCGCGATCCTCGTCGGCGGAGGGCCAGTCCCGCAGAGTGCCCTTTCGGAGGCGCTCGACCGGGGCGCCCGCGTAATCCAGACCTACGGCCTGACCGAGACCTGCTCGCAGGTCACGACCCTGGAGGTTGCCGAGGCGCGACGCAAGGTGGGTTCGGTCGGCCGTCCGCTGCTCACGTCCCACCTCAGGATCCAGGGCGGGGAAATCCTCGTTCAGGGACCGACTGTCTCAGCCGGCTCCCTGGATGCCGACGGCTGGCTTCACACCGGTGACGTCGGCTGGATCGACGACGACGGCTTCCTCTACGTCCAGGGACGAACCGACGAGATGATCATCACCGGTGGCGAGAACGTGATCCCGGCGGAGGTCGAGGACGTCCTGGTCCAGCATCCACAGATAATCGAGGCGGCCGTGGTCGGCCTGCCCGACCCGGAATGGCAGCAGGCCGTCACGGCCGTTGTCGTGGCCCGGGACGGTGCCGTGATCGACCTCGATGACGTCCGTTCGCATTGCGAGGGAAAGCTTGCTCCCTACAAGGTCCCGAAACGTGTCGAGGTGGTGGAGGAACTGCCCAGGACTCCTTCGGGCAAGCTTCACCGGGCCGGGCTGAGAGATCCGGAGCGGTTCGCCCGGGGACTCTCCCCGGAGATCTGACCAGGGCTGCGCCCCGGTGAGAACCCGCGTCGGCGTGGCTACGCATACGATTGGGTCCTATGAGCACCCAAGACATCTTCTATGACAAGGACGGCGACCTCTCGAAGCTCGAGGGCAAGACCGTCGCCATCCTCGGCTTCGGCTCCCAGGGCCACGCGCATGCCCTGAACCTCAAGGATTCGGGTGTGAACGTGGTGGTGGGTCTTCGTGAGGGCTCGGCCAGCCGCGAGAAGGCCTCTGCCGCCGGGCTCGAAGTTCTCTCGGTCGCTGACGCAGCCAGCAAGGGTGACATCGTGATGATCCTGCTGCCGGACGAGAAGCAGGCCGAGATCTGGGAAAACGAGATCAAGGACGGCATCGCCGAGGGCAATCTGCTCATGTTCGCCCACGGGTTCGCGATCCGCTTCGACCAGATCGTGCCCCCGCCCGGTGTCGACGTCGGAATGGTTGCCCCCAAGGGTCCCGGTCACATGGTCCGGCGCCAGTTCGAGGAGGGTTCAGGAGTTCCCTGCCTGATGGCCGTCGAACAGGACGCCACGGGGAATGCGCACGACCTGGTTCTCGCCTACGCGATCGGCGTCGGCGGCGGCCGGGCCGGAATCATCGAGACCACCTTCAAGGATGAATGCGAGACCGACCTCTTCGGCGAACAGGCAGTCCTCTGCGGCGGCGCCACGGAACTGGTTCGCGCCGGTTTCGACACCCTCGTCGAGGCCGGCTACGATCCCCGGCTGGCCTACTTCGAGTGCCTGCACGAGCTGAAGCTGATCGTGGACCTGATGTACGAAAAGGGCATTCAGGGCATGCGCTACTCGATCTCGAACACGGCCGAGTACGGCGACCTGACCCGCGGCAAGCGCGTCATCGGCGATGAGTCACGGGCCGCGATGAAGCAGATTCTCGCCGAGATCCAGTCGGGCGAGTTCGCCACGGAGTTCATCGCCGAAAACAAGGCGGGGAACGAGAACTTCGACCGCATGCGCCAGGAAGGCAAGGACCACGAGGTCGAGATCGTGGGTGCCCGGCTGCGCGACATGATGCCCTGGATCGACACCGAGTTCTAGGAAATCACAGGAGTTCTCCGCTCCAGCGAGTAGGTTCTTGGTGGCCCCGGTTTCGGGGGTGTCCCAGTCCAAGGAGAAGAGATGTCAGAAACACCCACGCCCGCGCCTGAAGAGCAGGCGGTCGTAGCAGCCGGTGGATCCGGTGACCTCGTCGCCGGGGAGTACCCGGTTGACGTCGATGCACAGCTGCTGCCTGAGTATTCGCGGTTCATGCCGTTGATCAAGTGGCTGATCGTGCTTCCCCATTACTTCGTCCTCCTCTTCCTGGGAATCGGCGCCGCATTCGTCGCCTTCATCGCATTCTTCGCCACGCTGTTCACGGCGAAGTACCCGGAGGGACTCTGGAACTACATGTACGGGGTCCAGCGTTGGGCGATGCGAGTGATGGCCTACACGATGCTGATCACCGACAAGTACCCGCCGTTCACCCTGCAGGAAACCCCTGAGGACACGATTCAGCTGAAGGCCCGTTACCCGGAACGCGTTTCCCGCTGGCGGCCGCTCTTCGCCTGGCTGATCGTTATCCCGTACCTGATCGTCGCTTCGCTGATCTTCATGGTGGCGCAGATCTGTTCCTTCTTCGCCTTCTTCACGATTCTCTTCACCAAGCGGATCCCGGAAGGACTGTTCAACGTGATCCGGAACGGTTTCACCTGGTACATGCGAGCGAACTTCTACAGCTACTGGATGAGCACCGAGTACCCGCCGTTCGAGTGGGACGAGGACTGATCCGGCAACCCGCGACGCATTGAACGAGAAAGGGCGGCCCCGGGCCGCCCTTTCTCGTTCATGAGGATCGCCTCGAGGGCGATGCCGTCACTGTGCGGGCGGCGGTGCCTGCTCGCCTTCGGTTGCAGGGGCCGGATCCAGCGTGGCGGCCTGGCTTTCCTCGAGCGCGGCAGCCGGGGGGTCGACCTCGACCGGGGTCTCGTCACCGACCGGCGGGTACTCGTCACGCATCAGGAACATGTAGGCGCTCGCCCGGGTGTTCCAGCCCATCAGGTAGGCGATCGCATTGTGGATGGCTGCCGGCTGGTAGCCACGAAAGACGATGGTCAGCCAGGAGATCATCGACACGGCCAGGAGGGCGTAACTCATGGCGTACGAGAGGATCAGCAGCGGGATCGCAAGGATGATCCTGAAGAAGGTCTTGAGCCGGCTCTGCTTCGCGGCCGGCGGCAGGAAGTTGACCCGGATCGGGTAAGTCGGGTCCTCGCCGATGCCGAAAGGTGGCCAGGCATCCGTCTGGAGATACATGAAGCCGTTTACCCGTTCGGAGAACCGCAGCACGCCACCGACAAACCGGTACATGCCTTCCGGGAAGCGCCCGAGGATCAGAATTGCGAACCAGGCGATCAGCACGACCACCATCTGGGCAAGCACGTAGATGTAGGCGACGATCAGCCACGGTATGGCGACGATCAGGCGAAAGAAGGTTGTCAGCCGGTTCCGCTCTCGCAGATAGTCGGCTTCATATGTAACGGGATACAAGTGTTCTCCTCTGTGATGAATTGGCAAGATTCGAGACCCTATCCAGCCTAACTGCGCCTTCGGACCGAGTCCAGAGTGACCTCGGCCCCCGTCGGGGTGCTCAACGGCCCCGGATCAATATCCTCAGTCGGGATGACCAATTTCGCGACGATCCCGGATGACCTGAAGCCCGCCGACGGACGCTTCGGCTGCGGCCCCTCGAAGGTGCGGACCGAGGCTCTGCGATCGCTGGCAGAGCAGGCCGACCTTATGGGCACCTCACACCGGCAGAAGCCGGTCAAGGACCTGGTCGGAAGCGTCCGCAGCGGTCTCGCAGAGCTGTTCTCGCTTCCCGACGGCTACGAGATCGCGCTGGGTAACGGAGGCGCGACCGCATTCTGGGACGCAGCCGCCGCCTGGCTGGTTCGTGACCGCGCGCTTCACCTCGTTTACGGCGAGTTCTCCCGCAAGTTCTCCCAGGTCACTGCAGGTGCTCCGTTTCTCTCCGAACCCGTACTGGTCGAGGCCGAGCCGGGAAGTGCCCCGGAACCCACAAGTGACGACGGCGTCGACGTGATCGGCTGGGCCCACAACGAGACGTCCACCGGCGTGATGGTCCCGGTGGAGCGTCCGGCGGACCCGGGTGACGCGCTGGTCCTGATCGATGCGACCTCCGGCGCCGGCGGACTTCCGGTCGACCTGCGCGAGCCAGACGTCTATTACTTCGCTCCACAGAAGGCTTTCGGCTCCGACGGCGGCCTCTGGCTGGCCGCCCTGAGTCCGGCAGCGATCGCCAGGATCGAGGAACTCGACGGGTCTGCCGGCCGCTGGCAGCCGCCCTTCCTCTCGCTCGCCACTGCCCTCGACAACTCGCGCAAGGACCAGACCTACAACACTCCGGCTCTCGCCACCCTGATCCTGCTGGCCGAGCAGCTCGAGTGGATGCTGGCAGGCGGGGGACTCGACTTCTGCGTCGATCGCACCCGGGCATCGTCTTCGCATCTTTACGGCTGGGCGGAGAGCCGTGACTTCGCGACTCCGTTCGTGAGCGATCCGGCCCGGCGGTCGCTGGTGGTCGGGACCATTGACTTCGACGACTCGATCGACGCGGCTTCCATCGCGGCAACGCTGCGTGCCAATGGCATCGTGGACGTCGAGCCGTACCGCAAGCTGGGCCGCAATCAGTTGAGAATCGCGATGTTCCCGGCGATCGAACCCTCCGACATCGAGGCGCTCACCGCCTGCGTCGACTGGGTAGTCGAGAACGCCGGGGTCACCGCGTGAAAGTCTTGATCGAAGCCGGATCATCCGATCCGGCCAACCAGGAGGTTTGGAGTTGAGCGAGCGTGCCAAGGTACTCGTCAAGGAGAAGATCGCCGACAAGGGCGTCGATCAGCTCAAGGAGAACTTCGACGTCGAGATCGGCGTCGACATGGACGATGCCGAGCTGGCCGAACGGATCGGCGAGTTCGACGCGATCCTGATCCGGTCGGCCACAAAGCTCACGCCCGACCTGATCGAGAAGGCCGACAGGATGAAGGTGATCGGCCGCGCGGGCACTGGAGTCGACAACGTCGACATTCCGGCCGCCACCAAGCGCGGGATCATCGTGGCCAACGCTCCAGAGTCCAACTCGGTCGCGGCAGCCGAGCACACGATGGCTCTGGCTCTGGCCCTTTTTCGCAATGTCCCCCAGGCCCATTCGGCCCTGGTCGATGGTCGCTGGGACCGGGCCAAGTACAAGGGAGCGGAGCTCTACGGCAAGACCCTGGGCGTGATCGGTTTCGGACGAATCGGCCAGCTGGTCGCCAAGTTTGCGCAGGGATTCGACATGGAGGTGCTCGCCTTCGACAAGTTCGTCTCACATGAGCGCTTCCGCGATCTGGGAGTTGAAGGCGTCGATTCTCCCGACGAGATCTATCGCCGCGCCGACCTGATCACGATCCACCTTCCGAAGACTCCGGAGACGATCGACTGGATCGACTCCGAAGCGATTTCAAAGTTCAAGCCGGGCATGCGGCTCGTCAATTGCGCCCGCGGAGAACTGGTCAACCTGGACGCGCTGATCGACGGGCTTGACTCCGGCCAGCTCGCGGGAGCGGCACTCGACGTGTTCCCGGAGGAGCCGTTCACCGAGCATCCCATCTTCCAGCGTGACGACGTGGTTGTCACCCCGCATCTCGGGGCTTCGACCGCGGAGGCACAGGATCGCGCCGGCACGGATACCGCCGAGCAGGTCACCGCCGCCCTGACGGGTGGCGTGGTGACCAATGCCGTCAACATCCCGGCGGTCAGCCCGGCGGTCATGGAGGTACTGGCTCCCTACGTGCCGCTCTGCCAGACCCTTGGCCAGCTTGCCGTTGGTCTCACTCCGGGTTCAATCGACCGGGTCGAGGTCGAGTTCCGCGGCGGCATCGCGGACAACGACACCCGCCTGCTCGGCATCGCCGTTCAGGCGGGTTTGCTCTCCGGGCATACCGAGGAAGCAGTGAACCTCGTGAACGCTCCGCACATGGCGGAGGAACGCGGCATCGAAGTCATCGAGATCAAGGATTCCACCGCCGACGAGTTCACCGACCTGGTACGGGTGACCATCCAGTCGGGAGCGGACGTGGTCACGGTCGGCGGCACCACGGTCGGCCCGAAGAACCTTCCCTACCTGGTGTCGATCTGGGGTCAGAGCTTCTACCTGCCCTTCGCCGAGCACATGGCGGTGTTCCGTTACGCCGACCAGCCCGGAATGATCGGCCGCGTCGGTTCGCTGTTCGGCGAGGAGGGCGTCAACATCGGATCCGCCGCAGTCGGTGCCGAGGCCGGCAGCGACAACGCGGTGATGGTCGTCACCTCCGACGCGGCGGTTTCCGCCGAAACGATCGAGACCATCAAGTTCGTTGACGGCTTTTCGGCCGGGTACGCGATCGATTTCTGACCGGGCAGCGGGCGGCGTTAGGCTGCCCCCATGCGAGCGATAGTCCTGAAGGGCCACGGCGGACCGGCTGACCTCGAGGTCAGTGAGGTCGACGAGCCGGAGGCCGGACCGGGCGAAGTGAAGGTCAGGGTTGCCGCGGCCGGCATCAACTTCGCCGATCTCATGGCAACCGAGGGTCTCTACCCGGATGCCCCGAAGCCACCTTGTGTCCTCGGCTACGAGATCGCCGGGGAAGTCGAATCGGTCGGGCCGGCCGCTGAGAGGTTCGACCCGGGCGACCGGGTCTTTGCGCCGACCATGTTCGGCGGCTACTCGGAGATGGTCACCGTTCCTGAAGGCGACGTCTATCCGGTTCCCGAAGGCATGAGCTTCGAGGCGGCGGCGTCGATTCCGGTGAACTACTGCACGGCCCTCGCGGCGCTCGTTCTCATGGGTGGCCTGATGGAGGGGCAGCGCGTGCTGGTTCATGCGGCCGCAGGAGGGGTCGGTATTGCGGCGACGCAGATCGCCCGCAAGTACGGGGCGGAAGTTTTCGGGACGGCGTCGGCCTCGAAGCACGATGCGATTCGGGAGCAGGGGGTGGAACACCCGATCGACTACCGGAGCGTCGATTTCGCCGAGGAGATACTCCGGCTGACCGGCGGCGAGGGGGTGGACCTGATCATCGATGCGACAGGACCCACCAACTTCCGCAAGGACTATCGGCTGCTGAGGCCCGGCGGCAAGCTGGTCATGTTCGGCTCGTCAGAGCTTTCGGGGGCACGGGGACTGCTGGACCGCAAGACGATTTCCGCCCTGGTCAGGATGCCACTCTCGACGCTGCCCTGGTGGAAGAGCTTCGGCACGATCAGCGAGAACAAGGGGGTCTTTGGCCTCAACCTTTTGGACTGGTGGAAGGACGAAGGGCTGGGACGGCTCGGGACGATGATGGAAAGCGAGATCGAAGCCGGAACCTTCAGACCCGTCGTAGACCGCAGCTTCTCCTTTGACCAGGTGACGGAGGCGCATGACTTCATCCGGTCGAGGCAGAATGTCGGCAAAGTCGTGCTCGTCCCTTGAAACCCAGCCCGTTGCGCTACTCTTGAACGCAGGTATGAATCACTGGTTCAACAGCCCGGGCCTGCTTCTCCTTCTCCCGCTTTCGGGGGATAGATCGCCGGGCGGCGCGACAGCCGCAAGCTGAACCAGATTCGAGTACCGACCTTAGAAGGAGAAGCAAATGTCCAGCAAGGACAAAACCGACGCAAATCGCGTCCACATCTTTGACACCACCCTGAGAGACGGCGAGCAGTCGCCGGGGATCTCGCTGAACGCATCGGAGAAGATCGAGATCGCGCAGCAGCTCGCGCGGCTCGGCGTCGACGTGATCGAGGCCGGCTTCCCGATCGCCTCACCAGGGGATTTCGAAGCGGTCCAGCGGATCGCCCGCGAAGTTCACGGACCCACGATCTGTGCGCTGGCCCGCGCCCAGGCTCCCGACATCGATGCCGCCTGGAATGCGATCAGGGATTCGGAGCAGCCGCGCATACACACCTTCATCTCGACCTCCGACATTCACATCGAGCACCAGATGCGGAACACCCGCGAGGACGTGCTGAAGGGCGCCCGGGCGGCCGTCGCCCAGGCGAAGTCCTACTGTGAGGACGTCGAGTTCTCGCCGATGGACGCGACGCGAAGTGACGTCGAGTTCACAGCCGAGGTCTGCGCCATCGCAGTCGAGGAAGGGGCGACCGTCGTCAACATCCCCGACACGGTGGGGTACACGACCCCGGCGGAGTACACCAGGTTCTTCGAGGACCTCTACCGGTTCGCGCCTTCGCTGAGGGACGTCCGGCTGTCGGTCCACTGTCACGACGACCTCGGCCTCGCAGTCGCCAACTCGTACGCCGGTGTGCTGGCAGGTGCGAGGCAGGTGGAATGTGCGGTCAACGGGATCGGCGAAAGGGCCGGCAACTGCTCGCTGGAAGAGATCGCGATGCTGATCAAGGTCCGGGAAGACGTCCACGGGCTGAGCACCGGCATCAACTCGAAGGAGCTGGCAAGGACGAGCCGTCTCGTCTCCCGGGCGACCGGTTACGTGGTACAGCCGAACAAGGCCGTGGTGGGCAGGAACGCCTTCGCGCATGAATCGGGGATCCACCAGGACGGCGTCCTCAAGGAACGTGAGACCTTCGAGATTATGGACGCGACCGAGGTCGGCTTCGATTCGAACCAGCTGGTCCTGGGCAAGCACTCTGGCCGGCACGCCCTCAAGGACGCCCTGGAACAGCTCGGCTTTGTGGTTGACGGAGAGGCCCTGAACCAGGCCTTCAAACGGTTCAAGGACATCGCCGACAAGAAGAAGCAGGTTACGGCGCTGGACCTGGAGGCGATCGTCTCGGACGAGATGCGTGAGCGGCCCCAGTCCCACGAACTCGAGTGGTTCGAGGTTCACGCCTCGAGCGACAGCGAACCCGTCGCGAAGGTTCGGGTCAAGCTGCCCGAAGGCGAGGTCGCCGCGGGTGAGAGCAAGGGGGACGGCCCGGTCGAAGCGATCTTCAGCGCCATCCTGGACGCCACCGGGGCCGAAGCCGAACTCCGCGAGTTCCACGTTGGCGCGGTGACCGGGGGCGAGGACGCGCTCGGTGAGGTGACCGTCGTGCTGAGGGCTGAAGGGCGGACCGCCTCGGGTCAGGGCATCTCGACCGACATCATCGAGGCCTCGGGTCGTGCCTACGTGCGTGCCCTGAGCAACCTGCTCGACGGGGCAGCGATCGCCGAAGCCGAGGAAGCGACCGCCGACGCCGTGAAGGAACACACTCCCTAAGGTTTGGCGATGTGGAGCGGGCATGGGCAGGCATTGCCGCTGCTACGTGAACCTTTAAGGGTGTCTAACGAGTGAGGGCGGTCACAGTGCGGGTGGGTTTGCCTCTGTAGCTTGCCCTGTGCAGGGTTTTCCTGCGAAAGGAACCGCAACATAAGTGAGAAGTGATACTCATGATGGGCAAAGCTATCTTCAGCCTGCTCAGCGCCAACGCTCCGGCAAATCCCAGCAAGCCGAAGCAGCCACGTAAGGGTCGGTAGGCGCAAGGGGATCCACGATCCCGGACGCTTCGAAAGCCCCGCCACAGCGCGGGGCTTTCTTTTGCACGAGCATCGTCGCTGGCCGGCTTGACAACACGGATGTGCGTGATAACGTACAAACGTAATGTCGCTCGCAACCGCCACAGACCACGGAGTGCCGACCGAAAAGCCCGAGGGCAACGCGTCGCATGACAATGCGGTGGGCGCCCGGGTGAAGGCGCTGAGAGAAGCGATGGGCCTGTCACTGCGGGATCTCTCAGAACGAAGCGGGGTCAGCCCGACGATGCTGTCCCAGGTCGAGCGGGGCAGCACGAGCCCGACCCTGGCCGTGGCCGAGAAGATCGCCGCCGGACTGGATCTGAGTCTCTCCCAGCTGCTCCGCCTCGACGAGGTCCGGCATCTGGTCATCAGCCGCTCCGAGGACCACATGGTCCGCAGCAGCACTGGACACCGGATCGAGGAGCTCTCACCTCCGCTGCCTGGTCAGAGGGCAGACGTATCGAGCCACCGCCTCGAACCGGGCGCCAGCACCGGGGGGGAAGGCGACGCGCCGATGCATGAACCGGGCAGCCGCGAAACCACTGTCGTCCTCGACGGGAGCCTGGTCCTCGTCTTCGAAGGCGACCGTCACCAGCTGAACCCCGGGGACAGCGTCACCTTTGACGCCGACCTGCCACACCATTTCGAGAACCAAAGCGATGAGCCGGTCGAGTTCATCGCTGTGATCGCAGCGGGACTCCGCCGCGGATAGGAAGGAGATCAGATGCCGAAGACAATGTTCGAAAAGATCTGGGAAGCCCACGAGGTCAAGGAGAACCTGCTCTACATCGATCTCCATCTCGTCCACGAGGTGACCTCGCCGCAGGCCTTCGAGGGCCTGCGGATGAGCGGACGCAAGCTGCGCCGTCCCGACAAGACCGTCGCCACCGCCGACCACAACGTTCCGACCGACGGAACGCCGACCGCGGCGTTGATCAAGGATGCCCTGTCCCGCAAGCAGGTCGAGACCCTGGAGAAGAACGCCGCCGACTTCGGCGTTCCCGTTTACAGCCTCGGTTCGGAAACCCAGGGGATCGTCCATGTGATCGGCCCGGAGCTGGGCCTCACCCAGCCGGGGATGACCATCGTCTGCGGTGACTCCCACACCTCCACGCACGGAGCTTTCGGTGCGCTCGCGTTCGGAATCGGCACCTCCGAGGTCGAACATGTGATGGCCACCCAGACTCTGGTCCAGAACAAGCCGAAGACGATGCGGATCAACTACTCCGGCACGCTCGGCGATGGGGTCACCTCCAAGGACCTCATTTTGGCCACTATCGGCAAGCTCGGTACCTCCGGCATGACCGGCTATGTCGTCGAGTACGCGGGCGAAGCGATCGAGGCCCTGACCATGGAGCAGCGCATGACGATCTGCAACATGACCATCGAGGGCGGCGGCCGCGCCGGCATGATCGCCCCGGACGAGACCACCTTCGAGTACATGCGCGGCAAGCCGGGCGTCCCCGACGACTTCGATGGTGCCGTCGAGCGCTGGAGGAAGCTGCCGACCGACGAGGGTGCAACCTTTGACACCGAGGTCGACATCGACGCGTCGGCGATCTCGCCGATGGTGACCTGGGGTACCACCCCGGGCATGGTCGTCCAGGTAACCGATACCGTCCCGGATCCGGAGAAAATGGAGTCTCCGGCCGACCGTGAGGCCGCCGAACGGGCGCTGCAGTACATGGGGCTGGAGGCGGGCACGCCAATGGAAGAGGTTCGCCCCGAGCGCGTCTTCATCGGTTCCTGCACCAACTCGCGGATTTCCGACCTGAGGGAAGCTGCCGGCGCGATCAAGGGTCGCAAGGTGGCTGACAGCGTGCGGGCGATGGTCGTGCCCGGCTCGGCGCTGGTCAAGGCGCAGGCCGAAGAGGAAGGCCTCGACAGGATCTTCGAGGAGGCCGGATTCGAGTGGCGCGGTGCCGGATGCTCGATGTGCCTGGGCATGAACCCGGACATTCTGATCGAGGGAGAGCGCTGCGCTTCGACCTCGAACCGCAACTTCGAAGGCCGCCAGGGCAAGGGTGGCCGCACCCACCTCGTCAGCCCGACGATGGCCACGGCAGCGGCCATCGAGGGACATTTCGTCGACATCAGGAACTGGAGCTAGACATGGATCCGATCAGCACAATCGAAGGCGAAGTCGCGTTTCTGGACCGCAGTGACGTCGACACCGACCAGATCATCCCGAAGCAGTTCCTGAAGCGGGTAGAGCGCACCGGTTACGGAGAGTTTCTCTTCTACGACTGGATGCGGGACGGCGAGATCGAACTCGAGCCGCATCCGATCCTCGTGTCGGGCAGGAACTTCGGATCAGGTTCCTCACGCGAGCATGCCGTCTGGGCGCTTCATCAGTTCGGGTTCCAGGCCGTGATCGCACCGTCCTTCTCCGACATCTTCTATTCCAACAGCACCAAGAACGGCTTCCTGCCGGTCGTGCTGCCGGAAGAGGACTGCCGGGCGATCGCGGCGGCCGGAGCGGCAAGGATCGACCTCGAAGCCCAGACCGTGAGCTGGGACGGGGGAGAGGCCTCCTTTGAGATCGACGCCGAGATCAAGCGGCGGCTGCTCGGCGGGCTCGATGACATCGCGCTCACCCTGCAGTCAGAGGATGAGATCGAGGCCTTTGAAGCCGGGCCAGGCGGTACCTATGGTCCCGTGACCACGGCGTTGTAGGAGCGCTTCGATGTCATCCAGTGAAACCCGGCCTGCCGACTGGGAGGCGACCAAGTACTCGCGTGTGGCCACGCCGCAGCGCGAGTGGTCCGGCGCCGTCATCGACAGGCTGGGTCTCGAAGGCAACGAGACCGTTCTTGATGCCGGTTGCGGATCAGGCAAGGTGACCGAGGACCTCCTCGACCGTCTACCGGATGGCCGGGTGATCGGGGTCGACGGCTCACCGAGCATGATCAGAGAGGCGACGGAACGCCTCGGGGGAGACCAGCGGGCCCGTTTCCTCTGTCAGGATCTGACCCGACTCGAGATCGGGGAGAGGGTCGACTGCGTCTTTTCAAACGCGACCTTCCACTGGATTCCGGATCACCAGGCACTATTCCGGGCGCTGGCGAACGCGATGAAGCCGGGCGGTGTCCTTGTCGCCCAGTGTGGCGGTCGCGGCAACGTTTCCGAGGTGGTTGACGCCCTGCGGGTCGTTAACGGCGAGCAGCCATTTGTCGAGGTGTTTGGCGATTACAGCGACCCGTGGAACTTCGCCGGCCCGGAGGAGACCGAGATCCGGCTCGTCGAGGCTGGCTACGAGGATGTCGAATGCTGGCTCGAGGAAAGGGTTGCCCATCCCGAAGATCCCCGGGGTTTCTTCGAGGCTTCCTTCCTGGCACCGGCACGGGAGCTGCTCGAGCCCGAGCTCTTCACCGAGTACACAGACCGACTGCTGGCCGAGATGGGAGAACCGGCCAGCTTCAACTATGTTCGCCTGAACATGATCGCGAAAAGGAAGACCGAGAATGAGTGAGACAAGAGGGATCGTCGTGCTGGCAGGTGACGGAATTGGTCCCGAGATCGTGGACGCGACCCGGCAGGTGCTCGACGCGGTCGGAACCTTCGAGTACGAGGAACACCTGATCGGCGGCGCCTCGATCGACGAACACGGTGTCGCACTCACCGACGAGGTGATCGAAGCCTGCCGCAACTCGGATGCTGTGCTGCTGGGCGCCGTGGGCGGCCCGAAATGGGATGAAGCGGTGGCCAAGGATCCGACCGCACCGAGGCCGGAACAGGGACTGCTCGGCATCCGCAAGGCGCTCGGCCTCTACGCGAACCTGCGACCGGTCAAGCCTTCTCCGGCCCTGATCGACGCAAGCCCGCTCAAGCGGGAACTGATCGACGGCACCGACCTGCTGGTCGTCCGCGAGCTGACCGGGGGCATCTACTTCGGGGATTCCGGACGTCGGGATGACGGCAACGTCGCCTACGACGAATGTGCCTACTCGATCCCGGAGATCCAGCGGATCGCGAGGGCGGCCTTCGACGCGGCCAGGCAACGTTCTGACAGTCCCCGGGTGCTTTCCGTCGACAAGGCGAACGTTCTCGAGAGCTCCCGCCTCTGGAGGGAAACCGTCAAGCAGGTCGCCGAGGAATATCCGGACGTCCAGCTCGACCACTTGCTGGTCGATTTTGCGGCCATGAAGCTGGTCTCCGCGCCGGCAGAGATAGACGTGATCGTGACCGAGAACCTGTTCGGAGACATTCTCAGTGACGAGGCAGCGATGCTGACCGGGTCCCTCGGAATGCTTCCCTCCGCCTCGATGGGAGCCGAGGGTGAACCCGGGCTCTTCGAGCCCGTCCACGGCTCTGCCCCGGACATCGCCGGCCAGGGCGTCGCAAACCCGCTCGCCACCATGCTTTCTGGCGCGATGATGCTCCGCTACGGGCTCGGCGACGGCGTTGCCGCTGACCGGGTCGAAGGAGCGGTCGATGCGGTCCTGGAGAAGGGCCTGAGGACGCCTGACATCCATGAAGGCGGCGAGGGGGAAACCAGGGTTGGCACCGCCGAGGTGACCGAGGCAGTCCTGGCCGAGCTGGCTCAGGGATAAGCTGGAGGGGTGCGCCGTAACGATCTGGCGTACCATCACCGGACCGTCAAAGTGAAGGAGAAGACTGTTGGAAAAGGCTGAGTACATCTGGCACAGCGGCAAGTTCGTCCCGTGGGACGAGGCGCAGGTGCACGTACTGAGCCATGGCCTTCACTACGGCACCGGAGTTTTCGAGGGAATTCGCTGTTACGACGGTGAAAAGGGTCCGGCGATTTTCAGGCATGCCGAGCACCTGCAGCGCTTCGAGGATTCCGCCCGGATGTACTTCCTCGACCTGCCGTTTTCAAAGGAAGAGATCGGCGAGGCGACCCGTGAGCTGATCCGGAAGAACGGCTTGAGGGATTGCTACATCCGCCCGCTGGCTTTTCGCGGGTACGGCGAGATGGGCCTCTACGCCAAGTCGGCCCCGGTCGAGATCATCATCGCGGTCTGGCCGTGGGGCGCATACCTGGGTGAAGACGGCAAGAAACACGGGATTCGCGCCAAGGTCTCTTCGTGGCGGCGTGTTTCCTCTGCCAGCCTGATCCCCCACGCGAAGGCCTCGGGCCAGTACCTCAACTCGATCCTTGCGAAAACGGAATCCGCGAAGGCGGGCTACGAAGAAGCGATTCTCCTCGACGAGCGGGGAATGGTCTGCGAAGGCTCGGGCGAGAACATCTTCATGGTCAAGGACGGGAAGGTCTATACGCCACCGCAGGTCGCGTCGATCCTCGACGGGATCACCCGCAAGTCGGTCATGCAGATCCTCGAGGACAAGGGTTACTCGGTGATCGAGCGTGACATCGCCAGGTCCGAGCTGTACCTGGCCGACGAGGTCTTCATGTGCGGCACGGCCGCCGAAGTGGTCCCGGTCAGGGAAGTTGACGACCACCCGCTTGGCGACCCCGGCGAGGTCTGCCGCCTGGTCCAGCAGGGCTATGAGGACGCGATTTACGGCCGGTCGCCGGAATACACGGAATGGCTCGATCTGGTCGGCGAACCGGCGGCCAGGACCCAACCCAGTACAGTCTGAGGTCCATGCTTCACGCTTTCAACGAAATCAGGATCGCCCGAATTACGGGGGCTGCGGGACGCTGAGTCCACGCAGCAGCGCGGCCTGCGCCGCGTTCGGTCCTCCCGGATCCGACCGGTCCGGGCCTCCTGATTTCCTGAAAGGCAGTATCCGATGACAGCAGTGAAGCTCTACGACACGACCCTACGCGACGGCATGCAGGGACAGGGCATGTCCCTCTCCGCTGCCGAAAAGGTGAGGGTGGTTCACGCTCTCGACCAGCTCGGGGTGCAGTTCATCGAGGCTGGCTTCCCGGCATCGAACCCGAAGGAAGCCGAGCTGTTCGAGCTGCTTGCCCGTGAAGACCTCGAGCAGGCTTCGATCTGCGCCTTCGGCATGACCCGCCGGAGGGGGGTCGAGGCCGAAAAGGACGAGGCGCTTCAGTTGCTGGCGGCGACCTTCGCGCCTGTCGTCACTCTGGTCGGCAAGACCTGGTCGCTTCACCTCGAGAAGGTGACCAGGGTTTCCCGGGAAGAGAACCTCGCCATGATCGGAGAATCGATCCGATACCTGCGGGGCGAGGGCAAGCGAGTCATGTATGACGCCGAGCACTTCTTCGATGCCTGGGGTGACGACCGGGATTACTCGCTCGAATGCCTGAAGACAGCGCAGGAAGCCGGCGCCGAAGTCCTGGTTCTCTGCGACACCAATGGCGCCAGCCTTCCTGACCAGGTCGGATCGGCGGTCGCGGAAGTCCATTCGGAGCTTCCGGAGGCCGAGCTTGGCATCCATTGCCACAACGACGCCGAATGCGGCGTCGCAAACGCATTGGCGGCCGTGAACGCCGGCGCCCGGCAGGTGCAGGGCACGGTGAACGGTTACGGAGAGCGCTGCGGCAACTCGAACCTGATCTCGATCCTTCCCTCGCTGCAGCTGAAGATGGGCTACGACGTCGTCCCTCCGGAGAACATGACGGAGCTTTCCAAGGTCTCCCACTTCGTGGCCGACCTTCTCAACGTGCCGGTCGACCCTGACCAGGCCTATGTCGGCCGTAACGCCTTCGCCCACAAGGGCGGCATGCATGTGGCAGGTATTGCCGCCGATGCCCGCACCTTCGAGCACATGAACCCGGAGGCGGTCGGCAACAGTCGTTCGGTGCTGCCATCCGAGCTCTCGGGCAAGGCAACGGTCATCGCCCGGGCCGAAGAGATCGGCCTCGAGCTCGACGACGAGGCAGCCAGAGGAGCGGTGGAGAAGCTGAAGCAGAAGGAGCACGACGGCTACCACTACGAGGCGGCTGCCGCCTCCTTCGATCTGTTGCTCCGGCAGGAAGCGGGTGAGTACAAGCCGCTCTTCACTTTCGAATCCTTCAAGGTCCAGACCGAGCTGCGTGCCGGTGCGGAGGTCGAGACGGAGGCGATCGTGAAGATCCGGGTCGGCGACGAGCGCTACGTGACCGTGGCGGAGGGCAACGGACCGGTGAACGCACTCGACAAGGCCCTTCGTGCGGCCATCACCAGGCACTACCCCGAGCTCGAGGACATCGAGCTGACCGGCTACCGGGTGCGGATTCTCGACACCGCCCACGGTACGGGCGCAGGTACGAGGGTGCTGCTCGACTCGAAGCGCGACGACGGGGGAGACTCGTGGGGTTCGATCGGGGTCTCGGAGAACATCATCGAGGCTTCCTGGGAGGCCCTGGTCGACTCGCTCGAGTACGCCTTCCAGAACGGCAACGACGGAGCCAAGGGTGACTGACGACCTGCCGCCGCTTGACCTTGCCAGGCCGGAAATCGGGCCGGAAGAAGAGCGGCTGGTGGTCGAGGTGCTGCGCTCCGGCCGGCTCTCGCTCGGTCCGGTTCTGGAGCAGTTCGAGCGGGACTTCGCGGCGTGGCTCGGCGTCGATGATGCTGTCGCGGTCTCGAGCGGAACGGCAGCACTCCACCTCGGAGTAAGGGCCCTGGGCTGGAAGTGCGGCGACGAGGTCGTCCTCAGCCCTTTCACCTTTGTGGCCAGCGCCAACTGCCTGCTCTACGAGGGAGTGAAGCCTGTGTTTGCCGACATCGACCCGGTGACGCTCAACCTCGATCCGGCTGCCGCCCAGTCCGCGGCCGACAACAGCGCGCCCGCCGGGATCCTCGCCGTCCACATCTTCGGCTACCCGGCGGACCTGCCGGCCCTCGAGACCATCGCCGACTCCTACGAGATCCCGATCCTGGAGGACGCGTGCCAGGCGATCGGCGCCGTGGACGCCGAGGGCCGGGCCCTGGGCAGCGCCGGTCATCCCGCCACCTTCGCCTTCTACGCGAACAAGCAGATGGCAACCGGGGAAGGGGGCATGATCATCCCGACCGGACCGGAGATGGCAGCCGTGCTCCGGAGCGAGCGAAACCAGGGCCGGGCAATCGACATGGACTGGCTCGACCACGACCGGCTCGGCTTCAATTACCGGATGTCAGACGTCACGGCGGCTATCGGAGTAGCGCAGGTCTCCAGACTGGACGAGCTTCTGGCAGGTCGCGCCGAGGTCGCCTGCATGTACCTCGGGCGGCTGGCTGAGATCCCTGGCCTGGAGCTTCCCGCCCCGGATCAGCCCCCCGCAAGGCGGAGCTGGTTCGTCTTCCCGGTCAGACTGCCCGAAGGTTCCGACCGTGACGGGGTGATCCGCAGGCTTGGTGAAGCGGGTATCCCGGCCAAGGCGTACCTGCCTTCAATCCATCTGTTCCCGCATCTGGCCGAATTCGGATACCGGGAGGGACAGTTCCCGGTGGCCGAGTCGGTGGCCGCCCGGTCCCTGGCACTACCCTTCCATGCCGGGCTCGGCGAGGGTGACATCGACCGGGTCGCTGCAGCGCTCGCCGAAGCGCTGGCTTCCGGGGCATAATCAGCCCGTGGCCAGGCACACCGACAAGTCCACCTCCCGCTTTCGCGAACCCCCGGATCCCCGCTTCTGGAGGCTCAACCGCTCGATCGATTTCGACCGGCACCTCGCCCCCTACGACGTGGCCCAGTCCCGTGCACACGCCAGGGCCCTGAACCGCATCGGAGTGATCGGCGACGACGAGATCTCCGTGATCGACGATGGACTGGCCAAAGTCGCCGCGGAACTGGAGGCGGGCGAGTTCGTCTTCGAGTCCGGTGACGAGGACATTCACATGGCGGTCGAGCGCCGTCTCGGTGCCCTGATCGGAGAGCTCGCCGGGAAGCTCCACACCGGGCGCTCTCGCAACGACCAGGTTGCCACCGACATCTGCATGGCGGTGATGGATGCTTCTGACAGCGCCGGGACCAGGATCGCCGCCGTCATGAAGGAACTGCTCAGCCTGGCCGAGGCACACCGAGACTGGACGATGCCCGGTTACACGCATCTCCAGCGTGCCCAGCCCGTCTACCTCGGCCATCACATCCTCTCCTGGTTCTGGATGCTTTCCCGCGACTTCGACCGCTTCGCCGCCGCCCGCAAGGCTGCTTCGGTGATGCCCCTCGGGGCCGGGGCACTGGCGGGCGTCAACTGGGAGATCGACCGGCGCGCGGTGGCAGAGGACCTCGGCTTCGATTCCGTGACCGTCAACTCCCTCGATTCCACGTCCAACCGGGACATGGTGCTCGACTACCTCTCGGCCGGATCAATCTGTCTGACCCATCTTTCGAGGATCGGATCCGAGCTGGTGATCTGGTCAAGCACCGAATTCGGCTTCTGCAAGCTCAGCGAGCCCTTTACCTCCGGATCGAGCATCATGCCGCAGAAGCAGAACCCTGATTCTGCGGAGCTGCTTCGGGCCAAGGCCCCCCGGGTGATCGGCGATTTCACCACCCTGCTCGGGGTCCTCCATGCCCTGCCCCTGACCTACGGAAAGGACATGCAGGAGGACAAGGAGCCCTTCTTTGATGCGGTCGAGACCGTCGAGGCCTCGCTCGAGATGACCACCGGGATATTCGAGGGGATCGAATTCGACCGGGACCGGCTCGCCGACGCTGCCAGCGACGAGATGCTGGCCGCCACCGAGATCGCCGACCTGCTGGTCAGGCGGGGAGTTCCCTTCCGTGACGCTCACGGGATCGTCGGCGACCTGGTGCGGCAGTGCGTGGCGGAGGACCGGAACCTCAGTGACCTGAGTCGCGAAGAGCTGGCCGAACGGTCGGCCGAGCTCGACGACGAGTACTACGAGGTACTCGAGCAGGGCAGCTGGCTGGAGTCGAAGAGGAGCGAGGGCGGAACCTCGAGCGCCAGCCTCGCAGCCCAGATCGACCTGGCCAACGCCCGGATCGCCGAACTGACCTGACCTCGGTTCAACTCACCGGGATATAGCGCCGGTGAATTGAACCCAGCCCCTCGACTTAGCCTGGGGAGGCGCCGCCGGAAGACGGGGCGACTCCGCCACCCGTGGTCGGTGGTGCGGGTGTCGTGGGCGCGGGAGCCGGTGTCGGAGCGGGTGCCGGCGCGGGAGTTGTCGGCGCAGGCGCCGGCGTCGTCACCTCGGGGACCGTTGTCGATGTATCCGGGACGCTGTAGTCCGGCGTGCTGTAGTCGGTGCTAGGGGCGACGTAATCCGTGCTGTCGGTGCTGTCCGTTCCATCCTCGCCGGCGGCTTCCTCGGCAGCCCGTTCGGCCGCCCGGTCGGCTTCGATCTGCTGCCAGGCCTCCACGACCCTGGCCCAGATGATCGCCGGGAAGGTGCCACCGTCCACCGGCGCCCCTGAGTACTCGGTGAGCATCTGGACGTAGCCCTCGGGGTAGCCGACCCAGACGCAGGCGGTGATCTCGGTGATCGCGCCGCAGTACCAGGCATTCGTGTTGTCCTCGGTGGTGCCGGTCTTGCCCCATTGGGAATCGTCACCGATGTAGGCGTTCTCGCCGGTGCCCTGGGTCACGACCTCGTGCAGGATGCTTTTGGCAGTCGTTGCGGTCTCCGGGCTGATCACCCCGGTGCTAAGTACCTCATTATCGCCTCCCTTGATGGTCTTGCCGTCCTCGTCGGTCACCTTGGTAAAGGCGACCGGGGAATCTCCGGGATCGGGCGCCAGGGTTCCCGAGACGCGCCGCCCGTCATTGGCAAGGGTGGTGAAGGCGTAGGTCCAGCCCAGAGGCGTGACTTCCGAGGTGCCCAGAACCATGGCCGGGTTGGTTTCGATCTTGTCCGAGTAGCCCATCTTGTGGATGGTCTTGGCGATGGCCTTGGGGCCGCCGTCGATCGCCTCGATGCCGAGCTGCGCGTAAACCGAGTTGTCGGAGTTGATGGTCGCGCTCACCAGGTCACTCACGCCCGCATAGGAATCTCCGTAGTTGCTCACCTCGTAGCCCTCGGGAATCCACTTCTTCTTCTTCTTGTCGTAGACCTTGCGGTAGAAGACCTGCGGGGCCGATTCGAATGTGGTGTACGGGGAGATTCCCTGCTCCAGCGCGGTGGTCAGGATGAAGGGCTTGATAGTCGAGCCGGGCTGGCGGTAACCCTGGGTGGCCAGGTTGAAGGGCGTGGTCTCGTAGTCCTCGCCACCGACCATCGCGTCGACGGTCGCGTCCTTGTTGTTGATGATCACGACTGATGCGCTCGGGCCGATACCGCCTATCGTGCTGTAGATCGCATCCTCGGTGGCCTGCTGGACCTCGAGGTCGAGGCTGGTCTTGATCTTGAGGCCTCCGAAGAAGGCGCGGCCGGCCCCGTATCGGTCGACCAGCTGCTGCCGGAGCCATGAAGTGAAGTAGGGGGCCTTGGAGTCGAGGCTGGGCGGGTCGATGTCGCTCTCCGAAGGGAGGGCTTCCGCCTTGGCCTCGTCGTACTGCTCCTGCGTGATGTAGCCCTGCTCGAGCATCTTCTGGAGCACGGTGTCGCGTCTGAAGAGCGCTGCGTCGGGGTTGATCTTGGGGTCGTAGCCCCAGGGGTTCTGGATGATGCCGGCAAGGAGGGCGGACTCGGCCGGGGTCAGGAGCGCCGCGCATGGCTCCTCCTCGGTACCGCAGGAAGGATGGGCATAACCGAAGTAAGTGCGAGCGGCCGCTTCGATGCCATAGGCACCAGACCCGAAGTACACGGTGTTCAGGTACTCGGTGAGGATCTTGTCCTTCGTCCACTGCTGTTCGATGTGGTACGCGATCGACATCTCGCGTACCTTCTGCAGCGGCGAGCGGTCGTTCTGGGCTTCGAGTGCCTGCTTGACCAGCTGCTGGGTGATCGTCGAAGCGCCCTGCTTGGCACTCCTGGCGATGATGTCCTGGACCAGTGCCCGGCCGAGACCGCGCCAGTCGATTCCGCGGTGTTCGTAGAATCGCGCGTCCTCGATCGAGACGACCGCATTTTTCATGTTGGGAGAGATCTGCTCGGCGTCGAGCAGCATCTGGTTCTCGTTGTTGGAGAGCGTGCCGATGTATTGGCCCTGGCTGTCAACCACGACCGAGTTCTTGGCGGTTCGGAACTGGGCGTAGTTCTCGATAGAGGGGAGGTCCTGCGACACCGCCATCACCATGCCGAAGAAGGCCGAACAGAAGCCGAGCAGGCCGAGTCCCATGAGGATGAAGAGGATGCGCAGCTTCTTGATCTTCGGCTTCGGGGGCTTCGGCGGAGGCACCGGCAGGGTCAGGACCCCGGGAGGCAGCCCGTTTCCGTTGCCATTTCCGTTGCCGTTGCCGCCACCCGCGCCGGGCGCGGTCGGAATCGAGAGCGGTTGTCCGGAGCCTGAACCGGCGGAACCCTTGGCGGCGGGCCTGTCCTTCTTGCCCCTGAGGCCCGGCAGGCTGAACCGGCGCTTCGCCCTGGCGCCGCTCTCGCCCCTGGACAGGGAAGTCCGGCCGGCGCGGCGGGTTGCCGGCGCGGTCGTCCTGCCATAGGGCCTGAGGACGCTGTCGTCCTCGGGCACGGCCTTTCCTTCCGTCGCCTGGGCGCCGGAATCCGAAGGCGCGCCGTCGGCGCGCCCGTTTTGCCGGGAGTTGGAGCCCGACGGGTGCTCTGTCTTTCGGGGAGCCATCAGATGGCGAAAAGTGGGTAAGCGCCTTGGCGAAACGGCCGTGTCATTGCGCTGCACACGTTCAAAGAACAACGCGGGCACGACCAAGTAGCGCTGCTCAGTCTAGCATTGACACTCCCGTGTCCAACGTCACTCAGGAAGACAGCCAGCCGTCTGAGGAAGCCACCCGGCAGGCCGCGAGGCTGGCCGCGACAGCGGTGGAGTCACTGCCCGAAGGAAGGCTCGCGCGGCAGATCGGCAGGGAACGCCCGCTTCGCATAAAGCTGGGGATCGACCCGACTGCGCCCGACATCCACCTCGGGCACACGGTGGTGCTGAACAAGTTGCGCGAGTTCCAGGAGGCCGGCCATCAGGTCGTCCTGATCATCGGTGACTACACGGCGCGGGTTGGCGATCCCAGTGGCAGGTCGGACCAGCGTCCCATGCTTGATCCGGAAACGATCGATGCGAACGCACGCACTTTCATGGAGCAGGCGTTCAAGGTTCTTGACCGGGACCGGACCGAGGTTCGCTACAACAGCGAGTGGCTGAAGATGGAGTCGGAAGAACTCTTCGCCCTGATGGCTCGCGCTACGGTCGCCCGTTTGCTTGAAAGGGATGACTTCCAGAAGCGGATGGCAGCGGGCCAGCCGATCTCCGCGCTTGAGCTGATGTACCCGCTGATTCAGGGCTACGACTCGGTGGCGATCGACGCCGACGTGGAACTCGGCGGCACCGACCAGAAGTTCAACCTGCTCTTCGGCCGCGACCTGCAGGCCGCATTCGAGAAGCCCCAGCAGTCGGTGATGACGATGCCGATCCTGCCTGGAATCGACGGCGTCAAGAAGATGTCGAAGTCAACGGGCAACTACATCGGAGTGACCGACCCGCCCGAGGAAATGTTCGGGAAGGTGATGAGGGTCCCGGATGCGAACCTCGAGGAGTACTGGCGGCTGCTGCTCAGCGAGGATCCGCCTCTGGAGAACGGACCGAATGAAGCCAAGCGCGAGCTTGCGCGACGTCTCGTAGCCCGCTTTCATGGAGATGGCGCCCCGGACGCGGCAGAGGAGCACTTCAACCGCCTCTTCGTGCGGCACGAGGTGCCGGAGGATGTCGAAGAGCTGAAGTTCAGCGAGGATCCGGTCCATCTGCCGGCCCTGGTTGCCGATGCTTTCGGCGTCAGCCGGAGCGAGGCCCGACGGTCGATCACCCAGGGGGGAGTGAAGCTGGACGGCGAAACGCTGCCGGGCGAGCCCCTCGACCTCCCCGCCAGCGACCTCGACGGCAAGGTTCTGCAGCTCGGAAAGCGTCGCTTCAGGCGGCTGATGATTGGGTCCTGATCCCGCTCTGCGATGGGAATTGGCTTGCCAGAGCCAAATCGGATTTGCCGCCCGATTCTTCGGCCAGACCGCTCGACACTTCTCCGAAAATCCTGTATAGTTCTCCGTCCGCTCAGTCGAGCAGGTTGCCCGGCTGAAGTGCTCTCTGCGACGAATCCCGTCGCCTGGCGCATGCGGTCTTTGAAAACTGAGCAGCGTGCATTACTCCGGACGGTCTGACCGTCTGGGGATAATGTTTGAGCCCGATCGTTCGAAGCTTCGGCTTCAGAACGATCATTTTATTATCCCGTCATATCCGTTGTCGTATTTGTGTACTGACAACAACCCGATATGACACGCTCTACGTTGAGTAAATAGTTTGAGGAACCCGGTCTTCGGACCGGTTGCCGGCTTCGGCCGGCATTTGATACCTCGCAACATTTTTCACGGAGAGTTTGATCCTGGCTCAGGACGAACGCTGGCGGTGTGCTTAACACATGCAAGTGG
>JRYG01000091.1_pt1 | contig 48191 bp, 56 predicted proteins | sample 235341 | NCBI WGS metagenome assembly JRYG01 (sample SAMN03074218, study PRJNA261478) | activated sludge metagenome | biome: Wastewater Treatment Plant; feature: Wastewater; material: Activated sludge; isolation source: activated biomass of a wastewater treatment plant treating hydrocarbon... ...
TTTTTCTACAGGTTCAACGTCAAGCTTCAGGGTCCGGGCAAGTACAAGCTCAAGTTCATGATCGCCCCACCGAGCGCGAACAAGCACGCCCACTTCGGCCGTCATACCGATCGCGCCACCGGCGTGCGGCCGTGGTTCAAACCCTTCGAGGTCGAATACGAATTCACCTTCGCCGGCGTCGGCAAGAAGGGCGGGTACTGAGATGCACGCGGCAACCACGAAGCGGCCGAATCTCGGCCGCCTGACACCGCTCGCTCTGGCGCTGTCCCTGGCCGGCTTCACCCACGCGGCCGCGGCCGCGGACAACGATGCCCTGCTAAAGGAGCTGCGGCGGCTCGCCGATCGCGTCGAAAAGCTCGAGGCGCGCAACCAGGAGCTGGAAAAACGGCTCGAAGAGCGCCCGGCCGGGGCACCCGCCGCGGACCTTCAGCAACGCGTCAGAGCGCTGGAAGAGGCCAGCGCCAAGACGGAGAAAGCCCTGGAGTCGGAGCGCATCAGCGAGAAGGAACCCGAACTGGTGACGCGGCTGAAGGCGGTCGAGTTCCAGACCCTCAACATCCAGAAACAGGCGCGCCAGATCGAGGCACTGGAAGGCATCACCGTGGGCGCCAGCCTCACGGGCGTGGTGCAGAAGGTCAACCGCGAAGGCGCCGGCACCGGCGTGCGCGAATCCCGCGCCAATTACCGCGGCGACGTGTCGGTGACGCTCCCCGGCGGGGAAATGGGCAACATGGAGGGCAAGATCTTCACCCACTTCCGTTTCGGCCAGGGCAACGGCGTCGGCCTGCGTCCCACCTATACCAGCACGCCGAATACCACGGCGTTCCAGGTCACCGGGGTCAGCGATCCCGATTCTTCGTTCGGCATTCTGGCCCAGGCCTGGTACCAGTTGGACATCCCCCTGCCGCTCGACGGCCACAAGCCCCACTCCCGGGAGCGGGTCGAACTCAACTTCGGCAAGATCGATCCCTTCATCTTCTTCGATCAGAACGCCGCGGCCGACGACGAATCGGTGCGCTTCCTCAACAACGCCTTCGTGCACAATCCGCTGCTCGACTCCGGCGGTGACATCGGCGTCGATGCCTACGGATTCACTCCAGGCATCCGCATGGCATACATCAGCGAACAGGCCAGGCCGGAAAGCTGGGGCGTCTCGCTGGGTGTGTTCGGCTCCGGCCCGGGCGCCAACTTCTCCGGTTCGCTGTCGGAGCCGTTCGTCATCGCCCAGCTCGAAACGTCGCGCCGCTTCTTCGGCGGGCTGGCCGGCAACTATCGGCTCTACGCCTGGCGCAATGGCCGCACCGGCAACTTCGACAGCGCCCCGGGCGACATTGCCCGGCACGCCGGCTGGGGAATTTCCGCCGACCAGCGCCTGGGCGACGGGGTCACCGCGTTCGCCCGCTACGGCCACCGCATGACCGGACGGACCAGCTTCGACCGCGCACTCACCCTGGGCGCCGAGTTCGCCGGCAGCTACTGGGGCCGTGCCGCCGATGCCATCGGTATTGCCGGGGGGCTGCTGCGCACCAGCCAGGCTTACCGCGACGCCAGTGCAGTCGATGCCGACGGCGACGGCGTGCCGGATCTGCTGGGCTATGCAGCTTCCGGTTCGGAGCGCATCGCCGAGATCTATTACCGCTTCCGGGTCAACAGCCGGCTGGATCTGAGTCCTGACTTCCAATTGATCCAGCGCGCCGGCGGCGACGGCTCGGCCCCGACAGTCAAGATCGTCGGACTGCGCGCCAAGGTCGGGTTCTGATGAGTCGCGCCATGCGTGTAATGCGCCGCCTGCCGATGTTCGTTCTGCTCGCCGGCATGGCCGGCGGCGCGCCGGCCCAGGGGCTGCCGACCTTCGAAATCGTCGTCCGGGATGGACGGTTCAGCCCCGAGCGCCTGGAGGTGGCCACCGGCGCCCGGATCAAGCTGGTACTGAAGAACGAAGGACCGGGTCCGCTCGAGTTCGAGAACGACGAGCTGCGCGTGGAAAAGGTGCTCTCGGCCGGTGCGACATCCTTCGTCGTCCTGCCGCCGCTCAAACCGGGCGAGCACGAGTTCGTGGACGAATTCAACCCCGTGACGGGCGTACTGGTCATCGAGGCGAAGTGAACCCCATGTTCCACGCGATCCCGGCATCCGATGCGCCCCTGCGCCGGCCCGAATGGCCTGCGCGGCTGGGATTGCTGTTGCGCCGGCACCGCGGCGCGATCCTCGGCCTGCAATGGACCGTGGTGGTCATCTACACCGTGCTGGTGGGCGCGCCGGCCTTCCTGCCGCTGCCGCCGGAGAGCGCCACCATCCTGAGCGACCTCACCCGCTTCGCCCAGTTCGCGTTCTGGGGCATCTGGTGGCCCTTCGTCATCCTGTCCATCATGGCGCTGGGGCGGGTCTGGTGTGGGCTACTGTGCCCGGAAGGCGCGCTCACCGAATGGGTCTCGCGCCACGGGCTGGGTCGTGGCATCCCGCGCTGGATGAAATGGGCCGGCTGGCCCTTCGTGGCCTTCGTGTGCACCACGGTGTTCGGCCAGATGGTGAGCGTCTACGAGTACCCCAAGCCTGCACTGCTCATCCTCGGCGGCTCCACCGTCGCCGCCGTCGCCGTGGGTCTGGCATACGGGCGCGACAAGCGGGTGTGGTGCCGCCACCTGTGTCCAGTCTCCGGCGTCTTCGCCCTGCTGGCAAAGGTGGCGCCGGTGCACTTCCGCGTCGATCTCGATCGCTGGGATGCGGCGCTGCCGGGCGAGCGCTCCAGCGCGACCCATCTGGTCAATTGCGCGCCCCTGATTGACATCCGGCGCATGGACAGCGCCTCGTCTTGCCACATGTGCGGCCGCTGCGCCGGCCACCGCGGTGCGGTGACGCTCGCCCTGCGGGCGCCGGGCGCCGAGGTCCTGGCGCTGCCGAGCGCCTCGCGCTTTGCCGCCGTCGCCCAGGCGCGCGAGCGCTGGCTGGCGCGGCTTCTGGTGTGGGGACTGCTGGGCGTCGCACTAGGCGCTTTTCAATGGACCGCCTCGCCATGGTTCGTCAGCCTCAAGCAAGCCGCCGCCGAATGGCTCGTGGAGCGAGAGATCTTCTGGCCGCTGGAACGTCCCGGCCATTGGTGGCTGCTCACCCACTATCCCGAGGCGAACGACATGTTCACCTGGCTCGATGGCGGCGCTCTGCTCGCGTACATCGGCGCCGTCACGCTGACGATCGGCGGCTGGATCCGGGGCTGGATTGCCTTGGCCGCCCACAGCCTGGCGATGCAGCCTTGGCGCCCCACCCTAGCCCTGGTGCCCCTGGGCGGATTCTCCGCCTTCGTCGGCTTGTCCCTGCTCACCACGACCCAACTCGCCGCCGAGCGTATCGTGGTACCCGGAGCGAATCTGGCGCGCATGGTGCTGCTCGCGCTCGCGGCCGCGTGGAGCACCTGGCTCGTCTGGCGCATGGGTGCCGGCACCACGCAGGGCCGACGCATCGGCGCCGTCGCCTGCACTGCGGTGGCCGCCGCGGCGCCGCTGGGCGCGTGGTACCTGCAGTTTTTCGTTTGGTAGGAGCGCGGATGAACAAACCGCGGCCCGTTCCCCCAGACGGCAACGATGCAAGCGGTGCAACGGCCCAGACGCGGGAAGCACAACCGTCATCAGCAGTGACGATAGACAGCCAAGCGCTGCTGCAAGGCGGCAGCCTCGCCTACATCGTGCACAACGGCGAGCTCTACCGGCTTCGGGTGACGAAACAGGGAAAGCTGATCCTGACCAAGTAGCAGGTGGTGGCGCGGGTGCCCACATGGGAAACCTGGCCGATCGACTGGAGAAAAACATGGCGACACTTACCGGCCCAAACGTATCCGTGAAGGAATCGGCTCCTTCGGTACTGCTTTGCGCAGTGATGGATCATCTGACGTGCTACCTGCGGACCGGGCGTCCGTGCTCGGCGGAAATCGCGTTGCTGCTGGTCGACCGGCTCGTCGCCGATCCGGGCGCCGATGCCGGCCTGGCGCGGCGCTGCGCCGAGTTATGTGAGGCGATACTCGACGCCCAGGGGCAGGCAGCGGCGCACGGCGGCGCCGCCAGGATCTAAGCCCGGGCGCACCACCCTCATCCGGACTGCCTCCAGACCACAGACCATCCATGAGCGCACCACCCGATCGCCTGCCCCATCTTGCCTACGGCCGCCAGACGAGGTTTTCGCCCCCCGGGCTGCTGGTCGCGGCGCTGTTGCATGCGGCTGTCCTGGCTCTGCTCGTTTCGGCGGATGTGGTACCTCTACCCGCACCTCTGGCCCCGCTGATGGTGCAGGTGATCAGCGAAGAAAGTCCCAGGCCGCTCGAAACGCCCGAGATCATCCCGCCCAAGCCGCGGCCGCAGACCGTGCGGCCCCGCCCGCAGCCCGTGCCGCCGATGCAGCCAACGCAGATCCTGGCGACCGAACAGCCCGCGCCGGCGCCCGCGCCCGAGGTGCCGCAGGTCGTCGAACCGCAACCCCTGCCGCCGGTGCAGGCCGCGCAGCCGGCTCCTGCCCCGCCGCCGCCACCCATCACCGCACCGCGCTTCGACGCCGATTATCTCGACAACCCCAAGCCGGCCTATCCGCCCATCTCCCGCCGCCTCGGCGAGGAAGGCCGGGTCGTCCTGCGCGTGTTCGTCCAGCCCTCCGGCCGGCCGAGTCAGATCGAGATCAAGACGAGCGCCGGCTCCGAGCGCCTCGACCAGGCGGCACGCAGCGCCGTCGAACTATGGAAATTCATTCCGGCGCGCCAGGACGAAACCGCCGTCGGCGCCTGGGTTCTGGTTCCCATCGTGTTCAGCTTGAAGGAATAACATGAACGAATCCCTCGGTTTCGCCCACTTCCTTGCCCAGGCCGACGGTGTCGCCCGCTTCGTCCTCGGATTCCTGCTGCTCGCCTCGGTCGGATGCTGGTATCTGATCGTCGTCAAGGGGCTGCAATACTGGTGGATGGGCCGGCGCAGCCACGCCTTCTTGGCCGCCTTCTGGGAGGCGCCGACCCTGGAAGCCGTGGCCAAGAACATCCGCGAGCGCGGCACCAACGAGCCGTTTTCCCATCTCGTCCACCACGGCTTCACCGCCATCGAGCAAATCAACCGCTATCGCGGCGAAGGTCAAGGCAGAGCCGCCAGCCTGATCGACGCCGGCGCGCCGGACGAGATCCTTACCCGGGCGCTCAAGCGCGCCATCGAGGAAGACAAGACACGCCTCGAATTCGGCCTGACCTTCCTCGCTACCGTGGCATCCTCGGCACCCTTCGTCGGACTGTTCGGAACGGTCTGGGGCATCTACCACGCGTTGCTGGCCATCGGCTTATCCGGCCAAGGCACGCTCGACAAGGTGGCCGGGCCCGTGGGCGAGGCGCTGATCATGACAGGCGTCGGGCTGGCCGTGGCCATCCCCGCAGCCATCGCCTACAACGCCTTCGCCCGCGCCAATCGCAACACGCTGGCCAAGCTCAACTCTTTCGGCTATGACGTCTTCAACTTCCTGGCCACGGGCACCAAGGCGTCTCCGATGCGCGCCGACGCCCGTTCCACCAGCGACAAGGTGATCGCGCTGGCGCGCGCCCATGGGCTGACCGAGGGCGAGGACCCGACGCCCTCCCACCCCGGCCTGGCGATGCGCTGAACAGGAGAAGAACCCATGGCCTTCGGAAGCCTGGATGCCGGCGACGACAACGCGCCGCTGGCCGAGATCAACATGATTCCGCTGATCGACGTCATGCTGGTACTGCTGGTGATCTTCATCGTCACCGCGCCGCTGCTGACCCACGCCGTCAAGGTAGACCTGCCGCGCGCCAGTTCTTCGGTCAACCTCACCAAGCCGGAAAACGTGCAGCTGGCATTGGACGAGGGCGGCCAAGTGTTCTGGAACGGCGAGCCGGTCGATGCGAACGCGCTGGCCGAGCGCTTCGCCGCCGCCGCGGCGCTACAGCCCCAACCCGAACTGCACATCCGCGCCGAGCGCAGCACGGCCTACGAGAGGGTGGCGCAACTGATGTCTGAGGCGGCGCGACGCGGTCTGACGCGCATCGGGTTCGTCACCAACCCGGCTTCGCAATGAGGCTGCGCATCAAGGTGGCTGGCATGCGCGCCAAGATCAGCTTCTGAGAGGGGTATGCCATGGGTTCCGTCTTGTCTCGCCTCATGCTTGTCGCTGCGCTCTTGCTCGCATTCGGTTGGACTGCGAACAGCCGTGCGCAGGAACTGCCGAGCTTCGAGGTCATTGCCAAAGAAGGTCGGTTGTACCCCGAGCGTCTGGAAGTACCCGCCGGTCAGCGCGTCAAGCTGGTCATTAAAAATCAGGGGAAGGGTCCGATCGAGTTCGAAAATCTCGACATGCGCGTCGAGAAAGTACTCGCGCCGGGGGCCAGTTCCTTCGTCGTCCTGCCGAAGCTCAAACCGGGCGAATACGAGTTCATCGACGAGTTCCATATGGACACGGGCAAGATGAAAGTCATCGCCAAGTAGGAGGCTATCATGCTCAACGCCCTCGTCATCGTATGGCGCGAAAGCCTCGAAGCCATGCTGGTCATCGGCGTGCTCCTATCGTGGATTGCACGCCAGCCGGGCGCCCGACAGTCCTCGCTCAAGCGCGGCGTGTGGGGTGGCACCGGCGTAGGGCTGGGTCTGGCATTGGCCCTCGGCTACGCGACCTATGCAATTCAGAGCGAATTCGCCGGCGCAGCGCTGGAAAAATTCCAGCTCGCCATGGCGCTCTTCGCCGCCGGCTTGATCCTGCAAATGGTGCTTTGGATGCACCGCCACGGCCGGCATATGAAACGTGAGCTCGAAGCCCAGGCCGAGAAGAATTCCGGCGCCTGGGGCATCGCTGCCATCACCGCGCTGGCGGTAGCGCGCGAAGGCGCGGAAACGGTGATTTTTCTCTACGGTCTCGGCCTTGAAGCAACGGGCGGCGCACTCGCAGGAATGCTGGCCGCCGCTGCGTCCGGTCTCCTTCTCGCCGTGGCAACGGCCGGCGCGGTGGCGCGCGGCGCCAGGCTCCTCGACTACCGCACGGTGTTCCTGGTCAGCGAAATCATGCTGCTGCTGATCGCCAACGCCCTGCTTGCCAATGGCATCGACCGCATGATCGCGTTGGAGTGGCTGCCGCCCTTGCTCGATCCGGCGTGGGATATGTCCGGGTTACTGTCCGATGGCCAGGGACTGGGCCGCTTCCTCGCCGATTTCACCGGCTATCGCGCCCGTCCGGCCGGCACCTTGGTCGCTGGCAGTGTTCTGTTCTGGGCCTATGCATGGTGGCGACTGCGCTGAGGTTCCGTATCGTCGTCGGGGCTGGCATCGCGCTGGCAGTGCTTTCCTTTCTGCCGCTGCCGACGCCGCATCCCGAGGCGCGGCTGTTCTCGAACGGCTGGGGAACGGCGGGCGCCACCGATCCGAACTTCTGCTTGGCGCCGGTAGGCGGCGTGCCGCGGCTGGCCCTGTTCGACAAGGCGCCTTGCAGCGCGCAATGGTCCGACCGGCTCTCGCTCGCCACGCACTATCTTGTCTGGGGCCTGCTGCCGCCGGCCGCAGCGCTCCGGATCGCCTTCCATCCCCAAGGCGGCGCCCGTCACCCGGCATTGCTGGTTTTTGACTTGCTCGGCATGGACCCTGCTTATTTCCACTGGACGGTCAATCCGGCTTTCGTCGGTCTGTACCAGTGGCTGGAAGAAGCGTGGTTCGTGCGCTGGCCGCCGGGCGAAAGCCAGTTCATCCGGCTCGACGCCCTCGCCTGTCTGTCTGGCTGGTCGGCTGGACGGCATTTCTGGGCGGTAGCATCGGTCTCGCGCTGTCGGCGCCGCTACGGGCTACGCCCTGCTGGGCGCCGACAGCGCGCAAAGGATCAACCGATTACCGGCTCATCCAATTTGCACAACTTGACGATGAACATTCCCGCTCAGCCAGCCAGCTGCCAGCCAGAGCGATCTTTCGAAGGATCCGGCTCATGGCTTCTGGTCACATGCATCCCCTGGCGCTGGCGCTCGCCTGCGTCTTTCCCCTCGCCCACGCTGAAGAGACGAGCACGCTCCCGACCGTGACCGTAACCGCGAAGGGTTACGCATCGGAGAACATGGAAACTCCCGCTGCCGTGACGGTGCTCGACCGGCAGAGCTGGCTCGACGCCGGCGCCCAGAACGTCGGCGGCGCCCTCAGGGGCCGGCCCGGTCTGGCGGTGGCCAGCGACGGTGCCCAAGGTCAGAACCCCGTCATCCGGGGTCTGAAAAAGGAGAGCGTCGTTCTGCTGGTCGACGGCATGCGGCTGAACTCGGCCCAGCCGGCGGGAGCCATTGCCTCATTCATGTCGTTGGGATTGGCGGAGCGCGTCGAAGTCGTCAAGGGACCGGCGTCGGTTCTCTACGGTACCGGGGCGCTGGGCGGAGCCATCAACGTCCTGCTGCCCCAGGCGCAATTCGCGCCCGGTGTGCGCCTGAACGCCAACGCTGGCTTTGCCAGCGCCAGCCGGGGCACGGACGGCAGCGGCGTAATAAATGCTTCGGCGGGGGATCACGCCCTGATGCTTGGCGCTGCCGCCTCGCGCATCGGCGACTACCGCTCCCCGGAAGGAAAAGTGGCGCGCACCGACTACGATTCCGACAGCTTCATTGGACAACATCGCTTCCGGCTCGACGGGGCGCAGCAGCTTCGCCTGTCCCTGCAACAGCACACGGATCGGGATGTGTGGTACCCCGGCTCGGCCAAGCCGGGCACACCGGCGCTTCTGGGCATCGTCACGGTGCGCTCGCCCCATCAGGCGCGGCGCCTGGCGGAACTTGGCTACAGCCGAAAGGGGGGCGGTGATCGGCCGGTCAATGTCGACGTACGTGCCTACCGGCAGGAGCTGCAACGGCAGATTCGGGCCTACTCCAGCGCCCTCGGGCGCGACCAGGCGGAAACCGACGTGACGTTCGAGACCGACGGTATCGACGCCAAGGCCGACTGGCTCGTCCACTCCGCGCACCTGCTGTCCTTCGGTGTCAATGCCTGGCGCATGCAGGCCTCCCCCGAGCGTTACCTGAACACCAATGCGCCGCTGTTCGACAACCGCGTGCGCAACGACCCCTTCCGCGACGGCCGTATCGATGCCCTCGGCATCTACCTCCAGGACGACATGCGCTTCGGCGCCCTCGGCGTGCTGGCGGGACTGCGGCGGGACACGGTGAAGGGCAGCGCCGCGTCGCTCAACAACGGTGCCGTCACGACCGGGCTGGACCGCAGTGACAGTGCCACCTCAGGCAGCCTGGGCGCCATTTACGAGATCGCTCCCCTGCTGCGGCCCTATGCCAGCGTCTCGCGTGCCTTTCGCGCCGGCGACATGCGCGAGCGCTTTGAATCCTCGCCTCGCGGCGACGGCTTCTTCTACCTCGGCAATCCGCAGATACGTCCTGAAGTCGCCACACAGTTCGAGGCCGGTCTGAAAGGCGCCACGGAGAATCTCGTCTTCGCGCTGGCCGCCTATCGCAATCGCATCACCGACTACATCACCGGGCGAGTGACGGGCGCGTTCCAGAGCGGGCTGCCCGTCAAGCAGACCGAGAACATCGGCAAGGTGACGCTGAGAGGCATCGAGGCCGAGGGGCGCTGGCAGTTCCTGGGCGGCCAGTGGGCCACGCTGGGCTACTCCCGCGTACGCGGCACCAACGAAGACCTCCACGAACCGCTGTTCCAGACGCCCGCGGACGAATTGTCGCTGGGCTGGGAAGGCGGCGTGGCGCAGGGTTGGACGGCGGACGCCGCCTTCCGGCTGGTGCGACGCCAGGACCGCGTGGCACGCGTCTTCTCGCGGGACACCGAGAACGCCACACCGGGATTCGCCACTGCGGATTTCGGTCTCACCTACCGCTGGCAGCAGCAGCGCGTGCGGCTGGCGCTGCGCAATGCCTTCGACAAAGCCTACCACGAGCACCTGTCCGAGGGCGTCTCCGGCCAGGAAATACACGCCCCGGGCCGCAGTCTGCTGGTCGCCTGGCAGGGCCGATTCTGAACCCGTCGAAGCACTGGAGTAATGATGCTAGCGGAATACTACGGCGTCTGGCTGACGCTGCATCTGCTGTGCGCCATGACCTTTGGCGGTGCCGTGATCTTCGAGGTGCTGATCCTGGAATCCCTGCATGCGCGCTTTCCTGCCGATACCATGCAGGCCATCGAGGCCGGTATCGTGACCCGCGCACGCAAGATCATGCCATGGGTAGTCGGAACCCTGTTCATCACGGGCCTCATCATGCTGCATGTGCATTTCCCGGGACACGAGGGCATGACCACGACTCGCTTCGGCCGGCTGCTGCTGGTCAAGATCGGACTGGCCACTGCGGTCCTGGGACTGTTTGTCACGGCACTGACGCTGTTCTGGCGCGGCAGGATGCGTCCGGCATTGTTCAGGGGGCTGCATCTGGCGGTTTTTGTCCTGGTTCTGGGCATCGTCGTCCTGGCCAAGGGCATGTTCTATTGGTGACAACGAGGATGAAGCGGATGAGAAGTACGCGTCGGATGGTTGCGCTGGCGGGATTGCTGGCCGCATGGACGGCCGCCTTGCACGCTGACGGCGGGCATGGCCGCGATGCGCAGGAGGATCGGCGTCTGGCCCTCGCCCTCAGCGCCAGGGAGAAGAACTTCATCCTGACGGAGATGCGGCAGTTCCTGAGCGCCACCCAACGCATCCTGCAGGCGAGTCTGGACAACGACATGCCAGCGGTGGCCGAAGCCGCGCGTTCCGTCGGACTGGCCGCCCATCGAGCGGACTTCGCCGATCAGGATTCGATCGTAAATGGCATACGCCGGAAGGCACCGAAAGAGTTTCTGCCTCTGGGCAAGGCCGCCCATGCTGCGTTCGACGAGATCGCCGACATCGCAGTACAGATCGGAGACCGGGAGACCGTGCAGCGTCGTTTGGCCGAGAACCTTGGGCGGTGCCTGGCCTGTCACGCCGCCTACCGCATCGCCGACGCACCCTGACGCCAGTACAAAATCTCCGCCCAATGAGCGGGTCACGGCTTCGTCTCATAGGGTTCGACCCGAACCGCCTTCATCCGATACCCCGAATTGCCCATCCAGCTGTCGGTGCGGGCGATTTCCAGCGTACCACTGACCCACACGGCATCCATGGTGCGCCCCTTGTTCAGCGGCTTGTCGGGAACGACATGGATGATCTGGTTGGCGGGCGGCGGCGGCACGTGGATGCACGCCCCGAAATAGGGGACCAGCAGGAACTCGCGCACCTTGCCGCCGCCGTTGTCCAGCGGCACCACGAAACCCGGGATGCGGATGGCGGCACCATTCAGCTTCCGGTTGGCCGGCGCCGCGTTCCATTCCGCCTTCATGCGCTCCAGCGCCTCCATGGTGCGCGGATCGGAGTCCTGCATCCTGCCGAGGTCGAGTCCCTTGAAGACCTCCATGGGATTCCAGTCCGGGGGGATCAGATCGTCCCAACCGATGGTGCGAAAATTCTGGGGCGATGCAGGCGCCGGCGCCGCCGGCAGGCGATCGCCGATCCTGTAATCGCTCTGCGCGCGCGGAGCCGGCGAATCGGCTTGCCCGCAGGCTGACAGGGTGGGCAGCAACAGGAATGGCACGAGCAGAAGGACACGCGGATTCATGAGCACGCTCTCCGGAAGGTTTCAGATGCGCGGTACGAGCCCGTCGCCGAGCGACAGCCGATAGGCCCGCCAGCCGGGTACGAGGCTCGCCGCCGCCCCGCTCGCCAGGACGGCGGCCAGCAGCTGCCATTCGCCCGCGCCCATGGCCAGCGGCCGCAGGACGATGCCATGGTGGGCTTCCAGCCAGGGTGCGAAGCCAGCCCCGGCCGTGGCCAGCAACGCCATCCCCAGCAGCATGCCCGCCAGCGTCACCAGGATGCCTTCGAGGGCGAGGAGAGCGAAGATGTCGCGCGGATGGGCGCCGACCGAGCGCAGGATGGCGAGTTCCCGCCGCCGTTCGTTCAGGCCGGCGAGCACGACCGCCGTCAGCCCGGCGAGGCCCACCGCGACCACCAGGGCCGATACCGCCATGAGCGCCCGGGAGGCCACGCCCACGACCTCCCACAGCTCGTCGAGCGCCACACCGGGAAGCACCGCCATGAGCGGTTCACCGGAAAAGCCGTTGATGCGGCGCTGCACCTGGAACACCGCGGCGCGGCTCTTCAGCCCCAACAGGACGGCGGTGACGCTCTTCGGCGTGAGATCGAACTTGCGTGCGAACTCCGCGGGAATCGACATGCCCGGCACGGGCGCGCCGCCCTGCCAATCCAGGTGGATCGCCTCGATGGCCGCGAGGCTCACGTGCACGGTGCGATCCACCGGCGTCCCGGTGCGGGCGAGGATGCCGACGACGCGGAAGGGCTTGTCGGCGTGCTCGGCCAGATTAACGTCCCCAGCCCCGTGGGCGAGGACGATGGGCTGGCCGAGCCGGTATCCCAGTCGCTGGGCGACCTCGACGCCCAGGACCGCATCGAACAGTCCGTCCGGACTGTCGGCGAAGGCGCGTCCCTGGCGAAGTTCCAGCATCCTGCCGTCGCCGTAGCGGTAATGCTCGAAATAGGCCGGCGTCGTGCCGAGCACGGGAAAGCCTCTGTGGGAGTCGCCGAGGGACAGGGGGATCGACCAGGCGACCGCCGGATCGGCGGCGACGGCCTGGACGCTCTTCCAGCCGACGTTGTTGGTGGCGCCGCCGATGCGGAACACGGCATAGAGCATGAGCTGGACCGGGCCGGTGCGCGCCCCGACGACGAGGTCCGTGCCCGACACCGACTGCATGAAGTTCTCGCGCACGTCCTGGCGCAGCCGTTCGATGCCCAGGAGCAGCGTCACCGACAGGGCCACGGCGAGCACGGTGAGCGAAAGGGTGCCGCGCCGGTTCCAGGCGCTGGCAGCGGCGAGGCGCAGCAGGTTTCTCATGCCGCCTCCGTGGCCGGCGCCCCGTTGAGTTCCGCCAGGCCCACTTCGCGATGAAACCGTGCCGCCAGCCGCCGGTCATGGCTCACGAACAGCAGGGCGGCACCGCTTTCGATGCACTCGCGCCGCAGCAGATCGAGGAAGGCGGCCTGGCGATCCGCGTCGAGACTCGACGTCGGCTCGTCGGCGACGATGAGCTCCGGCCGCCCGGCCAGGGCGCGCGCCGCCGCCACGCGCTGCTGCTGCCCCACCGACAGCGTTGCCGCGGGCCTCTCCCACAGCGCCGGCGCCAGGTCGAGAGACCCAAGCAGGCGTTCGGCCTCGTCGCGCAGAAAGGCCGAGCGCGCGATGGCGCGTTCGCGCCGGCGGCGCGAGAAGCGGCAGGGCAGGAGCACGTTGTCCAGCACCGAGAGGTAGGGGATGAGATTGAACTGCTGGAAGATGAAACCGACATGGTCGACGCGGTAGCGGTCGCGCGCCGCGGCGGAAAGCGCACCGAGCGGCTGGCCGAGGACGGCGACGCCGCCCCGCTGCGGCGCCAGCACTCCGGCCACCAGGTTGAGCAGCGTGCTCTTGCCGCTGCCGCTCGGGCCGTGCAGGAACACCTGCTCACCCGTGCCGACCGCGAAGCTCGGGATCGCCAGACAGGGCGGTCCGCCGCTGCGCCAGCGGAACTCCAGATCGGCGATGTCGACAGCGAGCCGTGGCGAGGTCATGGCGCCCGCCCTACCAGGAAAGCATGCGCGCCTTCGGCGTCAGCGTCGCGCCGGATTGCCCGCGCGGGCCGGCCACCTGCACCGCGAGCCGGCGGATGCCGGGAAAGGCGTCGAACAGTCGGACCTCCATGCCTTTCAGCAACCCGGGGCGCGCACAGGCGAAACGCCACTCCCCGGCAAGTTCCGCATGACCGTCTTCCCCATGACCGGCGGCAGCCGGCTTGCCGGGCTCGCCCAGCAGGCCGGGCTCGATCACCGGGGAGGCGAGCGCGACCTTCTCTGCGAGACAGCCAGCTTCGGGCGTGGGCCGGAACATTGCGGCCGCATCGCGCAGGCGCCCGGCCGCGCGCCGCACGCGCTCCCGCTCGGCGCCGCTTCTCGGCGCCCGCTCGAAGCCCACCAAACTGTCGAGCGGACTTTCCAGAGTGACCACGAGCGTATTTCCGTCCACGGCGATCTCCAGCGCGGCCGCGCCATGCACATGGGGTTCGGCGCCCAGCGCCGCGGGGGCGGCGAGCATCCAGGCCGTCGCGATCAGTCCCTTCCACTCAGCTTGCATGTCGTCCTCCAAGTGCGTCTGTCCGTTACGCCCGCCCAGGAGCGCGCCGCTTGCCCATGGGACCGGCAAACCCCGCTGCGGCCAGCGCGAGGGCCACGACGATGGCCGCGCCCGAGGGCAGGTCGAGCACCGCCGAGCCGATGAGCCCGGCACCATAGCCTGCCGCCCCAAGCGCATAGGCCAGGCCGGGGCGGTTTCCGGCGGCCAGCGCCGGCACGATCAGGCTGGCGAAGACCAGGTACACGCCCACCACCTGCACCGAGGCGGTCACGGTGAGCGCGAACAGCAGATAGAACCCCAGGGGCGAGCTCTGCAACCGCAGGCCATACCAGCCGGCCAGTACCGCGAGACTCACCAAGGCAAGCGGGATGAGTCCCTCCCAGGTGCTCCACAGGATCTGCCCCACCAGCAGTTCCTTGAGATGTTCCGCGCCGTGCGGGTCCTTGCTCATGAGCAGGATGGCCGCACAGGCGGCGACCGCGAAGGTGACGCCGATGACCGCTTCCTGGCGCTCGGGTAGCCGCTTCTCCATCCAGCGCAGGAACAGTGCGCCGGCGAGCGCCGCGCCCACCGCGGCCGCCTGCACCTGCCAGCCCTGCTCCTCCGCTCCCAGGACATGGGCCAGGACGATGCCCAGCCCGGCGATCTGGGCGATGGCGAGATCGATGAAGATGATGCCGCGCCTGAGCACCTCCATGCCCAAGGGCACATGGGTTGCGAGCACCAGCAGCCCGGCCGCGAAGGCTGGCAGCAGGATGCCGGCCTGCAGGCCCTCCAGCGTCATCGGGCAGCCTCCAGAAGCCGGGCCAGGGTGTCGTCGAAGAGCGAGAAGAGGTCGCTTGCGCGACCCGATCCGCCGACGGTGAAAGGCAGCGCCACGGCGCGCATGCCCGCCTGCCCAGCGATCCACTCGGACGCCTTGGGAGACTGGTAACTCGCCCTCAGCACCACCCTCGCCGGCTGCGCCTTGAGCTTCTCCAGCAACTGCCCGAGATAGGCTGCCGAGGGGTCGATGCCCGGCTTGGGCTCCAGGTCGGCGACGACTTTCAGCCCGAGCCAGTCGGCCAAGTAAGACCAGTTCTTGTGATGCACGACGACCGGCAATCCCTTGAGCGGCGCCGCCTCCATCTCCCAGCGGGCGATGGCCGCCTGCATGCGCGCGGCGAAGTCGGCGCGCCGGGCCTCGTAGTGCGCCGCGCCGGCCGGATCGAGCTCGGCCAGGCGCCTGGCCAGGGCATCGGCGACACGCAGCAGGTTGCGCGGGTCGAGGTGCAGGTGGGGGTTGCCGGCGGCATGCACATCGCCCATGGCACGATCCAGGATCGCAGGCCTTTCGATCAGCCGTACGAACTGGGCGGCGTCGAGATGTCCCTTCTGCCCCGTCTGGATGGCCGCATTGCCGGACTCGCGCTGGAGCAGCGGCAGCCAGCCGATCTCCAGTTCGGCGCCGGTGCATACCAGCAGGTCCGCCCGCCGTGCCTGGGCGACCAGTGCCGGCCGCGCCTCGATGTGATGCGGATCCTGCAGGGCCGTGGTCGCCGAGGTGACCTTGGCCCGCTCTGCGGCGATCTCGCGCACGAGGGATGTCCACTCCGGCTCGCAGGCGAGAACGTTAAGCGCCGCCCAGGCGGGGGCCGCGGCCAGGGCCGTCAGTGACAGGACGATTGCCAACAGTCGTTTCATGATTCCGTCTCCCTTCAGAACTTGTGCGCCCCGTGCGGGCCAAGGCTGTGGATGTACTGGAACGTCACCTGATTGTCGGACACGCCCCGCATGGACCTGTCCCTGGCCAGTTGCAGGCGGAAGCGCGAGAACTCCGTGAGGGACCAGTCGGTCATCAGGCTGTGCTTCACCGGCGCGTAGTCCTCGCGCGCCAGCGGATTGGCGCCGAAGCTCACGCTGCCCGAATCCAGCCGGTCGTAGCGGTAGCCGACGCGCCAGCGCGGCATGAACTGCCACACACCTTGCGCGTACCAGCCGGATTGCCGCGAGCGGTAGGCATCGGTCAGTCCCGTGCAGGCGCCACCCTCGGCAGCGTTGTCGGCGCAGAACAGATCGCCCGTCTCGTTGCGCCGGAAGTACTCCGCCTGGAACTTGAAGTTCCTCTCCTTCGGGTTGCCCTCGGGCGCCCATTTCCAGACGAAATCGGCGATCCAGGTCTTCGAACGGCCGGTGAGGTCGGTATGCCCCTCCACGCCGTTCGTGTCGTCGAAGTGGCCATGGCGGGCCTTGGGCCGCGCGGACAGATAGTTGAGCCCCGCCCGCCAGCTGTGGGAGGCTCCCATGTCCCCGCCGATCTTGGCGAAGGCGGCCCAGGTGCCGGCTCCGTTGCGGTTGCCGCCCTCCTCGGAGCCGGGGAAGAACTGGCCGCGCGCCGCTTCCAGGCCGAACTCGAGGAAGGTCTCGGTCGGCGCCAGCCATTTAAGTTGCACGCCGTCCTGAATCAGATGTTCGCCGAAGAGGGCCTGGTACATCAGGTTCTGGTCGGCGAAGTCCCAGGCGTGGGGATGCTGCTCATTGACATAGCCGATGCCCGAGAGAAAGCGCCCGCCCTTGAGGGTGAAACCGCTGCCAAGCCCCAGGCTCTGGAACCACGCCTCCTCCACCTCGGCGCCGCCTTCCGGCGCCACGGCCAGGTTCACGAAGCCGCGGAAGTAGGGATCGACGTTGGCAGAGAAAACCAGTTCGGTATGGTCGACGTTGAAGCCGCGGCCGCCGCCATGGTCGTGAGCCCCGGAGACGAAGCCGGTGATGCGTCTCTCCTCGATATCCTTGCGGCGAGCGTACTGCCCCTGCAACACCAGGGAGACTTCCGGATTGAAGGCGGACGCCGGCGCGGGCTGCCGCGCAACCTGGTCCGCCGCCGTTTGGGCAGTCTGTGCCTGTTCCTCCGTCCTGGCCAATCGCGCCTCCATGTCCTTGAGGCGACTTTCGTAGGTCTGCTGGAGTGCCTTGAGCTTCTGCTCGAACTCGGCTCGCACCTTGTCGATCTCCGCATCGGCGAATGCCGGCGGCGGCAGCGCCAACGCAGTGGCGAGCGCCATGGGTATTGCTTTCACCATCGTTCCTTTCCTGTGCAAATGAAATCGACGTACCCGCCTCGGCGCGGATACGGGTTTTCGGTGTTGCTTCAGGAAAGGGCCGGCGGGGCCTGGCTGAAATAGGCGAGGCGCGGGGCGAGATGGATGGAGGAGACGAGCAGGCACGACTCGTCCGGCGCCCGGGGCACGACCGGTACCGCCGGTGCTGCATGGCTTAGCGCGGCGCCGGCCAGAGGCGCATAGGCCACGCACCATTCGCATCCCGGCTCGGATGCGTCGCCCTCGTGCGCGCCATCGAGGTGACTCAGGGGATGAACCGACGCCGCGCTCTGCGCGACGAGAAACAGCAAAATGAGGAGCAGGTGGCGAGTGATACCGCCGTTGCGCGGGGAATGCAGCCTCATCGGCCGGTCTCGTCTTTTGCCGGCGGCACCGGATCGAAACCACCCGGGTGCCAGGGATGGCAACGCGCGATGCGTCGCAAGGCCAGCCATGATCCCCTCAGCGGGCCGTGAATGCCCACAGCCTCGTGTGCGTACTCGGAGCAGCTTGGATGAAAGCGGCAGCGTGGCCCAAGCAGCGGGCTGATAACGAACTGGTACGCACGAAGCGTCGCGCGCAGCACCAGCGTGATGATGTTCATCGCCATCTCAAGGCTGAATGGCGCACCGCAGTCATGCGTCTGCCGCCACGCAGGTCTCGAACGCCTGCCGGAATTGCGCCTCGGGCAGGTTGCGGCCAATGAAGACCATGACGCTCTCGCGCAGCTCGCCCTCCCGCCAGGGCCGCAGCTCCTGCCCGCCCATGATCATGTGCACGCCCTGGAAGACGACCTTGCTCGGGTTCCCCGCGACTTGGAGCACACCCTTGTAACGCAGCATGTCCTTGCCGAAGATCGTCGCAAGCACTTCCAGGCCGGCCTGCAGCCGCTCGGAGTCGTAGGGCCGCGCCTCGCGGATGACGAATGACCTGATTTCGTCGTCGTGCTCGTGAGCGCCGCCGGAGAGGAAATCCGGTTCGACTTCCAGGATGTCATCCAGCTTGAAGCCGCGCACGTCCAGCAAGCCGGCGAGGTCCATCTTTCCGGCATGCACCGGAACGACCGGCGCACGGCCGTTGATGCTCCGCAGCCGCTGGAAGAGCTCCCGATAATCCTCGTCATCGACAAGATCCCGCTTGCTGACCAGGATGCGGTCGGCGAAACCCACCTGCTCGCGCGCTTCGTGGTGCGCATCGAGTTGGGCCATGGCGTGCTTGGCGTCCACCACGGCAATCACCGCGTCGAGCCGATACGCCGCGTTGACCTCGGGCTCGACGAAGAACGTCTGGGCCACGGGAGCAGGGTCGGCCAGCCCCGTGGTTTCGATGACGACGTGGTCGAAGTCGAAAGCTCCGCAGGCACGCCTGGCGTTCAACTCGCCGAGGATGCGCACCAGATCGCCGCGCACGGTGCAGCACAGGCACCCGTTGTTCATGACCACCACCTGCTCGGTGGATTCCAGCAGCAGGTCGTTGTCGATGCCGACCTCGCCGAATTCGTTCTCGATCACGGCGATCCTGCGACCATGGTCATCCGACAGGATGCGGTTGAGCAGCGTGGTCTTGCCGGCACCGAGATAGCCGGTCAGCACGGTCACGGGGATCGGATTGCTCATGTAATCGACTCCCTTATCCATGCCCCAACACCACGACGCCGGCCCCACCCGCCAGCAACGAGAACTGAACAACGAAATCCGTCGCCTGCCGGTCCCGCTGGAGAATCGGCACCAGATCGGCAGTGGCGATATAGAGAAAACTGGCGGCGGCGAGCGCGAGCATGTAGGGAATGGCCGCGTCGAAGCCCCGGAAGGCGAAGTAGCCGAGCACACCTCCCGCCATCATCGCCGCCCCGGACAGCACGTTGAGCCACATCGCTCGCGTCTTGCTGACGCCGCAGGCGAGAAGCACCATGAAATCGCCGATTTCCTGGGGGATCTCGTGGGCGACCACGGCCATTGCCGTGGCGAGACCCAAGGCCGGGTCCTGAAGGAAGGCGGCGGCCACCAGGAGCCCGTCGACGAAATTGTGCAGACCGTCGCCGAGCACGATGAAGGCCACGGTCGGATGGCCATGCCCGCCGTGATCGTGGCGCCAGAGGGCGAACTTCTCCAGAAGGAAGAACAAGGCAAGGCCGATCAGCACGGTCGCGCCGACCCGGCTCACCGGCAGCGACTGCGCCGCGTCCGGGAGCAGATCGAGAAACGTCGCCGCCAGCAAGACACCGACAGCGAAGCTTATGAGTTTCGGAGCTAAGCGCGCCAGAGCCGCCAGGGATAGCAGACCCGCCAGCAGCACGGACAGCACGCCTCCCGACAGTGTAGCCAGCAATATCGAAACCAGCATCATCGTTTGGACTTGTACCTGTCGCGAAAGGCAGTGCGTATGCAGCAGGATCGAAGTCTAACGCCACCCCTACCGATGTGCAACAGAGTTGCTCTACCGACTCGTGCAGCAAGGACAAGTACCTTCGATGGAAAGCTCGGCGCGCTCAAAGCGGAATCCTTTCGGCAGCGCGACAGCGAATGCCGGATTTAGCTCATTGAGACAGAAAACCTGACCACAGACCGTACAGTGGAAGTGCGCATGACCACGGCCTTCGCCAGGAACGGCATTGAACCGCCAGGCCCGGTCGGGGCCCGCGATCTTGTGTGCGAGCCCTTTCGCAACAAGCCAATCGAGGGAACGATACAGCGTCACGCGATCGATCCGTACGCCTTGGTCCCGCGCCGTCTGCTCGATTTCCGTATGAGTGAGGGTGCGTTCGGCGGCGAGCAGTATGGCGAGTACCCTTTTTCGGGCTTCGGTCGGACGACCACCAACTTCTACGATGCAACTTTCGACCGGGTTTGGCTGCTTGTCGGTGTCAGGGGAAGGAAGCATGCCTGCAAGTATAGGGCATCCTGCAACTTAGTGGCGCATTTGAGTTGACTTGGAAGGCAAGGCGAGAACTGCAAACGGTGGGGTTTGTTCGTGGTGGCACTCACCAGGCAACTTGGTCAGCGGGTGCGAGTGTTGACAATGGGAATGCGACGCATTATCATCCACATCGCTCGCCAGCCAGGGCCCAGCGCCTCCAGCAAGCCAGCTCCGTCTGTCCATTGCTTGCGAACGGAGGCGGAATGCTCACTTCGTTTCTCTACTTGGTTGCCAAATCGGCGGTGCGCCAACGCACCGACGTCCCAACCGTGATCCATGGCGCAATAAGCATAGGCGCGCCCGGACGAGCGAGGGTATTTGCGGGCCGCCTTCGCGTACGCCTTTTGCCGGCGTATTTCCTCCATTTCAAGCCCTTGGAGGCAACGCGCGCCGCCTTCCGCACCCGTCGCGCCGATCGATCCGTTTCCCACCTCTTGCCCAGGGAGTCACCAATGAAGCACATGCCCACCGAAGCGCACGGTCTCACCATCACCGTGGCCCACAATGCCGTTGGCAGCGTCAGTTTGTGCGAGTGCGGCGTACTCACCCTGACGATGAATTACATGAGCCTGCGCCTGGAGCCGGTGGCCCTGTGCGAACTGTCCGCCTTGCTCGTCCAGGCATGTCGCCACCTCGACGGTGAGCATGGCGCTGCCAGCGCCCGGTCCGCCGATGATGACTCCCGCCCGGTGCACTGACCCGCCGAGGAGTGGCCGCCATGCGCCGGCATGATCCTGTCTGGACAGAAGCTCGCAGTGTCGACGAGGCGGATCGGCCGCAGCGCAGCGTGTTGCCGCTCCGGCCGGAGGGCTTCGACCGCCTGCCACCAATAGCCCGCGAGCACGCCGTCCTGGTGCGCGAGCTGGCGCACGCGCAGCGGAAAAACACGCGCCAGGCCGCCGAGTTCGCGCGGTTTGCCGAGCAGACGGAGGCCGAGTTGATGCGCCTGCGCGCTGAGGTGATCCGCCGCGATACGGAAATCGCCTTGCTGCGCGAGCACCTGGCCGAATTGGAAGCCGCGGCGTTGGGCGCCAGCCTTGCCGCAGCCGATCTGGTGATCTGCCAGACGGGATGCCTGAGTCACGATGCCTACTGGCGCGTCAGGGACCATTGCAGACGCACCGGCAAGCGCTGCATCTTTGTCGAAGGTTCCAGCCGCAGCGCGCTGGAGCGCTTGCTCGGCGAAGTATGCGACACGCAGCCAGTACGATACTTGACGTCATAAACGAGACGCATTATCATTTAACCCGCTAGCCAGCCACGGTCCCGAGACTGCAGCAAGCCAGCTTGACTTGCTCAACGCTTGTGACCGGAGGCTACATGACGCTGCTCTCCCTACCGCTGGACGCGGGCGCCCCGGCGCGGTGGCCCGCCACGGCCCCAAACCCGATCCGTGCCGGCGTCGCTTTCGATCGCCCCTTTCCTTTCCTGACCGGCGCATTCCCGCTGCACACCCGGCGCGCGGCTGCTGGGCGAAGACTCCATCTCTTGCACGTAAGAGCGGGCGCTGACTTCGAGCCGAACCCTGTTGTTCGGGAGTGCTGCCATGGATGAGCGGATCGCGGCAGTGGACCCGCAGGTGCAGATCCCCTCCCTGCTCTGGGTCATGACCAAGCACGCCGAATCCGGCTGTCCGAAGATCGCGGCGCTGGTTGCGCATCAGCTCGCGGCGCTGGTTCGGCTGAACCAGGCGGATCCGTTGCTGAACGACACCGCCGCCCGGCTCGCCAAGCGCTGGCGTGCCATCCAGGCGACCGGCATCGATCTCGCCCCATCCGTACATTGACCCGGCGCCCCGAAACGCAAGATCACGAGAAGCACCATGAGCAAACAAAAGAAGAACATGCCATCTGCATACCTGCCGGCCCTGCTGCTCGGCATGTCCCCTCTGTCGGCGACGGCGCAGTCGAGCCAGCCTGCCGCAGAGCCGAAGCTCAACCCCGTGGTGGTCACGGCCACCCGCGTGGAGACGCCCGCCGATGCGATTGCGGGCACGATCACGACCATCGATGAGCGCGAGCTGCAACAGCGCCTGCCCCGGGACGAGGCGGACCTGTTCCGCGACGAGCCCGACCTGGTGGTGCCGCGGGACCTGCGCCGCTTCGGCGCGACGCGGATAAACATCCGCGGCATCGAGGACAACCGGGTGGTCCAGCAGGTGGACGGCGTGCGCCTGCCGAGCTTCTACAACGGTGGCGGCCCCACCAATTTCACCCAGTCCGGCCCGCTCGTGCCGTCGCTGCCGTTCCTGAAGCGCGTCGAGGTGCTGCGCGGCCCTGCCTCCAGCCTCTACGGCTCGGACGCCCTGGGCGGCGTGGTGGGCTACCTCACCCTGGACCCGGCCGACCTGCTGGGCAAGCAGGCGCGCTTCGCCGCCCGCGGCATCGCCGACTACGCTGGTGCGGACGCCAGCACCGGCCTCACCGCCATGGCCGCCGGCCGCAGCGAGGCGCTGGAGTGGCTGCTGGCCGCCACCGGCCGCAAAGGCGAGGAGTTGGACAACACAGGCAACGCCGACATTTTCGGCCCGGCGCGCAGCAAACCGAATCCTCAGGACACCCGCGATGCCGGGCTGCTGGCCAAGCTCATCGCCCGCCCGGCGGCGGGCCATCGCCTGAACCTCACACTGGAAGGGCGCGAGCAGCAGGCGGACACCGACGTGCGCCGCATCCCCGCCTCGCTCAGCCGCATTACCAGCATGCAGGGCGACGATGAGAGCCGCCGCGCCCGCGTCAGCCTGGAGTGGGAGCACAAGCCTGCGGGCGCTTTTTACGACCGGCTGACGGCGCGCGTGTTCCATCAGGATGCCGACACCCGCAATGACAACCGCCAGAGGCGCAGCAACACCACCGCCACCTGCTCCGCCAGCGGCGCCGGTGCGAGCACCTGCCTCATCGACCAGATCTTCGAATTCGAGCAGCGCACCACGGGCGGCGGCCTGCAGTTGGAGAAGGGCCTCACCGCAGGCGGACTGGATCACTTCCTCGTCATGGGTCTGGACGCCTCCCGCGTGCGCACCGAGGAGTGGCGCGACGCCACGGTGCGCAACCTGACGACCGGCACCATCACCAAGACCCTGGCCGGCGATGCCTTCCCCCTGCGCGACTTCGCGCCGGGCTACACCGATACGATGGGCGTCTTCGTCCAGGATGACATCGCCATCGGCAGGCTCACCCTCACCCCGGGCCTGCGCTACGACTGGCGCAAGCTGCAGCCGGAGCCGGATGCCCTTTCCCAGAATGTGCTGAACGCCATCCGCCGCCAGGCGGTGGCGCAGACCGACTCCGCCTTATCGCCCAAGCTGGCGGCCCTGTGGCGTTTCGACCCCGCTTGGTCGGGCTGGGCCCAGATGGTGCGCGGCTTCCGCGCCCCGAACTACGAGGAAGTGAACGGCCACTTCCGCAACGCCGCCCAGAGCTACGCCGTGGCCCCGAACCCGAACCTGGAGCCGGAGACCAGCACAGGCGTCGAACTGGGCCTGCGCCACGCGACGGAGAAGGCGCAGGGGCAACTGTCGGTGTTCGACAATCGTTACAAGAACTTCATCGAGAGCGTGCGTCTGACCTGTCCGACCGATCCGAGCTGCGTCACGGGCCTGGCTAACACCAACCAGTACGTCAATCTGAGCCGCGTGCGTATCTACGGCGCCGAGCTGCGGGCGGCCTGGGCGTTCGCGCCGGGCTGGAACGCGAGCGGCGCCGCCGCCTATGCCCACGGCAACGACGAATCGAACGGCCAGCCGCTGAACAGCGTCGAGCCGGCGCGCCTCACCCTCGGGCTGGCACGGGACGCCGGTGTCTGGGGTAGCGAAGTACGTTTGCGGGCGGCCGCACGCAAGAGCCGCATCAACGACTGGGCGAGCCAAAACGACCCGACGCCCAACCGGTGGTTTCGCACCCCGGGCTACGGTGTAGCCGATTTCTACGCCTGGTGGCAGCCGATGAAGCAGGCGCGCCTGACCTTCGCCGTCACCAACCTGTTCGACAGGCGCTACTGGCTGTGGAGCGACATCCGCCAGGCCGACGCACGCAACCCCTTGGGTGTGGATTTCTACAGCCAGCCCGGCCGCGCAGTCAGTGTGGCGCTGCAGGTGGCCCTGTAAGAAGGAACCGGAGATGCGGCCAACATACGCCCGGTTCCCGCGCGTGACGCCACCCGACTGCGCCTGCCTAGCCACCGCACCGGCGCCGGTGGAGGTGTTGGAGGAGATCGAGGTCTGCCGCAGTACAGGCAACGACTTCGACCATGACTGGCGGGACCTGCTCCTGGTGATGCAACGCCGCCCGGGATTCATCGGCATGACCTGGCATCGCACCAGTGAGCATCGGTACCGCCTGTCCAGCCTGTGGGCATCCCGGGCAGCTTTCATCGAATGGACACGCTGCGCGATCTTCGTGGCGGTCGCCGCCCGGCTGGCGGCGCGCCGCGTGACGATTCAAGTCCGCCGCGGGCCGGACCGATCGCCCCCTGCCTCGGGACGGCTCGCGGAGCGCCCGGCATGAAGCGGCGTTCGATTCTTCCTGCCATCCGCAGCGCGGTGGCCATAGCAGCGTTGGCGGTAACAGCCGCGGCCGATGCGGCGTCCGTGCTCTTCATCGCCACCAACAACGTGCCGCCGGGCAAATTCCATCTGCTTGCCAAGGTCGCCAAGTCCCACGGCATCTCCGTCGAAGTGCGCTACGCCGACAAGCTGCCCGCCGACAGCGACGACAGCCTGTTCAAGGGTCGGGATGCGGTGTTCTTCGACACCTACCTGCAGGATTACGTGCGCGGCAAACTGGCCCACGCCCTGCCCGGCTTGAAGGCGCCCCATGTCTGGCTCTACGAGGCAAGCCCGGCCTGGGGCGGCATGCCCGAGGCCACGGCGCGACGGCTGCTCGCCTACTACGTCAATGGCAGCCGGGCCAACTTCGACGGCTTTTTCGCCACGCTCGCCGCCCAGCTCGCCGGCCGCCCCGCGACCGGCATCGCCGATCCCATCGTATTCCCCAAGTCGGCCGTCTACCACCCCCGGGCACCGGGCCTGGTGTTCGCCGACCCCGCCGCCTATCTGCGCTGGAAGGGCGTCGAGCCGTCCCGTCGGCCGCCGACGGTGGCGTTGTTCCTGCATCAGCAGTACATCGCCTCCGAGCAGACCGCTTTCATCGACGATCTCATTGCCCGCATCGAGGCCGCCGGAGCGCTGCCTCTGCCCGTCTATGCACCGGCCATGGACAACGGCACGCTCGCTGCCATGTTACACCTGGACGGCAATCTGCAGAGCGTCAGTCAGAACCTCACGCTGGCCTTTTCCGCCGTCATCCTCGCCCTGATCTCCGCCTCGCTGACTTACGGTCTGCTGTCGCTCAAGCGGCGCTGGTCGGCAGAGGAGCTGGAGTCGGTTCGCATCGCGCGCCAGGAGCACGCCTCGCCGCCCGAACCCCGTGCGCTGCTCGCCACGGAACAGGAAAATCTGGAAGGAGCCGCAGCATGAAACTGCTCGACGATCTGGAAGCGGACGATCCGATCCTTTCGGTGGTCAATCTGATCGACATCTTTCTGGTCATCATCGCGGCCTTGCTGATCACGGTGGCACAGAACCCCCTGAACCCGTTCACCAGGAGCGACGTCACCGTCGTCAGCAACGCCGGCAAACCCGACATGGAGATCGTCGTCAAGAAGGGCGAGAAGGTGCAACGCTACCGCGCCTCGCAGCAGCTCGGCGAGGGCGACGGTACCCGTGCCGGTGTGGCCTACCGGCTCAAGGACGGCAGCATGATTTATGTGCCGGAGGGCGGGGCATCCGTCTCGCCCGAGGCCGATGCAGGGAGGTAACGGCGATGTGTACCAAACATGCTCCTTTCGAACTGCCGCCCCGGACGCCCAACGATGACTTGGAGTTCGTCTCGGTCGCGCTGCCCGAACCGATGATTGAGGTGCCGCTCAGGCCGCGGCGGCGCAAACTGTGGGAGCTGGGCAGCAGTTACCATTGCCCGATCATCGGCACCTGCCTGAGTGTGGCCGAGTTGCGCAAGGCCGCCAAACGCGCCGGGGTGCGCGATGTGGACACCTACACCGACTACGAGCTGCATGTCTGCGCCGTGCGCGACACCCAGAAGCGTACCCGGCTTGCCGAGCAGGTGCACAAGATGCTCGAGGACAAGTACCGACTGGTCCTGGCCCAGTTTGCCAAACTCGCCAATGATGACGAACGCCTGAAGTGCTGGCGCGAACATGCCCAGCGCGGCGAGGTGGCCGGCATGTTCTGGGCCATCATGAGCGCCGGCAACGCCGACCAAAAACTGATCGATCAGGCCTACATGGACGTGCACATGCTCTCTCACCAGGTCGGCGCGGGGCAGCGGGCCGACCTGCGTCGCCTTGCCACCGTCATGCGGGAGAACGACGAACTGCGCGAACGCCTGGCCCGGACCCAGGCGCGCCACATGTCGGATCTCGCGGCGAAGGAGCAGCGTCTTGCCGCACTACAGCGGCAGTTCGGCGAAGCCAGGGGCGAGGCGGCGGAGCTTCGGCGCCGGCTGCAGTCCCACACGCCCCATCCGATGCCGGTGCTTTCCGAACTCCAGGCCGCCGTCGCCCGGGCGCGGGCTGCCCACGGCCGCGATGTCGCTCGCGCCGACAAGGCGGAAGCGCAGGCCGAGTCGTTGCGCGTGGCCCTCGCGCAAGCACAGGAGCAACTGGAGGTTGCGGAACAGGCGCTGGCATCGCTGCTGGGCAATGGCATGCGGGATTGTCCGGCGCGCGATGGTGAGGTTTGCGCACTGCCCGACATGGGCGGACGCTGCGTGCTGTGCGTCGGCGGTCAGGTGAACCTCGCCGAGCGCTACCAGGCACTGATCGAGCGCTGCAACGGCCGCTTCGCCTACCATGACGGCGGGCTGGAACATCGCACGCAGCGCCTGCATGCGCTGCTGGCCCGCGCCGATGCCGTGATCGTGCCCGCCGATCACGTGAGCCACAGCGCCTATTACGAGGTGAAGCGAACCTGCAAGCAGCTCGGCAAGCCCTGCGTCATGCTGCCGAACTCCGGGCTCACCTCCCTCACCCGCGGCCTGCACATGCTGGCCACCATGGGCGACGCGGACGGCGCTGCGGTCATGCCGCTGGCGCCGCACGCTCCCGGTGCCGGAGGGAGATGATCATGAACCGTCGCCAGGCCTTGGGCATCCTCGCGGCGCTCGGCGTTCTGCCCAAGGCTGGGCTTGGCCAGACGCCTCTGCCGGACGCCGGCGGGAAGTCTCTGATCGGCGCCGCCTGGCGGGGACCCAATATGGGCGATCCGTATCATGCCGGGGTGCTGGCCGCGGACTGGGCGCAGGAAAAACTGACGATCCTCTATTCCTTGCCACTACCCACCCGTCCCCATGGCATCACCGCCGAGGCCGACGGCGGATTGCTGGTCATCGGCGTGCGCCCCGGGACATGGCTGCTGCGCTGCGACGGCGCAGGCCGGGCGATGCAACAGTTGCGGGTGGACGACGACAACTCCACCACGCGCCTGAACGGCCATGCCGCGACCGCCGGCGAAGTGCTCTACACCACCGAAACGGACCTCCGCAGCGGGCGCGGCAGGATCGGCGTGCGCGACCGCCAAACGCTGAAGAAGCTCGACGAGTGGGATACCCATGGCATCGATCCCCATCAGCTGATTCTGGATCATCAGGGGCAACTGTTCGTCGCCAACGGCGGCGTGCCCCGCACCCTGAGCGACAAGAAATACGACCTGCATCGCATGGATTCCTCGCTGGTGCGGCTGGATGGGCGCAACGGCCGGTTGCTGCGCCAGTGGCGCCTGGACGACCCGCGCCTGAGCCTGCGCCACCTTGCCTGGAGCCATGACCCCGCAGATGGCGACGCCTACCTCGGCATCGCCCTGCAGGCCGAGCACGACGAGCCTGCCGCCCGGGCCGCAGCGCCGCTGCTCGCCGTCCTCGATGGTGACGCGCTCGGCATCCCGACCCGGGCCAACGACGGCGTCGGCTATGCCGGCGACATCGCGCCGGCCTACCAGGGCGGCTTCGCCGTCTCCAGCCATCGCGCGGGTCTGGTCCAGCTTTGGCACCCCGGGGCTGCGCAGAAGCTGACCTCCATCATCACCTTCAAGGAAGCCTATGCCCTGACCGCCTGGCCGGGACCGGCGCAGGACGGCGGGTTGCTAGTGGCCACTGCCTACGGGTTGGTGCGTTGGCTGCCCACGGCCAACGCCCGGTTCCTGGCCTGGCCGGAATCAATGGCCTTGGACAACCACTGGGTGCTGGTCGGATAACCCGCCGCTTTCAGAACCTGAACTCGCCCGTCACCTGAATGGCGCGTTCGGTGCCCGGCACGACGTGGCCGCCGTTCTCGTAGACCGATTCGTAGTAACGCTTGTCCAGCAGGTTCTGCAGGTTCAACTTGACCGTGTAGCGCGGCTGCTCGTAGGCGAGCATGGCGTCCCAGCGGGCATAGCGCGGCGCCACGTTGGCGTTGATCGGCGCCGTGCCGCCCAGGCCATAGGCCAGGCGTGCCCCCTTGCCTTCGACGCCCAGGCCGACGCGCCAGGGACCGTCCAGCTTGTAGGTGGTCCAGACGTTGAAGGTGTACGGCGGCGCATTGCGCGGCCGCATGCCCACCGAGTTGAGATTTGTCGCCGCCTCGTCGATCAGGGCGCGCATCAGCGCCACGCCGCCGAACACCTCCCAGCGGCGCGTGATCCGGCCTGCCCACTCCAGCTCGACGCCGTCGGTATGGCGCTTGCGCGACAGCAGCGTCGCGTTCTGCGCCGATTCGACGTCGGTGTTGCGCTCGTAGGTCTTCTCGGTGCGATAGACGGCGGTACGCAGCGACAGGTCGCCGTTATACAACTCCCACTTGGCGCCCAGCTCGTAAGTCTTGCTGCGCTCGGCCGGAAAGACGATGGTCGTCGAGGTGAACTGGTAGAGATCCGCGGTAGGGCTGAAGGAGTCGCTGTAGGTGGCGTAGTAGTGGTGGAAATCACTGGGCTGCCAGGATAATCCCGTGCGGTAGCTCCACTCGCCATAATCGACTTGCGCGCCGTTGCTATAGCTGGCGTTCAGGTCGTCGCGGCGCAACCCGAGCAGAATCTTCCAGCCGGGCAGGAACTCGATGGCGTCCTGCGCATACCAGCCAACGGTGAAGCCGTCGTAGGTGTTGATGCCCGAGCGCTGCTGGCCGCCATAGCCGGCCGGCAGCGGCGGTGTCGGGTTGGGATTGCCGACAGTGGTCGTAGGCGCGGAGCCAGCCGAGGTCGTGTAGTTCCAGCGCCCGGCCCGCTCGTCCAACAGCTCGAGTCCCACCAGCGCCTCGTGCTTCAGGCTGCCGGTGGTGAAGCGCGTGACGAAGTCGCTCTGGCTGGTGAGCGTATGCTCCTCCGCGCCGCGGGCAGAGCGGTTGCGGGTCACCACGGCCGTGCCGTTGGCCACGGAGGCGGCGGTTGCCCCTGCCGCCAGACGCGGTGCCGATACCCACAGATCGCGCTCATAGTCGGCCATGCGCAGCACGGTCTTGAATTCCGTCTGGGGCGAGAAACGGTGGATGTAGGTGGCGGTGGTCATGCTCACCACGTTGTCCTCGTAGTCCGCCACCGTGCCGTAGTAGCGGTTGGCCGGTACGTCCACCGGCCGCTTGTCGAAGAAGGGCACGCCGTAGTCCGGTACGTTGTGGATGTCCAGGTAGTAGTACGACAGGGAAAACTCGTCGGCGGTGCCGATGCCGAAGCGGATCGCGGGCGCGATGCCGGCACGCTCCGTGGTCACCTCGTCCCGCGAGCTGCCGGCGTCGGTTTTCATGGCGTTGATGCGCAGCGCCGCGTTCTCGCCCACGACCTTGTTCACGTCGGCCGTGACGCGCTTGTAGTCGTACGTGCCCAGGGTCCCGGCAACGCTGCCGCGATCCACCAGCCCCGGCTGCTTGCTCACCTGATTGATGACCCCGCCCGCCTGGCCGCGGCCGAACAGCATGGCGGCGGAACCGCGCAGCACGTCGATCTGTTCCAGGTTGAAGACCTCGCGGTTGACCTGCGCCACGTCGCGTACGCCATCCAGGTAGAGGTCGCCGAAGGTGTAGAAGCCGCGCAGGTTCATGTTGTCGCCGATGCGCCCGCCTTCGCCGGCGTTGAAGGTGAGCCCCGAAACGTTGCGCAGCGCGTCCTTGAGGGTGTCGTTGCCCTTGTCGAATATGAGCTTTTCGGAAACGATGGTCAGCGCCTGGGGCACGTCCTTGGGCAGCTGCTTGACCTTGCCGACGCTGGTCGTGCCGCCTTGGTAGCTCTGCGCTTCGCGGTCATGGGTGTCCTTGACGTTCACCGTCGGCAGCGTTACTTCGTCCCGGGCACCGCCGGCATCCGTGTTCTGGGCGGTGGCCGGCGTTGCGAACGCCAGTGTTGCGAGCATTGCGGCCAGTTGCAGCAATGGCTGCTGGCCAACGGAGGCGGCACAACCATTCTTGGAATCGGGGGCAAAGCTGGGGCGCGCCAGCGAATCGCATCGCTTCATTCGTACTCTCCGTGGTCGGCGGGCCACGTCTCGTGGTCCCGGGGTTCGCTGGCTGGCTATCCGGACGGAAAATACGGAATCGCTGGCTGAGGTTCAGTCAGTGCGCTGCAGGTAACTGCGGCTGTCCGCCCGGCCACATGGGCATCGGGCAAACGTCGAAATGGTAATTATTCTCGATTGAAAATACAAGAACCATCTGCGAGGATGCGGCCTCACGCGGCCGCGGCCTCGAATCCCGCGCCTTCGACGGCTACTTTGAGCGCCGCGAGGTCCACCCGCGCCGGGTCGAACTCGACCCGTGCCTCGCCCCGTTCGAGGGACACTTCGGCCGTTGTCACGCCCGGCAGCGCCTGCAGGACGTTGGTCACGCTCTTGACGCATCCCTGGCAGCTCATGCCGCCGACTTTCAATACGGTCGTTTCCATACCATCCCTCCTGAATAAAGAATCAGCTCACCACCAAATAACCGACGCCGGCGCGCCCCAAGATGGTCGCCCACCCCCGCGGTGCGACGCGGCGGCAGGAGCACGTACGAGGACACCACGCACTGCGTGATCACGCACGCCGCGATCTTCTCGCTGACCTTGGCCTTTCCGGCGGTGGAAATATTCGTGCGAGGCATCAACGCCCCGGCTGCCACCGCTTCAGCAGCAGGGAGTTGCTCACCACCGACACCGAGCTCATGGCCATGGCGGCGCCGGCAATCACCGGATTGAGCATGCCCAGCGCCGCGAGCGGAATGCCAAGCACATTGTAGACGAAGGCAAAGAACAGGTTCTGGCGGATCTTGGCGAGCGTGGCGCGGGACAGCTCGATGGCATCCACCACGCTCATTAGATCGTTGCGCATAAGGGTGATGTCGGCAGCCTCCAGCGCCACGTCGCTACCGCCGCCAATGGCGAAGCTGACGTCGGCCGCCGCCAACGCCGGGGCGTCATTAATGCCGTCGCCGGCCATGCCCACACGCCGGCCAGAGGCCTTGAGCTGGGCCACCGCCTCGGCCTTGTCCCGGGGCAGAACGTCGGCGCGCACGCTGGCGATGCCGGCAGCCTTGGCGATGGCGGCAGCAGTAGCCGCATTGTCGCCGGTGAGCATCACCACCTCCACGCCGTCCCGGTGCAGCCGCGCCACGGCCGCCGCGGAACTCTCGCGCAACTGATCGGCAATGGCAATGACGCCGAGAAACTCGCCGCCTCGCGCCAGGGCAACGATGCTCTTCCCGGCATCCTGGAGCGATCGCAGCAGCGTCCCGTCCGGCTGCACGCCCTGCTCCCTCAGGAAGGCCGGCGAGCCTAGCATATATTCGCGCTCTTCGAGCCGCGCCCGGAGCCCCTTGCCTGCTGTTGCTTGCAGCGCCGCGACGGGCAGGAACTCGATGCCCGCCTCACGCGCCCGTGCCACGATGGCCTCCGCCAGCGGATGGTCGGACCCCTGCTCCAGGCTGGCCGCAACCTGCAGCAGCACCGTTTCGTTCACGCCAACGGCCGGCACGATGTCGGTGACCACGGGCCGTCCTTCGGTCAGCGTGCCGGTCTTGTCCACCGCCAGCACTTGGACCTTTTCCGCCAGCTCCAGCGCTTGTGCATTCTTCACCAGGATGCCGGCCGCGGCGCCGCGCCCGGTGCCTACCATGATCGCCGTCGGGGTTGCGAGGCCCAGGGCGCAGGGGCAAGCGATCACCAGCACGGCCACCGCATTGACGAGCGCCTGGGTGAAGTCCCCCACCAGAGCCCACCACGCGACAAAGGTGATCAGCGCCACCGCGCTCACTGCCGGAACGAAGATGGCGGCGATACGATCCGCCAGCCGCTGCACCGGTGCCTTGGAGCCCTGGGCCTGCTCGACCATGCGGATGATGCCCGCCAGCAGCGTGGATGCGCCGACGCCGGTGGCGCGGCAGCGCAGCAGGCCACCGCCATTGAGAGTTGCGGCGAAGATCTTGTCGCCCACGCTCTTGGCCCGGGGCAGACTCTCGCCAGTGAGCATGGCTTCGTTGATGCTGGAATGGCCGTCAATCACCTCCCCGTCCACAGGCACGCTGGCACCGGGTCGCACGATGAACAGATCGCCGGGCTTCAAGCTCGCTACCGGCACCTCGACCAGGCCGCCCTCCCCCTCCACGAGCGCCACCTGGGGCTGCAGCCGCACCAGCGCTTCGATGGCGGCGGATGTGCGGGCCTTGGCGCGTGCCTCCAACAACTTGCCCATCAACACCAGGGTGATGATGGCGGCGGACGCCTCGTAATAGACGTGGTGATGATCCAGACCGGCGACGGTGACGACGAAGCTGTAGAGCCAGGCCATGCTGGTGCCCAGGGCCACGAGCACATCCATGTTGCCGGCGCCACCGCGCACAGCATGGTAAGCCCCGACATAGAAGCGCTTGCCGATCCAGAACTGCACCGGCGTGGCCAACGCCAATTGCAACCAGCGCGGCAGAAGATCGTAGTGCCCCTCCGCCCCGACGCCGAACATCGCGCCCATCTGCGCCAGCAACGGCAGGGTGAGCGCCGCCGAAACCCAGAAACGGTGCGTTTCGGCGCGATAGGCCGCTGCACGCCGCGCCTTCTCTTCCTGGCGCGCCGCCTCGGACAGCTCGCGGGCGCCGTAGCCGGCCCGCTCTACGGCAGCGACCATGACCGCGACGTCCGTGGCGCCGGGTGTGTAGCGCACTGTCGCCTTTTCGCTGGCCAGATTCACCGCCGCCGTTTCGACACCGGGTTGGCGCTTGAGCACGGCTTCGATTCGCGTGGCGCAGGCGGCGCAGGTCATCCCGGAAAGCGCCAGCTCCACGGTTTGCACGGGTACCTGGAAGCCGGTCTTGCGAATGGCTTCGACGAGTTGGACGCCGGCAACGGCGCCGCCATCGAAATCGATATGCGCCCGCTCGGCGGCGAAGTTCACCGCCGCGCTGACGCCGGGCAGACGATTGAGCGTCTTCTCGATGCGGGCAGCACAGGCGGCACAGGTCATGCCCTCGATGGGCAGGTCGAGCGTGGTGCGGGCAGTGGATTGGTTCATCGAGGCTGACAATGAAAGGCTTCGAACATTACTATAAGCTTTCACTAATATTTGGCCAAGCGGCACGCGCGCACTTGGCGTTCGCGACCTACGGCGCGCGTCCGTCGCCGCGTTTCCAATTACGCCGGCTCGGTGAGGGCCGCCTGCCGCACGGATCCGCAACCCAATGCCGCAGCTACGATCATCTCCTCCACGTCGCCGGCCGATCAGGCCGGTGTCATACGTGGCATACGATCCCCTGCCACAATCGTCCGCCGAGTGTCGCCGCGTTGGCCAGGCCGAACACGCCGAAACCGAGGACGATGATTCCGGAGATAAGACGCAGGGCGCGGCTGCGCACGACCTCGCGCAAACGCCGCAGCAGCATGCCGGCGAGCAGAAGATTGGGCAGCGTACCGAGGCCAAAGGCGAGCATGAGCCCGGCACCGCGCGCCGCGCTTCCCGACACCAGCGCCGTCGCGAGCACGCCGTAGACCATGCCGCACGGCAGGAATCCCCATAGCATCCCGAGGGGGAAAGCCCGCGAAACGTTGCGCGCCGGCAGAAACCGGGAAGTGAGCGGCTGAATGCGCGCCCACAGCTTCTGCCCGATGCGCTCGGTGAATGACAACGCCTGCGTCACCCCCGTGAGATACAGGCCGAGGCCGATGAGCATCAGGTTCGCCAGGACATAGAGCGTCATCTGCACTGGCAGAAGGTCGTTGAGCATCAGTCCGAGGCTGCCGATCGAGCCGACGAGCGCCCCGGCCAGCGCGTAGCTCGTTACGCGCCCTGCATTGTAGGCAAGATGCAGCGGCCAGTCCGGAGGCGCATTGGGCGCGCGCACTGTCAGTGCGCTGACAATCCCGCCGCACATCCCGATACAGTGCGTACCCCCGAGCAGGCCGATGACGAAGACAGCGATGTAGCCGGTTTCAGGCATTGCGGGTGAGCAATGGGGAACGAACCGCGAGGAGCCGGGGCGAGGTGCGCAACGGGATGACGGCGAAGATTGTACTCCTCGCCCCGCCACCGACCTCCTCAAGTTCAGATTACTTTCGAGTACCTGGCGCGCTCGCGATCGTAGCGCAGGTGGCGGTCGAAAACCATGGCAATTGCGCGCACCAGCAGGCGGCCGGCCGGCAGCACGGTAATCCAGCGGTCCTCGAGCTTGATCAGGCCGGCCTTCTCCATCTCGCGCAGATCGCCGATCTCAGCAGCGAAGTACTGCTTGAAATCGATCAGGTGCGCAATCTCGATCGATTCTATGGAGATCTCGAAGTGGCACATCAGCGCCTGGATGATCGAGCGCCGCAACAGATCGTCGGGCGTCAGCTCCAGGCCACGCATGACCGGCAGCACGCCGCGATCGAGCGCGTCGTAGTACTCGTCCAGGGTGCGGTAATTTTGGCTGTAGCACGGCCCGACCTTGCCGATGGCCGACACGCCGAAAGCCATTAGGTCGCACTCGGCGTGCGTCGAATAACCCTGGAAGTTGCGATGCAGACGCCCCTGGCGCTGCGCCACCGTCAGCTCGTCCTCCGGTTTCGCGAAGTGGTCCATGCCGATGTAAACGTAGCCCGCCTCCGTGAGCCTGCGAATCGCCAACGACAGAATCTGCAGCTTGGCGTCCGGCGACGGCAGCTCCGGCTCGTTGATGCGTCGCTGCGGCTTGAACAGGCCAGGCAGATGGGCGTAGTTGTAAACCGAGAGCCGATCGGGGCCCAGCTCGATGATCTCTTCCAGCGTGCGATTGAAGCTGATGACGTTCTGCTTTGGCAGCCCGTAGATCAGATCCACACTGACCGACTTGAAGCCGTTCGCCCGCGCCGCCTCGATGACCTCGCGCGTTTCCTCGATGCTTTGCACGCGGTTGACCGCTTGTTGCACTGCGGGGTCGAAATCCTGCACGCCCACGCTCATGCGATTGAAGCCCAGCTCGCCAAGCAGTTTGACGGTTTCGAAATCGACCTTGCGCGGGTCCACTTCGATAGAGTACTCGCCATTGGGCAACAAATTGAAATGCTGCCGAATCGACGCCATCAAGGCGCGCATCTCGGCGTGACTGAGGAAGGTGGGCGTGCCGCCGCCGAAGTGCAACTGCACAACATTGTGCGTGCCATCAAGGCAGGCCGACTGCATCGCCATCTCTTTGGCAACGTACTTCAGGTATTTGGCAGAGCGGCCGTGGTCCTTGGTGATGATCTTGTTGCAGGCGCAGTAATAGCAGATGGTATTGCAGAACGGGATGTGAACGTATAATGAGAGCGGTTTGCCGATGCCGCCGACGGTGCGCTGGCCCAACCAACGCCGGTAGGCGTGGGCGTCAAACGCTTCGACGAAGCGGTCCGCCGTTGGGTACGACGTGTATCGCGGTCCGTTGATGTCGAATCGTCGAATCAGCCTTGGATCGAAAACGAGATCTTTGTGCAGCTTGCTCATTGCGCGCGCGTTCGCCCATTTCGGGCAGTGCGCAGTGTCCCAAGGCAGCTTGATGATCGTGTTGACATGGATCAATCAAAGCCACTTAGCATGCCATAAGAAAGACACGCAATCGTGCAGAAACCCGCCCCACAGATGAACATCCGCAATCTCAAGGTTGCCTGCTCCCAGTGCAACCTGCGCGAACTCTGCCTGCCTTACGGTCTGAACGGCGAGGAGATGGAACGGCTCGATGCCATGGTCGGCTCGCGCCGACGAGTACGCCGCGCCCAGCATCTGTATCGCACCGGCGAGAAATTCGAAGCCATCTACGCCATACGCAGCGGCTTCTTCAAGACCGACGTCCTGCTCGAGGATGGGCGCGATCAGGTGACCGGTTTCCAAATGCCCGGAGAGATTCTGGGCATGGACGGCATCAGCACCGAATCGCATACCTGCAACGCCGTCGCCCTCGAAGACAGCGAGGTGTGCATCATCCCCTACAGCCAGCTTGAGCAGCTGTCGCGCGAGATTGAAGCGCTGCAGCACAACTTTCACAAAGTCATGAGCCGCGAAATCGTGCGCGATCACGGTTTGATGATGCTGCTCGGCACCATGCGCGCCGAGGAAAGGCTGGGAGCTTTCCTGCTCAACATGTCGCAGCGCTTTACCGCCCGGGGCTACTCCCCGGCCGAGTTTCACTTGCGCATGACGCGCGAGGAGATCGGCTCCTACCTGGGGCTGAAACTGGAAACGGTCAGCCGCGCCTTCTCCAAGTTCCAGGAGGACGGCCTGATCAGCGTCCAGCAGAAGCACGTTCGCATCCTGGACATCCCCGGCATCAAACGGCTGCTCAGCAACCAGATCAACTGATCGCTGCCGGTGCGTTAGCCCGACTGCGGCGCCCGGCGGGCGGTCATGGCGGCGCCGATAGCGCGTATCTGCTCTGCATCGAGCAATCTCGCCGCGACGGGAAATATCCCGCGCTCTTCCCGCGCCATGTGCGCGTCATAGAGCGTGTCGAAGGCCATGGCATGTTCGATCGTCAGATCGGCCATCTCACCCGTCGCCACCGCCACCAGGACTGGCCTCAGCCCCGCCCACGCCGCCGACATGCGCTCGTGCTCCTGGCGCAGTGTGGCGATCAGGGTTTCGAGGCGCTGCCGCACGTCGCCTTGGGCGGCGGCGCGCACGGCCGGAAAAAGGTCTTCCTCTTCGTCGGCGCGGTGATGCGTCGCAGCGGTGTCGAAGTAGCGGACGAGATCCTCGGCCGCCTGCCGGGCCCGCCCGTCCACGCCGAACATGGACAGATGGTTGGCCAACCGCTGTAGCGTTTCCAGTTGGCCGCGAATATGCTCGTGGCACGCTGACAACATCTGCAGCGGATCGTCGAAACCGGGCTCGGGGGGCGAAACGACGCTGCTCATCTCAAGCACCCCGAACGAGCGACAGGAAGCCATGGACGTCGCGGGTCAGGGCCACGGAGACGATGTAACCGAAGCTTGCCAGGGCGGCGAGCCATGCCGCCACGCGCAGGCGCTTCGTGCGCCCGCGACGCAAAGCCATCATGCCGAAGCCGATATAGGCGAGCAGGCCTCCTACCTTCGCCGTCACCCAACCGTGCACGAATGGATACTGCTGCAGCGTTACCGCCAGAGCAATGGCACTCGCGAGCAGCATCGTATCGACGATGTGGGGCATGACCTTTACCCAGCCGCGAGACAGCCATACTGAGTCCTGGAGCATCCAGACGCCGCGCAGGAAAAACCCGCAACCACTGATGACGACGCAGGCGACGTGGGTGTATTTGAGCGCGAGATAGGACATCGGGCTAACCCGGCCTGCCGTCCGCACGCGCCCGCCAGTAGGCCGGCGCAAATTTGCCGAACCAGACGCCGAACACCGTTAGCCACGCCAGCGCCGCCAGCAGGGACAGGTGCGTCAAGGCAGCCCCGGACAACTCCGCGGTCACGCGCAGCACCGCGACACCTTGGATGGCGACATAGATCCACCAGGTGATGCGATCGGCGGCCAGGGGCTGCCCGGAGTGGCCGAGCGTGACGCGCGAGGCCATGGCAATGAGCATGGTCGCGAAGAAACCGATGGACAGGGCATGCAACGGCGCGAGCCCGAGCGGTGACGCATCGGTGGCCAGGCGCAGCATGCTGTCCACACCATGCAGGGTGAAGGCAATGCCCAGCCAGACGAAGCCAACGTGGAGCATGGCCAGCAGCCGCACCGCGAAACTGCGCCGCAGCCCCCACTGCGCCGTGAGATAGAAGGCGGTCGCCGCCGCCGGAAGGTCGACCAGCCACGACCACTGCGGTACCTGCATTGCCGCGAGCGAGCCGTGCACCGCGGCAGCAGCGAGAATGACGTACAGCGCCCAATAGGGCCGCACCAGCGTGTAATTGGGCAACACGGCGCTGGAAAAGAATGGGATCATGCGATGGGCGACGGTGACGAATACCGGCAGCAGCAGCCACCACACTCCGATCGCCGAGGCAACGGTGGCACACCGGGCGTCCGCCCCGAGGAACAACGCCCCCCAGATCGCCAGCCCAAGGATGCCGGCGCCGAGCGCGGCAAATACGACCAGGGCATGGCGGCGGTCGGGATTGGGGTGGCGCACCACGCGCCAGACATCGGCCACGGCCACGAGCCAGCCCAGCAGCACCAGGGCCATTGCTGCCGGCAGCAGCGGCAAAGCCCACAGCCCGCCATAGAACAGCACCCAACCGATCACCATGAGCAGGAATGCCGGAAGGTAGCGGCGCTGCGATACGGCTGCGGCGCCCTGCCAGCGCGGCATGGCGGTCATGACGAAGCCGAAGATGAAGAAGGGAAACATGCCGTAGGTCATCAGCGCGGCGTGGGCCCAGGTGGGCGGTAGCGGCGCCGGCGCCATCGCGGCAAACTGAGCGGGTGCAACGCGCAGCGCCAGCACGGCCGTCCACCACGCCATGGCAAGCAGCGCCTGAACGGTGCCGGCGAGAAACATGACGCGATGGGGCGCCGAGAAGAAAGCGAGCCGGTTCATGGGTAACAACGCGGCGCCTCGGGCACCCTCGCCGGAGCGCGGTGTTCCGTGATATGGTAATCGCGGCGCGGACATGTGTGCGCTCCGCCCCAACCACGAGAGCCCAGGCCAATGCATAACGAGAAAATCGACATTGCCTCCATTCTGGCCCGTCTACCACTGTTCCACGAAGTGCTGCCGGAACAGATCCGCGACGTTGCCTCCGCCACCCGCGAAAAGCGCCTGCAGAAAGGCGAAATTCTCTTTCACAAAGGCGACCAGCCGCGCGGCTTTTTCCTGGTCGTGTATGGCCAGGTCAAGCTCGCCTTTTCATCGACGCAGGGCAACGAAAAGGTCGTCAGCATCCTCGGACCGCAGCAGAGTTTCGGCGAAGCGGTAATGTTCATGGACCGGCCGTATCCGGTGTTCGCCGAGTCGCTGTCTGACAGCCTATTGTTGCACATCAGCCGTGCCGCCGTATTCGACCTGCTGGAGCGCGATGCATCCTTCGCCCGTCGCATGCTGGCCGGGCTGAGCCAGCGGTTGCACACGCTGGTGCACGATGTCGAGTCCTATACGCTGCGCTCCAGCACCCAGCGCGTCATCGGCTATCTGCTGCAGTGCGGGGAAGCCACGGACCAGTTGCAGGGATCCCTGGAACTGGACCTGCCCACGAGCAAGCAGGTCATCGCCTCCCGTCTGAATCTCACCCCGGAGACCTTGTCGCGCATTTTTCATGACCTCACCGCGTCGGGATTGATCCACGTGCAAGGCAGGCACGTCACCATTCCAGATCTGGAGAAGTTCAGCAAGCACGATCCGTGACTCCGCGACGAGCGGACCGGCGCTGCGAAATCCGATGTCGGAGCTTGTCGCGATGGACTCGACATCGCTGACGCGCTCTCGAACGCGTCAGCGATGGTCATCGCTGCGCGATGACCGCCACCGGCGACTCGCCCTGGACCAGCCGCCAATAGAAACGGGCCGCCTGGATGAGATTCCACTCCAGCCACGCAGATGCCAGGATCATAGCTACGCCAGCCGCGTAGGTGAGCACGGGTAGCACGACGGCAGCAAGCAGCAGCGCGAGCGTCGCGCCATGCAGCCAGAATTGGCCGCGCATGTGCTTGTCGGACAGCATCTGCTTCATGTTCGGCACCCGCGTCATGATGCGCTGAAGGTGCAGCCAGTTCAGGAAAGGGATGATCTTGTACATCATGCCGCTGATCGCCGAGATGAACACACCGACCACGATCAGAACCCCGATGACCACCTCGACACGCTCGCGCAGGGGCTCCGACAGAGCCGGCGCGACAATGCCCAGCCCCGCGCCGGCAATCAACGAGGCCATGGCCACACGCCAGAACAACAGCGTCGCATCCGTCACCTTGCGGCGTCGGCGCTGCTGCAGACGTAGCGTGGCGACGCCAAATCCCGCCGCCAGCGCCGCGAGCACGGCCGCCACACCCGTGCGCCAGCCCTGCACGCCGTCCCCGCCGAGCCAGAGCACGGACCACACGGACAAGGCGGTAACCAGCCCGATGGCGAAGTGCTTCGTCAGCCGCGCGTCGTAACTCGGGGTGAGCTGAAACATCGGCACTACGAGGTAGGCAACGCCGGCGGTCAGCGTAAGGCTCCAACCAAGCAGCCCCCAAACAGCGTGCAGGTGGGTAAGTTGTATGAGCGGCAGGCTCACGCTCCAGCCAAAGGAACTCGCCAGCGCGGCTCCGAGCGCGACGGTAACGCCCAGCGCGATCAGGGCGACGCGCAGCGCGACCAGCGTTGCACTCATGGCCGGCGTCGAAAGTAGGCTCTTCAACAGCACGACGACATAAACGCCGACCGCCAGGACCAGCAGCGGTACAGCAAAGCGAAACAGTGCCGCCGCCTCGAGTACGAAACCGGCCACCAACAACACCCCGCCCACGGTGATGCCGCCGTGGGTCAGCCACGCAACCCACAGTGGCCGCCAGACATTCGCACCGGCAGCCACCGGCAATATCTGCAGCAAGGCACCGCACATCGCCTCCAGCATGAAGCCGACGGTGAGCAGATGGGTCAAGGCCAGGGTGGTCCCGTTCCAGCGCGAGGCCAGTGCATCAGCGCCAAAACAAATGAGTAGCACACCCGCGGCAACGCCGAACAGCGGCGCCGTAAGGAAAAACCGGAACGGCACCGAGATGGGCGGTGCCTGCTCGAACGAGAGCGAAGCCTGCATTACGGCGCAGCGGATGTGATGTGAATCTCGAATGTACCGTCGTCGCGCGATTCGGTGCGATGCGTGAAGCCATTCTCCTGCAGGATTGCATAGAGGGGGAACGGCTCCCGATTGAGCAGCAAGAGCACTTCGCCCCCAGGCTCAAGCGAGTCGAGCGCCTCCAGCGTGAGCTGCAGCGGCGCCGGCGGCATCAGACCCCGGGCGTCGACGACCTTTCGGGCGGTCACGGTTCTGTTCTTGCCGTCAGACCCGACTCGATGTTCTCCCGCAAAGCGCCGGCGTTCTGCGCCAGCGAGCGGTCGCACATCGGATAGAGGATGTTCTCCTCCTTTAGATTGTGCTGCTGCATGAGCACCAGCAAGGTCTCGGAAACGCCACCGAAGGTGTCCCCGTCCTGGCCCTTGACGGCCTCGGCCAGTTCTTCCAGCAGCCCGCGCATCTGGGCGTGCTCCATGCGCATGACCTGCGTCGGGCCGGCGCTCATGCCGGTACGCTGCTCGAACGCCGGAAACAACATCGTCTCCTCGACGGAGAAATGCGCTTCCAGCTCGTCGCGGAATTTGGTGAAGGCAGCACTGCAACCCTGCCAATCGTTACGGCGCGCCGCATCCTCCGCAGTGGCAAAATCGTCGTCGCACAATTTGTGGTGGGCGATAAGCGGCGCTGTTACTTGATTCATGCTCCAGTCTCCTCGTCTTATATTGGTTTCAGCGATTGTCCGCAGGAGCAACGCTGGCTGACATTGATGCCGGTCAAGAAGCCTCGCCGAGCGGCCACGCGCCACCTTGGTGCGTCCGGGGCGTGTTTTCCGGGCCACGGCAGGCGCAGACCGCCGGAACGCTGATCGGTCCCGCGCCGCAGCACCGCTGCAATTTGACATAGGTTAAAACCACCAGCGCGGGCGCTTTGCAGAATGCTTGTGCGACGGGCTCGCCCCGATGGCCCGGGCAGACAACACTGGGAGATCATCATGCGCACACTTGCCACACTTGCAGCAGTATCGCTCGTCTGGGTTCTCGGTTTCGCGCCCGTCCGTGCGGCGGACAATCCGGCCTTGTGGAAGCATCACGTCAAGGGCGACTATGCCAAGGTCCTGCAAGGGGTGAAGGCCGGCCTGGAGGAGAAGCAGTTCCAGATCCTCGGCGAGGAGAATCTGTCCCGCGGACTGGAAAACAACCGCCAGGTCTTCGGCGAGGACAAGTGGAACACGATAGGCTTCCAGAACGTCACGGCGGTGCACTTCTGCTCGCTGACCTTCAACCAGCAGGTCTTCAACATGAGCATGGATTGGGCGATTCTGTGCCCGTTCAAGGTGGTCGTATTCAACATGAAGGCCAACCCTGACAACGTGACGGTCATGACCACGCGCCCGACATGGTTACTGGCGCGGGACAATCACAAAAAAGCTGCGGAGGTGGCACGCAATATCGAGAATCGCATCACCGCCGCCATCAAGGAGGGTGCGGCGCCGTAGTGCGCCCGCCTGACATGCCGGCCCGACAGGCCGGCACGTCACATCGGCGGAAACAGCCTTTCGGCGTTACGCCAGGCGATCATTTCCGCTACCTCCGGCGGTAGTTGCGCGAGCCACCCCCGTGCCGCCTGGGCAAGCGCGCCGAGTTCGCGCCAGCGCGACGGCGTCCACGTGTCGCTGCCGAAGATGAAGCGCTGCGGGTGACGCAGAAACAGGGCCTCCCAGGCAGGGTCCAGCCGCCCGGCCGGCGCGATGTCATCGCGATAGGACAGCTCCGCCATCAGGTTCGGATAGCGATCGAGCATGCGTTTGATCTCCGCGACGGGGGCATTCATACCTGCGTGCGCCCAGACGATGCGCGCTTGCGCGCCGTGGTCGAAGAGGATGTCGACCGCCTGTGCGTCGGCATGCGCATGCAGCGGCAGATCCCGCTCGATCGCCAGGCGCACGATCCTGCCCATGACAGGCGATGCTGCCTGCGCACCGAAGACATGGAATTCGCCGATGGCGCGGTAGCCGCCCCGGCGCAACTGCTGGTCGACGAAGTCCGCAACCTCGGGATCGGCAAACCAACTCCCTCTGTCGGACTCGCTGCGGTAGGGCCGAATCGCGGGCACGATGCGCCCGGGGTCGTGGGCATGCAAGGCGTGGGTACCATCATTGGGCGTGCTGGACACGAGCGCGCCGCGGATGCCCGCCTGCCGCATCGCCGCCAGCGCATCCACAGGACTAATCATCCTGCTGGCATCGGCGTTGAAATGGACATGGCCATCGAATATCGGCAACACTTCGGCTGCCTGCTCCGGCATTGCGGGCAACAATAGCAGCGCCAACAGGATTGCATTTCGCATCGCCTCACTCCGTTACCGGCGGATGCGCCTCAGCCGACATCGCAACGCTCGCCTGCATGCGGCAGCGTCACCCTGGTCCAGCCAAGGCGCGCGCGCAGCACCTCGGCAAAAACCTGCGCCGTTTCCTTCTCGCCATGGACGACGAAGGTGTGCCGCGGCGGCCTCCGGAATCGGCTGAGCCAGCCGAGCAGCGCCTGCTGATCGGCGTGGGCGGACAGCCCGCCGATGGTGTGAACCCGGGCACGCACCGGTATCGACTCGCCGAAGATGGTCACCGATTCGGTACCGTCCACCAGTCGGCGCCCAAGCGTGCCCGCGGCCTGGAAACCGACGATCACCACGGCACACTCGGGCCGTGGGAGGTTATGCGCCAAGTGGTATTTGATCCGTCCGGCGTCACACATGCCACTCGCGGAAATGATGATGGCGCCGCGCGCGATGTCATTCAGGGCCTTCGATTCGAACACGTCCTGAATGAAGCGCACCCTCAGCGCGTCGGGATGGCTACGCTGCCAGGCAAGGAGCGCGCGCGTCTCGGCATCCAGGAGCACCTCGTGCTTCAAGGTAAGCTGCGTCGCCGCCAGTGCCATGGGCGAGTCGACGTAGACGACCACCCCCTTGATACGGCCGCGCCGCGTCAGATCGGCGAGCAGAACCAAAAGCTCCTGGGTGCGCCCCACCGAGAACGCGGGAATGATGACGTTGCCGTGTCGCAGCGTCGATTCGAGCGCCTCGACAAGTTCGTCCTCCGTCGCCTGAAGGCTCTTGTGCTGCCGGTTGCCGTAGGTCGATTCGATGAGCAGCACGTCCGCGTCCTCTATCGGCTGCGGGTCGCGCACGACGGGACGCGCCGGCTGACCCAGATCGCCGGAGAAGACGAGCTTGTGCCGATGCCCGTCGTCCTCGACCCAGACCTCGGCAATAGCGGAACCCAGAATGTGGCCAGCATCGCGCAGCCGGCACGTGATTCCCGCCACCGGACAAAATTCTTCGTCATAGGAAACGCCGTGCAACTGCGTCAGGCAGGCCTGGGACTGTGCCACCGTATAGAGCGGCACCTGCTCGTTGCCGGTCTTGCCCTGGCGCACGCGCCGATGGCGGCTGTTCCACTCGGCGTCCTTTTCCTGGATGTGGGCCGAGTCGAGCAGCATGACCCCAAGCAGATCCACGGTGGCGTGCGTTGCGTAGATGGGTCCGCGATAGCCGAGAGCGACGAGGCGTGGCAGAAGTCCGGAATGGTCGAGATGGGCGTGCGTCACCACGACAAACCCCAGCGACTTGAGATCGAAGGCGAGCGCCCGCATATTCTTTTCGTAGGCATCTCGCCCGCCCTGGAACAGCCCGCAGTCGACGAGAAAATGCTCACGCCCGGTGGAAACTAGGAATGATGAGCCGGTGACTTCCCCGGCAGCGCCAAGAAAGGTAATGTGCATGGCTACAAACGTCAGGGCACAGGCACGGCCGCCGGTTTGACGCACGTCAAGCGGTGGTCCGAGATGCGCTCACTATAATGAATTCTATCCCGCAAGGAGCATCGACCATGTTCAAGCACATTCTCGTGCCTACCGACGGCTCTGAACTCTCCACCGGTGCCGTCGGCAAGGCCATCGAGTTCGCCCGAGAAACCGGCGCCCGACTGACCTTCTTCTTTGCCAAGCCGGAATATCCCGTATCGTTCTACGGCGAAGGGGCCCTTGTCGATCCGACCACGCCGGAGAAATTCGCCGAGATGGCCGAGCAGCAGGCGCGGGACATTCTTGGCGCCGCGGAACTGGCCGCCCGCAATGCCAACGTCGCCTGCGATTCCGTGGCGTCGGTCAGCGACGTGCCCTATGACGCGATCATCAGCGCCGCGACTGACAAGGAATGCGATCTGATTTTTATGGCCTCGCATGGCCGGCGCGGCATCAGTGGCTTGCTGCTCGGATCGGAAACGCAGAAGGTGCTGACGCACTCAAAAATCCCGGTCCTGGTTTACCGCTGAGTTCGCAGTCGCGGCATTCCCGGGCCGCATTCGCAACGGCGCATCGCGCAACGCCGCCGCGAACAAAGACGCCGGCATGTTGCGCCGGCGGGGTCGTCAGGACGATGCCCGGCTCAACAGCAGCCCGGACCTTCCTGCTTCGGGCAACCGTCGGGGCGCCCGCCAGGTGGCAGGGGACAGCGATTGATCTCCGTCGCGCTGCGCTGGATGAAGCAGGTGAACATGCTCGACGCGGCGCAGACTGCCCAGAAGGCGAAAAAACCGACAGAGTAGGTCGCAATGCGCGAGAAATAGACGGGCTCGCCGAAGAGGTACAGTTCCTGCGGATCGACGAGCGTAAAGAACACGGCCTCGGCGATACCGGCAACGACGAAGGACGGCCACAGAATCCAGATCAGTCGTTTCATCTACCCTCCCCAAATCCACGCTGCTTACACACCGCTATCGCTCGCCGAGTCGCTGCGCTGGCGACAGAGTGATGTCGGTTTCCTCCGGCACACGCATGACACTGCTCAGGCGCCACGTCTGTGCGTGGTCGCTTACCGTGACTTGCCAGCGTCCGGCTGCCGGCAGGTCCAGGGAACCAGCATAGCGCCCGGCGCCCGTCGCGTTCAACGCCACGCTACGATCCATTCCTGCCCGCGTCGGATGCGATAGGACGACGACGATCTGCTCGGGCAGCGGCGCGGACTTGTCGCTCTGCAGCATTACGTCGATGCCACCGGAAACGATCTTCAGGCGCGCGGCGAGCCCGAGCGTGCGCGCGTGGTCGGCCTTGGCCAACGCCTGATTGATGGCAAGCCCCTTCTTATAGTAGTCCTCCGTCACCAGGCCGTCATTGGACTTGACCGCCAGCCAGACGGTAATTGCCCCTGCGATCACCACCACCGCCGGACCGGCCATGAGAATCCAAGGCCAGCGGTGGCGATACCACGGTAGCCCCTCGCCCCGGTCCGGCCGGTCGCAGTCGCCGCCCGTTTTTCCCTCGGCCATCATGGCAGCAGGAACGTCGCCTTCTCGCGCACAAAGACTTCTTCGTGGCTGATCGCCTTGATATCGAAGAAAATCTTGTGCGAACCGCGTTGTCCCGACTCTGGCGGTACCTGAACCCGCACCGCCATGCTTTGGGACGACGCCGCAGGAACCTCGACGACTCGTTCGGAGGCTATCTCGATGCTGTCGAGGCCGCTCACCGCGAGCGCGAACCGGCGCGGCTCCTCCGCGGTGTTCATGACCTGGACGCGAAACACGTTCTCGACCTTGCCGCCCTCCACTTCGCGCGCCAGCGTCGCCCGGTCACGAATGATGTTCACTTTGAGTGGTATGCGTGTCGTCAATCCCCAGATGAATGCCGCCAGGATCACCGCAAGGATCGAGCCATAGACCAAGGTGCGCGGCCTAAGTACGTGAGCGAGGATCTCCTTGCGGCCCCAATGCTGCGCCAGGGCGTGTTCGGTGGAATAGCGGATGAGCCCTTGCGGGTAGCCCATCTTGTCCATGACCTGGTCGCAGGCGTCAATGCAGGCAGAACAACCGATGCATTCGTACTGCAGCCCCTGGCGGATATCGATGCCGGTCGGACACACCTGTACGCAGATGCCGCAATCCACGCAATCGCCAAGTCCGGCCGCCTTGTAATCCAGCTTCTTGTTGCGCGGCCCGCGTGGTTCGCCGCGCTCGGCGTCGAAGGTCACGATCAGAGTATCCGGATCGAACATTACGCCCTGGAAGCGCGCGTACGGACACATGTAAATGCAAACCTGCTCTCGCAGGAACCCGGCGTTGCCGTAGGTTGCGAAGCCGTAGAACAGGATCCAGAACGTCTCCCATGGGCCCAGTTTCCACGAGACCACCTCACCCATGAGTTCCTTGATCGGCGTGAAGTAACCGACAAAGGTAAAACCGGTCCACAGCGCCACAAATACCCATGCCCCATGCTTGGTCGCCTTGATGCCGAACTTGCGCGCGCTCATGGGTTCCTTGTCGAGTTTCATGCGCGCATTGCGGTCGCCCTCAATCTTTGATTCGATCCACATGAAGATTTCGGTGTAGACCGTCTGCGGACAAGCGTAGCCGCACCACAGCCTGCCGGCCATGGCAGTGAACAGGAACAACGACAGCGCTGAAAGGATCAGCAGAATCGCCAGGAAGAACACATCCTGGGGCCAGAATACCCAACCGAAGATATAGAACTTGCGCTCCACCAGATGGAACAGCACGGCCTGGCGCCCGTTCCACTCGAGCCAGCACAAGCCGTAGAACAGGATCTGGGTAAACCAAACGAGCGCCCAACGCCACTTGGCGAACAGCCCGTGAACCGCACGCGGATAGATCTTCTTGCGGACCTCGTACAGCGTCTCATCGCTGCTCTCGGCCTGTGGTGCTGCCGGAGCCAGTGGTACAACGTTGCCTTCCTGGGATTGGGGCGACTCCATGATTGTTCGCAATATTCGAAACTACTTATATTATAGCCGACAATGGCTCCCCGAGTGTGGAACGGGGAGCGAACAAAGCGCGTTCTACTTGCCGGCGCTGGCCTTACCGCTGTCGGAACTTAACCCCAGCACATAGGCGGCGAGCAGA
>JRYG01002195.1_pt1 | contig 47874 bp, 53 predicted proteins | sample 235341 | NCBI WGS metagenome assembly JRYG01 (sample SAMN03074218, study PRJNA261478) | activated sludge metagenome | biome: Wastewater Treatment Plant; feature: Wastewater; material: Activated sludge; isolation source: activated biomass of a wastewater treatment plant treating hydrocarbon... ...
ATTTAAGACGCTATGTTTAGTTCGTCGAAGAAAGGAATCACGTCGGGCACGAACAAGTCCAGCAGGAACAAACCCAGCACCACCGCGAAGAGCTGGGGGAAGCGCAGTCGCGAGGCAAAACGCAGGATGAAGGCAGAGATCGGATTGGCCATGGGCGTCAGCATGCGAAAAAAGTCGGCGCTCGGGCGCGCATCGCGGCCGCCTCAAGCGATGGCGGAGTCTTGCCCCTGTTTGGCGCGCCGCCACGGCGCCACCACGCGGATTTCGCGCGCGGGAGCCTCGATCAGACGATGGAACATTGCCCCTGCGGCCGTACTTGCGGCCCACGCCGCCAGCATGCCGGCCAGGTTTGCCGCTGGATCGTCGCCGACGATGCGAAAGAATAGCGCGTTGACCGCCAGGCACACCGGAAAGTGCACCAGAAAGACGGAGTACGAGATTCTGCCGAGTAAGGCGATCGGCCGCACATCGGGCCAGCGTTCCAGCACGTTGTGTCGGCGGGCGATGCCGAGCGCCAGTGCCGTGGCAAGCGCGACGCCGATGCGCACACGGAAATCCAGCGCCAGCGCAGCCGCGACCACAACGCCGAGCAGCGCGAGCCAGAGCAGCGAGCGGCCGCGTCCCGCCGCCCAATAGCACAGGGCGCCGAGCCCGTACGCCCCGACGAAATACAGCGCCGAGACATCCCACGTAGCGTCGCGATTGAAATAGAACAACGACGCGCCCGCTGCGACGGCAAGCAGCACCGGGCCGAGATATCGCCCGCGGAGTGCGCGCGGCGCCGCGTGCCGTCCCAGCCACAGCAGGGCGACGGTGAGCGCGAAAAGCTGGAAGTCGATGGCGATGTACCAGATCCCGGCGGACAACGCCTCGTAGCCCAACAGGTCGTGGAGCAGCAGCCCGTGCGCGAGAAGCTGCAGAACCGATGGCGCGTGAGGAACGGAATGGTGCTCCATCCACATCCGCACCAGCGCCGAACAGCAGATGGCCACTGCAAGTGCGGTGACGTAAGGAACCACGAGCTTCACGTAGCGACGCCAGACCAGGCCCAGGGCATCGTCGGCACTCAGTCGGCCCCTGGGCGCCAGGGTTCGCGCCGCAAGAAACCCGCCCATCGCAAGAAACACCTGCACTGCCAAGCGCCCGTGCTCGCTGAGCCAACCGATCAGCGCCGGCGCCAATTCATGGGCGGCATCGGACATCGGGCCGTAGAACGCCAGATGATGCAGCACGATGAGCTGCGAGGCGAGTGCCTTCAGCGCATCGACAAAAGGAAGTCTTGTACTACTGCTCGTGCTCATGGCGAGGTGTAACGCACGACCCTATCAAGAGGAACACACCGCGCGCATGGCCCGCCGGGCACATCGCCTAGGTTGCGCTGCGCCAGATGGAATACCGGCGGTCCCTTCGGCGAGCAGTCGCCATGCGCCGCGATGGAGTAACGCATGCGGGGATCACTCCCACTCGATCGTCGCCGGCGGCTTGCCGGAGATGTCGTACACTACCCTATTGATGCCCCGGACCTCGTTGATGATGCGGTTGGACACCTTGGCCAGGAGACTGTGAGGCAGCTCGGCCCATTGGGCGGTCATGAAATCCTGGGTCTGAACCGCGCGCAGGGCAACGACGTGCTCGTAGGTGCGGCCGTCACCCATGACGCCCACCGAGCGTACCGGCAGGAACACGGCGAAGGCCTGGCTGGTCTTGTCGTACCAGTCTGCGGCGCGCAGCTCGTCGATGAAAATGGCATCGGCCCGGCGCAGCAGATCGGCGTACTCGCGCTTCACCTCGCCCAGGATGCGCACGCCCAATCCTGGTCCCGGAAATGGATGGCGATACACCATGTCGTGGGGCAGGCCGAGGGCGATGCCCAGCTCGCGCACTTCGTCCTTGAACAGCTCGCGCAGGGGCTCCAGCAGCTTCAGATGCAGCGTCTCGGGCAGGCCGCCGACATTGTGGTGGCTCTTGATGGTATGCGCCTTCTTTGTTTTGGCACTCGCCGATTCAATGACGTCCGGGTAGATAGTGCCCTGCGCCAGCCATTTGGCGTTGGCAATCTTCGCCGCCTCGCGCTGGAATACCTCGACGAATTCGGCGCCGATGATGCGGCGCTTCTGCTCGGGCTCGGTGACGCCGGCCAGCCGCCCGAGGAACTGCTCGCCGGCATCCACGTGGATCACCTTGACACCGAGGTTGCGGGCGAAGGCCTGCATCACCTGCTCCGCCTCGTTCAGCCGCAGTAGCCCGTTGTCGACGAACACGCAGGTGAGCTGGTCGCCTATGGCGCGGTGGATCAGCGCCGCCGCCACCGAGGAGTCGACACCGCCGGAAAGTCCGAGAATTACCTCTTCGTGCCCGACCTGGGCACGGATCTTTTCCACCGCTTCGGCAACATAGTCGGGCATGTTCCAGTCCCGGCCGCAGCCGCAGATGTCATGGACGAAGCGGGCGATGATCTCCCTGCCCTTGAGGGTATGGGTGACCTCCGGGTGGAACTGCACGCCGTAGAAGCGGCGCCCCTCGTCGGCCATGCCGGCGATCGGTGTAGCGTCGTTGCCGGCGATCACCTTGAAGCCGGTCGGCAGTTCGGTGACCTTGTCGCCGTGGCTCATCCAGACATCGAGCAGACCGTGCCCCTGGGCGTTGGTGCGATCCTCGATGCCCTTGAGCAGCGCCGAGTGACCGCGGGCGCGCACCTCGGCGTAGCCGAATTCGCGCTTGACGGCGTTTTCCACCGTGCCGCCCAGTTGCGCGGCCATGGTCTGCATGCCGTAGCAGATGCCCAGCACGGGCACGCCCAGTTCGAAGACGATCTGTGGCGCGCGTGGTGTCTCCTGTTCCGTTACCGAGGCCGGTCCGCCGGAGAGAATGATGCCGTCGGGTGCGAACGCCCGAATGAAATCTACGCTGACATCGAAGGGATGCAGTTCGCAGTAGACCTGCTGCTCGCGCACGCGGCGGGCAATGAGCTGGGAATACTGGGCGCCGAAATCGAGGATGAGAATCTTCTTGTGGCTCATGGACGCATCCGAAGAAACAGAAAAGGCGGCCGAGGCCGCCCCGGGTCGATCATGGCGCGCTCATTCGACACGATAGTTCGGCGCCTCCTTGGTGATCTGCACGTCATGGACATGGGATTCGCGCACGCCGGCGGCGGTGATTTCCACGAACTGGGCGCGCTGGCGCATTTCGTCGATGCCGTTGCAGCCGGCATAACCCAGGGACGCCCGCAACCCGCCCATCAACTGGTTGATGACCGCCACCACCGAGCCCTTGTACGGCACCCTGCCTTCGACGCCCTCGGGCACCAGCTTGTCGGCGTTGGCCTCTGGATCCTGAAAGTAGCGGTCGGCGGCGCCCTGCTGCATGGCACCCAGGCTGCCCATGCCGCGATAGGACTTGTACGAGCGCCCTTGAAACAGCTCGATTTCGCCCGGTGCTTCCTCGGTGCCGGCGAACAGGCCGCCGAGCATGACTGCACTGGCACCGGCGGCGATGGCCTTTGCGATGTCGCCGGAATAGCGCACGCCGCCATCGGCGATCACCGGCACGTCGGTCTTCGCCAGCGCCGTGGCGACATTGTCGATGGCCGTGATCTGCGGCACGCCGACCCCGGCAACGATGCGCGTGGTGCAAATGGAACCCGGACCGATACCGACCTTGACGCCGTCGGCGCCGTGATCGAGCAGCGCCTTGGCTGCGTCGCCGGTGGCGATGTTGCCACCGACCACGTCCACCTTTGGAAAGTTCTTCTTTACCCACTTCACGCGATCGAGCACGCCTTGGGCATGGCCGTGGGCCGTGTCCACGACCAGCAGGTCCACGCCGGCGTCCACCAGCGCCGCGGCGCGCTCCTCCGTGCCCTCGCCAACGCCGACCGCCGCGCCCACGCGCAACCGTCCGAGCGCATCCTTGCACGCCAGCGGATGCTCGGTGGATTTGAGGATATCTTTTACGGTGATCAGACCGCGCAGCTCGAAGTCACCATTCACCACCAGCACCCGCTCCAGGCGATGCTTGTGCATGAGCGCCTTGGCCTCGTCGATGTTGGTGCCCTCCTTCACCGTTACGAGCCGCTCGCGCGGCGTCATGATTCGGGAAACCGGCTGGTCGAGATTGGTCTCGAAGCGCAAATCCCGGTTGGTGACGATGCCCACGACCGAGTTGCCCTCGACCACCGGCAGTCCCGAAAACTTGTGGCTGCGGGTGAGGTTGAGCACCTCGCGCACGCTCATGGTCGGCGGAATGGTGATCGGATCCTTGAGCACGCCGGACTCGAAGCGCTTGACTTTGGAAACCTCCGCCGCCTGGTTCTTGGGCGTCATGTTCTTGTGCAGGATGCCGATGCCGCCTTCCTGAGCGAGGGCGATGGCCAGACGTGCCTCTGTGACCGTGTCCATGGCCGCCGACACGACGGGAAGGTTCAGGCGGATGTTGCGCGTGACGCGCGTGGCGAGGCTTACTTCGCGGGGCAGTATTGTCGAATGGGCGGGAACTAGCAGAACGTCATCAAAGGTCAGCGCCTTGGAAATCAATCGCATGACTTTTATCCTTGATCACAAATACGTATTATACGTTCCGAGCCCTGCCCCGGCAAACTCACGGCCATCCGGCAGGCCCATAGCAGGAGATACGAATGCAAAAGACGGTTGCGCTCATTCTGGCGCTCGTGGCAACGGCGGCCATGGCGGGCGAGATCTACATGTGGAAGGATTCGAGCGGTCGGGTGCACTATTCCGACACCCCGCCGCCCGGGCAGTCCAACGCGCGGGCCGTGCGCAGTTCGCCGGAGCCGGCGCCCAAGCCACAGCCGGCACCGGCTGCCGGCCAGAGCGGCCAGCCAGGCGCAGCGCCGCCGGCGGGCCAGGCGGCGGCACCAAAGCAGAAGACCATCGCCGAGCAGGAGCTGGAATTCCGCCAGCGCCGTGCCCAGGCCGACGAAGCGCGCGCCAAGGCGGAAAAGGAGCAAGCCGCTGCCGAGGAGAAACGGCGCAGTTGCGAAAGTGCCCGCAATCAGCTCGCCGCCCTGGAGTCCGGCCAGCGCGTCGCGCGCTTCAACGACAAGGGGGAGCGCGAATTCCTCGAAGACGCCCAGCGCGCCACCGAGGTCGAGCGCATGCGCAAGATCGTCGCCGACGCCTGCAAGTGATCTGAAATCAGCATCGGGCCTGAGACGGCCCGAGCCGGCGCAGGGCGAGCGGGCCGCCCTGCCCGCGCTTACTCCTCGCCCGCCGGGGCGTCGCCACCGCCTTTCTTCATCACCTTGCCGTCCTCCGCCCTTTTGCGTCGGATCTCCTTGGGATCGGCAATGAGCGGGCGATAGATCTCCACGCGGTCGCGATCGCGCAAGGCTGCGTCGAGCTTGGTCAGCTTGCCAAACACCCCGACCTTGTTTGCCTTGACGAGATCGATCTCGGGATGCTTCTGCAGCAGGCCGGAGGCATCCAGCGCCTGTTTGACCGTGCTGCCCGCCGGCAGCTGCACGTCCACCAGTTCCTGCCGCTCGGCCACGGCGTAGACGACCTCGACGTTGATGGAATCGCTCATGGCTCACCCGGGGCCGTAGGATAAAGGTGGCCGGCCCGCTTCACGAACGAATCCACGAACGTGTTGGCGATGTGATGAAACACCGGGCCCAATGCCTTCTCGAGCACCTTGGCGGAAAACTCATAGTGCATGCTGAACTCGATCTTGCAGGCGGTATCGCCCAGGCTCTTGAAGTCCCAGGTTCCTTCGAGGTGGGTAAAGGGACCCTCGCGCAGCCGGATAAGCATGTGGTGCGGGAACGTTTTGTCGTTCTCGGTTGAGAAGCTGGCTTTGACGCCATGGTAGTTGATATGCAGACGCGCCGCGGTGCGCAAGGGCGTGCGCTCGATCAGTTCAGTGCCGCCGCACCAGGGCAGGAACATCGGGTACTCTTCAACCCTGTCCACCAGCTCGAACATGCGCGGCGCGGGGAATTCAACCAGAACGAGTTTCTTGACCGCGGCCATCGTCGCAGGAACATCGCACGGTGCTGATAGAATCGCGGATTCTAGCGCAATCCGCCGCCCGGCGTCGTCATGAGCATTGTCGAGAACAAGAAGGCATTCCACGATTACTTCATCGAGGAACGCTTCGAGGCGGGCCTGGTACTCGAGGGATGGGAAGTCAAGGCGATCCGGGCTGGCCGGGCGCAGCTCAAGGAAGCCTACGTCGTACTGAAAGGCGAAGAGGTGTTTCTCATCGGCGCGCACGTGAGCCCGCTGCCGACCGCCTCCACGCACGTTCACCCCGACCCGACGCGCACGCGCAAACTTCTGCTGCACGCGGAGGAAATCCGTAAGCTGATCGGCAAGGTGGAGCGCGCCGGTTATGCCCTGGTGCCGCTCGATCTCCACTACACGAAGGGGCGCGTCAAGATCGCCATCGGGCTCGCCCGCGGCAAGAAGCAGTACGACAAGCGCGAAACGGAAAAGCAGCGCGACTGGCAGCGCGAGAAGGCGCGGCTGATGCGCGTCAAGGGCTCATGATCTCTGACCGGAGCCGCTCGTCAACGCGGCCGGGCCGTCCCTCGGACACGGCACTGCTGGCGCTGATTACCGGCTGCCTCATGTTGCAGCCCCTGTCCACGGATCTCTATCTGCCGTCGCTGCCGCATCTGGCGCGCTACTTCGAGGCGTCGCCCGCGGCCGTCCAGCAGACGCTATCCCTGTTCGTCATCGGCTTCGGCGCCGCACAGCTCATCATCGGCCCGCTGTCGGACCGCCACGGACGGCGGCCCGTGCTGCTCGTCGGGTTTGCCGTTTATATCGCCGCCAGCATCGCCTGTGCGCTGGCGGGTTCCATGACCGGACTCATCACCGCCCGTTTCTGTCAGGCGCTCGGCTGCTGTGCGGCGGTCGCGATCGCACGGGCAGTGATCCGCGACGCCTACGCACCGGAGGAAGGGGCGCGGGTGATTGCCCACGCCAGCAGCCTGCTCGCCGCGGCGCCGATCCTCGGACCGATTGCGGGAGGGTATCTGCAGGTGAGCTTCGGCTGGCGCGCTGCCTTCGTCGTGCTGACGGCATTCGCACTGTGCTTGATGTTCGCGGTCTGGCGCAGCCTGGGCGAGACCAATCAGCACAAGACGCCGGAGGCTACCCGGCTCTCCGGGCTCACCCGAACCTACAACGAGATCCTGCGCTCGCCGACCTTCTGGGCCTACACGGCGCCGGGCGCGCTTTCCTATGCGTCCATCTTCGTCTTCATCTCCGGGTCCTCGTTCGTGCTGATCAATGTCCTGAAAATGCCGACCGAGTACTTCGGCTTCGGTTTCGGATTCGGGGTGGTCGGCTATCTGGTGGGCACACTGCTCTGCCGGCGCCTGCTGGGAACGATTGGCATCGCACGAACGCTGACGACGGGAACGACGCTGTCCGCCTGCGCCGGTCTGCTCTTCATCGCTTTGGTCGCGGCCGGAGCGCACCACTGGGCGACGGTGATCGCGTGTCTGTTTCTGTGCATGTTCGCCCACGGCGTCAATTTCCCCTGCGCGCAGACCGGTGCCGTCGCCCCGTTTCCCCGCCAGGCGGGTGCCGCGGCAGGATTGTTCGGCTTTTTCCTCATGTTGACCGCATTTCTCGTCGGAACGTGGGTGGGCGCCAGCCACGATGGCACGCTCTACCCGCTGGCCTTGATCTCGGCTGCCGTCGGCATCTCGGTCCTGGCCGCCGCGCAGCTTTCTTCTCGCCATCGGACGCTTACAACAGCATGAACACTCCCATTGCCCCAGCCTTTCTGCAACTCATGGAGCGCCTTGCCGCAATGCTCCCGCTACCGCGCGTGCGTGCCCTGCATCTGCCACCTTTCTTCGACCAGCTTCCCGGCAAGGACGCTGAATTTTGCGCACTCGAACTGGAGGACGGATCCATTGGACTCTCCTACGTCTGGCTCGACGGAACCTTCGCCGCCCTGCGCGAGAACACGGCGGTACGCGACATCGCCGGCGCCGATCCGCTCAGCGTGGCACGCGGCTACGGCCAGGCCGACGCCGTGGCCCGCACCGTTGGATTCGCAGGGGTCAATGCCCTGTCGCAGCACCTCTTTGCCCGGGCCGGCTACGAACCTGATGCGACGACCGACTCCGTCGGCCTGCTGGCGGCGGAAAGCTGCGATCACGTCGGCATGGTCGGGCTGTTCCCGCCTCTCGTTGAGCGCATCCTCGCCACCGGTGCAAGGCTCACGGTGGCAGAACTCAAGCCGGAGCTGGCGCAGGAAAACGGGCGGATGCGCGTGACACTGGACGTGCGGGAACTTGCGGCGTGCAACAAAGTGATATCCACGAGCACGATCCTGCTCAACGACACGCTGGACAACGTGCTCGGCGCGTGTAGCGGCGCTACCTACTTCTCGGTCATCGGGCCAGGCGCGGGATGCCTGCCCGATCCGTTGTTCGCGCGCGGCGTGAGCACCATCGGCGGAACACGCATCGTTGATCGGGAGCGTTTTCTCGCTGCTCTGGCCGCTGGCGAAGCGTGGCGCGGCGCGGCCCAGAAATACTGCATTCGGCGGGAGAACTACCCGGGAGTCGCACAGCTCATCGACCGCGCCGTCGGCGGACTCAAGTCTTGAAACGCCCGAGTACGCCGCGCACCGCCTCCTGCACGTCGGCGGGCAGGAGGACGATTTTGGCGTTGCCGGACTCGGCCAGTTTCGTCACTGAGCCGATGTACTTCTCGCCGAGCAGGTAGAGCATCGGCGTCGGCTGGTCGCCGATGGCGGCGGTGACGCGGCGGATCGACTCGGCGGATGCTTCGGCCAGCGTCACCTGGGCGGCGGCGTCGCGCTTGGCACTCTCCAGGCGGGCATCGGCTTCGAGGATCGCCGATTGCTTTTCGCCCTCGGCCTTGGTCACCATGGCCTTGCGCTCACGCTCGGCGGCCGCCTGCATTTCCATCGCCTTCTGCATCGAAGGCGAGGGTTTGATGTCCTGGATCTCCACCGACTTCACCGTCAGCCCCCAGTCGATCGCCTCGTCCGAGATGCTCTCGCGCAGGCGTACCTTGATCTTGTCGCGGGAGGATAGCGCTTGGTCCAGCTCCATCTCGCCGACGATGGAGCGCAGTGTCGTCATGATCAGATTGCGAATCGCCTCGGCAAAATCCGTGACGCCATAGACGGCCTTGACCGGATCGGTCACCTTGATAAAGGCGATGGCGTTGGTGACGATCACCGCATTGTCGCGCGTGATGACCTCCTGTTCCTGCACGTCGAGGATGATGTCTTTGGTCACCACTCTGTAGGAAATGCGGTCCAGGTAGGGAACGATGATGTTTAGGCCCGGATGCAGCGTGCCGTTGTACTTGCCCAGCCGCTCGACAATCCATTCCTCGCCCTGCGCCACGATGCGTACGCCCTTGAACAGCGTGACGGCAGCAAATACGAGTACCGCCAATACGACTGCGAAGCCTGCGGTCATGTTCTCTCCCTATGCCTTTCCGACTTTGATGAAACTTCCCTCGACGGCCAGCACCTTCACCCGCTCGCCGCTCTTGATCGCATCATCGGCGATGCAGTCCCACACTTCCGCGCCCACCAACGGTTTCTGAAAGCGCACCTTGCCCCTGCGAAACGGCTCGACGTCCTGGATCAGCATCCCCACTTCGCCGACGACGTTGGCATCGGACATGCCGACCCGGGTCTTGTGGTGTCCAGGCCGGAATATCTTAAACCAGAGGAAAACCATGAAAACCGAAGCAATCGTCCACGACAGGAGCTGTGTCGTCAGGCTGAGATCCTGCACCAGAAGCATGACCAGCGCCACGAGCAGGGCGCCCAAGCCGAACCACACCAGCACGAAGGCCGGCACGGCCAGCTCAGCCACGATGAGAGCGATGCCGAACACCGCCCAGTGCCACCATTCAAACTGCATCATTTCTCCTCGATCACCGCGCCGCGACTGACGCGGCCGGTCCTAATGGGCCTGCCCGGCAAGGCGCACCCAGGTGTCCATCACGGTGTCCGGGTTGAGTGAAATGGTCTTGATGCCCTCCTGCATCAGCCACTCGGCGAAGTCCGGATGATCGGAAGGCCCCTGGCCACAGATGCCGATGTATTTGTCGAGGCGGCAGCAGGTCTTGATCGCCAGCGACAGCAGCGTCTTCACCGCAGGATCGCGCTCGTCGAAGCTCCCGGCCACCAATCCCGAATCGCGATCGAGGCCGAGGGTGAGCTGGGTCAGGTCGTTGGAGCCGATGGAGAAACCGTCGAAATGCTCCAGGAAGCTCTCGGCCAGCAGCGCATTACTGGGAATCTCGCACATCATGATCAGCTTCAGGCCGTTCTCGCCGCGCCGCAATCCGTGGGCCGCCAGCAGTTCCACCACCTCCCGCGCCTCCTTGACGGTGCGCACGAAGGGTACCATGAGCTGGACGTTGACGAGCCCGATCTCGTCACGCACCTTGCGCATTGCCCGGCACTCCAGCTCGAAACAGTCGCGGAAATCGTGGGCGACGTAGCGCGAAGCGCCGCGGAAGCCGAGCATGGGGTTCTCTTCCTCCGGTTCGTAGATCTCGCCGCCGAGCAGCTTGCGGTACTCGTTGGACTTGAAGTCCGACAGGCGCACGATTACCGGCTGCGGATAAAACGCCGCGGCAATGGTGGCGACGCCTTCGGCGAGTTTGTCGACGAAAAACGTCTCGGGATCGGCATACCCCCGGGCGCGGCGCTCGATCTCGGCGCGCAGCCCGGCGGGCAGGTGATTCATCTCCAATACGGCCTTGGGATGAATGCCGATCATGTTGTTGATGACGAATTCCAGCCGCGCCAGTCCGACGCCGCGGTTCGGGATCTGGGCGAACTCGAACGCCAGCTCGGGATTGCCGACGTTCATCATGATCTTGACCGGCAGCTCGGGCAGATCGCCCAGCTCCTGCTGCGTCACCTCGTATTCGAGGCGACCGCGATAAACGTAGCCCGTGTCACCCTCGGCACAGCTGACGGTGACCTGCTCGTCCTCGGTGAGCGTTTCCGTGGCATTGCCGCAGCCGACGATGGCCGGAATACCCAGCTCCCGGGCAATGATGGCCGCATGACAGGTGCGACCACCGCGGTTGGTGACGATCGCCGCAGCGCGCTTCATGACCGGCTCCCAATTCGGGTCGGTCATGTCGGTGACGAGGATGTCGCCGGCCTGGACGCGGTTCATCTCCGTGGCGCTTTCGACCACGCGTACGGGACCGACGCCGATCTTCTGGCCGATGGCCCGGCCCGTGACGAGCACTTTGCCGTGCTGCTTGATGCGAAACTTCTCCACCGCGCTGCCGGCCGCCTGGGACTTCACCGTTTCCGGACGCGCCTGCAAGATGTAGATTTTGCCGTCGGCGCCGTCCCTACCCCATTCGATGTCCATCGGCCGGCCGTAGTGCTTCTCGATCGTCACGGCATAGCGGGCAAGCTCCAGCACCTCCGCTTCGCTCAGGCAATAGCGATGGCGATCGGCCTCCGCCACGTCCACGGTGCGGGTGGACCGTCCGGCTTGGCGCGCGTCCGTGAATACCATCTTGATCAGCTTCGAGCCGAGGCTGCGCCGGATCAGCGCCGGCTTGCCGGCGGCAAGCAGCGGCTTGTGAACGTAGAATTCATCGGGGTTGACGGCCCCCTGCACGACCGTCTCGCCCAGTCCGTACGATGCGGTGATGAACACGACATCGCGAAAGCCCGACTCGGTGTCCAGCGTAAACATCACACCCGAGGCGCCGACGTCGCTGCGTACCATGCGCTGCACGCCTGCCGAGAGGGCGACATCGGCATGGCGGAAGTTCTTGTGCACGCGGTAGGCGATGGCGCGGTCGTTGTATAGCGATGCGAAGACCTCCTTCACCGCATGCATGATATTCTCCAGGCCATGCACGTTGAGGAAGGTTTCCTGCTGTCCGGCGAAGGAGGCATCCGGCAGATCCTCGGCAGTGGCGCTGGAGCGAACAGCAAAGGAGGCGCCGGCAGCGCCGTCGGCAGCGAGCGCTTCGTAGTGGTGCCGGATCTCCTGCTCCAGTCTGTCCGGAAACGGCGTATCGACGATCCACTGCCGGATAAGGGCGCCTGTGCGCGCCAACGCCTCGACATCGTCCACGTCCAGCGCGTCCAATGCCGCATTGATTCGCTCCGCCAGCCCCTGGTGGGCGAGAAAATCGCGATACGCAGCAGAGGTGGTGGCGAAGCCGCCGGGCACGCGCACGCCGGCGCCGGCCAGCTGGCTGATCATCTCCCCGAGGGATGCGTTCTTGCCGCCTACTTCGCCGACATCACCCATGCGCAGTTCGTCGAAGCTGATAACGTAGTGAGTCATCGGAATCCTTCCAGCAATGTTTGAACAAATGACATAGACGTCCTATTTTATCTTTTTCGAACGCCTGTTCGCTGAGAGTTTCTTATTGTTGGCTTGAGCCGAGTTTATGAGCCAGACCCCGATACGCACGGTTTTCTTCGTCTCCGACGGCACCGGAATCACCGTCGAGACCCTCGGGCACAGCCTGCTCGCCCAATTTCAGGGCGTGGAGTTTCGGCAAAAGCGTGTGCCCTTCGTGGATAGCGTGGCCAAGGCGCGCGATTGTTTGCTCCAGCTCAATCATGCGCGCCAGGCCGACGGCCAGCGCCCGATCGTGTTCACATCCCTCGTGGATGTGGAGGTCGTCGCGACGCTGCGCCGAGCAGACGCGTTGTTCCTCGACCTGTTCGAGCGCTTCATCGGACCGCTCGAACAGGAGCTGAACGTGCGCTCCACCCATGCCGTGGGCCGCTTTCATGGCATCGCCGACAGCCTGGAATACAAGCGGCGCATCGAAGCAATCAACTTCACCTTGATCCACGACGACGGCGAATCCAGCGCCGGATTGGGTAATGCCGATGTTATTCTGATCGGCGTGTCCCGCAGCGGCAAGACGCCGACCAGCCTGTATCTCGCCATGCAGTTCGGCGTCAAGGCGGCGAATTATCCGCTTATCCCGGAGGACTTCGAGCGGCGCAAGCTGCCAGGCGCCCTGGACAAACACCGGGGCAAGCTCTTCGGGCTGACGATCGATCCCATGCGCCTGCACCAGATCCGGCGCGAACGTCGCCCCGACAGCCGCTACGCCTCCGTCGAGAATTGCCGCTTCGAGATCGAACAGGCACAGAAGCTGATGCGCCGCGAAGGCATCCACTGGCTCGACTCGACGACCAAGTCGATCGAGGAGATCTCTGCCACCATCATGCAGGAACTGCGGCTCAATCCAAATCCGTTTTGACATCGGTCAGGTGCCGAAGGCGAAACGCGCGTCGGCTGGCAATCATCCACATGACCGACTTGACGCATCCGGTCATTGGTCTATCCTTTTGGTCAAGGAGGCACGGATTAGTGGCATCGATCAAAGATAACGTCCGCACGCTCTTCCGCATTCGCGTATCGCGTCGGGTTCCGCCCCCGGGACCGAAGCCGAGGTACGGTGCCATCATCGTCTGCAAGGACGTGCAGATGGAGGTGGATACCGATCTCGACGACGATCTTTGGGACTGGCTGGTGCTGATGGGTTGGCGCCAGGTCGGTGTGCGGCTCGACCGGCGCCGCTATCGCCGCGCGCCAGAAGGCGCGTGCGCGGCGCTCAAGCATGCCAGCCTTGGCGAGCGCGACATGCTCAATCGGCGAATCCTGCGCAAGGCCGGCTGAGGCAGCGCGGCGCCGCCCGCCTGGTGCGCATATTTGTGCGCGCTTGCCGCGATATCATAGAATCACGGGACGATCGGGCAGCTCATTGGGATTGACGCCGCTGGCCGGAAAATGCCGGCACAGCAGCGTATTGATCTCGGCGATGGCCGCCAGCGCGCCCGCGGCAAAATCGCCGGCGCGAAAGGCAAGCTCCATTTTCCTGCAGATGGCATCCCATTGTTCCTGTCCGACCCGGGCATTGATGCCGCGGTCGGCAACGATCTCCATCTTGCGGTCCACAAGCTGGACGTAGATCAGTACGCCGCTGTCGTGCGCGGTATCCCAGACGTGTAGCGCCGAGAACGCTTCGATCGCCCGGGCGCGTGCGCTTTCGTCGCGCAGCAGCGCTGCCATCGGCAGTCCGGCCTCCACGGCAAAGCGCAACTCGCCTTCGTGGCCACGCTCGGACTCGGCTATGGCGCGTTCGATGCTGATCAGCACATCCGGCGGAAAGGCCCGTCGCGCCATCCAGTCCGGGGTCATCAGGTGCCTGAGGAGACGTTTGATCTGCACCTTGCCTCCCTACCAGTCGCCCGAGGCGCCGCCGCCGCCGAAGTCACCGCCGCCGCCACTCCAGCCGCTATCGGACGAGCCGCCCCAGCTGCCGCCGCCCGTCCCGCTGCTCCAACCCCCGCCCCAGCCGCCGCCGCGCGAGCTGCCGAGTCCGCCGCCGCGACTGGCGAACGCCAGGACGAAAACGAAGACCAGCACTGCCGCCACCGCCGCCGCGAGTAGCGAACCGGTGATGAGCATGGCAATGAAGCCCACCACGCCGCCCGTCGCCAGTCCCCCGAGCAGCCGCCCAAGCGCGGCACTGAGTATGCCCCCAACAAGTGTTGCCACCACCAGCCCAACGACCAGAAGCGTCTCGAACTGATCGCCGATGTTCTGCCCGCCGCGGTCGTCCGCCGCGGAAGAGGCAGGCAACTGCTCGCCGGCAACGAGGCCTTGGATCTTGCCTGCGCCAGCGCGAAGGCCGCCGTAGTAGTCCCCCGCCTTGAAGCGCGGTGTGATGGTCTCGGCGATGATACGCTTGGCAAGCGCATCGGGTATGGCGCCTTCCAGTCCGCGGCCGACTTCGATGCGCAGCTTGCGATCGTTCTTCGCGACGATGATCAGCACGCCGTCGTCGAACGTCTTGCGCCCGGGGCGCCACGTTTCCGCCACGCGGATGGAATACTGTTCGATGGCCTCCGGTTGCGTCGTCGGCACCAGCAGGATGGCGATCTGGCTACCGCGGTCCTTTTCGAACTGGGCCAGTTGCTGCTCCAGAGTGCTTATCTGTTCCGCCGACAAGGTGCCCGTCAGATCGGTGACGCGCGCATGAAGCGGTGGCACCGCCACCAGATCCTGGGCAACTGCCGCGCGCGGCCAAGCCAGCGCGAGCAGCATCAGCGCTACCGCCCATATCCACGGAATCAACATGGACGAGCGGTCACGATGGGCATCCATAGGCACTGCCCATCGCCTTGCGCCCATGCTGCGCTCAGTAGCCTGCCGAAAGCGGGCTCGCCGGCCGGGATGCGACCGATTCACCACCGGCTGGGGCATTGCCGCTCGGTGCCTGGCTGCGTGGCGCGTCGAACTTGATCGCCGGCGGTGTCGAGATCGCCTTCTCGTCCTCGACGGCGAAGTTGGCTTTGGTTTTGTAGCCGAACATCATGGCCGTCAGATTGTTGGGGAACACGCGAACCGTCGTGTTGTATTCCTGCACCGACTTGATGTAACGGTTGCGGGCCACGGCGATGCGGTTCTCCGTGCCTTCGACCTGCGCCTGCAGGTCGCGGAAGTTGGCGTCGGCCTTGAGCTGCGGGTAGTTCTCCGCCACCACCAGCAGGCGCGCCAGGGCGCCGGACAGTTCACTCTGCGCCTTCTGGAACTTGGCGAAGGCCGCCGGATCATTTACCAGTTCGGGCGTCGCCTTGATGCCGGCGACATTTGCCCGGGCGTTAGTCACCGCCGTCAGCACCTCTTTCTCGTGGGCAGCATAACCTTGTACCACCTGGACCAGATTCGGGATGAGATCGGCGCGGCGCTTGTACTGGTTCAGCACCTCAGACCAAGCGGCATTGACCTGCTCGTCGTTGATCTGGATCTGGTTGTAACCGCAGCCGGACAGCAGCGCCGCGACCAGCGACAGCAGGGCGAACAATCTGAGGTGCATGGCGTTCTCCTTTCTTGCAATTTGCTATTGGTATCGTGGGGCGAATGTGGGGCCACCGAAGCGCTTCTTCAAGTCACCGCAGATCGGGCTCGAAGAACACCCAGCGCGCACTCGGAAAGCGTTCCTGCAGCCGGGCCTCGACGGCATTGACGGCGTGGATCAAGGCGTCGCCGCTGATCGTGCCCGAGTCCGCCATGCGCGCTTTCACCGCGACAACCATCTTCTCGCCCCAGGCGAGCGTGATCAGATTGAGTACGCAATCGACCTCCGGCTGCGACTCGATGAAGCGACGCAAATCCTCGCGCGTCTCCGGCGCCACCGACTCGCCGACGATCAGGCTTTTCACCTCGCGCATGATCGCCACCGCAATCAGCATCAGCACGAGTCCGACGCCGATGGTGCCGAGCGCATCGAACAACGCGTTGCCTGTGATCACCGCCAGCGCGACCGCCGCGAAGGCGATCACCAAGCCGGCCAGCGCGGCGATGTCCTCACCGGCCACCACCATCAGCTCCGACTGGCGGGTCTCCCGAAACCAGCGCAGGAACGGCTTGCCGCCCGCCTCCTTGCGGATCTCCTTCATTGCACCCCAGAGCGAAAACGCCTCCAGCACCACTGCCACCGCCAGCACCAACAGCGCCACCTTGCCATTTTCCATGGCTTGCGGATGCAGCATGCGCTCGACGCCCTCGTAAACCGAGAACGCCCCGCCCATGAAGAACAGCAGCAGAGCGACGATCATCGACCAGAAGTACACGACCCGATGATGCCCGAGCGGATGGTCGTCGGTCTCTGGACGCGTTGCCTGCTTCATGCCCAACAGCAGCAGCAGCTGATTGGCACAATCGGCAGTGGAGTGAATCGCCTCGGCGAGCATCGAACCGGAACCGGTCCAGGCCGCGGCGGCAAACTTCGACACGGCGATGCCGCCGTTGGCGCCTAGCGCGTACAGAATGGCCTTGACCGGACCTTGGGAACCGTGGGACATGGGCGCGTTCTTCCTGGCGGGAAAAGCGCGCAGTTTACCCGCGCCGAGCCTGCCGCGGGTGAGCCACGCCGATCCGCCTCCCCGGTCAGATGGGCTTGAACAGCTCGTTCAGCTTGTCCTGTGCGGCGCGGCGCAGCTCCGGCGTGGCGGCAGGGTCGATGGCGTCCCGAGTCAGCGAATAGGAATAGTCCAGCAGCTCGACGAAGCGCGCCTCGACGGCGGCAAGCTGCTGCGCATCCAGCCGCTTGGACACGCCATAGCGCGCCATCATCGCCCGCAGCGTCGCCAGGTCTTCGGTGACCATCTGGGCGCGCGAGGCATGGGCGAAGTATTGGCCGCGTTCCGCGAGCACCTTGCCTTCGCCGATCATGCGCTCCAGGTGGGCGCGATAGGCGCGGGCGAGCTCCGGCGCACGACGCACCAGCATGGCGTTATTGCTATCCATCATGAAGCTGCGCACGTCGACGTTGGCCGAGCCTATGACGACGGCCTCGCCGAAGACGGATACCTTGCTGTGCAGCGACAACGTGCGCCCGCCCTTCGGCGCCTGGTATTCGTAATACTCGAACCTGGCGCGACGCTTGGGATCCGAGCGGGCGAGATAGTGCTCAACGAAGGCCTTGATGGAATGGCGTGAGAACAGATTGACCACGCTCAGGTCCGTGGTCTCTATGGAATTGGTCAGCACGCGCACGGTTACGTGGGAGCAATCCTGCCGACCGTCCCACAGCTCCGCCAGCGCAGCGCTCAGATTGCCCGGTGGGAAGAAGTAGGCATTATGGAGGATGACCTGCTGCGGACTGTCCTTCGTGGCTGCGGCGCAAATGCCGCGCAGGCCTTGCAGCCAGACCTCGTGGATGTGCTTGCCGCCGGCGCCTTCGCGCCCGGCCTGGGCGCCATACAGGCGACGGCGCTCCGAGCGTGACAGGGAGCGGTTGAAGTGAAGATTCTCCAGGTAAAACAACTCGGCGCCGGCATCGACGGCAAATGCAGGACTGGTGACGTCGCTCGCGCCAGGCTTGTATTCGTTGCGGTACTTGGCTGCCCGCACGTCCAGTTCCTTCGCCCGCTGGGCGACACGCTCGTCCAGCGTCCGCGCACTGCGCCGGAATATATCGTCGATGCATTTTTCCCGGGCAGCGGCCGCAGTTGCCCGGGCGCAGGACTTCTGCGCCGCACCGTAGGCCTCCAGATTGGCGACGAAATCGTTCGGCGCATGGCTCCTCACTTCGGCCAGCGTCGCCACCATGTCGCGGAACTGCCACAGGTCGTCGAAGCTGTGTGCCAGTTGCCCGCCGCCGTCGGTCAGGGCCGCTACCAGATCGGTGTCCATGAAAACGTACTTGTGCACCAGAGGATTGCTGCGCATGTGGTAGGAATCCTCGACGTTGCGTCCGCCCAGCTGAACGAGCGCACCATCGGCAAGCAGCAGCTTGTGGTGGGTGAAGTCCGTGAGATGATCCCAGTCGCGCAGGCTCTCGGCGCTGGTCTTCCGCTGTGCCGGCAGGGCGCCAAAGAACGTATTGCGCACCGGCGCGAGCTGCTCGCCGTACAGCGAGGACACGAACAGCAATTGCACCTGCGCCTCGAGGCGCTGGAATAGCGAGCCGGTGCGCGCCTCCCAGTAAAGCTTGCCGACGCGCTTGAGATTCTCCATATCCTGGGGAGAGCCGCCGGACGCGCCGGCCTTGAGCGCCTCGACGTCGAGCTGCTGGCCACGCTGGATCGCCAGAGCCATGACGTCGGGACGTTTGGAATATAGCCCCGAGAGGAACAGGCCGGAGCCGCCGGTGTTAATGTTCGAGATATTGCGCAGCGTCGCCGGCTCGCTGTCGATGCGCTCCTCGGCGAACAGGCGGTCGACCGCGGCAAACTTCTCCGCCGAACAGCTCGCCGGCGGCGTCGTCTGCCCCGGCAGCGGACTGCGCCCGCAGCCCATCGTCATGTATGCGGCATCCTGCACCAGGTTGCGCGTCGGCCGGTTGTAGAAGCGCACCTCGATCCGGCCGGGCCCCTCGGCCCCGCGCCGTTCCAGCAGGGTGAACAGGTCCAGACGCTTGTAGTTGGTGTGGTAGTCCACCAACAGCCGCACGTGTACGCCCCGCCGTGCCGCGGCAATCAGCGCCTGCGACAGCACGGACGAACTGTAGTCGTCGCCGTAGATGTAGTAGACCAGATCCAGGCTACGGGTGGCGCCCTCCACCAGCTTCAGTTTCGACTGGAACGCTGCATCGTTGTCGGTGAGCACCGTCGCGGTGCTGATGGCAAGCGGTCCCGCAGAGGCTTGCCGTGCCACATCGCCACCGATACGCGATCCGGGCTCGGGCGCCATGCTAGCGCAGCCGGCGCCCAGCAACGAGGACAAAAGGAGTGCGGCATTTCTTCGATTCATGACTGCTCCTCATTGGAAGAGTTCGTTCGCACCGGAAGCTTTTCCTGGGCCAGGGCGACGAAGCACTTCAGGGCCGATGCCCAGAACATAGCAGAAACAGCGCCGAGGGGAAATCGGCTCAGGCGCTCTCGCTGCGGCGCTTCAGCGTGGCGCGGGCAAAGCACAAGTCCTCCCAGGCCTTGGCCTTGTCAGGCAAGTTGCGCAGCAGGTATGCCGGATGGTAGGTCACGATCAGCGGCGTGGTGGCGTATTCGAACACCCGCCCGCGCGCGGCGGCGATCTTGACATCGGCATTGAGCAGCGTTTGCGCCGCCGGCTTGCCCAAGGCAACGATCAGCCGCGGCTGAAGCAGCTGGATCTGCCGCACCAGATACGGATAGCACGACGCGGTCTCCTCCGGCTCGGGTGTGCGATTGGCAGGTGGCCGGCACTTCACCGCGTTGGCGATGTAGACCTTGCGCCCGCGTTTCAGCCCGATGGCAGCGAGCATGTTGTCAAGCAGTTTGCCCGCTTGTCCGACGAAGGGCTCGCCGCGCTCGTCCTCCTCCGCGCCGGGACCCTCGCCCACGAACAGCCAGTCGGGATGGATGTCGCCGACGCCGAGCACCGCCTGTTTGCGCTGCTCACACAATCGGCAGGCGCGGCACGCGGCAACGGCGTCCTTGAGCTGCGGCCAGTCCATGGCGGCGATCTGCGCTACGCGATCGTCCGTTGCCGGTGTCGGCGTCACGGCGGTGCTGCCGACGGCTGTCGGCGTTTCGTCCGCGACCTGGGAGTTGTGCTGGCGCAGGCGCCACAAGGGCGCCAAGCCCATCTCGCGCAGGATGGAGGCACGCCGGTCGCTCATCGTCCGCCGGGCGCCATGGTCACAACGCTGCGCGCATGACGATGCCATCCTCTCGCCCGCCCCTGGCTGGATAGTACCCGCGTCGCACGCCGATGGCATTGAAGCCGTTGAGATTGTAGAGCGCCAGACCGGCGAAGTTCGATGGCCGAACCTCGAGAAACATCTGCAGCGCCCCCGCTCCCCGCGCTACGGCGAAGAGATGCCGTAGCAGCGCCGCGCCATGGCCGCGGCGCTGCCACGGCCGCAGCACGCTCAGGTTGAGCAGATGGGCTTCGTCCAAGGATAGCATCATCACGGCATAGGCGATCAATACCGGGCCCTGCCTCGTTACCCAGGCACTGTAGCCGGCGGCGAGCGAATCGCTGAAATTCAGACGCGACCACGGAAACTCGTACAGGGTCACTTCGGCCGCCACGACCTCATCGACGTCTGTTTCCTGCATGGGCAGGAACCGCGGCGCATCGGCGAGCACCGCGCTCACGCTTTGCCTCCCCGAGCCAGCCGCTCGGCAGTCGTCAGCGCGACTTTGTCGCGGACATAGAGCGGCTGGGCCATCGCCGCATCCGCCCCACCGTGGCGCGCCAGGCGCCGCACCGCCAATTGCGCCACCATTGATGCCATGGGCATTGCCGCAGCGTCCACCGATGCCACCGCGTCGCCGAGCCGCCCGCGCAGAGCCTCGCCGTGGACGGCAAATCCGGAACCGCAGCCATGCCAGCCGCGGCCGGGCGGCTGAGTCGCGGCGGCGGGTGGGAGCACACAGGGCCCGATAACGGTTTCGATGTCATCGCTGCCGACGCGATAGGCAGCGCAATAAACTTCGTCCATCCGGGCGTCGATGGCCACGTAGCACAACGGCTGCCCTGCTGAGCAGGCCACGGCTTCGAGGCTGTTGACGCCGATCACCGGCCGATCGGCACCGAAGGCGAGGCCTTGGGCAACGCCGCAGGCAAGCCGCAGACCGGTGAAGCTCCCGGGCCCGGCGCCGAAGGCGATGGCGTCCAGGTCGGAAAGCCGCAGCCCCGTCTCGGCGAGAAGTTCGGCCACCTGCGGCAGCAACCGGGCCGAGTGCGCCTCGGATCGCTCGCTGCGACGCTCATGGACGCGTCCATCCCACCACAGAGCCGCCGAGCCCTGCTCGGAGGAGGTTTCGATTGCCAGGAGTTTCATGGGCAGGGGCATTGTAACCGAGGCGCCGTGCCCTCGGACGCAGGCACGGCGCATCGCTCATGCCGCCGCAAAGCGTGCGCCGACGCACGCCCCAACGTCGCCGGATGACGCCGTGCACGGCGGGTTCCCTCGGGCGGCATCGATGGCGGGATCAGCCTGCGTCTAGGACGCCGCGGCCATGGGCATTTTGACCGGACTGTGCGCTGCCAAGGTTCGATCCATCGGCCGGGCTATCGCGCAACAGCGCCGGCACGTCCTGGCCGGGCTGGGAAGCGTTCGCCTTCCCGGCATCCTGGCGTGAGCACTCGCCGAGGGTAAAGTAGAAGGTCGCGCCATGGCCCTCCCGGGCCTGCGCCCATATGCGTCCACCATGGCGCTGGATGATCCGTTGAACCGTCGCCAGGCCGATGCCCGAGCCAGGGAAATCGGCGGCGCCATGCAGGCGGTGGAAGGCGGTGAACAGACGCTTTGCATACGCCATGTCGAACCCGGCACCATTGTCGCGCACGCAATAGGCATCGCCCTCGGGCGTCGTCTCCTGTCCGAACTCGACGCGGGCGCGCGCCGTCTTGCCAGTGAACTTCCAGGCATTGCCCAGGAGATTCTGCAGGGCGATGCTGAGCAGCACGGCATCGCCCGTCGCCTTGAGCCCCGGCTGCACGACGCACGCCACCGAGCGCTCCGGCTCCATCCTTTGCAGCTCCGCCAGACACTCGGCGGCGAGCTCGGACAAGCTCACCGTGGCGCGGTGCATTTCACTGCGGGTGACGCGCGCCAGCTTGATGAGATTGTCGATGACCTCAGCCATGTACTGGGCCTGCACGCGTACCCGGCGCAGATACTGCAGCCCCTGATTGTCCAGTCGGTCGCCGTAGTCCTCCATCAGCGCCAGGCTCCAGCCGTCGATGGTGCGCAAGGGCGCGCGCAGGTCGTGGGACACGGAGTAGCTGAAACTCTCCAGCTCCTTGTTGCTCGCTTCGAGTTCCGCCGTGCGCTCGCGCACGCGCCGTTCCAGCGTCCGTGTCAGCTCCTGCACCTGCTGCTCGGCGTGCTTGCGCTGGGTGATGTCGCGCGCCAGGCCGACGGTGCCGAGCAGCCGGCCGTCATTGTCGAGCACCGGCGCCTTGAAAACTTCCTCCCAGCGCTGTTCGCCCCCCTCCCCGCTCCGGCGTTCGAACTGCCGGGAGACAAGGCAGTCCATGACCTCGCGGTCCTCGGCCTGATACTGCCGCGCCCGCTCCGGCGGCCAGATGGCGCTGTCGGCTTTGCCGATGACGGCGTGCGCACCGGATTGCCCGCAGGCGCGCACGAGCGGCTCGTTGACCGCCAGAAAGCGCCCCTGCGTGTCTTTGAGCCAGATCTGATAGGGGAAGCTGTCCATCATCGCCCGCAGATAGGCCTGGCGCATCTGCAATGCCGATGCCATGTCGTTCAGGGCCATGGCAAGGCGCCCGAACTCATGCCCGCCCTCGGTATCGATGCGGGCGCCGAGCTTTCCCTGCCCGACCCGGGTGACCAGGTCGATGAGGGGTTCGACGCCGCGTCGGACAACGCGATTGACCGCCGCCGCCACCAGCAGACTGAGCGCGGCCGCCACGAGCAAGACGACGAACAGCCCGACCTCGGCGATGCGCTGTGCCTGCCGCGCCTTGACGTTCAACGCTTCGGCCGACTGCAACTGATGACGATAGAGGCGCTCCAGCCTTGGTTCGACGCTTCCCGCCGCGTCTTGGTATGCGGACATGGTGATCTGGATCTGCTCGGCGACGGACAGATACTCGTGAAACGCGTCGCGGTAGTCGTCCGTCAGGCGCATGAGCAGCAGCTTCTCCGCCGTCGGCATCGCCCAGCCATCCAGCACCTGCCGGAAGCGTGCCACGCCCCGATCGAACGCCAGCGCGTCCGCTCGTGCCGCCGTGGCGATGCCCTCGCGCTCCAGGCGGCGCAGGTGCCAGTATTCCGCCCGCACGTGTCCCGGGGCATGTCGGCGCGACAGCACGACCTCGATGCGCTGGGCGGTAACGCTCAACAGAGCGCGCTCGCCCGATTGTTCGTCGCCGATGCGCCCGCGCAGCTCGACCGCGGAGCGCAACTGCAGCTCGTAGGCCTCAAGCGCGCGTTCGATCTCGTTGATATCGCGCAGCGTATCCACGTCGTCCACCAGGCGGCTGATCTCGACCAGGTTGTCGCGCAGGATCGCGAGGTTGTCGGTGACGCGGGCGAGCTGATGGGAGCGCGCCGCGCCGTTGCCGGTGTTCCGTTCGAGAAAAAATAGATCCTTCTCGTCGCGGCGCGCCTTCATCATCGCGACATTGCTCGCCAGCGAGAGATCGGCGATCCGGTCGTGGACGTTGCTATTGGTGTCCAGTGCCGACACCATGCGGTTGCCCATCCAGACCGACACGGCGACGGTCACCACGCACAGGGCGATGACCAGGCCGAAGCCGCCGACGATGAGCGCGCGCAGCCCGATCGCCTGGCGTACCCGCCCAAGCGGTTCGGCATCAGCTTCGGAGCCGTGTTCGATCATGACTGCCAGCGTAGAAGAATAGTGGCATGGTTCAAATGCACGGACATCCCGTGCGTCGCGCGACGCCGGGATGCAATCTCTTCTCCGTGGGAGCGGATGTGGGGAGACGGGGCGCGACGCCCCGAAGGCGCTAGATTATCAGCGAATGCGCCGCGCTGAGAAGTCCTCTTCGATGTTGTCGCGGAAGTAGCTCCAGGCCGAGCCCGACGAACTCAGCCGGCGCCACACCTCCTGACCCACGCCCTGATACTGGACGAGCTTGCCGTCGTCGAACTCGACCTGCAGCAAGCGCGCCGAGGCGTCGTAGCCGACGGCGCGCAGCCGGCCGGAATTGAGTCGCTTCATCTCGATTGCCATGTCGTCCTCCCTGGATTTGCCGCGGCCAGGGCTTGGACATCATGGCCGCGCGCGCCCATGATGTCTAGCCCCTGAGCAGCGGCAGCAGCTCGAAATTTCCGCCCAGAATAGCCGCCGATTCCATCCCCCACCACCGATCCAATACGGTTGCATAGAGGCTGCGAAAGTCGACGCCGAACGGCAGGTTACCGTTGCCGTCGAGCCGTCCCAGATCCGACGCAGCGCCATGAAGGCCGCCGCGTACCTTGCCGCCGAGGACGAGATGCGCGGCAGCGGTGCCGTGATCGGTGCCGCCACTCAGGTTTTCCCGCGGACGGCGGCCGAACTCGCTGTAGGTTAGGACCAGGCTCTCGTGCCAGCGTCCGAGTTCGATCAGTCCGGCACGCAGCGCGACGAGTCCCTGCGCCAGTTGCTTGAGCAGCCCCGCGTGGATGCCCGCCTGTGTATGGTGGGTGTCGAAGCCGTTGAGCGACAGCCGCAGGGCTGCGATACCCGAGCCAGCGGCGATGACCTGGCACGCGGTCCGGATCGCCCTGCCAAAGGGATGGGGAGGGAACTCAGTGCGCAACGCTTGGCTGGCGGCGAGCCCACTCGCCGACCGGGCGATGTCCCTCTCCGCCTTGACGCCGTGGGCCAGCGCCGCAGATGCCATGTCCTGCCCTCGCATGGCGAGCATCGCCTGGCGCAGGAACTGCTCGGTGTCCGACAACGAAACGACCCGCGGCCCCGTCCCGGTGAGCGGCCCCAGTTCCGGCGCGCCAATCACGACGCCGTCGGCAGCGAAACCCGACTGCGGCGGTTTCGAGCACAAGGCGCGCGCCAGCCAACCATCCGGCAGATACTCGCCGCTCTTCGATGCCGTGTCCCAGATCTCGATGGAGCGGAAATGGGACAGATTGGGGTGCGGGTAGCCAAGCCCCTGCACGATCGCCAGTTCCCCGGCTTGCCAAATTGCCATCAGGGGCTCGAGCGACGCATGCAGGCCTAGCCGCTCGTCCAGCCGCAGAACGCCATCGCGTCCAATGGCCAGGCGTGGTCGCAAGGCATGGTAGGCGGCGTCGGCGTACGGAATCACCGTATTCAGGCTATCGTTGCCTCCTTTGAGCTCGACCAGGATCAGGAGCCGACGACGGTTCTCCGGCTGGACCGCGAGCGGCGCGGCGCTTACGTCGAACCTTGGCAATGCCACGGCAAGGCCGCCACTGCCCAGAAGTCTGATGAACTGGCGGCGTCCGAGCACGGTCGGCGTCATTTCAGTTGATAAATGGGGTCTTGTGCCAGCAAGTGGATCAGCGCCCGATGGTGGATCGGTGTCGGCACCGATTGCACCGTTCCGCCCGCGGGGAGCACCGTCGACGCGTTCAGCCCGCAGGTTTCCACCTCACGGAGCCAGGCTGCGCTGTCAAAGTGAAGATCCGCCAGCGCACCCGACAGCCGACACTCCATTGCGCCGCCATGGTGAGCGGCGGCGTCGCTCTGCCGTGCAGCCTCGGCCACAGCCCCCTGTGGGAGGCGGTCCACCGCGTGCTCGCGGGAATACCGAGCAGGTTCGGCGGTCTCCCCCGGCGTCGGACCAAAGCCGGTGGGACTCAGGAGATGCCGCGCCTCCTCCACCGGCATGGCCGCAGCCAGCCCCGAATTCGGCAAGAGCATGCGGGTAACGATCAAAGCCCAGGCGAAACGGCCGACCTTCCGTTTCGCAGCCGCGACCGATGTCACGATAGGTGCCCGTCTCGACATCGCCGGCGAGGGGCGGTCAGCGGCGCAGGTCGTCTTTCGCCGGTGAAAGGCGGTCCGCGCCACGATTGCGCGCCAGCGGCGCGGCGACGAGCTGCAGCTTGCGCCGCAGCGGCCGTCTGCTGCGCAGGTCAGCGCGCGAGCGATCGCACGCGGTCAGCCCGGCGGCGATCAGGACGTTGGCCAGGGCGGCGATGAGTATCGATGACATTGGACTCTCCGTTGGTTACCAGCGGCGCTGCCGCGGCGGACGATCGCCCCGATCCCGATAAACATCGCGTCCGGCATCGAAGATGTCCTGACGCAACTGGCGGCGCTCCTCCGGTGTGAGCCGGCCGCCCGGACGCGCATCGCGCGGGGGCGGGGGCACGAAGGCGCGCCCCGCATCGGGCGGCAACGCTCGTTCCTGCTGCGGCATGAACGGCCCGCGCCGCGGGAAGCGACGGTCGTCGCCCCGCTCGGCGTAAGCCGCGCTGCTCAGCAACAGGCAACTGAACGCGACAAGAATGCCTGCTCGCCAATCAAGACCTCTCATTCCGATCTCCGCGTCGGCAGGCAATCATGCCCTGCAAGGCATGCCTTGCCTGCTCGTTCAGCGCCTTTCGGCGTCGTGTTTTTCCTCATAGATGTTCTTGCTGGTGGCGTTCAGATCCTGATGCAGATCCTTGCGCTCCGCCTTTGTTAGCACCCCGTCGGACTTGTACAGGCGTTCTTCCTGGCGAATGGCGCGCTGCTCCTGGCGCAATTCCGCCACCTCGTCGCGGGTCAGCTCGCCTGAGCGCACACCCTGAGCAATTCGGCCCTGCTGATTGTACTGTCGGGCGTTCACGCCGGGGTCGCGGGTTGCCGGGTTACCCGGCTGGCCGCCGGCCCAAGGCATCTTCTGGGCGTCATGTTTCTCATTGTAAATGTGACGATTGGCTACGTTAAGATCGTGCTGCAGGTCGGCGCGCTCGGCACGGGTCAGCACGCCGTCGGACTTGTAGCGTCGTTCCTCGGCACGAATGCGCGCCTGCTCGCGTTCGAGACGGACGGTTTCGCGCGGCGTGAGCTGCCCTGAGCGCACGCCCTGGCCGATGCGTTGCTGCTGGTTGTACTGGCGGGCGTTGACGCCGGGGTCGCGCGGGCCGTGGTCGCGGGCAAGCGCCGGCAATGCCGTCGCGAGAACCACAGCGGCAAGGCTGCTGAGTGCGATGTTTTTCATTGTCATCTCCTTGATCAACAAGACGTTAGCGTAAGTTCTTGGTTCGCGGGGCGCCTGCCCCTTGGCGTCGACGCCGAGTACGTTCTGGCGTTGTATGCATGGTAGGGGTGCCTTGTAAGCAAACTGTGAGCCTCGCCGGCGCGTTTGTAAGCATTTGTTTCCAGAGCGCCGACGCGCCAACATCTTGTTACGGATTCGTCCGGGCTGACGGGCGGCACACTGGAATCGCAGCAGCGAACTCGCTAGGATTGGCGCCATGACCCAGCACACGAAGCAGAAGGTACTTGTCGTGGATGACGACCTGCGGCTGCGCGATCTGCTCAGCCGCTACCTCGGCGAGCAGGGTTTCGCCGTCAAGGCGGTGGAAAACGCCACCGCCATGGACAGGGCCCTGAGCAGGGAAAACTACGATCTGCTCGTGCTCGATCTGATGATGCCCGGTGAGGATGGACTGGCGATATGCCGGCGTCTGCGCGGCGGCGCGGACACGACGTCCCGGGATCTGCCCATCATCATGCTCACCGCGAAGGGCGACGACGTGGATCGCATCGTCGGCCTGGAAATGGGCGCCGACGACTACCTGCCCAAGCCATTCAACCCGCGCGAGCTGGTCGCCCGCATCCACGCCGTTCTGCGTCGCCGCGCCCCTGCCGCGCCCCCCGGTGCCCCCGCCATCGACGAAGAACAGCTCGCCTTTGGCAGCGTTGCCGTCAATCTCGCCACTCGCACCTTGGCACGCAACGGCGAGACGCAGACCCTCACCACCGGTGAATTCGCCGTGCTCAAGGCGCTGGTGAAACATCCGCGCATCCCGCTGTCGCGGGATAAGTTGATGGAGCTGGCGCGCGGGCGGGAGTACGAGGTCTTCGACCGCAGCATCGACGTGCAGATTTCCCGGCTGCGCAAGGTGGTCGAGGACGACCCCGCCCACCCGCGCTACATCCAGACCGTGTGGGGGTTCGGCTACGTCTTCGTACCCGACGGCACAAAGCAGTAAGCGAACGTGAGACTCTGGCCGCGCACGCTGCTGTGGCGCACCTTTCTGCTGCTCGGCGCCCTCATGCTGCTGTCGGTGCTGGCGTGGTTCCAAATCTACGCCTACTACGAGCGCGAGCCCACGGCCAGGCAATCGGCGCAAATGATCGTGAGCGTGGTCAATCTGACCCGTACTGCCATGATTACGGCGCAGCCGGACAAGCGGCGCGACCTGCTCGTGGAGCTGTCCGACACCGAGGGCATCCACATCTACCCCACCGAGAGCGATGACCGGATCGAACCCTTTCCTGACGCGCCGCTGTATCGCATGATCGCTGACAACGTGCGCTGGGAACTTGGGCTGCAGACGCGCTTTGCCACCGAGGTGGACGGCGAGCCCGGCGTTTGGGTGAGCTTTCGCATCGACGACGACGAGTATTGGATGGTGCTGCCGCGGGAGCGGCTGGAGCGCACCTTTCCCGCTCAATGGATCGGCTGGGGCGCCGCAGCTCTCTTGCTTTCTCTGGCCGGCGCCTATCTCATCGTTTTCCGCGTAACCCGGCCGCTCAAGGCGCTGTCGGCTGCGGCGCGCGCCATCGGCCAGGGCGACCGCCCCCCGCCGCTGGAGGAACGTGGTCCAAGTGAGCTCGCCACAGTCGCTCGCGCCTTCAACCAGATGTCGCGCGATCTGGCCCGACTCGACGCCGATCGAGCCCTCATTCTCGCCGGCATCTCCCACGATCTGCGCACGCCGCTGGCGCGGCTGCGGTTGGGCATCGAGATGAGCGGTGCAGACGAGGCCACCCGCGACGGCATGGCGGCGGACATCGAGGACATGGACAAGATCATCGGCCAGTTTCTCGACTTCGCCCGCGAGACTTCGGGCGAGGCGCCGGAGCTCACCGACCTTAGCGCCTTGGTCGCCGAGGTCGCCGAGCAATATGCCCGGCGTGGCACGGTCATCGAAACCAAGTTCGAGCCGCTGCCCGCGTTAGCCCTGCGGCAGAAGGCGATCCGGCGCGTGCTCGCCAATCTGATCGAAAACGCACTGCGCTACGCCGGCAAGGATGCGCCGGTCGTCCTGCAGACGCGGCGCGAAGGCGGCTGCGCTGTCTTTGAAGTGCTCGATCGCGGCCCAGGGATTCCTGCCGGGCAGGTCGAGCGGCTAAAGCGGCCGTTCACGCGACTGGACGGCGCGCGCACCGACGCCAAAGGCGCCGGGCTCGGCCTGGCCATCGTCGATCGCATCGCCCGCAGCCACGGCGGCGAGCTCCGATTGTTGCCACGCGAGGGTGGCGGGCTGGCTGCGCAGGTGAGAATTCAGATTAACAATAGGACGTAACATACTGATGTCGAAAAACTCACGTGCAACTGCCTACGCATTGATGGGCGGCGAAGCGGCGCTGCGCATGCTCGTGGCGCGTTTCTACCGTCTCATGGACGAGCTACCCGAAGCCTATGCCATACGCAAGCTGCACCCCAGGGACTTGGGCAGCTCCGAGGAGAAGCTGTTCATGTTCCTCTCGGGCTGGCTGGGCGGTCCGAACCTGTACATCGAGCGCCATGGACATCCGCGCCTGCGCGCCCGCCACCTGCCATTTCCCATCGCCTCGGCCGAGCGCGACCAGTGGCTGCTGTGCATGCGCCTTGCCATGGAGGAATGCGTCGCCGACGCGGCGCTGCGCGAGCGCATCTTCAGCGCCCTGGCCGACCTGGCCAATCACATGCGCAACACCGAGGACCAGCCGTAACGCTGCCAGCCCTTCATTCTTCGCGCCACACGGTCCTGCCGGTGCGATCGATCCACATGCCCTGCAGAGCGATCTCGACGTAGGCAAGCCCCTCCGAGAAATAGCCTGCCTTGTCGTAACGGGGCTCAATACGGTAGCTGCCCGTGCGATCGATGTAGCCGAGTTTGCCGGAATGCTGCACCAGCGCCAGGCCATTGAAAAACGGGAATCCTGCGTCGAACTGGGGAGCAATGACGAACCTGCCGGACGTGTCCAGGTAGCCGACACGGCCATCCACGGCGGCGCTGGCCAGACCGTCCCGGAACGGGGAGACCCCGCCCACGTACGTCGCTTCGATGACGAAGTCGCCGTTGCGGTCAACGAATCCCCAGCGATCGCCGATGGCCACCCCGAGCAACCCCTCGGACAGTTCCGGATTGGCGCCATCGAAACGCGGTGCCACGAGGGCCTTGCCGTCGCGATCGATTAGTCCATATTTGCCTGAGCGCTTCACGACCGCCACGCCCCCTTCGAACGCTCCGGCCCAGTCATAGACGGGTTCGACGACCAGGTGTCCGCTCCGGTCGATGTAACCATAACGGTGTTCCAGGGTCACCGCCGCGCGCCCTTCCTTGAACGGACCGGCGGAGCCGAAGCGCGGCGCGACGACCGTCCTGCCGTTGGCGTCAATGTAACCCCAGGCATCCCCCACCCTGACGGCGGCCAGGCGGTCGTGAAAGCCCATGGTGTCGTCGAACTGGAAGGGAATGACAAGCTTGCCGGCGCGGTCCACGAACCCCCAGGAGTCCCCTTCCCGAACCGCGTATAGCGGGCCGCCGGGGAGTCCCTGGGAATTTGGCGGTGTCGTCCGCACGCCGTCGTACCGAATGGCGACGACGGCGTCGCCGTGGCGGTCGATGAGACCGAACTTGCCGTGGCGGCTGGCGAGATACAGACCGTCCGCGGGCGCGACCCGGACCTCAACGCCCGACGGGACATCGGTTGCAACGCCACCCTCATTGCCGATGCGCAGGAGCGCCGTCGCCACAACGGCAGCGCACAGGGCGGCCGCTGCACCTAAGACGATGCCGCGCCGCGGCAGGCGTTGCCAAGGTCTGATTCCGGCTCGCGACGTTGCCTCGACCGGGGCTTCCGGAACGACGACCCGCTCGCCACAGGTCGGGCAGAACTTGGCGCTGGCGGCGATCCGGGCGCCGCACTGGTCGCAGTACGCCAGATCCCAGACCGCGACAGCGGACATGCCCTGCGCCATCGGTCAGTCGATTGTGGTTGCCGAAACCACCGTACGCTGCTCGGCCTGCGGCTTGCGCCCGGGGCATTCCGGCAAGGTTCCCCAGGCGCCCGTCGTGCAGTGCTTCCATTTCGCGCGCTCGATGCACACGGTGCGCTCGAAAAAACCGTGCTTGCGGCACTTGTCCATGTCGCCGCGCAGCGCCACCAGCCATTCCGGATCGCTTGAGACGGGAGGCGATGCCGCCGCGACCGGTTGCGGCGTGGGCGGCTCTGCCGGTGCGGCCGGCGCCGGCTCGGCCTCGGCAATCATGGTCTTTTCCTCCCGCGGTTTATCCGGCACGCTTTTCGTCCGGGTGCCGTTCGCTTTCCTGGCGTCCTTGCCTGCGACATCCTTCGTTGCCGTCTCCTTGCCAGTCGATTCTCTGACAGTTGTTTCCTTAGCGTCCGGCACCTTGGCTGCAACGTCCCTGCTTGCCGTCTCCTTGCCGGCGGATTTCTGGTCAGTTGCGTCCTTCGTGGCCGCAACCTTCGATGCAGCGTCCCTGCTGGCCGTCCCCTTGGCGGCCTTGTCCTTGCCAGCGACCGGCGCGGATTGGACCGCTGCCGCCTGCGCTGGTGCTTTTGGCTGGCGGAACAGCTCGGCCGTGTCACCGCCGGGTGTACCCAAATTCAGCGACACCGGCTGCGGAATGCTCGAAAACAGGGTCGCCAACTGAACCTGACCGGGCGCGCTGGCCCCGGGGCCTTGCTGGCCCGACGTCGCTGACGGCGCTTGCGCCTCAGGGGCGGCCGGAATATGCGACGGCTGCGAGGCGGCGAATGCCAAGCCGCGGTCGGCATCCTCGGCCCGGTCGAAAAAAGTGGAATACAGGGTGCCGAGGCAAATCATCGCTGCCGCGACGACGATAGGCATGACACGGCGTTCGAACTGCGCCTGCCACGAAAGAAGTGCCGCATCGGCCGCAATCTGGTTACCGCGGTCTTCCACGTCGGACAAGCGCTGGGTAGCGCTCGTCCCCGCCGATTCCTGCCGGCGACGGCTCGGCGCCGTTTGCGCAGGCACGGGAAGAGGCGTGGCATCGACCGCGTCTCCGCCCGCCAGTTCAGCTACCAGGGGCAACGCCGGCTTCTGCTCGTCCGCGGGCAAGGGAGCCGGCAATCGAATGGAGACTGGGGCAGCGGCGAGCAGCGCAGGCAGGGGGCTCATCGCCGGCAGCAGAGCCTTGCCGCATTCGGGGCAAAAGCGCATGCCTGGCTCATACGGACTGCTGCAGGCGCTGCAGTGCTTCAATTCGATCTGGATTGCCTGCGCCGAACCGATTCTGCCGCCACATCTGCGACAGAATTTTGCATTTGGGTTATTGACAAACCCGCACGACATGCAGTGCATGCTTCCCCTGCCTTGTTTTCTGACCTCCGTGCTACGCTACTACTTCCCGCTCACCTCGGCAAGGTCTGCGCCTGAAAAAATATCGGTCCCAGGGAGCCTTTCTTCCCCGAGGGAAATCCCGTCATGCCAGGTCGCGGTCGGCGAGCCTTGCCCGCAAGCGGCGGCCGTGGGCATGGCGCGCCCGCAGCCGGGGATCGGTGACGACCTTGCCTACCGTCTCGCCGACCACCATCACCACACCCAGCAAGGGCAGCACCAGCATCAGCCCGGCGACGCCGGCCACGGCGCCGCCGACGAAAATCATCACCACGGCCACCAGCGGATGGATGCGCAGGCTGCGGCCGATCGTCAATGGCATGATGACGAAATCGTCGAGCATGCGCACGAACAGGAACAGGGCGATGGTGCTGTAGGCGACCCAGCTCTGCTCTGGGAAGTCCGTCGCCGCGACCAGGACCAGCAACAGGCCGCCCAGTATGGATCCGACATAGGGAATCCAGGCCAGCACTGCCGCCGTCATGCCGAGCAGGATTGGCGCGGCGATACCGATCAGCCACAGCCCGAGGGCAAGCAGGCCACCTTCGATCACCGTCAGGTAGATAAGGCCGCGGAAATAGGCGCGCGAGGTCCGGTCCACCTCGTGCAGCAGGTACAGGGAGCGTTCGAAGAACGCGTTGGGCACGGCACGGCTGAGAAAGCGCTTGAAGCGCGGCCCGTCACGTAGGAAGAAGAAGACCAGAAACGGTGCCAGCAGCAGCGACGGCAGCCAGGCCGCCACGGTGACGACGACGGTCGTCAGATGCCGCTGGGCGAAGTTCTCGCTCAGATCGGCGATGCGCAGGGCGAAGTTCTCGCTCAGATGAGCCCGCTGCAGCCAGGCAAACTGCTTCTCCAGCAGCAACAGGGAGTTCTTGAGAAAGGCAGTGCCGCCGTCGACGTAGCGCGTCACGAGCTCCTGCCACGCCATCGCCTGGGTCGTCGCCCAGGGCAGAATCAGCACGCCGCCGAGCAGCACGAGCGCCAGGAATCCCGCGATAACGGCCGCCGCAGACGCATTTCGCCCCATGCCGGCGAAAACCAGCCGCTGCATTGCAGGCTGCAGCAGGTAATAGAGAATCAAGGCGATCAGAAAGGGGACGACCAGCCATAAGGTGCTCTGGAACACAACCAGCAGCAGGCACGTCGTGGCGATGATCGCCACCCAGACGAGAGGACCGGAACCGCTCGCCTCGACCTCGACCTCGGCGTCGTTGCCGTTCATGTGAGCTGCCGCGCCGAAGCGCTGCCCATGGCTTCGCGCAGGCGCCGCGCGATGTGGCGCGCGAGTTGCAGCGATACCTTCGAGGCGATCAATGCATGCGTTTCGAGCAGGTCCAGGAAGTCGTCGCGGAAGAACACCGCCAGTACGCAGTTCTCCGCCGCGCGCGCCTGCGCCACCCGCGGCCCTTCGTCGAGCAGCGCCAGATCGCCGAAAAAGGTGCCTTCCCCCAGCTCGGCAATCCGTCCATCGTCCGGCTGCCCCTGGCGACAGATGAGCACGGAGCCGCTGAGGATGAAATAGATGGCCTGGCCCTCGTCGCCCTCATCGAAAATGACTTCGTCCTTGACGTAGGAGCGCTCGTGCAGCAGACCATCGACGATCTTTAGCTCCCGCGGCGTCAGGTCGGCGAACAGGGACAAAGACCTGAGCCTGCTCAGGCGCGAGGAGCCGTCATGACTGCGCACAAAACCGAAGGCCACGAGTACGAGCCGCGATGTCAGGGACGTGGAATTCTAATGCATGTCGGCGGGCCGTGCCGCAGAGTGCTTCTTGTTGCCCGAACCTTGTCACGGGACTAAGCTATCGTGGCAGGTTCACATCATCGAAACACCATCGGGGGAACACATGGCCAATACCACCTGGATTCTCGTTGCCAACTCCAGCCAGGCGAAGCTCTACGCTAATCACGGGCCGAAAAAGGGCCTGACTCTGGTGAAGGAACTGGCACATCCCGAGAGCAGGTTGAAGAATGCCGATCTGGTCACCGATCGCGCCGGGCACATGCAAAGCGCGGGCACCGGACACGGCTCGCGCCAGCCGCCGACGGAACCGAAGCAGAACGAGGCGCGCCACTTTGCCCAGGAACTGGCCGGGGAATTGAACCACGGCCGCACCTCGAACCAGATGCAGCGCATCATCCTCGTCGCCCCCCCGGCTTTCATGGGCCTGATCAACTCGGCTCTGGACAGCCAGACGAGCAATCTCATCAGCGACAGGTTCGAGAAGGACTACACCAAGACGACGCCCAAGGAGCTGGCAAGCCACCTGGAATCCTGCATCTTTCTCTGACGCGAATCGTCTCGCCCCGTCACTGCGTGCGCAGGGGCCAGCGGCCGATGATGCGGTAGCTGGCACCTTCGCGCGCAAGCTGCGACTCGACCAGTACGAAGGCATCGACGCGCCAACGGATGGCCGGCGCGGCGGGCAGATCCTTGTCGCAGCCGGCGTTGCGCAACAGTGTCACATGAGCCGCAAAAGGTCGGGTATCGAGCGCGAATGCGGCGGCACGCAGTCCGCCGTGCAGCGCCGTCGCCAGGCGCTGCAGCGGCTCCGGCGTGACTTGGCATGCGACCCAGACGATGCGCCGGCGGCGCAGCCACTGCAGCCGGTCGAGTTCCAGCTCGAATGCGCAAACGTCCAAGCCGGCGGCGATTGCCCGCAGGCGCTCGATCCCGGCCCCTGTGACATTGCCGACAAAAGCCAGCGTCATGTGCAGGTTTGCGCCGCGCAGCGCCCGCCCGCCGCAGTGCCGCTGGGCGTCCAGCGCCAGCGCCGCCAGTTGCCCGCTACACGCCGCGTCCGGCCACAGCGCAAAGAAGACGCGATGAAGCTCGGTTCGCCCCGCCTTGCCCGTTTCAAGCGCCATCCGGCCTTAGCCGCACCACGAGCGCGACTGCCTGGGCGGCGATACCCTCGCCCCGGCCGACCACGCCAAGGCGCTCTGCCGTCTTCGCCTTGACGTTCACGCATGTCGCCGCGACGCCGATGTCGTCGGCGATGTTGGCCGCCATGCGTTCGAGGTAGGGCGCGAGCCGCGGCGCCTGGGCGACGACTGTGGCGTCCACGTTACCCACGGCGAAACCGGCCTGGCGCACCAGGCGCGCCGTCTCACGCAGCAGGCCGCGGCTGTCGGCGCCGGCATGGCGCGGGTCGTCGTCCGGGAACAGGCGGCCGATGTCGCCCAGCCCCGCCGCGCCAAGCAGGGCATCGGTCACCGCGTGGAGCAGCACGTCGGCATCGGAATGGCCGAGCAGTCCCGCTGTGTGGCTGATCTCCACGCCGCCGATAATCAACCTGCGCCCCGGCACCAAGGCGTGCACATCGAAACCCTGCCCGATGCGTATCTGCGATTCCGACATCATCGTCTCCCCGGCCGACCCAGGATCCATTCAGCCAGCGGCAGGTCGCTCGGGTAGGTCACCTTGAGGTTGGTCGTGTCGCTGGCGACAAGCCGCGGCCGCAGCCCCAGGGCCTCCACCGCGCCGGCCTCGTCGGTCACCTCCTGCGTAGCTTCCAGCGCCCGCCTCAGCACACCGTAGCGGAACATCTGCGGCGTCTGGGCCTGCCACAGCGCGTCGCGCGCGATCGTTGCCTCGATGCACTGCGACGCGTCGGCGCGCTTGAGGGTGTCGGCCACCGGCGCGGCAAGAATGCCGCCCACCGGATCCTCCGCCAGCTCGCGCACGAGACGCTCCAGTTGCGCCGCCGACAGGCAGGGGCGCGCCGCATCGTGCACCAGCACCCAGTCGTCGCCTGCCAGTTCGCTCGCGATGGTCCGCAAGCCGGCCAGGACACTTGCCGCCCTCGTCGGGCCGCCGCAGAACAGCGGGCGGAGCTTGGCGCTCAACGCCGTCCAGTCGTATTGCTGCCAGCGCCGGTCATCGACTGCCAGCACGACGTACACCCGTGCGACCGCCGCATTCGCGCACAGCGCATCCAGGGCGTGGTACAGCAGGGGTCGTCCAGCCAGCGGCAAATACTGCTTCGGCAGTTCATCTCCCATGCGGGCGCCACTGCCGGCTGCGGGCACGAGGGCAACGTAGCGGGTCATGGCGGCATTGTAGCGAATAGGCATTGCCGGCAAACCTCCGGGCCGTCGGCGCCCCGGCATGACATAAATCAACGCTCGCCGAGATCGCTGCTCCCGGCCCTTGAATTGCTCGCGCCGGGCTCATATAAAAGAGTAACTTCAGGAGGGGCCGACCATGATGGAGATCCGTCCAGCCGCCGTTGCCGACATGTTCTATCCGGGCGATGCCCCCAGCCTCGCGCGCGAAGTCGAGAGTTACATCGGCGGCGGGATGAGTGAACAACCAGCCGCGCATTCCGTTCCCAAGGCGCTCATCGTGCCCCATGCCGGCTACATCTATTCAGGCCCGACCGCCGGATTCGCCTACGCCCAACTGCGCCCGTCGCGCGACGTCGTCCGGCGCGTCGTGCTGCTCGGGCCCGCGCACCGTGTCGCGGTGCGCGGCCTGGCCCTGCCCGATTGCGAGGCGTTCGCCACACCGCTCGGCGCCGTGCCGCTCGATACCGATGCCATGGCCGCGGCGCTCAGCCTGCCCCAGGTAAGCCGAAGCGGTACCGCCCATGCCCTGGAGCATTCCCTCGAGGTCCAGCTACCCTTTCTGCAAACGCTGCTAGCCGGGTTCCGGCTGGTGCCCTTCGCCGTCGGTCACGCCGACGACCAAGACGTATCGCAGGTGCTCGATCTGCTTTGGGGCGGGCCGGAGACCTTGATCGTCATAAGCTCCGATCTGTCGCACTATCACCCGTACCAAGTGGCGAAGCGTCTGGACGGCGATACCGCAAACGACATCCTGGCGCTACGGCCTCTGCGAGATCACGAACAGGCGTGCGGCGCGACGCCGATCAACGGTCTGCTGCTCCAGGCGCGGCGCCGCGGCATGCAAACGCGGTTGCTCGACTTGCGCAACTCCGGCGACACCGCCGGCGATCGTTCTCGGGTGGTCGGCTATGGCGCCTTCGCCTTTGCGGAGCCGCACGCGGCATGAGCGCCGAACTCGGCAGCGTGCTGCTGCGCCACGCCCGTGGCGCCATCGGCGAGCGCTTCGGCCGGCGCGAGAACGATTTGCCTGCCCATCCGGCGCTCGCAGACCCGGGCGCCACCTTCGTCACCCTGATGCGCAATGGCGAGCTGCGCGGCTGCATCGGCAGCCTGGAAGCCCATCGTCCCTTGGGGCAGGACGTGCGCGAAAACGCGCTCGCCGCCGCGTTTCGCGACACGCGCTTTGGGCCGTTGCGTGCCGAGGAGTTCGCCGATACACGCGTGGAGGTGTCCCTTCTGACGGCGCCAGAGTTCCTGACGCCCGTCAGCGAGGCGCAAGCCCTGGCGCTCTTGCGGCCAGGCGTGGATGGCGTAATCTTCATGCATCACTGCTATCGCGCGACTTTCCTGCCGCAGGTGTGGGACAGCCTGCCCGACCCGCGGCAGTTTTTCGCCCAGCTCAAGCGCAAGGCAGGTTTGCCGGCGGATTTCTGGAGCAAGGACGTACAGCTTGCGCGCTACCAGGTGCAAAAGTGGAAAGAGGCGCCCTGAGATGAGCTACCCCGGCCGATACTGGCACATGCTCGATGACGGTCGCATGCAATGCGACCTCTGTCCGCGCGACTGCCGGCTGCACGAAGGCCAGCGCGGCGCCTGCTTCGTGCGCCAGCGCAGCGGTGATGACATGATCCTGACCACCTACGGCCGTAGCTCCGGCTTCTGCATCGACCCGATCGAGAAGAAACCCCTCAACCACTTTTACCCCGGGACCAGCGTCTTCTCCTTCGGCACGGCCGGCTGCAACCTGGCGTGCAAGTTCTGCCAGAACTGGGACATCTCCAAGTCCCGCGACATGGACCGACTGATGGACGAGGCGTCGCCCGAGTCAATCGCCCGCACGGCGGCGGATCACGGCTGCAAGAGCGTGGCCTTCACCTACAACGATCCCATCATCTTCGCCGAGTACGCGCTGGATGCCGCCGACGCCTGCCATGCGCTCGGCATCCAGACCGTCGCCGTCACCGCAGGCTACATTCACGACCAGCCGCGGCGCGAGTTCTTCGCCAAAATGGATGCCGCCAATGTCGACCTCAAGGCGTTCACCGACGACTTCTACGTCAAGCTGTGCGGTGCCCATCTGCAGCCGGTGCTGGATACCCTGGTCTATCTGCGGCGCGAAACCAACGTCTGGTTCGAGATCACGACCCTGCTCATCCCGGGCAAGAACGATTCGGACGCCGAAATCGAGGCTGAGTGCCGCTGGATTGCGGGCGAGCTGGGCACCGACGTGCCGCTGCACTTCAGCGCCTTCCACCCCGATTTCAAGATGCTGGACATCGAACCGACGCCACCGGCCACCCTCACCCGCGCCCGCAGGATCGCGCTCGCCGCGGGGCTGAAGTATGTCTATACAGGCAATGTCCATGACCGCGAGGGCGACACCACCTTCTGCCCGAACTGCAGAACGGCGCTCATCGTGCGCGACTGGTACGAGATCCTCGACTACCGGCTGACCGCCGACGGCCGTTGCAAGGCCTGCGCAGTGCCGGTGGCCGGTCGCTTCGCAGCTTTCCATGGGCAGTTCGGTCGCAACCGCATTCCGGTGCGCGTGCGCATGGCAAGCTGACCGCTTCGAACATGCACAATCACCAGTTCGCGGCAAGCATCTCGGCGGGCAAGGTATATCTCGACGGCACACTGACGGTGCCGCCCGAGGCGCGCGCGGTGGTCGCCTTTGCCCATGGCAGCGGCAGCAGCCGCCTCAGCCCGAGGAATGTATTCGTCGCGGAAGTCCTGCAGAAGCACGGCATGGCAACGCTGTTGTTCGACCTGCTCACGCGTCACGAAGACCGCGACTACGATCTGCGCTTCAACATCGCCCTGCTCACCGAGCGGCTGCTCGCCGCCACGGACTGGCTCGCCGGGCGCGCGGAGACGAATACCTTGAAGGTAGGCTACTTCGGTGCCAGCACCGGCGCTGCCGCGGCGCTGCGTGCTGCCGCCAAGCTGGGCGAGGAGGTCGGCGCGGTCGTGTCCCGGGGCGGGCGCCCGGATCTCGCCGGCAAGCTACCCTTGCAGGGTGTCGTCAGCCCTACCCTGCTCCTCGTCGGCGGCGACGATGACCTGGTCATCGAACTCAATCGGCAGGCCTTGGCGCTGATGCGCTGCGAGAAGGATTTGGTGATCGTGCCCGGCGCCTCCCACCTGTTCGAAGAACCGGGGACGCTGGAGCAGGTGGCCGACCATGCGGCGCGCTGGTTCACCCGCTGGCTTGCAGGCTGAGGAAGACGTCGCGAGGAAGCCCGGCTGCAAGGCCGCAGCGAGCCGAAATGCGAGACAGTACAAGTGAGTACGGCGAGCATTTCGGCGAGCGAGAACGCCGCAGGCGGGCGCCACAGTAGTCTTGCATCAGCCTGCTGGCGCCGCCGGCCGCTCCGCCAGTAGACGTATGACCTCCTCGTCCTCCACCTGGCCGAAATTGCGATAGAACTGGCCGACGGCGCGGAAATCCTCCGACGCGTAAAGGCACACGACTTCATCGGCATATTCCTGCACCTTCTCCACGGTGTCGGGCGGCGCGACCGGCACGGCGCAGATCAGCTTGGCCGGCTTTCTCTGGCGCAGGGCGTGCAGCGCCGTGATCATGGTGGCGCCGGTCGCCAGCCCGTCGTCGACGACGATGAGCACACGGCCTTCCGGATTGCGCGCCGGATGCAGCGGCGAATACTGATTGCGGCGCTTGCGTATCGTCGCCAGCTCCCGCTCCTTGACCTGTTCGATGTAGCGCGCATCGCCGGCGACTTCCCTTGCCCAGGGCGACAGATAAGCCCAGCCGCTCTCGTCGATGGCGCCGATGGCGAATTCCGGGTTGCCCGGTGCGCCGAGCTTGCGCACCAGCACGACGTCGAAATCGCCGCCGAGCTGTTCGGCGATAATTTTTGCCATGGGCACGGCGCCCCGCGGAATGGCCAGCACCAGCGGATCTTGCCCCGCGAAGTCGGCCAGCCGATCCGCCAGCAGGCGCGCAGCCTGGTTGCGATCCTCGAAGATCATCGTGTCCTCCCCGCGGCGGGTGGCGCGCAAGCACATCACGGCTCGCCGCCGGCCGCACCCCGCGATTCCTTTATAATTCGCGCCTCTTGCGCAAGATCGGCACTCCTCCGGCCTCTCCCCCGCATGAACGCTTCCCTGCAGGCATTGTTGCCGCAACTTCGGTCGGCTGACAATGATCGGCGTCAGACATTGCCACCGTTGGCCGGCTCGGCCGATGCGCTGGCGCTGGCATGGTTCGCGGGTCAGGGCCGGCCGCTGGCGGTAATCACGGCCAACCCGCTCGATGCCCAGCGCCTGCGGGAGGAGATCTCCTGGTTCGATCCGGCGCTGCGGGTGCATCTGCTGCCCGACTGGGAAACCCTGCCCTACGACAGTTTCTCCCCCCACCAGGACCTGATTTCCGAGCGGCTGGCGACGTTGTACGGCATCGGTCGCGGCGAGTGTGACATCGCCCTCGTTCCGGCGACGACTGCTCTGTATCGTTTCGCGCCGGTCGAGTACCTGGCGGCCTTCACCTTCTTCCTCAAACAGGGCAGCCGGCTCGATGTCGAGGCACTGCGCGCGCAACTGACGCTGGCCGGCTACCAGCATGTCACCCAAGTGGTGTCCCCGGGCGAATACAGCGTGCGCGGCGGGCTGATCGATCTCTTTCCCATGGGCAGTGTCCTGCCGCTGCGCATCGATCTGTTCGACAACGACATCGAGAGCATCCGCACCTTCGACGTGGACAACCAGCGCACCCTCTACCCGGTGCCGGAGATCCGCCTGCTGCCGGCGCGCGAGTTTCCGCTCGACGAGGCCGGCCGGACGCGCTTCCGCACCCGCTTCCGCGAGGTGTTCGAAGGCGATCCGTCGCGCTGCGCCATCTACAAGGACGTCAGCAACGGCATCGCCCCCGCCGGCATCGAGTACTACCTGCCGTTGTTTTTCGAGTCCACCGCCCTGCTGTTCGACTACCTGCCCAAAGCGGCGGTGATCTGCGTGCACGGCGACGTGACCGCCGCGATCCAGGAATTCTGGCGGGATACGAAGAGCAGGTTCCAACTGCTGGGCGGGGACCGCACCCATCCCCTCCTGCCGCCGGACGATCTTTTCTTGAACGAGGAGCAATTCTTCGTCGCGGCGAACCGGTTTCCGCGCATCGGTTTGTCCCCCGCCGGTGCCACGCATGCATCGTCCATGGCGGCGCCACTGCCCGACGTCGCCGTCGAGCGGCGCGCCGACGATCCACTGCACAAGCTGAAGGACTTCTGCCACGGCTTCGCCGGGCGCGTGCTGCTCGTCGCGGAATCGCCCGGCCGGCGCGAAACCATCCTCGAATATCTGCACGAGTATGGCCTGACGCCGGCGCCCTGCGCCGATTTCGCCGCCTTCCGCAGCGCCGATGCACCGCTGATGCTGGGCGTCGGCCCGCTGTCGAGCGGCTTCCAGCTGCCCGAGGCAAGGCTGGCGCTGATCACCGAGAACGAACTCTACGTCGCCACCGCCCGGCCCCGCGGCAAACGCGAGGCGCACAAGGCGAGCGTCGATGCCTGGCTGCGCGACCTCACCGAACTGAAGATCGGCGATCCCGTGGTGCATGTCCAGCATGGCATCGGCCGCTATCTCGGGCTGGTGCACATGGATCTGGGCGAAGGCGAAACCGAGTTCATCCATCTTGAATACGCGGGCGGCGACAAGCTCTACGTACCCGTGTCCCAGCTGCAGCTCATCAACCGCTACAGCGGCGCGCCCGCGGAAGCGGTCGAGCTGCACAAGCTGGGCAGCGGGCAATGGGACAAGGCCAAGCGCAAGGCGGCGCAGCAGGTGCGCGACACGGCCGCCGAGCTCCTCGACCTTTACGCGCGGCGCGCGGCGCGCCAGGGGTACACGTTCCAGTTCAAAGCCCACGACCTGGAAGCCTTCGCCGACGGTTTCGGTTTCGAGGAAACCGCGGACCAGGCGGCCGCCATCGAGGCCGTGGTCAACGACATGCGTTCCGGCAGACCCATGGACCGGCTCGTCTGCGGCGACGTCGGTTTCGGCAAGACCGAGGTGGCGTTGCGTGCCGCCTGCGTGGCAGTGCTGGACGGCAAACAGGTGGCCATCCTGACGCCCACCACACTATTGGCCGAGCAGCATTTTCAGACTTTTACCGACCGCTTCGCCGACTGGCCGGTGAAGCTCGCCGAGCTGTCGCGCTTTCGGAGCGCCAAGGAGCAGGCGCAGGCCCTGCAAGATATCGCTGCCGGCCGGATCGACATCGTCATCGGCACCCATCGCCTGCTGCAGAAGGACGTGAAGTTCCAGCGCCTCGGCCTGGTCATCATCGACGAGGAGCATCGCTTCGGCGTGCGCCAGAAGGAGGCGCTGAAGGCGCTGCGGGCGGAAGTCGACGTGCTGACACTGACCGCCACGCCCATCCCGCGCACGCTCAGCCTGTCCCTGGAGGGGCTGCGGGACTTCTCGGTCATCGCCACCGCGCCCGAAAAGCGGCTCGCCATCAAGACCTTCGTTTCCCGCTACTCCGACGGCCTGATCCGCGAAGCGGTACTGCGCGAGTTCAAGCGCGGCGGCCAGGTCTATTTTCTGCACAACGAGGTCGAGACCATTGCCACGATGCACGAGCGGCTGTCGCGGCTGCTGCCGGAAGCGCGCATCGTCGTCGGCCACGGCCAGTTGCCGGAGCGCGAGCTGGAGCGGGTGATGCGCGAATTCACCCAGCAGCGCGCCAACCTGCTGCTGTGTACGACCATCATCGAGACCGGCATCGACAACCCCCACGCCAATACCATCATCATCAATCGTGCCGACAAGTTCGGCATGGCGCAGCTGCACCAGTTGCGCGGCCGCGTCGGGCGCTCCCACCACCAGGCCTATGCCTACCTGCTGACCCATCACGAGGCACAGCCGACGGCCCAGGCGCGAAAGCGCCTGGAAGCAATCCAGATGATGGAGGAACTGGGTTCGGGCTTTTTCCTCGCTATGCACGACCTGGAAATCCGCGGCGCCGGCGAGGTGCTGGGCGAGGCCCAGAGCGGCGAGATTCAGGAGGTCGGATTCAGTCTGTACACGGAAATGCTGATGACGGCGGTGAAGGCGCTCAAGGAGGGCAAGGAGCCGGACCTGCTGCGGCCGCTGGCGGTGACTTCCGAGATCAACCTGCACACGCCGGCCCTGCTGCCCAGCGACTACTGCAGCGACATCCAGGAACGCCTGAGCCTCTACAAGCGCCTGGCCAACTGCGAGGATGCCGACGCCCTGCAAGGCGTGCAGGAGGAGCTGATCGACCGCTTCGGCCGGCTGCCGCCGCCGGCGCAGGCCCTGATCGAGACCCATCGGCTACGCATCCTCGCCCGGCCCCTGGGCATCCAGAAGGTGGACGCCAGCGAAAGCCGCATTCAGTTGCAGTTCGTGCCCAACCCGCCGATCGATCCGGCACGCATCATCGAGCTGATCCAGAAGGACCGCAACTACAAGCTGGCCGGCCCGGACAAACTGGCGGTAAGCGTGAGCTGCCCCGACGTCAAGGCGCGCGCCCGCGCCGTGGGCGAGGTGATGGCTCGGCTTGGCTGAGGGCGCCTGGCGTCAAGCTTCAGGCGCGAAGCGCGGAGCGAACCGGCAAGCGCGGGTTGGGCGTCATCAGATCCCTGGTCCAATACCGCGACTTGTATGCCAGAGTGCTAGAACTTGCACCGTCGTACCCCGCAGGCGGTAGTACAAGAAGTAGTGAATGCGCTGAAGATGAAGCCGACGGACACCGCGAGTCTTGGTGTTCGTCGCGAGCGATCCAATCTCGGGCTGGGATCGAAGTAGCGCAAAGGGTTCGTCGAGTTCCTCGTGGACCGCCCCCGGAACAAGCGGGCGGTTTAGTTCCCACCATTCGGCCGCGCGTCGGATCTGGCCATGGGCACGGCGAGTGACACGTAAGGAGATCTTCGACGTCAAGTTCGGCGGCGCGGAAGACTCTCGAGGACTTCCTCGCCCGAAGTCATCTCACCTCGATCAGCTTCAGCGATCGAGAGGAGAAGTTCTGCTTCCTCCTCCGGAGTCAGCTCAAACGTTTCCTCGGCTTCGCGGGCAAGAACGGTAACGACGGAACCTTCTTCGAGCGTCACGCCCTGTACGACAACCTTGCCTTCGACAACTCTTCCGGCGGCGACTTTCATCGTTGCGATCCTACGCCATGTGGCTCCAGGATGTCCAATGACGCCCAATCGGGATAGGAAGAAGCCTTGCGGTCCCTACGCCTGGTCGCCGGGGGCGGGCGACTGCCCTCGGCGACCCGTGGCCGATTAGCAGCCGTCCCTTACCCGATTGGGCAACGCCACTGTTGGAGGGACCACTGCAGAATGGGATTGAGCCCCTCGCGGCACACCGGCCTATGCGGCATGGAGAAGGAACTCAACCTTCACCGCTTCGAACGGGAAGATGACGCGACCATCCTCGACGCGGTCGAGAACTCCGGCCTTCAGCAGCGCAGTAATGTCACTGTGTACGGCCTTCACATCCCGCTCCACGCGGCGTGCCGCTTCGCGGATGGAAATAGGCCCCGCTCCACACATCGCCTTCAGCAATTCCCAGCGTTTGGCCGTCAGCACTTTCCAGAGAAGCTCCGGTGTGGCGAAGCTGATGCGCGCGGATTTCTCCGCCTTCCCGGTCTTCCAGACACGGACGAAATCTGCCATCGCCTCGCTCGGGGCGCGAATGTCAAGAGTTACGGTTTTCACGGTTCCACCTCGCAATGCCTTTCCGGTCTCGTTGTCGTAGCGCACGACGCATGCTCCGTCGACGACTACGCCAGCCGATACTTGAACTCATGGGCCGAACCGTCCACCGGCTCGGGCTAGGTGGCCGACTTCGCGCGGCTTTTTGTGCGAGGTCTGGGTGACCACCGGGTTGAGGCCTGGGCGTCAACATAAGCATCGAGAAGCCGACGAATCATGCGCTGGTACTGCGTGTGATGTTTCGTCGCCTCGGACTTGAAGAATTCGATGCTCTTCCTGCTCAGAGCCAGGGTTACCTTCACGCCTTCCTCACGAAATGCCAGTTCGGCCGGAGAGGGCAGGAAGTCGGGAACGACCTGAACCTTGCCAAGGGGTTCATCGGTGTATTTAATTCTTGCGCTCATAGATCGCCTTTCCTTTGCGCCAATAGCCGGCGCCAATGATTCGAATGACCGAGGCGCGGTAAGTGAACCGCACTGTAAGGACACCACCATCGACCTCGCCGAAGCAATAGAACCGTTCCTCGCTCTGGCTGTGAGTGACGTCCCTGGCAATCACACGCTTTGGGTCCGCGAAGGCGTATCGGTAGAACGAAACCCCGTGCTTCCTCTGGTTCTCCGCGTCCTTGTCGGGATCCCAATCAAAGCGAGTGTGTGCCATGGCTAGAGACTAGCACCTGGCAATACAAAACGCCATACGGCCATATGGCAGGCCTCAACGACCGGAGCGAAGGTTGGGCATTCGCTCAGCAGCACTGGACAAGCGGGCGGCGCACATGTGTAGTAACACCTACACATAAGAAGGAGCCCCTGAATGGATGCGATTACCTACGCGACGGTTCGCGCGAACCTCGCCAGCGCGATGGACCGTGTTTGCAACGATCATGAACCGCTCATCATCACCCGCAGCGGAGAGCAGTCGGTCGTGATGCTCCCGCTCGAAGACCACAAGGCGCTCGATGAATCCGCATATCTTCTGCGCACCCCGGCAAACGCGATGCGCTTTCTCACCGCAGCGGCACAGTTGAACGCCGGTAAGCGCGTTGAGCGGAAACTGGCTAAGTGAAGCTGCATTTTGGTCGCGTCGGATCACGGATGAGCATCGCATGGTGTATCGCGTTGAAGCCGCGAAGGGCTGTTCATGACGTCCCCGACTTGTCGGGCATGGATCGGCCGATGAGGAACAGAAGGACGTCCCGAAGCCTCCGGCGCGCCCGATCCGTTAGCGCAGCGCCGAACGCAAGCTGCCCGTTCTTGCCTTCCACCATCACCTGCTCGCCCCGGCCGTCGTACGCCGGTTCCGTGCGCAAGGCAATGTCGACGATCTCGGCGATGGAAACGCTGCGTGTATCCCAACCGCCCCGCCGCTTCCACGTTCTGTACCAGAGCCTGTTCGCGTCCACGGCCACTTGATCTGCATGCCGGAGTTCCCGGACCAGCGAGTCCGCGAAGTATGCGGCCCCGGCCAGCAAGGCAACGCCGAAGGCCAGCATAAGCAGAAGCGCGCCGACTGAATCTGCAAGCAGGAAGCCAAGGGACAGGACCGCGAGCGCCATGGCGAACAGCCAGGCGACATTCCTGGCGTATCCCATTGGTTTCAGCGTCAGCACCCACAGATCTTCTTCCCGGTGGAGGGAAAGGCCGATGGGAAGATCGGGCCGTTCCAGGTTCAGCTCCGATATCTGAATCTTGCCCTCGGCAATCTTGTCGCGCAGGGGGCGCGTAAGGTCTGCCAATGCGTAAGCGGCGATACCCTCGCGACCGCCCTCCAGCACGGGCAGACCGAACAGCTTCGCATAATGGGTCCAAAGCCGGTTCCATTCCTCGGGCGGGTAGAGCATGGAGTTCTGCGATTCATAGAGCCGCACCCGCCTCGACGAGTCGTCATGATGCAGTGTCAGCGTGTATTCCAGGTACGCGGGATGGGGGCGGAGGTCTTCCGCGTCAGAACCGCTGCAGTAATGCGATTCTTTCAGCACGCCGCGGTAATGCGACAAGGGTTCCTGCCACCGCGAGATACCGGTCACGCCCCGCCGCGTCCGCCGCACCGTCGCGCCGTCGATCACGAGCTCTTCGCGGTAGATGAACTGGCTCAGGCCGAAGAGCGTGACGAATAGCCCGCCGAGCACGACGAGAAACAGGAATGCCTGTCCAAAGCCAAGGCCGGTACGTTCGACTTCCCCGGACAGAAACCTGGCCGAGTAAAACAGCCACGGGAGACCGATGATGAGCGCCACCACACCGCCCGAACGGTGTCCGGATACCACGTGCCTCATAGGCAGCCGGCCTTCCTGCGGCGTCCAGGACAGCCGGTTCGGCGTCGGTCCCGAACGCCCCGTGATAGGCACTTTGTTTCTGAATCCCGTCATCAGTGCTCCGTCCCCGGTGCTTGCGCAGTGATTGATCCGCAAAAGGTGACTTCCCGGCCCGCAGAGGTGACACATCGACCCCCTGGAACGACGCATGGATCAGGGACCTCATTCGAACCGCCGCGCTGTCCGATCCGCTGTAAGCCGACGACGAGTCCCGCGGTTGTCACTGCGCCGGACGTATAGACCGGACGCTGCTGGTGAGTGTATACGCCAACGACTATCAATCCGGCACCAACGAAGGTGTAGAAAAAC
>JRYG01000840.1_pt1 | contig 47764 bp, 41 predicted proteins | sample 235341 | NCBI WGS metagenome assembly JRYG01 (sample SAMN03074218, study PRJNA261478) | activated sludge metagenome | biome: Wastewater Treatment Plant; feature: Wastewater; material: Activated sludge; isolation source: activated biomass of a wastewater treatment plant treating hydrocarbon... ...
GTCATCCAGGTCATGGAAGGCCGCCATTGCTTCGGCCACCTGACCATCGAGGAAAATCTGCTGACCGGGGCCTACACCCGCGCCATTTCCCGCAGCGAGCTGAAGGCGAGCCTGGAAAAGGTCTATCACTACTTCCCCCGCCTCAAGACCCGGCGCACCTCCCAGGCTGGCTACACCTCCGGCGGCGAGCAGCAGATGTGCGCCATCGGCCGCGCCCTCATGGCCCGGCCGGAGATGATCCTCCTCGACGAGCCCTCCATGGGACTGGCGCCCCAGATCGTCGAGGAAATCTTCGAAATCGTGCAGGACCTGAACAAGCGGGAAGGCGTCAGTTTCCTCCTGGCCGAGCAGAACACCATGGTGGCCCTGCGCTACGCCGACTTCGGCTACATCCTGGAAAACGGCCGGGTGGTCATGGAAGGCGATGCCGAAGGCCTGCGCAGCAACGAGGACGTCAAGGAGTTCTACCTGGGGCTGTCGTCGGCGGGGCGCAAGTCGTTCAAGGACGTGAAGCACTACCGCCGGAGAAAAAGATGGCTGTCATGAGCTATTACGACCCCCTCGAAACCCGCGACCCCGAGGAACGCGAACGGGACCTGATGGACAAGCTGGTGCGCCAGGTGGCCCATGCCAAGGAGACGTCTTCCTATTACTTCCAGGCCCTGGCCGGCATCAATCCCTTCGACCTGGGCAGCCGGGAGGCCCTGGCGGCCCTGCCGTTGACCCGCAAGCGGGATCTCATCGACCTGCAGAAGCGCCATCCCCCCTTCGGCGGGCTCAATTCCCTGCCGCGGGGCGGCGCCAAGCGGATCTTCGCCTCCCCGGGGCCGATCTACGAACTGCAGGGCAAGGACAGCGACCCCTGGCGCATGGCCCGGGTACTCTACGCCGCCGGCTTCCGCCACGGCGACCTGGTGCACAACTGCTTCTCCTACCACTTCACGCCCGGCGCCTTTCTCGTCGAAGGCGGGGCGCGGAAGCTCGGCTGTGCCGTCTTCCCCGGTGGCACGGGGCAGACGGAGCAGCAGGTGCAAGCCATGGCGGACCTGCGGCCGGACGGCTACGCCGGTACGCCTTCCTTTCTCAAGATCATCGTGGACAAGGCCGACGAACTGGGGGCCGACATCTCCTCCCTCAAGAAAGCCTGCGTTTCCGGCGAGGCCCTGCACGGGGCCGTGCGCCAGGCCCTGAACGACCGCGGCATCGCCGTGTACCAGTGCTACGCCACCGCCGACATCGGCGCCATCGCCTACGAAACCCCGGCGGTGGAGGGCATGGTGGTGGAAGAGGACATCCTCCTCGAAATCGTCCGCCCCGGCACCGGCGACCCGGTGGCCCCCGGGGAAGTGGGGGAGGTGGTGGTCACCACTTTCAACCCGGACTACCCCCTCATCCGCTTCGCCACCGGCGACCTTTCCGCCCTCCTGCCCGGCCGCTCCCCCTGCGGCCGCAGCAACGTGCGCATCAAGGGCTGGCTGGGCCGCGCCGACCAGACCACCAAGGTCAAGGGCATGTTCGTCCATCCCGAGCAGGTGGCGGAGATCGCCCGGCGCCACCCGGAAATCCGCCGGCTGCGCCTGGTGGTGGACAACCCCGGCGGCCAGGACCGCATGGTCCTCCACTGCGAAATCGGGGCGGGCGGGGAGGTCATCGACCAGGCGGTGGTCTCCACCCTGCGCGAAATCACCAAATTGCGCGGCGAAGTGGCCTTTTGCGCCCCCGGGGGCTTGCCTAACGACGGGAAAGTGATCGAAGATAGCCGCACTTACTCATGAGGCGGCGTTTTTACTCCATTTCCCTGCTGATTCTGGCCGGCGCCGCCGGGGCTGACGAACCCGCCCTGCGTCCATCGGCCAGGCTGCTCTTCGCCCAGCCGGACCTGCTCCGTCCCGGCGCCTGCGCCATGTACCGGGAAGGCGGCGCCGGCTGGATCGCCACAGATCCCGTCTTCTGGCTGCGCGGCAAGGTGGTGGCGGCGGAAATCCGCCCGCGTCGGCTGGACCGTTGCCCGGAGGTGCCGGGCAAGACCCTCGACCATTACACCCGTGACGAGTTCGTCCGCCTCGCCAACGCCCGTCCTTGCGTCAGCCGTGACGACCAGGTGCGGGAAGAGCCGGCGGGCGTGGTGCGCCTGCAGGTCAGCGACTGGGAAACCCCCTGGGCCAAGCGGGCCGCCAATGCCTATCGCCTTTTCCAGGGGCATTTCCTCGACAAGCCGCTGCGCAAGGGTGGCGAACTGGAAATCGAGGCGGACCTGCTGTCCGCCTGCGACGCCTCCTGAACCGCCCGTCAGGCGGAGGGTTCGCTCACCACGCCGGCGGCGACCAGGCAGGCGATTTCCTCGGCGCTGAATCCCAACCCGGCCAGGCATTCCCGCGTCTGCTCCCCCTGTAAGGGCGGCGGGTTGCCGATGGCCCCCGGCGTGCGCGAAAAGCGGGGGGCCGGCGCCGGCTGCGTCACGCCGGCCACCTCGGTGAAGGTCTGCCGGGCCAGGTGGTGGGGATGGGCCGGCGCCTCGGCCAGGGCCAGAATGGGCCAGACGCAGTCGTCCGTGTCGGCGAAGAGAGCCTCCCAATGGGCGCGTGGCCGGCTGCGGAAGATGTCCGCCAGGCGGGCCTTGCGGGCCGGCCAGCGGGTGGTGTCGTACTGGGGGCCGGCGAACTCCCCATCGGCGGCGAGGCCAAGGCGCTCGAGAAAGGCCGCGTAGAACTGTGGCTCCAGGGGGCAGACGCTGATCCAGCCTCCGTCGGCGCACTGGTAGACGTCGTAGAAGGGGGCGCTGGAGTCGATGGCGCAACTGCCCTGCCATTCGCCCAGGGCCTGCAGGTTGAACAGCCCGTGGGCGAGCAGGGCGGCGCCTTCGCTCATGGCGGCGTCGACCACCTGGCCGCGGCCGCTTTGCCGGGCTTCCAGCAGGGCGCAGGCGATGCCCCAGGCCAGCAGCAGGCCGCCGCCGCCCATGTCGCCCACCACGGTGGGCGGCGCCCAGGGCGCGCCGCCGTGGCGGCGGCCGGTGTCGAGCACGCCGGCGACGGCAGCGTAGTTAGCGTCATGGCCCGCCCGGGGCGCCAGGGGGCCGTCCTGCCCCCACCCCGTCATGCGGCCATAGACCAGGCGCGGGTTGCGTTCGAGGCAGACCGCCGGCCCGAAGCCCAGGCGTTCCATGACCCCCGGGCGGAAACCCTCGATGAGGGCGTCAGCCTCGGCCACCAGGCGCAGCACCACGTCCTGCGCCTGGGGATGCTTGAGGTCGATGCACAGGGACTGCTTGCCCCGGTTGGCCACCGCCTTGCGGCCGCCGCCGAAAAGCTGCGTGGCGAAGGTACCGCCAGCCCTTTCCAGCAGGACCACTTCCGCCCCCATGTCGGCGAGGAGCATGCCGCAGAAGGGGCCGGGGCCGATACCGGCGAATTCGACGACCTTGACGCCGGCCAGGGGGCCGTGGCGGGACGGAGGGGAGGAATCGGGCATGGGGGCGGAAGACAAGGGACTCGGGGAGCGCCCATTCTATTCCTCTGGCCTGGACGCCGCCCGCCGGCTACGGGATTTCCGAAATTGGGCCGACCCGGCGCGCCCCCTACAATGGGTCAATGGATACCGCCCTCCTGCTCTTCCCCGACTTCGCCCTGATCCTCCTCGGCGCCGGCATCCGCCGCTGGATGCACCTGGGGGATCATTTCTGGAACGGGGTGGAAAAACTCGTCTATTTCATCCTCTTCCCGGCGCTTCTGGTCAATGCCATCCTGCGCACCCGGCTCGATCTCGGGGCTGCCGCGCCGTTGCTGGCCACGGCCTTCGCCGCCATGGCCGCGGGCATGGCTCTCGCCTGGCTGCCCCGGCTGTGGCTGCGGGTGCCGGCGATGGCCTTCGCTTCCGTCTTCCAGTGTGCCTACCGCTTCAATTCCTACATCGCCCTGGCCGTCGCCGGCATGCTCTTCGGTTCCACCGGCATCGCCACCATGGGCCTGGTGGTGGGGGCGGCGGTGCCCCTGGCCAACCTGGTTTCGGTGTGGATGCTGGCCCGCCACGGCGAGGCCGGGCTCTGGCGGGAGGTGGCGCGCAATCCCCTGATCTGGGCGACGGGGGCCGGTTTCGTCCTCAACCTCGCCGGTTTCGTGCCGCCGCAGCCGGCCCAGGCCTTCCTCGGCCGGCTGGCGGACGCCTCCATCGCCCTCGGCCTCATCACCGTCGGCGCCGCCCTGCGTCTGGGCGGCCAGCCCGGCATGCGGGGCATCTCGTTGTGGCTGGCGGCGGTCAAGCTGCTGGCGCTGCCGCTGGTGGCGGCGGCGCTGAGCCGCGCGCTCGGACTGCACGGGTTGGCTTTCCAGGTGGCGGTGCTCTTTGCCGCCCTGCCGACGGCGTCCTCCGCCTACATCCTGGCCATGCGCATGGGCGGCGACGGGGCCAGCGTCGCCTGGCTGATATCCGCCACCACCCTGGCTTCCATGGTGACGCTGCCGCTCTGGGCGGCGTGGGTCAGCGGCGGCTGAGCATCAGGATTTCCGCGGCTTGCGGGTCGGTGCTTTCTTCGGCTTGGCGGCGGCCTGCTGGGCCTGGGCCTCTTCCGCCTGCTGCTGCAGGTGCTCCTGCATCTGCTGCATCATGTTCCACGGCCACATCGCCGCCTGGGAAAGCGCAGCGGCGGCGTCGTCGCCAGCGGGCGGGGCGGCGGGCGTCGCCGCGTCGGCGAAGCTGCGGGAAGCGTCGGAGGCCATGCTGCCCATGGCCTTCACCGCCGTCAGGGTGGCTTTCTGCATCTCCATGCCCTGGATGGTCATCTGCAGCATGGAGAGATTCATGCGCAGCCAGCCTTCCACGGCCTTGAGGTCGGCGATGCGCTTTTCCAGTTCGTCGACGTCGAAGGTGGGCACGACCATGCCCGGGAGGGAGAAGCCCATGCTGCCCCACATGTTCCTGACGAATTCCAGCGGATCGCCGGTGTTGATTTGATCGTTCGACATGGCAAGCTCCCGGGAAGGTGAGGTGATGATGCCTAGGGCGGTAGGCGTTCGACGCGGGGCAAAGCACCTACTGGAATAGACTCATAAATGTTAAACCAGTTTCGGCTGCCGGAACGGGCCGGAAAATGCTAAATTAGCGAAAAAAACCGAGTAGCAAGGGGATTGCATGCTGAAACTGCTGGTTGTCGAAGACCACGCTCTGGTGCGGGAAGGCCTCGCCCGGCTGCTGCTGCAGCTGGAGGAGGGTGTGACGGTCAATGAGCGGGCCGATTTCGAGTCTGCCCTCGCCCTGCTCGACAGCGAGCAGGATTTCGACCTGGTGCTGCTCGACCTTGCCCTGCCCGGCATCGATGGCTTTGCCGGTCTGGACATCCTGCGCAAGCGCTATCCGGCCATCCCGGTGGCGGTCGTTTCCGCTTTTGACGACGTTCCGACCGTTACCCGGGTAATGAACCACGGGGCGTCCGGTTTCATTCCCAAGGCATTTGCCGGCGATGCGCTGCTCAACGCCGTGCGCGAAGTGCTGGCCGGCAACATCTTCCACCCCGGGACGGTGCAACCCCAGGCCAAGATCGACGACGCGGCACCGCTGCCGCCCCAGAAGGGCACGGTCCTGCCTGCCGAAATCGGCCTCACCGACCGCCAGGCCCAGGTCCTGGCGCTCATGGTGCGCGGCCTGTCCAACCGCGATATTGCCCAGCAGCTCGATCTTTCCGAAGGCACCGTCAAGATCCACGCCACAGCTGTCTTCAAAGCCCTCGGCGTCTCCAGCCGCACCCAGGCCCTGGTGGCGGTGGCCCGTTACGGCGTCGATTTCGAATCGGTCTTCTGAAGCTGTTCCAGCAGCGCCCGCAGCTTGGCCGGGCGGATGGGGGGTTTCAGCGCGTAGCTGCCCGCCGGCACCGGGCCGTCGGTGACCACCACCAGGGGGTAGTGCTCCGGCAGCAATTCCCGTAGTTCGGCGGCAGACTCGGCGTCGACGATGGCGATGGCGGGCGGGAGGCGGCCGGGTTCCTGGCCGTAGGCCTGGCAGTCGCCGTGGCGTTGCACCGCCATGCCCCAGCCGGCGGCGAGCTTGGCGGCGCTGTCGATGGCGTCCGACGTTCCGATCACCAGCAACCCGGCCGGAGCGCCGGTTGGCGCCGCCATGCCGATCTCCGCCGTGGGCGCCTCGCAGCGGGGCAGGGCGACGGCGAAGGTGGTGCCCAGGCCCGGCTGGGAGCGCAGGTAGATGGGGGCCCCCAGGGCGTAGGCCAGGCGGTCGACGATGGAAAGCCCCAGCCCCAGGCCCTTGTTCTGCTCCCGGGCGGTGTTGCCCACCTGGTAGAACTCGGCGAAGATCGCCGCCTGGTGTTCGGGGGCGATGCCGACGCCGCTGTCCCGAACCTCGATGCGCAGATGCTCTCCCTGGCGCCGGGCCGCCACCAGCACCCGGCCGCCGTCGGGCGTGTAACGGATGGCGTTGGAGATGAGGTTGGCCAGCAGCCGTTCCACCAGGGTGGCGTCGGAGAGGACATGGGTCGCGGTGGGGCGGAAACGCAGGGTGATGTGCTTGGCCTGGGCCGAGCGCTTGTAGGAGGCGGCCAGGCGGTCGAAGACGCCCTGCACGGGGAAGGGGCGCAGGTCGGTCTTGATGCCGGCCACGTCGAGACGCGATACGTCGAGGAGGGAGTCCAGCAGTTCGCCCAGCACCCCGGTGGACGTGGTGATCTGTTCGGAAAGACGTTGCAGGCCGGCGAGATTGCCGGTCTTCACCTGCCGCTGCAGGTCGGTGGCGAAGAGGGAGAGGGCATGCAGCGGTTGCCGCAGGTCATGGCTGGCGGCGGCCAGGAAGCGGCTCTTGGCAGTGCTGGAGCGTTCTGCCTCCTCCTTCTTGTAGGCCAGTTCGGCGGTGGCTTCCCGCACCCGCTCTTCGAGGTGCCGGCGGTGTTCCTCGAGGGCGGTGGTGACCTGGCTCAATTCCCGGATCTGGCGGCGCACCAGCCAGCCGCCGGCCAGCAGGACGACGATGACGAGCATGGCGAGCAGGCCGAACTCCAGGGCGCGCCGGGTCCATGGGGCGAGGATGGCGGCTTCCGGCATGACGGCCAGGATGCTGAGGTCGGTGAAGTTGGGGACCGGCGTGACGGAGACCAGCAGACCGTCGATGGCGGCAATGCCGGCGGCCGGCAGGCGGCCCCGCAGGACGCCGCCCATGAGGGTTTCGTCGGCCTGGGAACCGAGGAAGGAGGCATGGCGGGTGAGGTCTACCGGCCGGCACGAGGCCGCGATCTGCCCCTTGGCGTTGATGAGCACGGCCTCGAATTCGTCCGACAGCCGGTTGCTCCAGCAGAAATCCGGGAAGTAGCCGGGCTCGATGGCGGCGAAGGCGACGCCGGCGAAGCGCGACAGGCCGTCCTGCAGGCGCCGAGCCAGGGCATAGGTGTAGCGGCCGGAATTGCGGCCGACGTAGGGGCCGAAGGTGGCCGCCTCGGCACCGTTGGCCAGTTCGCCGAAATAGGGGCGGTCGCGCACGTTGATGCGGGGCGCCGGGAAAAAGGTGGAAATGAAGCGCTGGCTGCCCTGGTCGTCGAACAGGATCAGATCCCGCAACTGCGGCAGGGAGCGGGAGTGGCGCTGGGCGATGTATTCCCAGCCGCGGCTGGGTTCCCAGTCGCGCCAGTTGGGGTGATTGCTGTTGAGGTCCGTCGTCATGTCCCGCAGCACGATATCCACCGCCGCCAGGGAACGGGAGGTGTGGTCGGCCACCATGGCCGTGAAATGCTGCAGGCGCCGCTGGCCGTCTTCCAGGTCCCGCTGGCGGGATAGCATGAGGTCCACGAGGAAGGCGAGCAGGACCGCCAGGGAGCCGACCAGGGCGACCAGCAGGGCGAGGGTGTCCGGCTTGCGTGTCGCCATCTCAGAGGCGGTAGCAGTGGAGGGTGCGGGGCGGCGAGCAGGCGACCGTCACCTCCCGGTCGGCGGCCACTTCCGGCACGGCGAAGCTGTTGCTAACGAACAGGCTGCCGGGCCGCATTTCGCGCCGGGCCTTTTCCCACAGGGCGGCCATGGGCGCCGGGGACAGGAAGGCATAGACCACGTCGTGGTCGCCCAGGTCGGTCTGCCAGAGGTCGCCCCAGCGCCAGTCGATGTTGGCCTTGCCCAGGCAGCGCAGGCGGCCGGCGAGCCAGGTGAGGGGGGCGTTCTCGACGCCGCAGAAGCGGCCGTCGGGGCGCTGGTGCGCGAGCGGCAGCAGGGTGCTGCCGACGCCGGCGCCGATGTCCAGGAAGCGTACGCCCGGCCGGTCGGCGACGAGGTCGGCCAGGGCCTGGACAGTGGAGCGGTTGGTCAGATAGAGGGGCACCTGTTCGGTGACGGCGCCGCGGTAGACGAGGAGCAGCAGGAAAAAGGCGAGGAGGAACCAGCCCGGGTCGATGGCCAGTTGGCTGACGGCCCAGCCCAGGGGGGCGAAGCCGGCGTGCATGGCCCGCCACCACCAGGGCTGGCGGCGCAGGGTGGCCAGCGCCAGCGCCACGGCCCCGATGGCCAGGCTGGTCTCCGGCCAGGGCACGGGGCGGGCCTGCAGGCCGTAGTAGGGCCAGGCCAGGGAGAGGACGAGGATGACGGCGGCGGCCTGCAGGGCGAGCTGACGCAGGGGGGATGAGGGCACGACAATCCGCTTGGCGTAGAAAACGCCATTGTAGAGCCCATCCGCCGCGGCTTGCACCCGGGATTGCCGATCAGCCGCCTGCGGCGAGCCCCCGGCGCAACTCCTCCCGCCGTCGCGCGGCGCCGGCCATGGCGGCGGCCTTGACCGGCCCGAAGCCGCGCACCGCGTCCGGCCAGGCGGCCAGGGCGCGGGCGGCATTGCCGGTGGCACCCTGCTGCAGCAGCAGGTCGAGGTCGGCCTCGTAGTCGGCGATGAGCCGGCGTTCGGCCTGCCGTTCGGCGCTGCGCCCGAAAATGTCCAGGGGTGTGCCCCGCAGCCGGCGCAGGCGGGCCAGCCAGGCCAGGGCGGTCAGCGCCCAGGGGCCGAAGCGGCGCTTCCGTGGCCGGCCGTCGGGGCCGGTCCGGGCGATTCCCGGGGGGGCGAAGTGGAAGGTGAGGTGGAAGTCGCCCTCGAAGGTTTCCGCCAGACGCTGGCGGAAATCGGTTTCGGCATAAAGGCGGGCGACCTCGTATTCGTCCTTGATTGCCAGCAGCCTGGCGTAATTGCGGGCGACGGTGGCGGTCAGGGCGTCATCCCCCAGGCGGCGGACGGCGTCCACGCGCTGCCGGTAGCGTTCGCCGTAGGCTGCGTCCTGGTAGGCGGCGAGGAAGGCCGTGCGTTGGGCGATCAGTTCGTCCAGGGTCGCTTCGGCGGGCGTCTCGTCCACCGACTCGCCCAGGGCGCGCCGTACCGCTTCCGGCTGGGCCGCGGCCCGCCGGCCCCAGGTGAAGGCGGCGAGGTTGCGGGCGACGGCGGTACCGTTGAGGTCGATGGCCCGCGCCAGCGCTTCCCGGGAGACGGGGATGAGGCCCTTCTGCCAGGCGTAGCCCAGCAGCAGCATGTTGGTGAACAGGGCGTCGCCCATGAGGCGGGTGGCGAGGTGCTGGGCATCGAGAAAATCCACGGCGTCGCCGCCGACGGTATCGGCGATGCGCCGCTCCATGGCGCCGAGGGGGAAGCTCCACTCGCGGTTGCGGGTGTAGTCGGCGGTGGGGGTCTCGGTGCTGCTCACCACCGCCCGGGTATGACCGGCCAGCATCTTGGCCAGGGCCTCGTTGCCGGCGGTGACCACCAGGTCGCCTCCCAGCACCGCGTGGGCCTCGCCGGTGGCGATGCGGGCGGCGTGGATGTCCGTCGGCCGGTCGGCGATGCGCAGGTGGGAGAAGACGGCGCCGTACTTCTGGGCCAGGCCGGTCATGTCGAGTACCGAGACGCCCTTTTCGTCCAGGTGGGCGGCCATGCCGATGAGGGCGCCGAGGGTGATGACCCCCATGCCGCCGACGCCGGTGACCAGCAGGTTGTAGGGGCGGTCGGTGGCGGGGAGGGTGGGCTCGGGCAGGGGCGGCAGGCCGGCGTCGTCCACGTCCAGGGCCTTGCCGTGGCGCAACTGGCCGCCCTCGACGGTGACGAAGCTCGGGCAGAAGCCCTTGAGGCAGGAGAAGTCCTTGTTGCAGGTGGACTGGTCGATGGCCCGCTTGCGGCCCAGGGGGGTTTCTATCGGCACCACCGACAGGCAGTTGGACTGGGCGGAGCAGTCGCCGCAATCCTCGCAGACGTGGGGGTTGATGAAGACGCGGCGGGCGACGGCGGGCATCTTGCCGCGCTTGCGGCGCCGGCGGGCCTCGGTGGCGCACATCTGGTCGTAGATGAGGGCCGAGACGCCCGGATATTCCCGCAGCTCCCGCTGGATGGCATCCAGGTGGTCCCGGTGACGGACGGGCACGTTGGGCGCCAGGTCGGTGATTTCGGCGTACTTGGCCGGGTCGTCGGTGACGATGACCATCTTCTCCACCCCTTCCGCCGCCAGTTGGCGGGTGATGCGGGCGACGGAGAGCTGGCCGTCCACCGGCTGGCCGCCGGTCATGGCCACGGCGTCGTTGTAGAGGATCTTGTAGGTGATGGGCACCTTGGCCGCGATGGCCTGGCGGATGGCCAGCAAGCCGGAGTGGAAATAGGTGCCGTCGCCCAGGTTGGCGAAAATGTGCTTTTCCGTGGTGAAGGGGGTCTGGCCCACCCAGGGCACGCCCTCGCCGCCCATATGGGTGAAGGTGGCGGTGCCGCGGTCCATCCAGGTGACCATGTAGTGGCAGCCGATGCCGGCGACGGCGCGGGAGCCTTCCGGCAGGCGGGTGGAGGTGTTGTGGGGGCAGCCGGAGCAGAAGTGGGGCTTCCTTTCCGCCAGCACCATCGGCATCGGGCCCTTCTGCTTGGCCTCGATGATGGCCAGCCGCGCTTCGATGGCGGGAGAGGTGAAAAAGCGGCCGATGCGCTCGGCGATGGCCCGGGCGATGGTCGCCACCGGCAGCTCGCCGGTGGCCGGCAGCAGCCAGTCGCCGTGCTGCAGGTGGCCGCGGCCGTCGGGCACCAGGGCCCATTCACCCTTCTCGTCGAACTTGCCGATGACCCGGGGGCGCACGTCTTCCCGCCAGTTGTAGAGCTCTTCCTTCAACTGGTATTCGAGGAGCTGGCGCTTTTCCTCCACCACCAGGATTTCCTCCAGCCCTTCGGCGAAGCGGCGCACGCCGTCGGCCTCCAGGGGCCAGACCATGCCTACCTTGAAGAGGCGGATGCCGATCTCGGCGGCCAGGGCGTCGTCGATGCCCAGTTCGTCCAGGGCCTGGCGCACGTCCAGATAGGACTTGCCGGCGGTGAGGATGCCCAGGCGCGGCCGCGGGCTGTCGATGACCACCCGGTTGAGCCCGTTGGCCCGGGCGTAGGCCAGGGCGGCGTAGAGCTTGACGTTGAGGAGCCGCGCCTCCTGCACCAGGGGCGGGTCGGGCCAGCGGATGTTGAGGCCGTCGGGGGGCAGGTCGAAGTCGTCGGGCAGCCGGATCTTGAGGGCGAAGGGATCGACGGTCACCGAGGCCGAGGTTTCGACCGTGTCGGCCAGGGCCTTGAAGGCCACCCAGCAGCCGGAATAGCGGCTCATGGCCCAGCCGTGCAGGCCGTAGTCCAGGTATTCCTGGACGTTGGCCGGGTAGAGCACCGGCATCATCACCGCCTTGAAGACGTGCTCGGTCTGGTGGGGCAGAGTGGAAGACTTGGCGGCGTGGTCGTCGCCGGCCACCACCAGCACGCCGCCATGCCTGGCCGTGCCGGCGGCGTTGGCATGGCGGAAGACGTCGCCGCAGCGGTCCACCCCCGGGCCCTTGCCGTACCACATTGCGAAGACGCCGTCATGCTTGGCGCCCGGGAAGAGGCCCACCTGCTGGGTGCCCCAGACGGCGGTGGCAGCCATGTCCTCGTTGATGCCCGGCTGGAAGACGACCTGATGGCTGGCGAGGTGCGCCTTGGCCTTCCACAAAGCCTGGTCGAGGCCGCCCAGGGGGCTGCCCCGGTAGCCGGAAATGAAGCCGGCGGTGTCCAGCCCGGCGGCCTGGTCCCGCAGCTTCTGCAGCATGGGCAGGCGGACGAGGGCCTGGGTGCCGGTGAGGAAGACGCGGCCGGAAGTGGCGGTGTATTTGTCTTCCAGGCTGGCGCGGGCGAGGGTGGCGGCGAGGGCGGGGTCGCTCATGGGGGTCTCCGGAAAGGCACGCCTTGTGGGCATGGTGAAGGCCGGTCAGCGCCAGGGGTAAGGGCGCTGACTGTCTGCCCTTTGGATTGTGGACCGCGCCGCTTGTTCCGGCAACGGCCGGTCAGGTCAGGAACAGCGTGGCGTGTTCCAGGTCGTCCCGGGTCTGGCTCTGCTGCAGGGCAGTGACGCACTTGTTCCAGACCAGGTCCGGCTCGCCCAGGCGGAAGCCGTAAAAGCCGTTGAAACCGTTGGCCTTTTCCCGCAGGGCCAGGGCCTTGACCGTGGAGATGTCGGTGCGGCCCAGGTAGATGGTGGCTTCGGACCAGATGTTGAGGGGGATGGCTTCCCGGGAGTGGGCCTGGAAGCCGTACTTGGATATCTCGATGACTTCCATGGGATAGCGTTGCCGCTGGCCGACGGCGATTTCCACGGTGAGGCGGCCCGGGGCCTTGATGTAGAAGCGCTTGTGCTGCCGGACCCGGGGCTGGTCGCCTTCATCGGGCAGGGGCGGCAGCACCCGCCGGTATTCCGGCAGGTCGTAGATGCTGTGGAGCAGGGCCTTCTTGTGCTCGTCCAGACTGGCGAAGACCTCGGTGCGATGGTTGAAGAAGTGGTCGAGAAGTTCCGGCGTCATCACCGGGGCGTTGGTGGTGTAGTAGCGCCGCTCCGGCAGCTTGATGTTGGGCAGCTTGTGGTCGAGGAAGTAGTGGGCCAGGTTCTTGCGCAGGGGCTTGTCGCCATAGACGGCGCGGAAGGTGGCGGGGGCCACGGAAAGATCGACGGAGGCGCCCACTGCCGGGGCGCCGTTGGCGAAATCGTAGTTGTCCACCGTGGTGGCGGTCAGGCGCTCGAAGACCAGGAGCGACTCGTACATCTCGATGCGGTTGGGGTTGACGGCGATGACCAGATGGCGGGTGTCGAAGAAGGTCGTGCAGTACTCGTACATGAACTTCATGAGCGGAAAGAGCACGGCGCCGCCGGTCTTGCGGAAGTCCGGATGCACGGCCAGGGCGGAGACCTCGGCGATGTTGCCCTCCTTGGCGCGCACGTCGGTGAGGTCGAAGATGGCCTGGAGGGGGAAGCCGATGGCGCTTTCGCGGATCAGCGAAATGGTGCCGACCACCTTGCCGTCCCACTTGGCGCAGAGGGTGGTGGTGGTGGGCAGGGCATGGTACAGGGTGACCCGCATGCCGGAAGGGTCGGGTTTCATGAAGCCGGCGTCCACGTAGGCGTCGTGCAGGAGGGTGAAGCAGGCCTCCAGTTCCTCCCGGGTGTCGGCGATCTTCAGTTCCAGGCGGTCGGGCGGGGCCGGGTCGCAATCGACGAAGGCGCGGTAGATGGCGAAACGCCGCTCGCGGGGCAGCAGCGCGAACAGCTTGCGCAGCGCCTGGCGCAACAGCTTGCGGCCCGTCCGCAATGGGCTTTTCATGATGGCCTGTCCCTCCCCCCGAGGTTGCTTTCGCCAGGCCCTAGTGTACCTCGCCGTCCCCTAACCCATGGAGTGGGAGAGGAACACCGTGGCGTTGTCCAGGTCGCTGTGGGTGCTGCCATGGTAGAGGGCGGTGACGAACTTGCGCCAGATGAGATCCGGCTCGCCGATCTGGAAGCCGTAGAAGCCATTGCCCTTGTCCCGGATGGCGGCGGCCTGGATCACCGAGGTTTCCGCCTTGCCCAGGTGGATGGTGGCCTCGCCCCAGGTGTCCACGGGCAGGGGCTCCCGGGCCCGGGCCTGGAAACCGTAGCGGGAAACCTGGATGACCTCCAGGCCGACCTTCTCCAGCTTCCCTTCCGCGCCGGCGAAGACGATCTTGGCCGGGCAGCGTACGGAAAAGCGCTGGTGGCGGCGGATGGGGATGTTGTCCTTGCGCTCCGCCAGGGCGGGGAGGACGTCGCGGTAGTCCTCGAGGTCGTAGATGGAATGCAGCAGCGCCTTCTTGCGTTCCGACAGGCTGGCGAAGACCTTGGTGCGCTGGTTGAAGAAGTAGTCCAGCAGATCCGGCGTCATGACCGGGTCGTTGGTGGTGTAGAAGCGCCGGTGGGGCATTTCGATATTGGCCAGCCGGCTTTCGACGAAGTAGGCATACAGGTTGCGGCGGGCCGGCTTGGTGCCGTAGTGGCGGCGGAGGATTTCCGGGGCGACCTTGAGGTCCAGGGTGGCGCCGACGGCGGGGGCGCCGTTCACGAAGTCATAGCTCTCGACGATGTTGGCGGTGAGCCGCTGGAAGAAGAGCAGCGACTCGTACATCTCGATGTGGCGCGGGTTGACGGCGATGACCAGGTGGCGGGTGTCGAAGAAGGTCGTGCAGTACTCGTACATGAACTTCATCAGCGGGAAGAGGATGCTCCCGCCGGTGCGCCGGAAGCGCGGATGCACCGCCAGGGCCGAGACTTCAGCGATGTTGCCCTCCTTGGCCCGCACCGCGGTGAGGTCGAAGATGCGCTGCAGGGGGAACCCCAGGGCGCTTTCGCGGATGAGGGAAATGGTGCCGACCACCTTGCCGTCGAACTTGGCGCACAGGGTGGTGGTGGTGGGCAGGGCGTGGTAGATGGTCACCCGCATGCCGGAGGGGTCGGGGGTCATGAAGCCGCTGTCCACGTAGGCGTCGTGCAGCAGCGCGAAACAGGCCTCCAGCTCTTCCTTGGTCTCGGCGATCTTGAGCACCAGCCGCTCGGTGGGGTGGGTGTCGCAATCCACGAAGGAACGCATGACGGCGAAACGCTTCTTCTGCGGCAGCATGGCGACGATGCGGCGCATCAGGGAGCTGAGCAGCTTGTGAACCTTCTGTTGCGCACGTTTCAACATGGTTCCCTCCTCCTGCCGCCTTCCCTTCGGCATATATTTTGTTCATCTTAGCACCGCCCGGTAAAGAAATCCTTACCAAACAAGGGGGCCGGGGAGAGGCTGGGCTGCCGGCACATTGACATGACGCATTGCCGCCGGGACAATCGCCGCGATAGTCCCGTCCTTACCGCCCAGGAGCCCAGACAATGCCTTACATCACCCCCAAACTGTCGGTATTTTCCCTCGCCATCGCCTCGGCCTTCGCCCTGACAGCCTGTGGCCAGAAGGAGGAGCCCAAGGCAGCGGCGCCCGCGGCCCCGGCGGCCGCGCCGGAAGTGACGGTCAAGATCGGCCACGTGGCGCCCATGACCGGCCCCCAGGCCCACCTGGGCAAGGACAACGAGAATGGCGCCCGCCTGGCCATCGACGAACTGAACGCCAAGGGCCTGGAAATCGGCGGCGCCAAGGTCAAGTTCGAACTCCTTGGCGAAGACGACCAGGCCGACCCCAAGCAGGGCACCATCGTCGCCCAGAAACTCATCGACGCCAAGGTCAATGGCGTCATCGGCCACCTTAACTCTGGCACCACCATCCCGGCCTCCAAGCTCTACTTCGACGCCGGCATCCCGCAGATTTCCGGTTCCGCCACCAATCCCAAATACACCCAGCAGGGCTTCACCACCGCCTTCCGCGTCATGGCCAACGACGTGCAGCAGGGCAAGGCGCTGGGCGAATTCGCCGCCAAGCAGGGGGTCAGGGCCGTGGCCATCGTCGATGACCGTACCGCCTACGGCCAGGGGCTCGCCGACGAGTTCCGGAAGGCCGCCGAGGCTGCCGGCCTCAAGGTCGTCGCCACCGAATACACCAACGACAAGGCCACCGACTTCAAGGCCATCCTCACCAAGATCAAGTCCACCAAGGCCGACCTGGTCTTCTACGGCGGTATGGACGCCCAGGGCGGCCCCATGGTCAAGCAGATGAAGGAACTGGGCATCAAGGCCAAGTTCCTCGGCGGCGACGGCGTGTGCACGCCGGAGTTCATGAAGCTGGGCGGCGAGGCCAGCGAGGGCAATTACTGCTCCCTGCCCGGCATGCCCCTGGAGAAGCTGGCCAAGGGGCCGGAGTTCAAGGACAAATTCACCAAGAAGTTCAACGCCGAGATCCAGCTCTACGCGCCTTACGTCTACGACGCCGTGATGGTCATGGCCGACGCCATGAAGCGCGCCAATTCGGTCGAGCCCGCCAAGTACCTGCCGGAAGTGGGCAAGACCAAGCACGACGGCGTCACCGCCCTGATCGAGTTCGACAGCGTCGGCGACCTCAAGAGCGGTGCCATTTCCCTCTACCAGTACAAGGGCGGCAAGCTCGACTATGTCGAGACCCTGGGCGGCGCGCCGGCCATGGAAACGGCCAAGGCCGAAGTGAAGCAGGCGGTGGCCGAGGTCAAGGAGGCCGCCAAGGCCGTGGGCGAGGCCGCCAAGGATGCGGCCAAGGAAGGCGTCAAGGCCGGGGCCGACGCCGTCAAGGGCGCTGCCGAGGCGGCCAAGGCGGCGGTGGACAAGAAGTAAGCGGCCATTGCCAAGGGGAAACGGCGCCTCCGGGCGCCGTTTCCATGTCTGCGGCCCTACCCATTCCGCATGGAAATCCTCCTCCAGCAACTCGTCAACGGTCTTGTCCAGGGCAGCATCTACGCCCTGGTGGCCCTCGGCTACACCATGGTCTACGGCATCATGGGCCTGATCAACTTCGCTCACGGCGAGGTGGTGATGATCGGTACCCTGGTGACCATCAGCGTGAGCGGCGCCCTCATCGCCGCCGGCGTGCCGGCAGCCGTGGCCGGCCTGGCCGGTCTGGCGGGGGCCATGGCCGTCTGCATGGCCCTCGGCTGGGGGCTGGAGCGCATCGCCTACCGGCCCCTGCGCCATGCGCCGCGGCTGACGCCGCTGATCACCGCCATCGGCATGTCCATCGTCCTGCAGAACCTGGCCATGATGGTCTGGGGGCGCAACTACCTCACCTTCCCACCCCTGGTGCCCAAGGTCCAGTACGAGGTGGCGGGGGCCCATTTCACCAGCGTGCAGGTGATGATCGTGGCGGTTTCCGCCGTCACCATGGCCGGACTGCTCTTCCTCGTATACCGAACCCGCCTCGGACTGGCCATGCGGGCCACGGCCCAGAATCCCCAGGTGGCTAGCCTGATGGGGGTGAACATCGACCGCGTCATCGCCGCCGCCTTCGTCGTCGGCTCCGCCATGGGCGCCGTGGCTGGGGTGATGGTGGGCACTTACTACGAGATCGCCCATTACCAGATGGGCTTCATGCTCGGCCTCAAGGCCTTCACGGCAGCGGTCCTCGGCGGTATCGGCAACCTCGCCGGGGCCATGGCCGGCGGGGTGCTGCTGGGCATCATCGAGGCCCTCGGCGCCGGCTACATCGGCGACCTCACCGGCGGCTTCCTCGGCAGCCACTACCAGGACATCTTCGCCTTCGTCGTCCTCATCGGCGTGCTGATGTTCCGGCCCTCGGGGCTGTTCGGCGAGAAGACGGGGGACCGGGCGTGAGGCTCTCGCTCAATCCCCGCTCGGCCCTGGGCATCGCCCTCATCGCCCTCGCCCTGGTGGCGCTGCCTTTCGTCGTGGCCATGGGCGGCCAGGCCTGGGTGCGCATCCTCAATTTCGCCATTCTCTACACCTTTCTCGCCTTGGGCCTCAACATCGTGGTCGGCTACGCCGGCCTGCTGGACCTGGGCTACATCGCTTTCTACGCCGTCGGCGCCTATCTCTATGCCCTCCTGGCCAGCCCCCACTTCGGCGTGCACTGGCCCTTCTGGGCCATCCTGCCCCTGGGGGCGGTGGTGGCCTGCTGTTTCGGCGTGCTCCTGGGGGCGCCCACCCTCAAGCTGAGGGGGGATTACCTGGCCATCGTCACCCTCGGCTTCGGGGAGATCATCCGCATCTTCCTCAACAACCTCAATGCGCCGGTCAACATCACCAACGGCGCCCAGGGCATCACCCTCATCGACCCGGTGGTCCTGGGGGGCTTCCGCTTCAGCGGCAACAGCGAAATCCTCGGCTTCGTCGTCAGCGGGCCCCAGAAATACTATTTCCTGCTGGTGGCCCTGGCCCTGCTCGTCATCGTCGTCAACCTGCGCCTGCAGCAATCCCGCATCGGCCGCGCCTGGCAGGCCATCCGCGAGGACGAGGTGGCCGCCAGGGCCATCGGCATCAACACCCGCAACATCAAGCTGCTGGCCTTCGCCATGGGGGCCAGCTTCGGCGGCATTGCCGGCGGCATCTTCTCGGCCATGCAGGGCTTCGTCTCGCCGGAGAGCTTTTCCCTCATCGAATCGGTCATGGTCCTGGCCATGGTGGTGCTGGGGGGCATGGGGCACATCCCCGGGGTCATCCTCGGGGCGGTGCTGCTCACCGTGTTGCCGGAAGTTCTGCGCTACGGCGTGGGGCCGGTGCAGCAGGCGCTGTTCGGCAAGGTGCTGGCGGATCCGGAAAGCCTGCGCATGCTCATCTTCGGCCTGGCCCTGGTGCTGGTGATGCGCCTCAAGCCGGCGGGCCTGTGGCCTTCGCCGGAGCGGCGCCGGGAACTGGCGGAGCGGCAATGACGGCGGCGGTTCCCGTCCTCCTCGAAGCCATCGGCGTCGCCAAGCATTTTGGCGGGGTCAAGGCGCTGCGCGACGTTTCCCTGACCATCCGCCAGGGGGAGATCTATGGATTGATCGGCCCCAACGGCGCCGGCAAGACGTCGTTGTTCAATGTATTGACGGGACTTTACGCTGCGGACAGTGGTGAGATCAGTCTCGCTGGGCGGAGCTTGTCCGGGCTCAAGCCGAACCAGGTGGCCGAGCAGGGCATTGCCCGAACCTTCCAGAATCTTCGACTGTTCGGAAACCTGAGCGCGGTCGAAAACGTCATGATCGGTCGCCACGTGCGCACGCGTGCCGGTCCGTTCGGAGCCATCTTTCGAACGGCGAGCACGATGGCGGAGGAGCGCGCAACCGAGCGTCGCGCCCACGAGCTGCTCCACTACGTCGGCATTGGACGCAGGGCCGATACGCTGGCAAAGAACCTATCCTACGGCGACCAGCGGCGGCTTGAGATCGCGCGCGCGCTTGCGACCGAGCCGAAGCTGCTGGCGCTGGACGAGCCCGCCGCAGGCATGAACGCCACGGAAACGATGGCGCTGCGATCACTCATGGAATCGATCCGGGAGGGCGGGGTGACCATTCTGCTCATCGAACACGACGTTAAGCTAGTCATGGGTTTGTGCGATCGGGTCGCCGTGCTCGACTATGGCGTGAAGATTGCCGAGGGCGTGCCCGACGTCGTGCAGAAGGACGCGAAGGTGATCGAGGCCTATCTTGGCGGGGCACTGGCATGAGGCAGCCGTGCTCGAGGTAAGGGACTTGCATGTCGCCTATGGCGGTGTCCGGGCCGTCAAGGGCGTGAGCATGTCCATTGCGGAGGGAGAATTGGTCTGTCTGATCGGCGCCAATGGCGCCGGCAAGACGACCACGCTCAAGGCGCTGGCGCGCCTGGTCCCCGGCCAGGGCAGCGTGCGCTACCGCGGCGAGGAGATCTTGCACCGGCCTGCGCACCGCATGGTCGCTGACGGTCTGGCCCTGGTGCCGGAGGGGCGTGGCATCTTTGCCCGTCTCACGGTCGAAGAGAATCTGGCGATGGGTGCCTATTCCCGGGCTGACAACGCGCAGATCGCCGCGGATCTCAACCACGTTTTCGAACTGCTGCCGAGGCTGAAGGAGCGCGCGCGTCAGGTAGCCGGTACCCTTTCTGGCGGCGAGCAGCAGATGCTCGCCATCGGCCGTGCCCTGATGAGCCGGCCGCGCCTGCTACTGCTAGATGAGCCTTCCATGGGGCTGGCGCCGATCATGGTACGGAAGGTCTTCGAGGTGATCCGGTCGGTATCCGAAAAAGGCGTGACGATCCTGCTCGTGGAACAGAACGCGAAGCTGGCGCTCACGGTGGCGCAGCGTGGCTACGTCATGGAAAGCGGCGCCATCACGCTGAGCGATGACGCCAAGGCCCTACTCGATGATGAGCGGGTGCGCCAAGCGTATCTGGGAGAGTAGGACGCAGCTGCCGAGGTAGCCGCTCGTGGTCTTGTCGCAGGAGGTCAGTCGAACTGCAGGGCGTCGGCGAAGGCAAGCGCCGAAAGCTGCGCGCGGTTGACAGCCTCGGCAGTGAGCTGCAGAGTTTCTGCCTGCTTGGCGAGCCTGCCTACGTCGTTGCCTTCGCAGGCCTTCGCCAGCTCCAGGAACGGCGCGTAAATCCCTTCACCCTGCAACAGCGTCTCGGTGATCGGCTCCGGAAGATGCATCTGTTCGAGTATCTCGGCCATGGGGGCGCCAAGCAGCACATCGAGCACGGAAAACGCGCCGGTGATGAACAAATTGTCGAGATCGGATTTGTCGAAATAACTCTTGCCGGCCAGTTCCATCATCCGGCCGCGGGCGATCGATGCCTGCATCAGTCCGGGCGCCGAGGCGTCCTTGCTCGCCGTGACCAGCAACAGCGACAGCCAGCGATGGAGCTTCTCGTATCCGAGGATTGTCACCGCGTGTCGAAACGACTGGATTTCGCATGACAGTCCGAATCCGGCGGAGTTGATATAGCGCAGCAGCTTGAACGAGATGGCGACATCCTGCTTCAGGGCGGCTTCGATGTCCCGAACCTCGGCGTTGTTGCGCACCAGATTTAGCAGGCGCACGAGTTGCGCATGGGCGGGCGCCAACGGTTTCGGTTTGGCCGGCATGCTGTTGAGGAAGAACCAGCCGGCTGCGCCGTCGTAGTTGTTTTTGAGACAGTTTTCGAACGCCGTATTGTCAGGCGGGTTCTGTGCGATCACCAGACCCGGGGCCCCCTTCGTAGCCGGCGCGGCGAACTGCTGCACAAGTAGAAATCTGGCCTGGACGTTCTGCGGCAGAACAAGCTGCGGCGTGTAACCGCCGACACACAGGGGGACACCGTTCTCCTGCAAGGCGTGCATGAGCTCGACGGTGGGCGCGGCGCCGAGCTTGGCCGCTGGGATCTCGACCATGGCGTTCTCCGGCACCTGCCACTCAAGGAGCCCTGGATCGGGGGCGATTCCATTGAAGGCAACGAGGACCGTGCGTTCATTGGGCCACGCGTCCGCAAGGCGGTTGAGTTCCTGGCCGGCCGCCTTGGCCGGCGAATCGGCGCCTGGATCGACATGGACAACCAGGCGGGTGGCCGAGATCCGGCGCTGCCGGTTCAAAAGAGGTTCATGGCTGAGCAGCATAGCGCTGACTGTAACGGCCGCAAGGCGCGAATCTTTAGCCCCTGGACTCGCCGGGGCGCCAACCCGAGTACGTCAGCGCCCCTGTTTATGCGATGGTCGGCGCCGGATTGTCCCGCCGCGACAAGATCGCCTCTTTTGCCATACGGCGGATCACGACGCCGGCGTCGCATCTGCGGCGAAGGAGAATGCGTCTGCAAAGAATTCCTCCGGCGGCAGACCGCACTGCGTCGTGAAGTCGCGCTTGGCCGCCTCGACCATCGCCGGGGCACCGCACACATATGCCTGATGTCCCGACATGTCGGGGATATCCTCCATGGCTGCCCGGTGCACCAGGCCGGTGCGACCGTGCCAGCAATCCTCATGCTTGGGTTCGGACAGCACGGGAATAAATCGGAAGTCCGGCCGCTGTGCTTGCCATGCTTCGCCAAGTCCGGGCATGTAGAGGTCCGCCACGGATCGGACTCCCCAGTACAATGCCATCGGGATCTCGATTCGGTTGTGGATAGCATGGTCGATGATCGCCTTGATCGGTGCCAGACCCGTTCCCCCCGCAACGAGGACGATCGGCTTGCTGCTCCCTTCACGCAGATAAAATGCTCCGTGCGGTCCCTCGAAACGCAGAATGTCGCGCTCCTTCATTGTGCGGAACACGTGGTCTGTAAACTGCCCACCCGGGACGCGGCGGACATGCAATTGCAATAGCTCGTCGTCGTGCGGCGCATTCGCAAGAGAAAAACTGCGGCGCCGGCCATCCTTCAGCAGTATGTCAATGTACTGGCCGGCGAGAAACTGAAGACGCTCGTTCGCCGGCAACTTCAAGTACAGCACCATGACATCCACGGCCCGCTGCTCCATCTTCTGCACCCGGCAGGGCAGTGTCCTGACAGGTATGTCCTTGAGCGCGCTGATCTCGCGGCATTCAATTGTGATATCCGACAGCGGCTTGGCACAGCAGAACAGGGCCAGTCCGGACTCACGCTCTACGTCGCTGAGCGCGCCCGTCTGGTAAGCGCCATAGTCGACGCTGCCGGAAAGCACGCGCCCTTTGCAGGAGCCGCAGGCGCCATTGCGACATCCGTACGGAAGACTGATGCCGGCATCCAGCGCTGACTGCAGGATGCTTGCTTGAGGGTCCGCCTCGTAGGCGTGACCGCTAGGTAGGATGGTGATCTTCAACGCCATGGCGATCCCGCCGTGCGATAATGAATGCGTGCAAAGATTGCTGATTATCGGTTGCGGCGACGTGGCACGGCGCGCGCTGCCGTGGCTGACACGCCGCTACCGTGTCTACGGGGTGGTGCGTGTCGAGGGTGACAAAGCACCGCTGCGCGCACTGGGCGTGACGCCGATTCTCGCCGACCTCGATTGCGCCGCCAGCTTAAAGCGCATCGGGGGCATCGCGCAGCTGGTTTTGCATTTTGCGCCGCCGCCGGCGAGCGGAGTCCGGGACACTCGTACCCGCCATCTTCTTGCCGCCCTCGCGGCGGGCCGCATTCTACCACAGCGCATTTCCTACATTAGCACGACGGGGGTATACGGTGATTGCGGCGGCGCGCGCGCAGACGAAACGCGACCGCTCAATCCGACCACGTCGCGTGCCAAGCGGCGCATCGATGCCGAACGGGTATTGCGCCGATTTTGCATACGGCAAGGGGTGGCGCTGACGATCCTGCGCGCGCCGGGAATCTACGCTGCGAATCGGCTGCCGCTTGAGCGGTTGCGCCGCGCAGTCCCGGTTTTGGCAGCCGAGGAAGACGTGTACACCAATCACATCCACGCCGACGATCTGGCCCGGGGGGTTTGCCGGACGCTGACACGCGGCGGAAGCTGCCGCGTATTTAACGTCAGCGACGATTCTGAACTGCGCATGGGCGAGTATTTCGACCTCGTCGCCGACGCCTTCGATCTGGCGCGCCCGCCGCGCATGGCCCGCGCGCAGATGGAAGGCAACGTGTCGGTCACGAGCCTGTCTTTCATGGGAGAATCGCGCCGTCTGTCGAATCGACGCATGAAGGAAGAGCTAGGCGTGACTCTGCGTTACCCGACGGTGCTCTCCGGCATATCCGCTGCCCGCGAGGAATTCCTGGCCGAGAAATGGTAGCCATGCTTTGGGTCAAGTCTCTGCACATCGTATTCATGGTTACGTGGTTTGCGGGGTTGTTCTATCTGCCGCGACTCTTCGTGTACCACGCCATGAGCGAGGATGAGGTCAGTCGCGCCCGCTTCACGGTGATGGAGCGCAAGCTGTATTACGGCATCATGGCACCGGGCGGGATCCTGACCGTGGTTTTCGGGCTTTGGCTGTGGCTTGGCTTCCCTGATCAGCTCGCCGTGGGCGGTTGGTTGTATGCCAAACTGGCACTGGTGCTGATCCTGATCGGCTATCACCTCTACTGCGGTAGGTTGCTGAAGGATTTGGCTTTGGGCAGCAACGCGCGGTCCCACGTCTGGTTCCGCTGGTTCAATGAGTTCCCGGTACTCGTGCTCTTCGGTACCGTGTTCCTCGTCGTGCTGAAGCCGTTTTGATCATCGTCTGCTATTCCTGATGCCGGAGTTCTTCGCTACCTGTCCGCGCGGCATCGAGGCGCCACTCGCCGAAGAGCTGCGCTTGGCGGGCGCGGGCCCGGTTTCGATCGTTTCTGGCGGAGCGTCCTTTTCCGGCGACTGGGCGGTCGCCTACCGTGCCAATCTCCATAGCAGGATCGCCACGCGCATCCTGTGGCGCGTCGGCGAGGGTGCGTACCGGAGCGAGCACGACATCTATGAGCTAGTGCGTTCGCTGCCGTGGCCAGAGTGGTTCGATGTGGCGCGCACCTTGCGCGTGTATGTCACAGCAATTCGCAGCCCTCTGAAGAGCCTCGATTTTGTCACATTGCGTATCAAGGACGCTGTGTGCGACCGTTTCCGGTCTGACGGCGGTGCGCGGCCCAGCGTCGACACCGTTGCACCGGAGGTAAGGATTCACGCATTCCTGACCGCGGCAGACGTGATCCTCTATCTAGACACGTCAGGCGATCCGCTATACAAACGCGGCTTCAAGCGCGCGGCCGTCGAGGCGCCGGTGAAGGAGAATCTTGCCGCCGGCATTCTGAGCCTTACCGCCTGGACGCCGACTGAACCCCTGCTCGATCCAATGTGTGGCAGCGGCACGTTCGTCATCGAGGCGGCGCAAATTGCCCTCGACATTGCGCCCGGCCTTGGCCGGTCGTTCGGGTTCGAGAAGCTGCGGATATTCGACCGTTCGCTCTTGGCGCGCGTCAGGGCCGACGCCGCGATGCGTCAGCGCCCGATCGCGCCGCTGGCGATTTACGGCAGCGATCTGTACGGCGATCAGCTCAAGCAGGCGCGGCACAACGTGGCAGCGGCGGGTTTGACGCAGGTCGTGCACCTCAAGCAAGCGAACGTCCTCGAGTTGCCGCCACCTGCGGAGCGAGGGGTCATGGTTGCCAACCCGCCGTATGGCGTGCGCATGACCGGCAGTTTGAAACACGAGGAGTTCTACCGCAGTTTGGGCGACGCACTCAAGCGGAGATTCGCCGGTTGGCGTTGTTATCTGTTCTCCGCGGACCCTCAGCTACCGAGATCGATCGGACTGCGCGCCAGACGGAAAACGCCCCTTTACAACGGGGCGCTCGAATGCCGATTGTATGAATACGGGATCGTCGCCGGATCCATGCGCCGCGACAAAGCGACGCAATGCACGAAAGGCGCCTGACCGTTCGCCGGTCAGACGATGTCCAGATGTCCGATGCCCGCCGTCAGATCGCGGTCTTTCGACTCTTTGCCGTGCAGTTTGATCTGCAGTCGCAGATCGTTGACCGAGTCGGCGTTGCGCAGCGCATCCTCGTAGGTGATACGCCCGGCCTCGTACAGGTCGAACAGCGATTGGTCGAAAGTCTGCATGCCTAACTCGCGTGAGCGCTTCATGACTTCCTTGATCTCTCCAACCTCGCCCTTGAAGATAAGTTCCGAAATCAGCGGCGAGTTCAGCATCACCTCCACGGCGGGTACGCGACCCTTGCCGTCCTTGATCGGCAGCAGGCGCTGCGAGATCATGGCGCGCACGTTCAGGGACAGATCCATGAGCAACTGCTGGCGCCTTTCCTCGGGGAAGAAGTTGATAATGCGATCGATGGCCTGGTTTGTGCTGTTGGCGTGAAGCGTGGCTAGAGCGAGGTGACCGGTCTCAGCAAATGCGATCGCATAGTCCATCGTGTTGCGGTCGCGTATCTCCCCCATGAGAATGACGTCTGGCGCCTGTCGCAACGAGTTCTTCAGTGCAACTTCCCAGGAATCCGTATCCACGCCGATCTCGCGCTGCGTGACGATACAGTTCTTATGGTCGTGCACGTACTCGATCGGGTCCTCGACGGTGATGATATGGCCGTAGCTATTCTCGTTGCGATAGTCCACCATCGCCGCCAGCGATGTCGTCTTGCCTGTGCCCGTCCCGCCGACGAAGATCACCAGCCCGCGCTTTGTCATGGCGATATCCTTGAGCACGGGCGGCAACCCGAGCTCAGCGAACTTTGGAATCGTCATGTTGATCGTGCGCAGGACGACGCCGATGCGACCCTGCTGGACGAACGCATTTACGCGGAAACGACCGATCCCTGCCGGGCTGATGGCAAAATTGCACTCCTTGCTTGCTTCGAACTCGGCGGCCTGGCGATCATTCATGATCGACCGGGCAAGCTCGGCCGTGTGCTGTGCCGTAAGCACCTGATTCGACTGCGGGTTGATCTTCCCATCAATCTTGATCGCAGGCGGAAAGCCGGAGGTGATGAAGAGGTCCGAGCCCTTCTTGTTGACCATCAGTCGCAACAAGTCGTGCATGAATCTCAGTGCCTGATCGCGCTCCATGGTGTTCTCCTGCCTTTCGTTACGCCGCTGCTGCTGTGGCGACGCAACCCGGGACGAATCCGTCCCGCTCCGAGGGAATGGCGCGACTTGACGGCAAAGCAGCCACGCGCCCTGGCCGGAACGAGTATGCGAAACGGCAGGCGCCAATCATCGGCGTGGCCGTCAGCGCTGTTCGACTAGCCAACGAAATTGTCCTTGTTCTGAGCGCGCAGCCGAGCTTCGGCCGGCGCCACGATATTGCGCCTGACGAGATCGGCAAGACACTGATCGAGCGTCTGCATTCCGAAGTTCTGGCCGGTCTGGATCGCAGAGTACATCTGCGCGATCTTGTTTTCGCGAATGAGGTTGCGGATGGCCGGCGTGCCGATCATGATCTCGTGGGCGGCGACGCGTCCCTGACCGTCCTTAGTCTTCAACAGAGTCTGCGAAATTACCGCGCGCAAGCTCTCGGAAAGCATCGCCCGCACCATTTCCTTTTCCGCCGCCGGGAAGACGTCCACGATGCGGTCAATGGTCTTCGCCGCCGAGCTGGTATGGAGCGTGGCAAACACGAGGTGACCCGTCTCGGCTGCCGTAAGCGCGAGTCGGATCGTTTCGAGATCGCGCATCTCGCCCACCAGAATGACATCCGGGTCCTCACGCAACGCGCTGCGCAAGGCATTGCTGAAGGAAAGGGTGTGCGGGCCGACCTCGCGCTGATTGATCAGGCAGCGCTTGCTGGTGTGGACGAACTCAATCGGATCCTCGATGGTGAGGATATGCGCGTAAGTGTTCTCGTTGACGAAGTCGACCATTGCTCCAAGCGTTGTTGTCTTGCCGGAACCGGTCGGGCCCGTGACGAGCACGATACCGCGCGGCTGGCTGGCGATCTCCTTGAAGATTTTCGGCGCATCGAGCTCGTCAAGGGTGAGCACCTTCGTCGGAATGGTCCGGAATACCGCCCCCGCGCCGCGCTCTTGCACGAAGGCATTTACCCGAAAGCGCGCCAGATTTGGGACACCGAATGAGAAGTCGCACTCCAGGTGCTCCTCGTAAATCTTGCGCTGCATGTCGTTCATGATGTCATAGACCATGCCATGAACGTCTTTGTGCGCCATCGCTGGCAGATTGATGCGCCGAACGTCGCCATGCACCCGGATCATGGGCGGTAACCCGGCCGAGAGGTGCAGGTCGGACGCTTTGTTCTTAACGGCGAAGGCGAGCAGTTCGGTGATATCCATAGAAGCATCCCGGGACGCAGGGCACGGGGGCGCAGCCGTAAGGCCCGATGCTATACTGGCGCGGGTCTAGTTGGCGCCCTGCCTTAAAGCATTATGACAACAATCTTTGCCAACTTGCAAGCTGTGAAATCGCGGATTCTTGCGGCCGCGCTCAAGGCTGGCCGCGACCCGATGGACATACGCCTGCTCGCAGTCAGCAAGGCTTGGCCGGCGGGAGCCGTACGTGAGGCAGCCTCCGCCGGGCAGAGAGAGTTTGGCGAAAATTACGTCAGGGAGGCTGTGGAAAAGGTCACGTCGCTAGCTGATCTGCGTCTCGACTGGCATTTCATCGGACCGCTCCAGAGCAACAAGACACGCGCTGTGGCAGAGCACTTCGCCTGGGTGCACAGCATCGATCGACAGAAGATCGCCGAGCGGCTGTCCGAAGCACGAGGCGCTTCCCGGCCGCCGCTGCAGGTCTGCATTCAGATAAACGTCAGCGGTGAGCGCACGAAAGGGGGGGTTGCGGCGGAGGACCTTCCCTCGTTGGCGCAATCCGTTGCCGCGCTGCCCAATGTGACACTGCGGGGGTTAATGGCAATTCCCGAACCTTCCCAGGACATGGCTCTACTGCGCCGCAGATTCGCCACCGTGCGACGCCTGAAGGAGCAGCTTTGCCAAGCCGGGATGAACCTGGACACCCTGTCCATGGGCATGTCGGACGACCTGGAAGCGGCGATAATGGAAGGTGCCACAATCGTGCGCGTAGGCACGGCAATTTTCGGCCGTCGGCCCGGCTTGGGCGCAGGACTTGCGCAGTGACCGGCGACAAGGCGGTGGCGGGGAGCCCCGCAGCATGTCGTCCCCACGGTGTGGGCGACATCGAGCAGTCAAAGAGGGAAATGCATGAAAGTAACGTTTGTCGGCGGCGGCAACATGGCTACCGCCTTGATCGGAGGATTGCTGCAACGGGGCTTTACGAGCCAGGACCTGGTTGTCGTGGAAGTCCTTTCCGAGTCCCGCGAGCGCTTGAGCCGCGATTATGGCGTACTCTGCCGTACCTCGGCCGACCGTGCTGCACTGAACAGCGACGTCGTGGTGCTTGCCGTTAAGCCGCAACAGATGCGCGAGGCCGTTTCAGCGTTGCGGGGTTTCTTGAACAATCAACTCGTGGTCAGCATCGCCGCGGGCATACGGCTGGCAGACCTGTCGCGTTGGCTGGGCGGTTACCACTGTCTGGTGCGCGCAATGCCGAATACTCCCGCGCTGATCGGTGCCGGCATTGCTGGCCTCTTTGCCGATAAAAGCGTTGCTGCGGCGCAGCGTGCGGCTGCCGAACGCATCCTCTCAGCCGTGGGGCGCACGATGTGGATTGACGACGAGCAGCTGATGGATGCCGTCACGGCAGTCTCTGGTAGTGGTCCCGCATATGTTTTCTACTTCATCGAAGGGCTTGCCGCCGCCGCGCGGGAACTCGGGTTTACCGAGGGGCAGGCGCGCATGCTGGGTGTCGAGACGTTCCTAGGCGCGACGAAACTTGCCGCGGCCAGCGATGTGGATTTGAGTGTGCTGCGCCAGCGAGTGACATCAAAGGGCGGCACGACGGAAGCCGCGCTCAGCTCGCTCGAGGCCGACGGCATCCAGGCGGCAATAGTTAGGGCCGTCCATGCTGCGAATGTCCGTGGTCGCGAACTCGGCGACTCGCTGGGTAGGGATTGAAGCCATCTCGTAGAGCTGACGTCAGGACGCCGCTGCCGACATATCTCGACCAACTGTTGACAACCCACCCTACACCTGGCGCACCAATAAAACGATGCTCACCCAACTGATCCTGTTCATCCTCGATGCCGTGATCGGATTCTTTTCGATACTGCTCATTGCGCGTTTCATGATGCAATGGCAGCGCGTTTCGTTTCGCAATCAGCTCGGTGCGTTCATCGTTGCCGCAACCGATTGGGCGGTACTGCCAACGAGACGCGTCGTTCCCGGCCTGTTCGGGCTTGATCTCTCGAGCTTCGTGCTGGCGTGGCTTGCGCAGACTTTGCTGGTGCTCGTCGAGTTCTGGCTTCGCGACTTGCCGGTGGGCAATGCGCCCGGCGCGGCAGTGCTCGTCGTCGCCCTGCTTGGGGTGATCGCGACGATTAAGATGATGCTGTACGTGTTGATCGGTGCGGTGATCATTGCCGCCGTGTTGAGCTGGGTGAACCCGTATTCGCCCGTGGCACCGATTTTCAATGCGTTGACGCGGGCATTCCTCGCGCCCGTGCAGCGCGTCATTCCACCGATCGCCAATGTGGACCTCTCCCCACTCGTCCTGCTGCTGATTCTGCAGGTCATTCTGGTGCTGGTCGCCTACCTGCGGGCAAGCGTCGTGCAACTCCTTGCCTGAGTGGCTCCGTCCGCACATCCCTGGCTGCGGACTGACGCCGCGGGCAATTTGGTTCTCGCGCTGCACGTGCAGCCAAACGCGGCGCGAACGGCGATCGTCGGGCGCCACGGTGATGCACTTAAGGTGAAGCTGGCGGCCCCACCTGCGGACGGCAAAGCAAACGCCTGCCTGATGGAATATCTGGCCATCTTGCTGGATGTGCCGCGCGCGGACGTGACACTTATCGCCGGCGCAGCGTCGCGGCGCAAGCTCGTGCGCGTGACGGGAGCGGCGGTTTCCGCGCTGGAAGAACTCCGTCGACTTGGCGCCGACTAGGCTAGCGCGCCTCGTACACGACGTGTCCGTCCAGAAGCGTGTACCGAACCCGGCCGCTCAGCTCGAAGCCGAGAAACGGGGTGTTCTTGCCTTGGCTGCGCAGGGTCTCGCGCGTCACGCGCAGCGGCACGTGCGGGTCGAATATGCAGATGTCAGCGGCGCAGCCTACGGCCAGGCGACCGGCTTCCAGGCCTAGCATGGCCGCGGCATCAACCGTTACTCGGGACAGTGCCCGCGACAGCGGCGTGCCAGTCTCCGTTGCCCACTTCAGCGCGAGTGGCAGCAGCAACTCCACGCCCGTGGCACCGGGCTCGGCCTCCGCGAAAGGCAGCTGCTTGGCATCGTCGTCGACTGGTGTGTGATCGGAGCAGAGCGCCTCGATGCTCCCGTCCTTGAGGCCTTGGCGCAGAGCCTCGCGATCGGAAGTGGCACGTAGCGGCGGCTGGAGGTGACAGTTCGGGTTGAAGTCACCCACATCCATCTCCGATAGGTGGATGTGGTTGATCGACACATCGCACGTGACATCGATGCCGCGCTGGCGCGCGTCCTTGATCATGGCGAGACCCGCGGCGCTGGAAAGCCGGGTGATGTGGAGACGCGCACCCGTTGCCGCGGCAAGCTGCAGCAAGGCTGCGATGCGCACGGTTTCCGCACAGGACGGGATCGGGGCCAGGCCGAGGCGGCTTGCGACCTCGCCGTCATGGGCAACGCCGCTTTGTCCGAGGAACGGATCCTGCGGACACAGCCAGACGCGAAAACCGAAAGTCGCGGCGTATTGCAAGGCATGGAACAGCACCTTGGTGTCCACGATGGGGCGCATTGCCTGACCGAAGGCGATGCATCCTGCCTCGCGCAGCTCCGCCATCTCGGTGATGCGCTGGCCGGCGAGGCCGACCGTCAACGCACCGATGGGGTAAACGTGGGCGCGATTGAGGCTCTTCGCGCGATGCTTCAGCATCTCCACCAGCCCCGGTTCGTCCAGGGGTGGGTCCGTATCCGGAGGGCATGCCAGCGAAGTCACGCCGCCAGCGGCGGCAGCCTCCAGTTCGGATTCCAGCGTCGCCTTGTATTCGAAGCCCGGTTCACGCAGGCGAACGGCGATGTCAATGAGCCCCGGGCACAGGACCAGACCTTCGGCGTCGATCACGCGATTGGCGTGAAAGCCGTCAGGGCTGCGGCCAATGGCGACGATCCTGCCGGCGGCGATGCACACGTCCTGCCGGTCGTCCAAGCCGCTGGACGGGTCGATCACGCGCCCGTTCTTGATCTGGATCTTCATCGGCGATACCCGTCCGCTATGCGCCGGCCAGCATGCTCATCACCGCCATGCGCACGGCGATACCGAACGTTACCTGGGGCAGGATGACCGCGCGCGGCCCGTCCGCGACCGCGGAGTCGATTTCGATGCCGCGATTCATCGGCCCCGGGTGCATGACGATGGCGTCAGGCTTGGCGCACGCCAGCTTATCCTCGGTCAGGCCGAAGACCTTGAAATACTCCTGGGCGCTGGGCAGAAGCGCGCCTTGCATGCGCTCGTTCTGCAGCCGCAACATCATCACGACATCCACATCCTTCAACCCTGCACGCATGTCATGAAACACGCGCACGCCCAGTCGTTCGACGTGGCCAGGCAGCAGCGTCTTGGGCGCGATGACGCGCACTTCCGGTACGCCGAGGGTGGTCAAGGCATGGATCTGTGAGCGGGCAACCCGGGAATGAAGGATATCGCCGACGATGGCGACACGCAGGGCGGTGAAATCCTTCTTGTAGTGCCGGATGGTGTACACGTCCAGCAGGCCCTGGGTCGGATGCGCATGCCGTCCATCGCCGGCGTTGATGACATGGATATGGGGCGCGACATGCTGGGCAATCAGGTGCGCCGCGCCGCTCTGGGCGTGGCGCACGATGAACATGTCAGCCTGCATGGCGGACAGATTGTCCACCGTATCGAGCAGCGTCTCGCCCTTCGTCTGGGACGATGTGCTGATGTTGAGGTTGATGACATCGGCGGACAGCCGTTTCGCCGCGATTTCGAAGGTTGTGCGCGTGCGCGTGCTTGGCTCGAAAAAGAGGTTAAATACCGACTTGCCGCGCAGCAGCGGCACCTTTTTGATCTCCCGCTCCGCCACCGCGGTGAACGGCTCGGCCGTGTCGAGAATAGTGGCCAGAATGCTTCGCGGGAGCCCTTCGATGGTGAGCAAGTGACGTAGCTCGCCGTGTTTGTTCAATTGCAGGTTATGCATCGATCACGCGCAGGCTGAAGGAACCCGTGTCGTCACGCGCCAATTGCAGAGTCTGGTTGCGCCGCAGCGGCGCCGACAAGCACAACGCACAGAACTTTGGGCAGATCGGCAGTTCGCGCTCGCCGCGATCGATCAATACGGCGAGATCGATGCGCCCGGGCCGCCCATAGTCGAATAACTCGTTCATGGCGGCGCGGATCGTACGCCCGGTGTACAGGACGTCATCGACGATGATGATGCTGCGTCCCTCGACGTCAAAGGGGATGGACGAGGGCTTGACGCCGGGATGCAACCCCTTGCGGCTGTAGTCGTCGCGGTAGAACGAAATATCAATGGTCCCGAGCGGTTGGTTCAGTCCAAGCACGTTGTGCAGACGCTCAGCCAGCCACACGCCGCCGGTGTGGATCCCCACCAATGCTGTCTCCGGCGTGATGCAGCGGCGCATCTGCGACGCTAACTCGTCAACCAGGATTTCCGGGTCAGGCAGCTGCATTGAGGTAGTTCTGCAGGATGATTCGCGCCGATGTGGCGTCGAGCAGCGGTTTGCGCTGTCGCCAGTCGTGGCTGTGCTGGCGCAACTGTGTTTCCGCTTCGGCCGAGGTCATACGCTCGTCCACGAGGGTCACTGGCAAGCCGAAGCGGCCATGCAACTGGTTGGCGAAGCGCCGGCAGCGAGCCGTCATGTCCGTCGCCTGCCCGTCCAGGGAAAAGGGCAGACCAACCACCAGCAGCACCGGCTGCCACTGCGCGATTACATGCCCGATGGCGGCGAAGCGCGTCGCGTTGTCCCGGGCGTCGATGACGGTAAGCGGGCGCGCGCTACCGGCTACGGTCTCGCCGATGGCGATGCCAATGCGCCTAAGTCCGAAGTCGAATGCCAGCACTGTGCCTTCGGGCAAGCATGCCGATAGACGGTGGCTATGGCCTTCGGCGCGGCTTGGGGGCATCTGTGCCGCGCCGGGCTCAGGCATGTCCGGCGACCTCCGACAACTTGGCATAGTCGATGCCGAGCAACTGCATGGCGGCCGGCAATCGCTCCTCCGGTGGCAGGGTGAAGATGATCTCTTCATCTGCGGTGACGGTGAGCCAGGCGTTCTGCGACAGCTCGTATTCGAGTTGCCCGGCTGCCCACCCGGCATAACCCAGGGTAACGAGGATTTCCGATGGCTGTCCCGTGCTGCCCACCGACTGGAGGATATCCCGGGAGCTCGTCAGCCCTAGGTCGCTGCTCACGGTCAGCGTCGATTGCCAGCTGCCTAAGGGGCGATGCAAGACGAACCCACGATCGGTCTGTACCGGGCCACCGAAGTAAATCGGCATGCTCTGCAGGGCCGCCGCTTCGAGCGAGATCTGCACGCGATCGAACAGGGTGTTGAGCGTCATGTCGATCGGGCGGTTAACGATGATTCCCAGCGCGCCATGATCGTTGTGTTCGCAGATGAACGTCAGGGTGCGCGAAAAGTTCGGATCGACCATGTTCGGCATGGCGATCAGAAAATGGCGCGTAAGATTGACTTCCTGGCTGATCACGCTGCCATTGTAATCGCGTCGCGGGGGCGGCACAATTTTGCCTGCATCCCGCCCCGCGTCCGATCCTCCCCTGTCAGCAGCTCGCCGAACCGATGTCCGAATCTGCGCTCATGTGGTTTCGACGGGATTTGCGCACTGATGACAACGCGGCGCTCTATCACGCACTTAAGGCGTATGGGCAGGTGTATTGCGCGTTCGTCTTCGACACCGAGATTCTCGACGCATTGACCGAACGCGCCGACCGGCGTGTCGAGTTCATCTGGCAAAGCCTTCAGGAACTGGAGGCGCGGTTGCGCGAGTATGGCGGCGCCCTGATCGTTCGCCACGGCCCTGCCCGGGAGGAAATCGTGCGCCTGGCCGGGGAACTCGGTGTCGCCGCTGTGTTCGCCAATCGTGACTATGAGCCATCGGCGATGAATCGCGACGAAGAGGTGCGACGAGGGCTTGCCGTGCGCGGCGTGCCGGTCTTGGATTTCAAAGACCAAGTCATATTCGACGGCGCCGAGGTGCAGACCCGCGCCGGCGAGCCGTTTCGCGTCTTTACGCCCTACAAGAACGCCTGGCTGGCAAAGCTCGAACCGTACTACCTTCGCGCCTATCCGGTCCGGCGCTACGCCCGGCATCTGGCTCGGCCGGATACTACGTCCGGCATACCCTCCCTCGACGAGATGGGGTTCGAACCCGCCGGACTGTCCCGGATCGGCATTTCCTGTGGCATGTCCGGCGCGCGCCGGGCACTCGATGATTTCCTGACGCGCATCGATCGTTACCACGAGCGACGCGACTACCCGGCGCTGAAAGGTCCGTCCTACCTGTCGGTCCATCTGCGCTTCGGCACGATCTCGATTCGGGAAATCGTCGCCCAAGCCTACGGGCGCGCGGCCATGGCGGCAAGCAAGGGCGCCGAAGTCTGGCTCGGCGAGCTGATCTGGCGCGACTTCTATCAGATGATCCTGTCGCGCTTCCCGCATGTCGTCGATCACGCCTTTCGCCGGGAATATGACGGCATTCGGTTCGACGATCGACCCGAGTGGTTTGCTGCCTGGTGCCAGGGGCGCACCGGGTATCCGCTGGTGGACGCCGCCATGCGCCAGCTCAACCGGACCGGCTATATGCACAATCGACTGCGCATGCTAAGCGCCTCGTTCCTGGTGAAGGACCTGGGAATCGACTGGCGGCTGGGGGAGCGATATTTCGCGGCGCAGCTCAATGACTACGATCTCGCGGCCAACAACGGCGGCTGGCAGTGGGTCGCCTCTACTGGCTGCGATGCGCAGCCCTATTTTCGCGTCTTTAATCCCGTCACGCAGTCGCAGAAATTCGACCCGGAGGGTAGATTCATCCGGCGCTATGTTCCCGAACTGGCTGGCTGCGATGCCAGGCAGATCCACGCGCCGTGGCAGATGAGCGGCGCGGCGCAGGAGGCGGCGGGGGTACGAATCGGACGCGACTATCCTGCGCCGCTGGTGGACCATGCCGTGGCGCGCGAGCGCACGCTGGCGCGCTACGGTCGGCTCAAGCCTATTTCTTGACGAACTCGGCGATGTGCGCCAGCAGCTCTTCCTCTTGGTAGGGCTTGCCGAGGTAGTAGTTGACGCCGATCTCCCGGGCATAGGCGCGATGCTTCTCGGCAATGCGCGAGGTGATCATGATGATCGGCACATGAGCCAGGCGCGCATCGGCACGCACATTTCGCGTTAGATCGAAGCCGTCCATGCGCGGCATCTCGATGTCCACCAACATCACGTCGGGCACCACGTCCAGCAGTTGCTCGAGCGCGTCGACGCCGTCCTTGGCGGTCACAACGCGATAGCCTTCGCGCTCGAGCAGGCGGCCGGTGATCTTGCGCACCGTAAGCGAGTCGTCGACCACCATGATCGTTCCCGGCACAGCGAGCCCCGGTGCTTCCTCGGCAACGCGGGGCACGGGCGCGAGCACCGGGCGCGCCGCCGCCAGTTGTCTGCCGGCAAGGGCGACCGGGTTCAGGATCAGGACGATCTCGCCGTTTCCGAGCACGGTCGCGCCGGTAATGCCGACCACCCGTGCCAGCTGCGGGCCGATATTCTTGAGCACGACTTCCTGATTGCCACCCAGTTCGTCCACGTGCAGGGCGATGCGCTGCGCACCGCTGCGCAGGAGCAGAACCCAGGAGTAACGAGCGCCCTGCGGCAGGCTGTGGGAATCGCCGAGCAAGCGCGGCAGGTAGTGGTAGGGGTAGTTCGCACCCAGCCATTCCGCCTTGCCCTCGCGGACAATCTTGGCCAGCGCCTCCGCCTTCAGTTCCTGCACCTGCTCGACCATCGTTGACGGGATGGCGTAGGTCGCCGCCCCGGAACGCACCAGCAACGCCTGAGTCACCGCCAGGGTCTGCGGCAGATAGATGTGGAAGCGTGCGCCCTTGCGTCGTTCGGAAGTCACATCGATGCGGCCGCCGAGCGCCACCGTCTGGCTCTTGACGACGTCCATGCCGATGCCCCGGCCCGCTACTTCGGATAACTCCTCTGCCGTCGAGAACCCCGGCGCAAAGATGAACTCCGCCAGTGTACGCTCGTCGCGGGACTCGCCGTGGACGAGAAGACCCCGTTCAACAGCCTTGCGCTGAATGCCTTCGAAATCGAGTCCGGCGCCGTCGTCGGCTAGCTCGATCGCAACTTCAGTGCCCTCGATGGATACCTGGACCACGATCTGTCCGATCTCCGGCTTGCCCAAGGCGTGACGGATGGCGGTCGCCTCCAGGCCGTGGGAGATCGCGTTGCGCAACAGGTGTTCGAGTGGCGCGACCATCTTCTCCAGAACGCTGCGGTCCAGTTCCGCCTGACCGCCCCGGATGTCCAGGTTCGCCTTTTTGCCCAGTTCCTTCGCGGTCTGGCGAACGACCCGGTACAGTCGCTCGGCGATGCTGTTGAACGGTACCATGCGCACGCCCATCAGGGCCTGGGCAAGATCGCGATTGAGTCGGCCCTGGCTGACGAGGGCTGCGTCCGCCCCGTCAAGGTTGCGCAGCAGGTTGTGCTGGACGGTGCTCACGTCATTGACGCTCTCGGCCATCATCCGCGTCAATTCCTGTAGCCGCGTGAAGCGGTCGAACTCGAGCGGATCGAACTGGATGTTCGATTCCTCCGCCTGCGCCATGCGGGTTTGCATCTGGGTTTCCGCTTGGATCTCAAGCTCCCGCAGTTGCCGCCGCAGGCGAATGACGTTTTCCGTCAGATCGAGCAGAGAGGTGCGCAGCGTGCGCATTTCGCCTTCGATGCGCGCGCGTGCGATGCTCATCTCCCCCGCCTCATTAACGAAGCGATCGATCAGATCGGCGCGTACGCGCAGGGATGCGCGCTGCTGCGCGAGCTCAACCTCGCCTTCTTCGAGCAGGTTCGGCTGGGGCGCCACGGCTGGCGCCGCCGCGGGCCGCACGGCCAGGGCGGCGTTAGGTGCGGGCGCTGTCTCCGGGGCCGCAGTCATGGCGACCACGGCAGGCGTGGGTGTGCCGCGCGTGCGCAATTGTTCCAACATCTGCGTCACGCGATCGAATGACGTGTCGAACTCGTCGAGGAATACGGGGGTTACCCCGGCGCGCGACAAGGCGTCGTCGATGCGCGTTTCCATGCTGTGGACCAGTTCGCCCAGTCCCATTGCGCCGGCCATGCGCGCACTACCCTTGAGGGTATGCAGCAGCCGCGACAGGGCCTTCGGTGTTTCGGTCGTATTGGGATCGGCGTGCCACTGGCGCAACTCTGCACTGATCTCGCGCACTAGGTCCTGGGCTTCTTCGAGGAAGATGGGCAGCAACTGCTCGTCGATGTCGTCCTGCAAGCGCAGGACGCGCCGTTCCTCCGGCTCGGCGGGGGGCGGTGCCTTTGGCTTCGCCTCGGCCACCACCGCCGGCGCCTCCAGGACAGAAACTGACGCAGGCGTGAGTGCCGGCTCCGGAGGCGGCACGGCGGCAGATATCTCGGCCGGCACCTCGGGCGCAGTTGCCGAACTTGGTGCAACGATGAAGATCCTGTCCAGCCGCGCCACAATTTCCTCAGCGGGCTGGGGCGCACGCCTCTCGGCTACGGCGCCGACCATTGCTTCCAGGGACGAGGCGGCGGCATTCAGTGTCTCGGAATGGTCCGCACTGACTCCGGCGTTTGCCTCGGCCAATCGCGCCAGCGCCTGCTCCAGGCTTCGTGCCAGTTGCTTGACCGGTTCCAGACCGATCGTGCCGGCGATGCCACCAAGGGTATGGGCGGCTCGCAGCGTCGGCGGGGAAGGCAGCAACGCGGGATTGAGGTGGATGCGCGCGAGTTCGCGGCGCAGGGTTGCGACGTGGCTGCGCGCCTCGTTGACGAACATGTCGTACAGCCCGCGCGACAACGTCAGCTCGCCGAGGGCGACGGTCTCCTCGGCGGGCGCCGGCTCGGGTTCCAGGTGGATTTCCGCGCGTTCCTGTTCGTCGTTGGCTGCCAGAGCGGCCGCCGGAAGGAACTCTGCCGGTGGCGAAAGCGCCTCAGTGAGCAGGGGCACCTCCGTTACTGTCGCATCGATCAGTTCATCTATCTCGGACTGCTCTGTAACAGGCTGTGCCGGCGCTTCTTCCTCGACGGGCTGGAATTCCACGGTGGACGGTGCCTCGATCGCCGACGCCATTTCGGTTGGCGCGGCAGGCTCGGCAACGGTGATCGTTTCATCCACGGCAAGCACCACCGATTCGTCGCCCGCCTTGATGCGCTCGGCGAAGGCAAGCAACTCGGTGGCATCCATCCAGGCGCTGCCACCCGACTCGAGCTGGGCAACCCAGGCCGAGAACAGGCTATGGGCGTCGCCAATCAGTTTGTGCAGCGCCGGCGTCGCGTCCTTCTCCTGCTGCAGCCAGCGGTTCATCACCTGCTCGATGCCCCACGCTGCTTCGCCGAAATCCTTCAAACCGACCATGCGGCCGCTGCCTTTGAGGGTATGGAAGCCACGCCGGATCGTGGTCAGCGTCTCGATGCTGTGCGGCTCGCCGCGCGAGCGCTCGAGGTTCTCGCCGATACTGCCGAGCACTTCGTGCGCTTCGGCGATGAATATCTCGAGCAGCTCAGCATCGATCTCCTCGCTGCTCGACGCCGCCAGGCGGCTCGCTTCGGGCGAAGGTGCCGGCGCCGGGCCTGCCTCCGGAACGATGTTGGCTACGGCCTGCTCCAGCTCGCTGCTCGCGCCCGGTGCGGCCGCCAACGCGGCAAGGGCGTCGCGCGCTTGCTGCTCCAGCTTGGCGTCGGCCAGCAGGCTGGCGTCCTGCCGGATCGTTTCCAGGCTTTGCTTGAGCTCGCGGCGCAGCGTGTCGTCTTCGGGCTTGTCTTTCAACGCCTCGACGAGCGCCTGCGTATCCCGCCGCTGATGCTCGAGTTCCTGCTCCACCGTGGCTGCCTGGACGGCAGGTTCCTCGACCTCAGCCTCGATCGTCTTTGGCTGCGGCTGCAGCAACGCGTTGAGGTCGGCGCGGCCGTGTTGCAGGGCTTCGACGAAGAACCCGAGGGCCGATAGCTTGTGGGCAACGTCCTCGAACTGATCGGAGGGCACGCCCTCGCCGCTGGCGAAGCGGGCAATCTGGGCTTCGCACTCGCGCAGGACACCGACGGCACCATCCTGGTTGAGCATGGTGAGCGCCCCCTTGACCTGCCGCAGCGGCGTCGCCAGTTGATTCAGTTCGGCATGCCTGCCGTTGTCGCGGAAAAAGGCGTCGAGCGATTGTTCGATTTGCGCCAGATTGGTCTGGATCTCGCGCGCCACTTGGCTCATGAGCAGCCGTTCCTGGGCACGGCGCGAGATCTCACCAAGCAGTGGGGCTTCCAGCGGAGTCAGCCGCTCACCTTCGCGGAGTCTGGCCAGGCGTCCGGCCATCGTGTCGGCCTGATTGACGGTCTGGTCGTCGCGCTGTTCGAAGTTTTCCGCGATGTTTTCGACCAGCAGCAGGGAGGTCGCCACCTCCATTGCCACAGCCTCATTGTGCTGCAGAGGGTCTTTGCGCAGCCATTGCGCCACTTGATGGACCGCCACCGCCAGTTGCGTCAGCCGCGGCTCGTGCAATGCCTGGACCCGACTGGCCAGTACGCCTGCCTGATCTTCGAACTGTGGCAAACCGACTGCCGCGCCGGCGCAGAATCGGTCCCACGCCTCTTTGGCCGCGGCGAGAGTCTCGCGCAGCTCTCGCACCTGGGAAGCGCTCAGGGCCTTGTCCGCATCGCCGGGCGCGGCCTTGGGCAGAAGCCCTTCGAGGCGGTAAACGTCCTGGACTCGGCGCACCTGTTCGCTGCCGCCTTCGGCGATGGCGACGTAATAGAGGACATCACGCGTCAGCCGCTCGGCGACGGTGCGTGAGCCTTCGACTAGGCGCCGCATCTGGGCGTCGATACGCGCGCACAGACGCTTCACGCCGACGTCCAGGGGGATCACCCGCTCGGACAGCGCGTCGAGAAAGCCTAGCGTGATCCACCAGAAGGCGCGCGCGGTCGGCAAGTCTTGCGTGCACTCGATTGCCGCCACGGCTCGCCGCATGTCGGCGAGTCCTGCCGTGCCATCGGTCGCCCGCAGCCATTGCAGGAAGCCACGTTCAAACCGTGTCCTCTCGATCCGCAAGTGCTGCCGCAGCTGGTGTGGCGCCAACGGCTTGGACTCGGCCTCGCGCTTGGGCGGCCGCAGTGACAGGTCTGGAAAGAAAAGATCGCTCGGACTGACTTGCACCTGCCCACGCGCGCGCTGCAACTGCTCATACACAGGGTACAGCTTCAACGGCTGATTTGGCCCGCCGGCAACAAGTTCGTCGAGGAACTGCCGGATCGTCGCGAGCACGCGCTGACACAACTCGACGTCGGTGTCGGCCATCGACTCGCTGCGCTCGCGCTCGGCGATGAACAGCTCCAGGGTTTCGGCAACATGGGTGACGCCGTCGAGTCCGACGATCGCCAGGGCGCCGCGCGCCTGGTGCAAATGGGTGTGGGCGAAACGCAGTTGCGCCGTTTCCGTGGGCGAGGCGGCAAACCGGGTCAGTGCGTCACTCGTACGGGCAAAGGCGAGGTCGATTTCCCCCTTCACCCAGATGAGGGGACCGAGGTCGATGTCAGCCGCGAAGCTCATGAATGCTCGCAATCAATCAGAATGCCTAAAACGCCTCAGACCTTGAACCCGGACACCGAACCCTTGAGTTCGCTCGCCAGGTCTGCCAGTTCGCCAATGGAGATCGCTGTTTCTTTGGTGCCTGCCGTTGTGCGCTCGGTGACGCGCAAGATCCCCTTCATGCTCTCGGCCACGTGTGTTGCGGACGCGGCTTGCTTTTGGGTGGCGGTGGAAATCGAATCGATCAGCTGGGACAGGTTGCTCGACACAGCCGAGATCTCGGCCAGAGCCTGACCGGCAGCATCGGACAGCTTGGTCCCTTCGACCACGCCGCGGGTACTGTTTTCCATCGCGCTGACGGCGTCTTGCGTGTCGGTCTGAATGGTCTTAACGATGGCGGCAATCTGCTTTGTGGCTTCTGCGGAACGCTCCGCGAGTCGTTGTACCTCTTCCGCAACGACCGTGAAACCGCGGCCGGCTTCGCCGGCGGAAGCGGCCTGGATCGCCGCGTTCAGCGCCAACACGTTGGTCTGTTCGGTAATGTCCGAGATCAGTTCCACGATTTCACCGATCTCCTGGGACGACTCACCCAGTCGCTTGATACGCTTTGACGTTTCCTGGATTTGGTCGCGGATCTCGTTCATGCCCTTGATGGAGTTCTCCACCGCCGACGATCCTTTCTTCGCTGCTTCGAGCGACTGCCGCGCGACCTGGGCCGATTGAGCGGCGCTCGTCGAAACCTGATTCATCGACTGGGCCATGACTAGAACCGCATGACCGGCTTCCTGAATCTCCCGTGACTGCCGCTCCGATGCCGCGAGCAGTTCGGCTGACGTCTTCTGCGCTGATTGCGTGGCGCTGGATACGCGTGTGGCGGCGTCGTTGATCCGCTTGACCAGCACGGACAGCTCCTCCACGGTGTAGTTCACCGAGTCGGCGATGGCGCCGGTGATGTCCTCGGTCACCGTCGCGCGCACCGACAGGTCGCCGTCGGCCAGATCGCCCATTTCGTTCATCAGGCGCAAAATGGCTTGTTGTGTCGCTTCCTTTTCGCCTTCGGCAATCCGACGCTGGTGTTCGGCCGCTTCGCGCCGCCGCGAGGCGTCATCGTTCTGTACCTTGGCCATCAACCCTAGGGTCAGCAGACTCAACACGCCCAGCGCGATGATGGCGACGGTCATGGCGGTACGTCCTTGCAACGACTCGTCGTAGGCGGCGCTCAGCTTGTCACTGGCCTCGAGCAACGCGCCACTGTCACGGAAGATGCGTCCTCCCGCCTGCTTGGCCTGGACGAGGTTCGCCATGTTGCTCAGCACGCCCGAGATCGCGCTCTGGTACTCCTTGAAGGAGGCGTCGAGTTCCGCCAGCCGCTGCTTCGTGTCGGCGTCGTTGGCCGCGGCAATGCGCAGCGTTTCTGATCCCTTGGTCAGCGCCGTCAAACCGTCACGGAAGGCATTCGTGTCCTTGCCCAGCAGGAATGCCGCCTCCGGATCAATGGCATCAGCGACCAGCAGCGCGTTTGCGTTCTTGGCAATACGCTGCGACAACATGACCAGCTGGCCGGCCGCGGCGATTTCTCTCGGCGAGCCGCCAGTCTGTAGCTTCAGGGCGGTAACCTGTTCGGAGAGCTCGAGCAGTTGCGGGTTCTTTTGAGTAATCTCCGATACCGCCTTGCCCAGGGCGACGAGGTTCTTCTCCTGCTGCAGTACGATGCTGGCGTTCTTCTCGGTCTTCTCCCACTCGCTGATCAGTGCTTGCAATGCCGGCTGGGTCGGCTCTGGGCTGACGGGCACGGCCACGTCGCCGACCTGGCCGCCCTTCGACAGCGAATCCAGCAGACCGGTAAACGTGTCACGTCCCTCGATCAGTTCCTTGAAAGCCGGGGATTGCCCCTGGAGCGCGAGTTGGGCAGATTTGGCAATGCGCTGCGACAGCATGCGCATCTGGCCGGCGGCTGACACGTACGCCGTGCCATGGGTGGCGGCACGGTTGTTGATCCAGACGAAGAACGCGGCCCACACCAGGAAGAAGACAAGCAAAATGCCCAGGATCTGCATCTGCTGGACGGCTGGCTTGCTGCCGATGAACGGCAGTCCGGCTGGGGACCTCGGGGCTGCGTTCGGCGCGCCCTCGATGATGGTGGTCGGCCCACCGGCGGCACTGTCGGCATCGGCGGCCGCTTTGCTGCCTGCAAATTTGAATGGCATGTCCATGCTCCACACTAACGTCAATTGCCGGCCGCCAACCTCAATGGATACCGGCCGGTCATACTCCGATTTCGAGGAACTGCGGCTGAGCGAGGAGATTCCTCAGTCGCAGCATCTTCCAGGTGCGCCCCTGGGGGTCGGCGAACTGCTCCCCGACCCAGGGACGGGCATCTGGCTCCCGCGCTTGCACTTCGAGTTCATCAGGGTTCTTCAGCCCCAGCGCGCGACTGACTAGCAGTGCGCTGTTGATACCAAACCGGCTGCCGACCAACAGCAGACGGTTGTCACTCGCTGGTACGATCGGCTCGCCGCCCTGGAAGGCAGAGAAGTCGATCACGGAATAAAGCGTGCCGCGAATGTTGGCGATGCCGCTGAACCACGAGGATGTGAGCGGCACCGGCGTGAGCGTGGGCAGAGGCACGACTTCGCCCGAGTCCGCGAGGTCGAGCAACCAGTATTCACGCCCGGCCTGTACGCCCAACAACGCGCGTGACGTTTCGCCGCGTCGGGCGCTAGTCAGGCGCTCGACCAGGCTCTGCTGGAACTCACGTAGGCTGATTCGCTTTGCCATGGGTATGCGCGCATTCAGCCCAGAGCGGCGATCTTCTCCAACAGCTTGCTGCGGTCGATCGGTTTCACCATGTAGTCCAGGGCGCCTTGGCGCATGCCCCAGATCTTGTCGGTCTCCTGGCCCTTGCTGGTGCACATGATCACCGGAATATGACGCGTCGAGTCATCGCGGGTGATGGTGCGTGTAGCCTGGTAGCCATTGATGCCGGGCATGACGACGTCCATCAGTATCAAGTCCGGCTGCTCCGACTTCGCCTTGGTGATGCCTTCCTCCCCGGTTTCGGCTGTGATGACGTAAAACCCGTTCTTGGTCAGGAACTCGTTCAGTGCAAAACGCTCTGTTGGGGAATCCTCGACTAGGAGAATCTTGTGTATCGACATGGTTTTTCCTTTTGAATCAGGCAGTGCGCTGCCCGGTATGGGTGGCGACTGTTCTAAGCAGGCTGTCTTTCGTAAACGGCTTGGTCAGGTACTCGTCGGAACCGACCATCCGGCCGCGCGCCCGGTCAAACAAGCCGTCCTTGCTCGACAGCATGATGACCGGCGTCGTGCCGAAGCGCGGATTCTTCTTGATCAGCGCGCACGTCTGGTAACCGTCCAGGCGCGGCATCATGATGTCGACGAAAATGATGTCGGGATGATGGTCGGCAATCTTTGCCAAGGCATCGAACCCGTCCTCGGCAAGGACGACTTGACAACCGGATTGGACGAGAAAGATTTCGGCGCTGCGGCGGATGGTGTTGCTATCGTCAATCACCATGACCTTCACGCCGTTGAGGTTGACGGGCTCCCCCACTGTCTTGTCTCCCCTGCCTGCCAGGCAGCGCCCTGTAAGGGCGTCAATGTCTTTCTAGGCAGAAAACTCGCGCACTATAGCGCAAAAAAGCACGCAAAAATCGTGAATTCCAACACGCTGCCTTCGTGCCCGCCAACCTAGGGCGCGAAGCGCATCAGCTTAAACTTCCACGACCTCGAAATCTTCCTTGCGCGCGCCGCACTCCGGGCAGGTCCAATTCGGCGGGATGTCATCCCATCTGGTTCCCGGCGCGATTCCCTCGTCGGGAATGCCGGCAGCTTCGTCATAGATGAAGCCGCAGATCAGGCACATATACGTCTTGTACGGCGCATCGACCTTCGAACCCATGGGAAGTCGTTCTTTTTAAGTTAAAATTCGACGCATCTTACCGCAACTGAATCGCGCCGCGCCAGCCAACGAGCCCGACTGTTCCCGGCCGGGCGCCGCCGTCCATCAGACATGGAACACGACGCCCGGGATCTGCCGCCCATCGTACTGAGCTTCGCCGCCTCCGATCCGTCTGGCGGTGCAGGAATCCAGGCCGACATCATGACCCTGTCCAGCATGGGTTGCCACGCGCTTTCAGTATTAACGGCGGTTACTGTGCAAGATTCAGTGGGAATTGAGGGAATTTTTTCCATCGAGGCAGATTGGGTATCCGATCAGGCGCGGGCGTTGCTGGAAGACATGCCGGTCGCAGCGTTCAAAATCGGGTTGTTGGGCAGCGTCGAGAACATCGCGGCGATCGCCGAAGTTGTCGCCGATTATCCGGGCATACCCTTGGTGCTGGATCCCGTGCTCGCTTCGGGCCGCGGCGACGAATTGGCGAGCGAGGACATGCTCGCGGCGATGCGCGAGCTTCTCCTGCCGCAGACCACCATTCTCACGCCCAACAGCATGGAGGCGCGCCGCCTCGCCGCCGACGACGGCGATGACGACGATGAACCGGATCTCGACGAGTGCGCCCGCCGGCTGATCGCCGCAGGTGCCGAATATGTTCTCGTCACCGGAACCCACGAGAATACCCCGAAGGTGATCAATATCCTCGTAGGCGAGCAGGGGCGCGTGCGCGTTGATGCCTGGGAACGGCTTCCCGGTAGTTATCACGGCTCCGGCTGCACGCTCGCCTCCGCCATTGCCGCGAATCTTGCCCACGGCCTTGATGTCGTTGAGTCGGTGAAGGACGCCCAGGATTACACTTGGCATGCCTTGGCCAGCGGCTTCCGCCCGGGTATGGGCCAGTTCATTCCCGACCGCTTCTTTTGGGCGCGCGAGCAAGATGACGAGACCTGAAGCGCTCCGGGGCTTGTACGCCATTACGCCGGATACGGCAGACACGGGTCACCTGATCGTGCTCGTGCGGCAAGCGCTGCGAGGCGGCGTGCGCCTGGTCCAGTATCGCAACAAAGCGGCCGATCCGGCTTTGCGCCGACTCCAGGCGCAGGCGCTGCTCGCGTTATGTCGCGACCTTGGCGTTGTGCTTATCATCAATGACGACCTGGATTTGGCACTGGAGGTCGACGCCGACGGTGTGCACTTGGGCCGGGACGATGGTGCAATCGCGGCGGCCCGTAGCCGCCTGGGCGATGGGCGCATGCTGGGGGTTTCGTGCTACGACCAACTGCAGCGGGCGCGCGAGGCGGCCGGAGAAGGAGCTGACTACGTGGCATTCGGAAGCGTTTTCGCCTCGCCGAGCAAGCCCGGCGCCGTCCGATCCCCTCTTGCCCTACTGACTGAGGCAAAGCGCGAGCTCGGGCTGCCGGTCGCCGCGATCGGCGGCATCACGGTTGACAGTGCGCCCGCGGTCATCGCAGCCGGCGCCGACCTGCTCGCTGTCATCTCGGACTTGTTCGACGCGCCGGATGTTGCGGACCGCGCTCGCGCCTACGGGCGTCTCTTTTCCGAAACAGTGGATTCCCGATGAATACGAGAAACGAACAGCTTTTCGCCCGCGCCCAGGCAAGCATTCCGGGCGGCGTGAATTCCCCGGTGCGTGCTTTCCGTTCGGTTGGCGGCTGCCCGCGCTTCTTCGTCGCTGGCGAGGGCGCCCGTGTACGCGATGCCGACGGCCGGCAATACATCGACTATGTCGGTTCTTGGGGACCGTTGATCGTCGGCCATGCCCATCCCGATGTCGTGCGTGCCGTGCAGGAGGTCGCGGCGCTCGGGCTGTCGTTCGGTGCGCCGACCGAGCGCGAGATCGAGATGGCGGAGCAGATCCGCAGTATTCTGCCCAGCATCGAGCTAGTCCGCTTGGTGAGCTCCGGCACCGAGGCGACCATGAGCGCGATCCGCTTGGCTCGCGGGTTCACCGGCCGCGATGCCATTGTCAAATTTGAAGGATGCTATCACGGCCACGCCGACAGTCTGCTGGTGAAGGCGGGCTCCGGCGCTCTCACCTTCGGCCAGCCAAGCTCGGGCGGCGTGCCGGCGGATTTGGCTGCCCACACCATCGTTCTCGACTTCAACGACACCGGGCAACTCGAGACGACTTTTGCGACCAAAGGCGCGACCATTGCCGCAGTCATCGTCGAACCGGTGGTCGGCAACATGAACCTGATCATGCCCTCGCAGGAATTCCTCATGGCCCTGCGCCGCCTGTGCAGCGAGCATGGCACTGTACTGATTTTCGACGAGGTGATGACCGGATTTCGCGTCGGGCTCACGGGCGCCCAAGGACTCTTCGGCATCGTTCCGGATCTGACCACGCTGGGCAAGGTGATTGGCGGGGGTATGCCGCTCGGAGCGTTCGGCGGACGGCGCGACATAATGGAGAGAATCGCACCATTGGGGTCGGTCTACCAGGCTGGTACGCTGTCGGGCAATCCGGTGGCCGTTGCGGCGGGGCTGGCGACGCTGCGCCTGATCCGGTCACCCGGCTTCTACGACCGCCTCGCCGCGACCACGAGAAGCCTGACGGACGGGCTCGCCGCTGCCGCCCGGAAGCATGGTGTTGCCTTCAGCGCGCAGAGCGTGGGCGGCATGTTCGGGCTTTACTTCCGCGGCACACCTCCGTCCAGCTACGCCCAAGTGATGGAGTGCGACAAGGCGGTTTTCAATCGCTTTTTCCACGCCATGCTTGAGCAGGGTGTGTATTTTGCCCCGTCGGCGTACGAGGCCGGATTCGTCTCAGCCGCGCACAGCGACGCGGATATCGCGGCGACGCTGGCTGCGGCCGATGCGGTCTTCGCTGGGCTCGCTGACGGTTCCTAAAGTGCGGCCGGACGCGCTTCGCTTCGAAGACACGAGTCTGGGCGCGCTCGCCACGCGAGCCCTTCGGCGGGACTCGCTACGCCTCAAGCGCAAAGGGCGCCAAAATGAACCTGATTACCAATGAACCTC
>JRYG01001335.1_pt1 | contig 46592 bp, 39 predicted proteins | sample 235341 | NCBI WGS metagenome assembly JRYG01 (sample SAMN03074218, study PRJNA261478) | activated sludge metagenome | biome: Wastewater Treatment Plant; feature: Wastewater; material: Activated sludge; isolation source: activated biomass of a wastewater treatment plant treating hydrocarbon... ...
GGGCGGTTTGAACTGACCATTCCAGGAAGGGGCGGCGCACACTCATCGCCTGCACGCTGTCGAACCGGGCTTCCAGAGCAAGGGCGCGCGCGATGGCGCTGGCGCCCTCCAGCAGGCCGTCGGCCTCGTGCTCGCGCAGGAGGGCCATGGCATCGGAGAGGGCCTTTTCCTGCGCGGGGCCGAAGTCGGCAGGGCGATCAAAGTGCATGGTCGCCAGCAGCCGCTCCAGCAGGGCGGCCAGGATGCTCCGCGCCCGCGCCATTTCCTCCGCAGGCTCGAGGCTGGCGATCAGGCTTGCCTGCATGTGCCGGTGCAAGCCGTGGAAGCCCGGCCGGTCGGCGACGGGGTTCACGAAGGACCAATGATCGCCGACAAGCCAGGCGAAGTCGTACCCTTCCAGAAAACCCTGGGCGCGCAGGAAACCGAAGATGCCGCGGTCAAATTCCAGGGCCACGGCGAGCGCCTGCAAGGCATGCAAATGCCCCGGCTCCAGGCTGCGCAGAAAGCGCCGCTCAAGCTCGGCGGGCGTCTCGCCCAGCAGCTCGGGCGTAAAGCCGGACGCGTTGTCGCGAATCAGCAGTACGGCGAGATCAAGGTAGTACGGGAGGTAGCTCGGCGGAGCCCCGCACAGGCGTTCCGATGCGGCGGCCAGGATGGCGTCCACATGGCGCTCGATGAGGGCCGCGACGGCCGTGCGGCCTTGCGCGCGCTCCCAGGCAGCGGCCTTCTCGACCAGAAACCAGCGGGCGTCCGTCTCGGTCAGGCCAAGCAATTCCCCCTGGTCGGTGATCTCGTGCCTCCAGTCGGTACGCACGCGCTCTCGCCCGTAAAACTCCGCCCAGCGCAGCTTTTCGCGCCCGAACACCATGAAGCCGATGCGGCCGCGCAAAGGCTTTCCGTCGGGGAGCGGGAGCGTATCGGGGCAGCGCAGCACCTCGGCGACCAGGGTGGCCAGGGCCCATTGGGCGTCCGTGCGCGATTCCCGCGACTGGACCCGCTCAAAGCCGTCCACGACGAGGCAGATGGACCTTTGCGGCGTGCGCGCGATGGCTTCCAGCAGATCGAGGGCGAGCAGGGTCGGCATGCGTTCGCTGCGCTCCCGTTGCGACCAGGATTCGGGCGAACCGTCAAAGCGCTGCCGGGCCCGGCTCTCGTGGAACCAGTCGTGCAGCTTGGGAAAGAGCTGGTGCAGGCCCTGGGCCAGCCCCGCCGACGGGACGCTGAAGCCGATCGCACTTGCGAGGCTGGTGACCAGGTCGGCCATGTCGAGCAGGCCGGCTAGGGCGCCTTCACCCGGCGCATGCTTGCGCAGGCTGATGGACTGATCCGGGTACTCCCCCCGCCACCACCGCAAATAGACGTAGTCAAAAAGCGGCGTTTGTATGTCTGCCTTGCGCAGGGCCGCGCGCACACGTCCGAGGAGGTGGGCCACGGGCAGGTCTGCGCGCACGCTGTCGGTATCGAGATCGAGTTCCGCCAGCGCGAAGGGAGCCACGCTGTATACGTCTTCATCGAGTTTCGCGCGGAACTCCGCGAGTGCTTTTTCACGCAGCGTCGTCTTGCCGACGCCGCCGACGCCATGAAAGCTCAGGAGCGCGCCCTGCAGATGGCCCTTGCCCGCGCGCAGGCAATCCAGGTGCGCGTGGATCGCGGCGCGCTGCTCGTCGCGGTCGGTGAACAGCGCGAGTGCGCGCGGTGGAGAATCGGACATTGGCGGCCCCGCAAGAATGTGCCCCGAAGCGCAAATAATACCAATTTGATGTTTTCGGCATCGACGCGCGGGGCGATCTCCGGCGCGGACGAGCCGTTCCCCCACAGGCCCGCCCCCCAAAATAAAAACCCCGGCACGAGGCCGGGGCGGAAGGCCGGGGTTGCCGGCCTGAGGCACAACAAAACCTTGGACCGCGGCGCTTACTCGCCGTTCTCGGTCTGCTGGGCGAGGCGGCGGGCGCGGACGGCGTCGGCCAGGGTGTCGAGCACGGCGACGCTGTCTTCCCAGCCGATGCAGGCGTCGGTGACGCTCTTGCCGTATTCGAGCGCCTTGCCCGGGGTGAGGTCCTGCCGCCCTTCCTTGAGGTGGCTTTCCACCATCACGCCCATGATGCGGCTTTCGCCGGCGGCGATCTGGGCGCCCACGTCCCGGGCCACGTCCACTTGCAGTTTGTACTGCTTGCGGCTGTTGGCGTGGGAGAAGTCGATCATCAGGCGGGAGGCCAGGCCGGCGGCGGCCAGCTCCTTGCAGGCCTTGTCGACGCTGGCGGCGTCGTAGTTGGGCTCCTTGCCGCCGCGCAGGATCACGTGGCAGTCCTCGTTGCCGCCGGTGGAGACGATGGCGGAGTGCCCGGCCTTGGTGACCGACAGGAAATGGTGGGGGGACTGCCCGGCCTTGATGGCATCCACGGCGATGCGGATGTTGCCGTCGGTACCGTTCTTGAAGCCGACGGGGCAGGAAAGGCCGGAGGCGAGTTCCCGATGCACCTGGCTTTCGGTGGTGCGGGCACCGATGGCGCCCCAACTGATCAGGTCCGCGATGTACTGGGGGGTGATCATGTCGAGGAACTCGGTGGCGGCGGGGAGCCCCATCTCGTTGATCTCCCACAGCAGGCGGCGGGCCATGCGCAGGCCGTCGTTGATCTTGAAGCTGCCGTCCATGTGGGGGTCGTTGATCAAGCCCTTCCAGCCCACGGTGGTGCGCGGCTTTTCAAAGTAGACGCGCATGACCACCAGCAGGTCCTTGGCGAGGCGCTCGGCCTCGGGCTTGAGCTTGCGGGCGTATTCCAGCGCCGCATCCAGGTCGTGGATGGAGCAGGGGCCGATGACCACCAGCAGCCGGTCGTCCGCCCCGTGCAGGATGCGGTGCAGCGCCTGGCGGGCGTTGTAGGTGGTTTCGGCGGATTTGGGGGTGGCAGGGAACTCCCGCAGCAGATGGGCCGGGGGGGAGAGTTCCTTGATTTCCTTGATTCTGACGTCGTCGACGCGCAGCTTGGTCGAAGCGATCATGGGGCCAGCCGCCCATCTGGCGGCGCAACAAAAAAGTAAGGCCCGGAATTCTAACGGATAAACGCCCGTCAGGCACCCCGCGTGCGTGCGCCGTGCGCCCGGGGTGCCTGGACTGCGCCGGGACTGGGCGCCCGGGAGTAACATAGCGGGCATTGCCCGGCCACCGGGCGTGGTTTCCGCCTGTCATCAGGCTTGCAGACGCCCCGGCGGAAAGCACCACAAGACAAGAATTGCCCCGGAACGGGGCAGGGAGGGGTTCAGCATGCGCATCATCATCCTGGGGGCCGGCCAGGTCGGCGCCAGCGTGGCCGAAGGTCTGGTTTCGGAAGATAACGACATCACCCTGGTGGATAGCGACGCCAGCCGGCTGCAGCTGCTGCAGGATCGGCTGGACCTGCGCACGGTGTGCGGCAATGCGGCCAGCCCCTCGGTGCTGCGGGATGCGGGGGCGGACGATGCGGACCTGCTGATCGCCGTGACCCAGAACGACCAGAGCAATCTGGTGGCGTGCAAGCTGGCGCAGAGTGTGTTCAACATTCCCACCCGCATGGCGCGGCTGCGCTCGCCGGACTTTCTGGACGACAAGACCCTGCTCTCCAACGAGAACTTCGCGGTGGATTACGCCATCTGCCCGGAGCGGGTGATTTCGGAGTACATCCGCAATCTGATCGAGTTTCCCGAGGCGCTCCAGGTCATGTACTTCGCCGGGGGGCGGGTGTGCCTGGTGGCGGTGCGCGCCTACGAGGGCGGGCTGCTGGTGGGCAAACCGATCAAGGAGATGCGCAGCCATTTGCCGCCGGACAAGGATGCCCGGATCGCCGCCATCTTCCGCAACGATCAGGCGGTGACGCCGGAGGGCGATACCCTGATCCAGGCCGGGGATGAGGTGTTCGTGCTGGCGGCGGCGGAGGATATCCGCCAGGTGATGCTGGAACTGCGGCGAATGACGGCGCCGGTGCGGCGCATCATGATCGGCGGCGCCGGCAACATCGGCCTGCGGGTGGCGGCTTCGCTGGAACAGCGCTACGAGGTGAAGATCATCGAGCACCAGATGGGGCGGGCGGAACTGGCGGCCAACCGGCTGGAAAAAACCCTGGTGCTGTGTGGCGACACCACCGACGAGGCGCTGCTGGATCAGGAAAACGTGGCGGACATGGACCTCTTCCTGGCCCTGACCAACGACGACGAAAACAACATCATGTCCGCCTCCCTGGCCAAGCGCATGGGCTGCAAGCGGGTGGTGGCGATCGTCAACCGCCGCGCCTACGCCCAGATGATCCAGGGGGGGCCGATCGACATCGCCATCTCGCCGGCGCAGATTTCCATCGGCAGCGTGCTCGCCCGGGTGCGCCGGGGCGATGTGGCGGCGGTGCATTCCCTGCGCCGGGGCGCGGCCGAGGCGCTGGAGCTGGTGGCCCACGGCGACGCCAATTCCTCCAAGGTGATCGGCCGCCGCATTGCCGACATTCCCTGGCCCCACGGGGTCACGGTGGCCGCCATCGTGCGCGACTTCGAACACGTGGAAGTGCTGCGGGTGCGGGACGATGGCACGGTGGACCGGCGCGCCGGCCACGTGGTGATCGCCCACGGGGAAACGGTGATCGAGGCGGGCGACCACGTCATCCTCTTCTGCCTGAGCAAGGAACTGGTGCGCAAGGTGGAAGCGCTGTTCCAGGTGGCGGTGTCTTTCTTCTGAGGGCGGGGCGACATGAACACGCTATTACCTGTCCTCCACGTGATGGGGATGATGATGCTGTTTTTCGGCACCACTTACGGCATGCCGATCCTCAGTTCCATCCTCTACGAAGACGGCACCACCATGCAGTTCATCGACGCGCTGGCGGTGTGCCTGCTGTGCGGCGCGCTGCTGGTTGCCCTGACCCACCGCCACAAGCGGGAACTGAAGCCGCGGGACGGCTTTCTGCTGGTGACCCTGGCCTGGGTGCTGATGGCGGCCATCGCCACCGTGCCGCTGATGCTCACCATCGACGGCCTGAGCTTCACCGACGCCTTCTTCGAGACCATGTCGGGGCTCACCACCACGGGCGCCACCATCCTCTCGGGTCTGGACAATCTGCCGCCTTCGGTCAACCTGTGGCGGCACGAGCTCAACTGGCTGGGCGGGATGGGGATCATCGTGCTGGCGGTGGCCATCCTGCCGCTGCTGGGTGTGGGGGGCATGCAGCTCTACAAGGCCGAAACCCCGGGCCCGATGAAGGACTCGAAGCTCACGCCGCGCATCGCCGGCACCGCCAAGGCCCTGTGGCTGGTGTATTTCGGTATCACCCTGGCCTGCATCGCCTGCCTGAAATGGGCGGGGATGAGCTGGCTGGACGCCATCTGCCACGCCTTCGCCGCGCTCTCCCTGGGCGGGCTTTCCACCCACGATGCCAGCGTCGGGCATTTCAACTCGCCGCTGATCGAGACCATCCTCATCATTTTCATGATGCTGGCGGCGATGAACTTCGCCACCCACTTCACCGCCTGGCGCAGCCGCTCGCTGCGCGGCTACTGGGCCGACACCGAGGCCAAGGCCTTCGTCGCGCTGATCGTCTCCAGCACGGTGGTGTGTTCCTTCTACCTGTGGGCCACCGAAACCTACGACGACCTGCAGACCTCCTTCCGCCACGTGGCCTTCAACCTGGTCTCGATCGCCACCGACTGTGGCTTTGCCAGCGTGGATTACGACAAGTGGCCGGTGTTCGTGCCCCTGTGGATGCTCTTCCTGTCGGCGGTGTCGGCCAGCTCCGGCTCCACCGGCGGCGGCATCAAGATGATCCGCACCCTCATCCTCTCCAAGCAGGCGCTGCGGGAGCTGCAAAAGCTGATCCACCCGGCCGTGGTCAACCCCATCCGCGTGGGCGAAGGCATCATTCCCCAGAGCATCGTGGGTGCGGTGCTGGGCTTCATCTTCCTGTACATCCTCACCCTGGGCGAACTCACCTTCTTCCTGGTGGCCAGCGGGCTGGACTTCGTTTCCTCCTTCACCGCCATCATCGCCTGCCTCAACAATGCCGGCCCCGGCCTCAACGTGGTGGGCCCGGCCAACAACTACGGCCCGCTCACCGATTTCCAGACCTGGATCTGCTCCCTGGCCATGCTCGCCGGCCGGCTGGAGATCTTTTCCCTGGTGGTGCTGTTCACCCCCTACTTCTGGCGCAAGTAACCCCCCGGCCCCGCTGCCACCGGCGGCGGCGCCTGTCCATCCGAATAGCGGCCGCAGTGTCCGCCGTCTCCGCTCCTTGCCGGGCGGGAGGGCGCGCCATACTGCCTTCCACAGGCGCACGCCGCACTGTAAGACAGTGTGTCCTCGACCATTGACAGGACTTGCGGCAAGCGTGTAGCGTGCCCATGCCATAGGATTTTTCGCACATCAGCCATTTTTGCCGACCAGCCGGTGCCACCCGCGGGGGCGCCGGACTGCGCGTCTGCTTCAGCCCAGAGGAGAACCTCCCATGCTCGATCGATCCACCCTGAAGGCGCTTGCCCTGATCGCCCTCCCCGTCGCACTCAGCGCCTGCATCCCCGAAGGCGTCGTCAAACAGGGCGGCTCGCCCGGCGCGGTCACTGGCTCGGCCGGGGGTAGCACCAGCGTGGACGCCAAGGCGGACGCCGAACGCTGCCCGGCAACCCTGGGCACCCTGGCCATCGACGACGGCCGCGAAAAGGTGTGGTGGGGCCCCTTCACCCAGCGCACCAACGTCACCACCATCGAGCCCATGATCCGGCTGATCGTCCAGCAGTCCAACTGCTTCGTGATCACCTCCATCGGCAACCAGCGCATGGAAAACCGGCTCCAGGCCATCACCGACAAGCAGCGCAACAGCGGCGAATTCCGCGCCGGCTCCCGTCAGGAAAAAGGCCAGCGGGTGGCCGCGGACTTCTATCTGGAGCCGGCCATCCTGTTCGCCGACTCCAAGACCGGCACCATGATCGGTGGCGTCGCCAGCGCCCTGGGCAAGGGCAAGTTCGGCGCCCTGGGCGGCATGGCGGACTCCAGCGCCACCTCGGTCACCCTGTCGCTGTTCAACATCCGTGCCGGGGTGCAGATCGCCGCCTCGGAAGGCAGCGCCACCGCCACCAACTTCGGCGCCATGGTGGGCGTCCTGGGTGGCAGCGCCGGCGGCGCGCTGGGTGCCTACACCGCCACGCCGGCGGGCAAAGCCACCGTGGCCGCCTTCGTCGATGCCTACAACAAGCTGGTGATCGCCGTGCGCAACTACAAGGCGCAGAACGTGGAAGGCGGCCTGGGCACCGGTGGCCGGCTGAAGGTTCAGGGGCAATAAGTGGCCATGGCTGCACGCTACACGCCGGCGCTGGCCGGACTGTGCGCCGCCCTGGCGCTGGCGGTCTTGCCCGCCGTCCGGGCGGACGAGACCCCGCGCAAGCAGGTGCGCATCTGTGACGAAACGGGTTGCTCCATGCGCGACGCTGCCAGCGCCGCCACCATCCTGCCCGGGGGTGAGCAGAAGGCGGGGGCGGATCAGGACGTGTGGCGGGGCGAACCCGCCGCCGAACTGCAAGCCGCGGCGGCCCAGGGCGACGCGGTGGCCGCCTACAAGCTGGGCACCGCCTACCTGGGCGGCTATGGCGGCGTCGGGGTCAACAAAGCGAAGGCCGTGAGCTACCTGCGCCAGGCGGCGGAGGCCGGCCACGGCTGGGCCCAGGCTCGGCTCGCCCAGCTCTATTACGACGGCAGCGCCGGGCGCAAGGACGTGCAGGCGGCCACCACCCTCGCCTTCAAGGCCGCAGGCCAGGGGGTGCCCAGCGCCGCCTACAACGTGGGCATGATGTACCTCAACGGCAATGGCGCGCCCCGCAACGAAGCTGAAGCCGCCCGCTGGTTCGAGGTGGCGGCCAAGGGCGGCCAGGTGGAAGCCCAGATGCAGCTCGCCCTCATGTACCTGCGCGGAATCGGCGTGCAGCGGCAGCCCTTCGACGGGCTCGCCTGGATGCGCAAGGCGGCGGAAAACGGCCGGCTGGAAGCCCAGGTATCCCTGGGCCGGGTCTATCTCACCGGCTTCGAAACCGTGGGCCAGGACCTGCACGAAGCCCGCTCCTGGCTCAGCACCGCCGCCGGACGCGGCAGCAAGGAAGCCAAATCCCTGCTGGCCGAGGTGGACCGGGCCGAGCGGGAAAACCGGGAGTTCCTCCGCGCCCTGCGCCTGGAACAGGCACGCACCTCCAGCTATCTCGCCGCCCTCGCCTTCCGCGCCTGGCTGGCACCGCCCCCCATCACCATCGTGCGCGTCTGGTAATCCGCGCCGCATCCGCCGGGGGGGCCTGCGTAGCCCTTGGCACCCCCGCCAGCCGGGCTGGTATCCCACGCCACTTCAGCCTGCTTCGCATAGCCAACCACCCGCGTTCCGCTCGCCTGCCCGGCGTCCAGTCATTCCGTGAACAGCGGGCAATCACCTCCCCTTCATCGGCGTGAAGACCATGCTCATGACCGGGTACCCAAATGGGGTGCCGGCGTTAAAGCCCTCCGGGCGGAGGAAAGCCCCCTGCCAGACGGGTGCCAAACCCTTGATCTGGCGCAAGATCGCGCACCAAACAGGGGCACAAACTGAAACCAAAGCATAGCGTCATCGGCAAGAAGAAAAGCAAGAATCCATTGTTGGCTGTTGTTTTTCTTGTGAAGGAGTGACCATGCGATTCCCTCATAAAGTAGTTGTTTGCGCCTTCTCGTTTGGCGTGGCCGCTTGCGCCGGGTTGGGCGGTACGGCCCAATACCCCACCCAGCCCGTAAAGGTGGTGATTCCGTATCCCGCAGGTAACGCGGCCGATGTCGTGGGCCGCATTGTGGTGGACAAGCTGGCTCAAACCTTGGGCCAACCGGTGGCGGTGGAAAACCGTGCCGGCCCGACCACCGTGGCAGGCGTAGAGAGCGTGGCGAAGGCGCTGGCGGACGGGCACACCCTGCTCCTCCACTCGGTGTCCTATGCAGTGGATGCGGGCTTGTATACCGGGCTGCCCTATGATCCAGCCAAGGATCTGGTCGGCATCGCCCCCTTGGCCCGCCAGCCTTTCGCCTTGGTAGTTTCCCCGAAGCTCGGGGTAAAGACCGTAGCTGAGCTGGTGGCCCGGAGCAAAACGGAGCCGCTGAAATTCGGTTCCCTCGGCCCGACAACCCAGATCTACTTCGTCGGCGAGCAGTTCAAGCAGCAGACTGGGGCCAATGCCGCCCATGCACCGTTCAAATCGTTGCAGGAGGCCAACGAGTCCGTCGCCAAGGGGGAAGTTGCCTTTTGGTTCCCGCCCGTGGCCGGAGCGGTGGCAGGTGTGCGCGACGGCAGGCTTGTCGCGCTGGCGGTCACCGGCACCACAAGGGTACCTGTTCTGCCGCAGACGCCCACCATGGCGGAAGCGGGTGTCAACAACATGGTCAGCGCCGCCTGGTTTGGGCTGTGGGCGCCCGCGGGGACCCCCGGCTGGGTGATCAACAAGTTGAATCAGGCCGTGCAAACAGCCGTGGCCAACCCGGAGGTCAAAGATAAGCTCGCCAAAATGGGCGCCGAACCCATGACCATGGGCCCGGGTGAATTCCGCCACTTCGTGGCCAGCGAAACCGAAACCAGCCAGGGCTTCGTGCGGGCACTGGGTATTCCCCGCATGCCTTACCAACCACCAGCCCGCTGAGCGGCAGCCCCTCCTTCGGGAGGGGCATCCTTGCTCCACGTATGGGCCGGGGGCTAAACGCGACAGAGCAAGTACACACCTTGGTGCACACATGTGAATCAATCCCCTGCGCCCCCCGCAAATGGGGTAGGTTTGGCACTGGAGCCCTCGAGGCTCCGCGCTTTTCAGACCAATAATTTCGCACGGAGAACCTTCATCATGATCCACCGTTCCACCCGCCTCGCCTTCACCCTCTGCACGTCCCTGTTCGCCCTGACCGCCTCCGCCGCCGACCCGGCCGCGCCGGTGGGCATCCTCGACGGCGTGTTCACAGGCGCCAACGGCATGAGCCTCTACGTGTTCGACAAGGACACCGCGGGCAGCGGCAAGAGCGCCTGCAACGGCCCCTGCCAGAGCAACTGGCCCCCCATGGCGGCGAAAGCCGACGACAAGCCGGTGGGCGACTTCACCGTCGTGACCCGGGACGATGGCAGCAAGCAGTGGGCCTACCGGGGCAAGCCGCTCTACTTCTGGGCCAAGGACCAGAAACCGGGCGACCGCAGCGGCGACGGCGTCAACGGCACCTGGCACCTGGCCAAGCCGTAGGCGTCCGCCCACCAGGACGCGACCGAATAAAGCAGCAATACTTATTTGATCATTTCGATGACAGCCTGGCGCAAGAGTTGAGAAAATAGGGTTCGGCGCTCCCCGCCCCCGCGGGGTGCCCGAGTCCGTGGCCCGTCCGCCCCCGGGGGCATCCAGCCTTATCTCGATTTTTGGCCCTCATGGAACACCAGGCTCCTATCCCGTTCTTACGCGAAACGCTGCTTTTCCTCACCCTGGCCGGGGTCTTCATCCCCCTGCTCCAGCGCTTTCGCATCAACCAGGTGGTGGGTTTCCTGGTCATCGGCGTTTTGCTCGGCCCGCACGGAGTGGGCAGCCTCACCGGCCAATGGCCCTGGCTCAAAACCTTTACCTTCGCCGAGTTGCAGGAAGTGCAGCCCCTGGCGGAGCTGGGGGTGATCTTCCTGATGTTCCTGATCGGGCTGGAACTTTCGGTGGACCGGCTATGGGCCATGCGCCACTGGGTGTTCGTGGGCGGGAGCGCACAGGTGGCGCTGGCGGCAGCGGCCATCGGCTTGCTGGCCTGGCAGTTCGGCAACAGCCCGGGGGTGGCTGCCTTGCTCGGGCTGGTGCTGTCCTTGTCCTCCACCGCCGTGGTGATGCAGTTGCTCTCCCAGCAAAGGGCGCTGGCCACGGCCAAGGGGCAGGCCAGCTTCGCCATCCTGATGCTGCAGGATTTCGTGGTGGTGCCGCTGCTCATCCTGGTGGATCTGCTGGCCCGCAAGACCACGGGCGGCTGGGCGATGGTGCTGGGCGTCACCGCCCTCAAATCCGCCGCGGCGGGCTTGCTCATCTTCATCGCCGGCCGCAGGCTGGTGGCGCCGGTGTTCCGGTACTTCGCCCGCCAGCGTCAGCCGGAGGTCTTCGTGGCGCTGACGCTGCTGGTGGCGCTGGGCATTGCCGGGGTCACCGCCGCCGCCGGCCTTTCCCTCGCCCTCGGCGCCTTTCTCGCCGGCCTGCTGCTGGCGGAAACCGAGTACCGGCACGAAGTGGAAGTGACCATCGAGCCTTTCAAGGGGCTATTGATGGGCCTCTTCTTCATGTCAGTGGGCATGGAGATCGATCTGGGCGAGATGCGCAAGCACCATGTGTGGATTCCCGCGTCGGTAGTCGGGCTGATGGCCATCAAGACCCTGGTGACCGGCTGCGTGCTGCGCGCGGGCGGACTGAGTTGGGGGCGGGCACTGGAAGGCGGGCTGCTGCTGAGCCAGGGCGGCGAATTCGCGTTTGTCGTGGTGGGCTACGCCACCAGCCAGGCCCTGCTCAAGCCGGAAGTGTCCCAGTTCATCCTGCTGGTGGTGAGCTTCAGCCTTCTGCTGACCCCCCTGGCCGCCCGGGTCGGCGCCCGGGCAGGCGCCCGCATCGACGCACGGGTCACGCCACTGCCTGCGGACGAGGACCCGGATCTGGACCGGGGGCTCAGCGGGCACATCGTGATCGCCGGCTTCGGCCGGGTCGGCCAACTCCTGGCGGACGTGCTGGAACGGCAGCAGGTGCCGTTTGTGGCCATCGAACATGACGCCCACGCCGTCGCCCGCCTGCGTCAGGCCGGCTTGCCGGTGTTCTACGGCAACGCCGCCCGCCCCGAACTGCTGCGCAAGCTCCACACCGCCCGGGCGGCCGCCCTGCTGGTCACCATGGATCAGCCGGGGGCGGCCATGCACGCGGTGCGAGCGGCCCGTAGCGAATATCCGGATCTGCCCATCTACGCCCGTTCACGGGACGAGCAGCACGCCCACGAACTGCGCAACGCCGGAGCAACCGCAGTGGTACCCGAAACCCTCGAAGCCGGGTTGCAGCTCTCCTCCTTCGCGCTCCACGCCGTGGCAATCCCCGATGCGGAAATCACCCTGCTGCTGCAGGAAGAACGGGAGGAGCGGGTTCTTGCCCATTAGGAGGAAGGCGGCGGCGCGCCAGGAAAATGGCTTTTCGGCCAGCACGTCGGCTCCCCTGCGCCCCTCATCACCTCAGGCGCGCCTGACATCGTGAGCGACGGGGAACCCCCTGTCCGACCGGGAGAAGCGGCTTCCTGCCAAGCGCACCGTGGCCCGCAGGGAAAAGCCGTTCAGCGCGCGGGCATTCACCAGGCACTGACCGAGACCGCCACCCGCAGCCAGTTCAGACCACGACGGGTCGCCGCCCTACCAGTGGCGATGGTGGTGGTGACCATGGCCCCAGCCTCTGCGGCCATAGTAGCCCGGAGGGCTCACCACCACGGGCGGGGGCACCACCACCCGCGGGCCCGGGTCGTAGTAGCCACCGTGAACGCGGGGCGGGCCCGCGGGCACAACCACGCAACCAACGAGCGTCAGTGCCAGTGCAAGGGAGAGTGTGTAGGGTAGCTTCATGATCCGACCTCCTTGGCGTTATGCTGGCATTAACGCGCCAGCCGCCCGGACGTCGGCCTGATTTTGTATCCAGATGCAACACGAGGCATTTGCCGCCAGGAGCCCCGCCCATGCCGTCTTCTCCCCACCGCCAGGCCATCCTCGCTGCCCAGGCCGGCCACTGGGACGAAGCCCACCGCATCGTCCAGGCCCTGGAAGATCCCCTGGGGTGCTGGATACACGCCATCCTGCACAAGATCGAAGGCGATACCGCCAATGCCCGTTACTGGTACGCCCGTGCCCCTGGGCATCACCACGCGGATTTTGAAGACCCGGTTCGCGAACTGGCCGAGGCGCTCACCCACTGCTGACGGCGCGGGGCAAGGACGGCCACGGGGCGGTGCGCGACCGCGCTACCGCCCGCCGCTTACGTGGGAGACGAGCCCGTGACGCGGGGGGTATTGGCGAGTTCTGCGGTGGCGGCCACCACCGGATGAACCGCGTCGGGCAACCTGAGCACCCGTCGCAACTTGCGCTCGACTGCGGCCCAGAAGCCCCCGCCCCGCAGCTTCAGTTCATAGCGCCGGTCACCCTCATGGTCGATCTCGACGCTGGCGGGATGGCGCAGGGGAAACTTGATCTCCTCCGCCCGCAAGCGGGTGACCCAGTCATCGGGATGCACGGTGTGGGTGGCCTCTGGCCCGAACCCGATGTTCTCCACCAGATTCACCTCAGGCACGCACCCATAAGCGCCAAGCCTCCAGGCAGTGAAGATGAATTGGTAGTCCCAAGCCGAAGGCAGGCGACCATCGTAGGTACGGTCCATGATGTCCCGCCAGCAACGGCGCCCATACCACTCGCGGGGGAACAGACGCTGCATCCGGCTGGAGCGGCGAAACGCCGGCCAATCCCGCATCTCCAGGTCGTAGTGCTGCCACGCCCGTCGCCAGGACGCCCACCCCCAGGTGATGTTGTAACGGGAAAAGTAGTAACTGGCACGGGGCATCCATTGCCGGCTATGGAAGTTGTAGCCGGCCACGCTCATCACCCGCGGATCGTTCCGGTAGCGTTCCAGCATTTCGTCGCAGAACGTGAAGAAGCTGGGCTTGGGAACGCAGTCATCCTCCAGGATGATGCCCTCCGGCTCGTGCTGGAAAAACCAGTCGATCGCCGTCTTCGGGCCAAACTTGCAGCCCAGGTTTTCGTCGCGGAAGAGGGTGTGGACCTCGCACGGCCAATCCACCTGCTGAGCCAGACTCCTGACCTGGGCACATCGCTCCGCTTCGCCCGGGCGGTCCTGCCGGGGGCCGTCGGCCGCAATATAAAGCCGGGGAGGCCGCGCCTTGCGGATCGCCTCGAGCACCCGGGCAGCGGTGTCGAACCGGTTGAACACGATAAACAGGACAGGCGAGCGGGTGGTCATATCAGGCTCCTACCGGACGATTCGATCTACTCGTAAATCTGCTTCAGCAACTTTAGCCAATCCGGAAATCATCTATTCGACAAAAAACAGCCGATTTATGTTCAATCAATTGGCCGAATCTGCCATCGCCAAGGCAAATGCAGATTCAAAGGACAATTCAACCTCATATCCAAAAGATGTATTGAAGTTGAATCAATGCGCTCAATAGCGGCGCATTCCCGGGGTTCTTTCCACTCAAGGCCGGCCAAGGGTTGCCGTTACCTCCCGCCTCGTGGCGCACCGGACACCCATGCCCATCAATCCTGCCAAATCAGCACACTACCAGCGCCCGGCTCGGGTATCCGCCCCAGGGCTCGCCCCTCGGAACGCCCGGCTCATGTTCCCGCTGGCTGGCGAAAATGCCTCGATCCGCTTACGGGTACGGGGTTGTAAGAACTCACCACCAACCGTTTCAGAGGCGCCCAGTATATCTCCAAGAAAGCTCCGAGAAAGCATGTAAAAAGTAACAATAAATGAACAATCACCAACAATTTTGAAGCAAGTGAACACTCACAAAAATCGCAGAATCGGAATAAACGACGTTTTTGGCGAACCTCCGGCGCAACACGGAGATGGGAAAGCAGAGGGGAGCCCACCGGGCGCACGCGGGCGAGCCTTCCGGGCGATCGAGGATGGATGAAACGCCACACCCCGGCCTCTGCCGGGACACAGGAAATGAAGCTTCAGCCGAGCGGCCGGAGCCTGGCCAAGCAGACAGCCCGCCCTCCAGGGCATCGCAACCCGCCGAGGGCGGCATGGCCCCGCTCGCGCCCAAGGCGGCACCCCGGATTCGGGCTACGCCTGCCTTGGAGTTGGTGGTGCGCCACTGGACGTCAGGAGCGGCCGACTTGCCACCGGCGACGCACGCGCCCTGAGAAGGGCCGCGCGCCCCCGCCCGTCAGAGCACTGGACAGCCGGGGAGCGGACCGCCGGACGGCAGCGCCTGCGCCACCGCCTGCCCCAGCCGGTCCACCGCCGCCGCCAGGGCCAGGACGGTGGCCTCGGTGCCGGCGCCGGCAATGGGCACCTGCACCGTGCTGCGGCAGGTGAGCGCCCCACCGCCTGCCACCGGCCGCAAGGTCCACAGGGCGCTGGCGGTGAGGCCCGCCCCAGGCCGGGCATCCACCGCTTCCAGGCCAAAGGCCAGCCGGTAACGGGGCAGATCGCTGCCGCTGGCGGGCACCCGGTAAACGTCTGCCGCCCGGCGCGCCTGCCACAGGCTGCGCGCCAGGGCCTGGCGGACCTCCTCACCCAGAGGAGCGGCCCAGCGCTCTCCATCGCCAACGGCCACACGGCCGGCGCTGGCGGGCCCGATCACCACCTGGGCCCGATCCATGGCCGCCGGCAGGCTGACCGGAAGCACCTCGACCAGAAACGCCGGGCTGCCGGTGGCGCTGCCCGCCCCGCCCGCCAGCGTGTGGTAGCGGGGGGCCGGGGAGGTGCCGCACGCGGCGAGCAGGGCGGCCAGCAGCGGCAACGCCCATCGGGCACGGCTGAGGAACGTGGGGTTCATGTCATTCTCCGGCCTTGCCCTTGAGCAGCGCCTCGGGCTGGCGCTCCAGCACATCGGTGAGGGCCCGCAAGGAGCGGGCGGCATTTTCCAGCTCGCGCATGGCCTGGCGGGCATCCTGCTGCAGGGGGCCATCCTGGGCCAGCAGGCTGTCCACGCCCGCCATCGAGCGGCGCACCCCGGCGAGGGTTTCCTTCGCCTCGGGGAGCAGTTCCTGGTCCGCCTGGGCCATCAGGCTCTCGGTGCGGCGCAGGGTGGCCTCCAGCGCGCCCAGGGAGCGCCGCAGGTCGCCAGCGATGGCCTCCAGGGGCAGTTTGTCCAGTTTGCGCACGATGTCGCCCAGCTTCTGCTGCAATTCCTCCAGATCGCCCGCCACGGTGGGCAATTCCAGAGGGGAACGGCCGGCTTCGAAGCGCACGGCGGGCGCCTTGGGAAAGAAATCCAGCGCCACGTAGAGCTGGCCGGTGAGCAGGTTGCCGGTGCGCAACTGGGCGCGCAGCCCCTGGCGCACCAGTTCGGCCAGCCGCGCCGCCCGCTGTCGCTCAGCCGACTCGCCACTGGCGGGGCTGGGCAGACTGAGCCGCTCCGGGTAGAGCTCCACCACCACCGGCGCCACGAAGGTCTTGCTGCGGGGGTCCATCTCCAGCGACACGGCGCGCACGCTGCCCAGCACCACGCCGCGGAAATCCACCGGCGCCCCGGGCGCAAGCCCGCGGATGGACTGGTTGAAGCGCAACACGACGGTGACCGGCTCGCCATCCGGCGCCTTCATCGCCTCGGCCTCGTCCGCCGCCAGGTTGAAGCGGGAGCGGGCGGGCGCCTGGACCGCCCCGGCCTGCGCCTCGGGCGTGCGGAAGGCAATGCCGCCCAGCAGCACCGCCGCCAGCGACTGGGTGCCCACCTTGACGCCGCTGGCGTCCAGGCGCACATCGACGCCACTGGCGTGCCAGAAGCGGCTGCTGGCGGTGACCAGCTTGTCGTAGGGCGCCTTGACGAACACCCGGAGGGTGACACCGCTGCCATCAGGCGCCAGGGAAAAACTGGTGACCTGCCCCACCTGCACCCGGCGATGGAAGATGGGCGAGCCGATATCCAGCGAGCCCAGGTCCGCCGCCTGCAACTGGTAGCTGGTGCCGGGCACGTCGGCGGGCACCACGGGGGCTTCATCCAGACCCACGAACTCCCGCGCCGGGTCTTCCGACTTGCCGCCATCCACACCGATGTAGGAGCCGGAAACCAGGGTGCTCAGGCCGGAGATGGCGCCGCCGGCCAGTCGCGGGCGCACCACCCAGAAGCGGCTGTCCGCCACCGCGAAGCGCTCCGCCTCCTTGGTCAGTTCCACCGTGGCCACCACCCGCGTGCGGTCCTCCGCCACCCGCAGGCTGCGCAGATCGCCGATGTCCACCTCGCGGAACTTGACCTTGGTCTTGCCCGGCTCCAGCCCCTCCGCCGTGGAGAAGGAAATGGTGATGGTGGGCCCCTGGGCCAGCAGCATCTGCACCACCAGCCCCAGCCCTACCAGGGCCGCCACCAGGGGGATCACCCACACCAGATTGGGCAGCAGGGCGCGTCGCCCCTCCAGCACCGGCTCCGGCAGATCGCGCAGGTCGGGCCCGTCAGTATTGCTCATCGTCTTTCGCATCCCAGATCAGGCGCGGGTCGAAACTCAAGGCCGCAAACATGGTGAGCACCACCACCGCGCCAAAAGCCGCCGCACCGGGGCCGGCGGTCACGTTCGCCATCACCCCCATGCGCACCAGGGCAGCCATGAGGGCCACCACGAACACATCCAGCATCGACCAGCGGCCCACCGCCTCCACCAGCCGATACACCCCGAGCCGCTCCTGGGGCCCGCGAATGCTGCCCCGCTGCACCGTCCACGCCAGATAGGCCAGCGCCCCCATCTTCACCAGCGGCACCACGATGCTGGCCAGAAACACGATGGCCGCCAGATGGGGCGTGCCCTCGTTCCACAGGAACACCACCCCCACCAGAATGGTGTCGTGGCGGTCCGCCACCAAGGTGCGCGTGTTCATGATGGGCAGCAGGTTGGCCGGCAGGTACAACACCGCCGCCGCCAGCAGAAACGCCCAGGTGCGGGCCAGGCTGCGAGGCCGGCGCGCCGCCAGCGCCGCGCCGCAACGGGGGCAGCGGCAGGACACCCCCGGCACCGGCCGCCGCATCACCAGCGCACAGCGGGGGCAGGCCAGCGCCCCGGCGCGGCGGGCCGTCAGCCATGGCGACGGGGTCATGGCAGACGGCCCCTCATGCGGCCTGGTCCCCCAGTTCCCACAGGTGGTGCGGGTCGTAGCTCACCACCGCCGCCAGCAGCAGGGTCAGGGTGCCAAAGGCCCAGAGCGCCGGCCCCGGCACCACGGTAAAGCTCATCGAGAGTTTGACGATGGCCACCACGATCCCCAGCATGAACACTTCGATCATCCCCCAGGGGCGCAGCGCCTGCACCACTGCCAGCACCCGGACAAACCCGGGCGGCCGCTGCCCGAAAACCAGAAAAGCCAGCAGGTAGAGCATGGCCGACAGCTCCAGCCACGGAAACAGCACCGTGGTCGCCAGCACCAGGGAGGCAATCACCGGCCGCCCTTCCCGCCAGGTGGTGACCACCGCGCCGAGCAAAGTGGAGGCGGAGCGGCTGCCCTGCATCTCCAGCGTGATGATGGGGAAGCCATTGGCGATCAGGAACACGATCATCGCCGCCATGACCAGCGCCAACAGTTCCGGCACCGTAAACGGCGCCGCCCGGTACAGGCGGGCGCCACAGCGGGCGCAGCGCGCCGCCTGCCCCCGCGCCAGCGGGCGGCGGCGGTACAGGGCATCGCATTCGTGGCAGGCCACCAGGCGGGTGCCGGGCCAGTTGCGGCGGGCGAGCGCGTTCATGATCCGCGAATTGTAGCCAAAGTGCTGCAGTGCAGGCTCAGAACAGGCTCATTGCGCCCCCGCGGGCACACCCATTCCGGCGGCGGGAGCGAGCCCCCCAGCGGAACGCTACGCGCTGTGATTTAATCAACGGGGGTTGGCCAGCTTCGTGGTTGTGATCACTTCGCCGGCCACCGACCAGGGAAAACCATACACGCAGACCTGCCGGCACCGATACGGGGCACGGCGGGCAAGACCCCAACAGGGTTCGCTAAAGGGGAAATTCACATGAAAGCGGGAAGAACAAGCCGCCGCCGGACGCAAGGCGCAGCGCCCATGCTTCGCCTGTTGCCGCTGGCGGTCGGCATGGCGGCCATCGGGCCGGTGGCGGCCCAGACCACCACCGCCCCGGAGGTGGTCGTGAGCGGGCAGCGGGTACCGGAAACGCAGCCCTCGCCCATCGAGTCCATCGCGCCTGACGCGGCGACCATGCGCCGCACCGGCCTGGACGCACCCTCCGAGATCATCCAGCGCCTGCCCATCCTGGGCGGCAACAGCCTGGCCGAGGCGGGGCTGGGGAACGATCCGCGGGCCGGCCGCAGTTCGCCCTCCATCCACACCCTGGGCAGCAGCCGCACCCTGAGCCTTGTGGAAGGGCGGCGGATCCTGCCTTCCAGCTACGACTCCGAATCCGGCAACCTCAACGGCTGGCCCTTCATCGCCATCAAGCGCTACCGCATCGAAGGCGACGGCAACAGCGCCCGCTACGGCCCCGGCGCGCTGGCCGGAACGGTGGACGTCCAGCTCCGCCCCTTCGCCAACGAAGCGGAGGCCACCTGGCACAGCGGCTGGACCCAGGGTGGCGGCGCCCGCTACAACCGGGTGAGCGCGCTCTACGGCACCGTCGAAAATGCCCCGGCCGGGACGGTGCCCCACGCTTTCCAGTTCGCCGTGGAGCGGCGCACCCGGGACGGCCTGGTATCGGACCAGCGCAGTTTCGCCCGCACCGGGGACCGCCGGGAAGTCGGCCTCGACGGCTATTCCATCGAGGGCTACCCCGGCAGCTATTTCGCCGGCCGTTTCGTCCCCGCCGCCGACTGCCCCGCGAACCGGGTCCGCTTCGGGGCGGTGTGCTCCTACGACGACGCGCCCTGGAACACCATTTACCCCCGGGTGGAGCAAACCAGCGCCCTGCTCCAGGCCCAGATGCCGCTGCCCAACGGCTGGACCGGCCGCCTGCGCATGCAGGCGGGGCAGGACAGCTATCTCTACCAGATCGCCCCCCAGCCGATCAGCGACACCTACAGCGCCACCAACACGCCTTTCTTCATGCTCCCGTCCAGCCGCTACAACCCGAGCGGGGATTTGGCGTTCGTGCTGGGCCGCACCGAGCAACTGGGCGCCCGCCGGGTCCAGACCGACACCACGCAGGGCCAGTTGGCCCTGGAGGCGAGCGGCAAATGGGCGGGCTGGAATGCCCAGGTGGCGGCGGGCACCGGCACCGTGCGCACGGTGGAACGCCTGCTGTCGGGCTGGGTCAGCGAATCCGCCTACCGGACCGGCGTGCTCGCCGGGCGCATCAACCCCCTTGGCGCCACCGCCGCCGCGGACATGGACGCCCTGCTCGCCACCGACGTCCGGCTCAACGCCGGGATCGGCAGCCTGCGCCAGAACTGGGTGGAGACTCAGGGCAGCCGCGATTTCGCCGTGGGCAAGGGCAGCCTCACCCTCACCCTGGGCGCGGAATGGCGACGGCAGGCGGCCAGCCAAAGCCACGACCCGCGGATCAACGCTGGTGATGTGCTGAGCTTCGGCCCGCTGGCCAACGCCTCGGCCGACCGCAGCTTCACCGCTTTGCGCGGCGAGGCCCAGTGGCGCCCCAGTGACAGTGTGGAACTGCTGGCGGCCCTGCGCCACGACCGGGTCACCGGCACCCAGGGCTTTACCAGCCCGAGAGTGGCCGGAGACTGGCAGGTCGCCGGCAACGTCCACCTCACTGGGAGCTGGGGGCGCTCCTTTGCCCTCCCCCACCTGCGGGAGCAGCTCTATGGCACCCGCAGCATTGGCCTGAGTTCGGTCCGGGACCCGATCCGCTGCCCCGCCACCGGAGCGTTCGAAGACTGCCTGGCAGACATTGCCCTGCGTGCAGGGGGCAACCCGGATCTCGTCCCCGAGGAAGGTATCCACCGCACCCTGGGCGTGTGGTGGCAGAAGGACGACCTGCGGCTCGCCGCCCGCCATTGGTCGGTAAGCATCGAGAACGTGATCTACGGCCCCGGGCTCAACTCCCTGCTCAGCGACCCCTTGCTGGCGGCCCGCTACGTTCAGCGCGCGGCCAGCACCGACGGCCTGGCGGGCCCGATCCAGACGGTGGATGTACGGGTGCAGAACGTGGGCCGGCAGTACGCCCGGGGCGTGGACCTGGAGGCCACCGGCGCGCTGGGCAAGGCCGCGGGCTGGCGCTGGGACTTCACCGCGCTGGCCTCCTACCTGGGCCGGCGCACCCTGTGGGTGTACGGCAGCGACGGCCGCATCGACTCCGCCGGCCAGTACCGGGACGCGGGTCCCCTGCCCCGCTGGCGGGCGCTACTCTCGCTGACCGCCGCGCGCGGCAACTGGGAGCACACCCTCTCGGCGGACTACGTGGGCAGTTACCAGGACACGACCGCCACCGCCACGGACCAGCCCCGGGACGTTCCCAGCTTTGCCGGCCTCGACTGGCACACGCTGATCAGCCAACCCAAACCCGGCTGGCAACTGGCGCTGGGCGTGCGCAACCTGACCAACCGCAAACCGCCCTTCTCCCGCACCGGCTACATCTCCACCGGCTGGGACGCCTGGAATCACGACGCCCTGGGACGGCGCTTCTACCTCGCCCTGAGCTGGCGGCGCTGACCGCGGGGTTTGGCCCTGCTGTCGGTACGGTCTTTGCTTCGTTTGGGATCATCGGCGCCCCATGCCGGCCTGACAGCCGGCATGGGGCCCCCCTCTCCCACGATCCCCAAGGACCCCGCATTCATGAAAACCTTCATCCGTGTCACCGAAGTCTGGGTGCCCAGCAACGACCGCACCATTCTCGAATACCGGGGCGGCCTCTATGGCGACGCCGCCGCCTTCGGGCTGGCCAGCCGCAAGTTCTGCTTCGGCCGGGGCGAAGGGCTGCCCGGCCAGGCCTGGGAACAGGGCCACCCGGTGGTACTGCAGGATCTGGCCACCGGCAACTTCCGCCGCAAGGCCGAAGCCAAGGCCGCCGGGCTGACCTGCGGCATTGCCGTGCCCATCTTCGCCGGCGACTTCCTCACCTCGGTGCTGGTGTTCTTCTGCGGCGACGACGCGGAGCGGGCCGGCGCCATCGAGCTGTGGCACAACAACGCCGCCGAGTCCTACGACATGCGGCTGGTGGATGGCTACTACGGCAACACCGGCGACGTGTTCGAGTTCGCCTCCCGCCGCACCGTGTTCCGCCGCGGCCACGGCCTGCCTGGGGTGGTCTGGGAAACCGGCGCCCCCTACTTCATCCCGGACCTGGGCAAATCGGACCGCTTCCTGCGCGCCGATTCGGCCACCAAGGTCGGCATCAACCGCGGCTTTGCCCTGCCCTGCCCCGGGCTGGGCGCGGACGACACCTATGTACTGGCCTTTCTCTCCGCCCTGGGCACGCCCATCGCCCGCCGCTTCGAGGTGTGGAAGCCCGATCCCAGCCGGCAGCAGCTCACGCGCCAGGAAGGGTTCTGCGAAACGGGCGGCGATCTGGGCGCCAGCCGGATCACCGTGGACAAAGGCCAGGGGGCCATCGGCACGGCCTTCCTCACCGGCGTGCCGGCGCTGTCGGACAACGCGGGCGCCGAGCCCGGCGAAACCGGCGCCCAGGCCGTGGCAGCCGGCCTCAATGCCCTGGTGGCCGTGCCCATCGTCCGCGAAGGCCGCCTCACCAACGTGGTTGCCTGGTACTTCTGACCGCCATGGCCATCGCGACTTTTGAAGAGCTGCTGCGCCAGCTCGCCCTGGGATCGGCGCCCACGTACCTCTGCTTCTGGGGCCATGAAAGCCCGGCGCCGGACACCGTGGACGCCGCCTGCCTGAGCCAGTGGTACCCGGCAGCGTTCGAGGTGGAGGGCATCCGCTTCGCCACCACCGAGCACTACATGATGTGGGCCAAGGCGCTGCTGTTCGGGGATGGGGAGACGGCAGCCCAAATCGCCGCCTCCGACGACCCGGGTGAAGCACAGCGGCTGGGCCGCCGGGTACGCGGCTTTGACGAAGCCGCCTGGGTCGCGGCCCGGGCGGGCATCGTCTTTCAGGCCAACCAGGCCAAGTTCGGCCAGAACCCCGCGCTGGCGGCCTATCTCCTGTCCACCGGCAACCGGGTGCTGGTCAACGCCAGCCCCTGGGACGGGATCTGGGGGGTGGGACTGGGGGCGGAGGACCCGCGCATCCAGCAGCCACCGGCCTGGCGCGGCCTGAACCTGCTGGGCTTCACCCTGATGCGGGTGCGCGCGAGCCTGGCTCAGCCCACGGGGGCGGCGGCAAGCTGACGCACGGCTTCTTCCACCAGCGGGTCGAGCCCGCTTTCGGGGCCCGTGGTCTCCAGATGCACCAGGAGGGCGCGACGCATGCGCGGTTCCCAGAACTTGCGCAGGTGGGCGGCGATGTCGGCAACGGCCTGCGCCCGATCCGGATAGGCCGCGAAGAACTGGCCGATCTGGTTGGCCATGGTGACGAGGTGGCTGGCATCCATCGGTCAGAGCCCCGTGATGTGCTGTCGGTGGGTGTAAATGGTGAGGCGGCCCGCCCGGGCGTGCCCCGCCAGGGTGAGGCCACAATCCTGGGCCGTGTCCACGGCCAGGGCGGTGGGCGCAGCCATGGCCAGCATCAGGCCGATGCGGGCGCTGGCGGCTTTTTGCACCATCTCCACGCTGGCGCGGCTGCTCACCAGGGCAAAGCCGGCAGCCGGGTCGTGCCCGGCCCGGGCCAGGGCGCCGATGAGCTTGTCGAGCGCGTTGTGCCGGCCCACGTCCTCCCGCACCAGGTGAAGCAGGCCATCCGGCCCCGCCCAGGCTGCCGCATGGGCGGCGTGGGTGGCATCGCGCAGGGGCTGGTGGCGGCCCAACTGCGCCAGCGCCGCTTGCAGCGCGGACAGGCTGAAGGCGCGGACAGCAGGCAAGGGGTCGGGCCGCCGCGCTGCCGCCTGCAGGCTTTCGATCCCGCACAGGCCACAGCCGCTGCGCCCGGCGAGGCTGCGGCGGCGCGCCTTGAGCCGGGCAAAGGCGGCACTGGCCACCTCCAGTTCCACCCGCGTGCCCGCCGCCTCGGGGAACACCTCGCAGCCATAGAGCTGCCCCGGGTGATCGAGGATGCCTTCGCTCAGGCAGAAGCCCAGCGCGAAATCCTCCAGGTCCGCCGGCGTCGCCAGCATCACCGCGTGGGAGATGCCGTTGACCACCAGCGCCACCGGCACTTCCTCGATGAGCGACTCCACGCTTTCCAGGGCCGCATCCGCGCCGTCGCCCACGCGCAGGCCACGGGCAGTCCGCTGGACGGCGAGGGGCGGCGCCTCGGGCACCGAACCGTCGTCGGGCACGACCGGGCAGGCTTTCATGACACGGCCCCCCGCTCCCGGCGGGGCAGCATCCCCCGCTGGGCGGCATCCCGGGCCTGATGGCGGGCCTGCCATTGCGAAGGCTGGCTGACGCGGGTGACCTGGACGGCGGTCACCTTGTATTCCGGGCAATTGGTGGCCCAGTCGGAGTTGTCGGTGGTGATCACGTTGGCGCCGGACTCCGGATGATGGAAGGTGGTGTAGACCACCCCCGGCTGCACCCGTTCGGTGAGGGTGGCACGCAGCACCGTCTGCCCGGCGCGGCTGGCGATGCCCACCCAGTCGCCCTCGGCCACGCCCCGTTCCTGGGCATCGTGGGGATGGATTTCCAGCCGGTCCTCCGCATGCCAGGCGGTGTTGCCGGTGCGCCGGGTCTGGGCGCCCACGTTGTACTGGCTGAGGATCCGCCCGGTGGTGAGCAGCAGCGGGTAACGGCTGTTGGCCCGCTCCGCCGTGGGCACGAAGGCGGTGAGCATGAAGCGCCCGCGGCCGCGCACAAACCCGCCCACATGCATGATGGGCGTGCCCTCCGGGGCCGCCGCATGGCACGGCCACTGGATGCTGCCCATCTCTTCCAGCCGGGCGTAGCTGACGCCCGCGAAGCTGGGGGTGAGGCGGGCGATCTCGTCCATGATCTGGCCCGGATGCTGGTAGTCCATGGGGTAGCCCAGGGCATTGGCCAGGGCCTGGGTCACCTCCCAGTCCGCCTTGCCGGCCAGGGGCGGCATCACCCGCCGCACCCGGGAGATGCGCCGCTCCGCGTTGGTGAACGTGCCGTCCTTCTCGAGGAAGGAGCTGCCGGGGAGAAAGACGTGGGCGTACTTGGCGGTTTCGTTGAGGAAGATGTCCTGCACCACCACGCATTCCATGGCGCGCAGTGCGGCTTCCACATGCTGGGTGTTGGGGTCGGACTGGGCGAGGTCTTCACCCTCGATGTAGAGGCCCCGGAAGGAGCCGTCCAGCGCCGCCTCGAACATGTTGGGGATGCGCAGGCCCGGCTCCGGGTCCAGGGTCACCCCCCATTCCGCCTCGAAGCTGGCGCGCACGGTGGCGTCCGCCACGTGCCGGTAGCCCGGGAACTCGTGGGGGAAGGAGCCCATGTCGCAGGACCCCTGCACGTTGTTCTGCCCCCGCAGCGGGTTCACCCCCACCCCCAGGCGGCCCACGTTGCCCGTCACCATGGCCAGGTTGGCGATGGCCATGACCATGGTGGAGCCCTGGCTGTGTTCGGTGACCCCCAGGCCGTAGTAGATGGCCGCGTTCAGCGGCCGCTCGCCGCGCGGCCCCGCCGCCGGGCCGGTGGCGTAGAGCCGGGCGGCGCCCCGCACCTGCGCGGCGGGCACGCCGGTGACCGCCTCGGTGGCCTCCGGCGAGTTTTCCGGCCGGGCCACGAATTCCCGCCACAGGGCGAAAGAAGCGGCGTCGCAGCGCTCGGCCACGTAGTCTTCCGCCACCAGCCCCTCGGTGACGATCACATGGGCCAGGGCATTGGCGACCGCCACATTGGTGCCTGGGCGCAGCTTGAGGTGAAAGTCCGCCTTCACATGGGGGGCGCTCACCAGCTCGATGGCACGGGGGTCCACCACGATCAGCCGCGCCCCCTGGCGCAGCCGCCGCTTGAGCAGGGAACCGAATACCGGATGCCCCTCGGTGGGGTTGGCGCCGATCACCATGATCACGTCCGCCTGCAGCACCGAATCGAAGGTCTGGGTGCCGGCGGAGGTGCCGAAGGTCTGCCCCAGGCCGTAGCCGGTGGGGCTGTGGCACACCCGGGCGCAGGTGTCCACGTTGTTGTTGCCAAAGGCCGCCCGCACCAGCTTCTGCACCAGGTAGGTTTCTTCGTTGGTGCAGCGGCTGGAGGTGATCCCCCCCACCGCGCCACGGCCGTGCGTGGCCTGGATGCGGCGGAACGCGCTGGCGGCGTGCTGGATGGCCACCTCCCAGCTCACCGGCTGCCAGGGCTCTTCGATGCTCGCCCGGATCATGGGCGTGGTGATGCGGTCCGGATGGGTGGCGTAGCCCCAGGCGAAACGCCCCTTGACGCAGGAATGGCCGTGGTTGGCCTGCCCGTCCTTGTGCGGAACCATGCGCACCACCTGATTGCCCTTCACCTGGGCCTCGAAGGCGCAGCCCACGCCGCAATAGGCGCAGGTGGTCACCACCGCCCGGTCCGGCAGACCGTTGTCGATCACGGATTTTTCGCTCAGGGTGGCCGTCGGACAAGCCTGCACGCAGGCCCCGCAGGAGACGCATTCCGACTGCAGGAAGGTCTCGTCCATTCCCGCCGCCACCCGGGCGTCGAAGCCCCGGCCGGCGATGGTCAGCGCGAACGTGCCCTGGGTCTGCTCGCAGGCCCGCACGCAGCGGCTGCAGACGATGCATTTGCCCGGATCGAAGGTGAAATAGGGATTGGATGCGTCCTTGGGCGCAGCGCTGGCGGCATCGAAATGGTTGGCGCCCGCCATGCCGTAGCGCACCTCCCGCAGGCCCACCGCGCCGGCAGCGTCCTGCAGTTCGCAATCGCCATTGGCCGCGCAGGTCAGGCAATCCAGCGGATGATCGGAGAGGTACAACTCCATCACCCCCCGCCGCAACTCCGCCAGCCGCGGCGATTGGGTCCGCACCACCATGCCCGGCTCGACGAAGGTGGTGCACGAGGCCGGGTACCCCCGGCGCCCCTCCACCTCCACCAGGCACAGGCGGCAAGAGCCAAAAGGCTCCAGGCTGTCCGTCGCGCACAGCTTGGGGATAGCGGTCTCCAGCACTGCCGCCGCCCGCATCACCGACGTGCCTGCCGGCACCGTCACGGTCTGCCCGTCGATGGTCAAGCTCACCCGCTCGCCCGCGTCCCGGGCGGGCGTTCCATAATCCGTGCCTAGCAATAGGCCCATGTTTGCATCCTCATCTGCTCCGCCCGCCTTTCCAGCCCCCCGCGCCAACCCTCCCCCTCCCCAGCCCCCGGAAGGAACTGGGAGAAAACGGGGTCGGACCCCGAAATCAAGCCGATGTGGGAGGCGGAAAAACTATCGCTCGAAATCCTCCGGGAAATGCTTCAACGCTGACAGCACCGGCGCTGGCGTCATCCCGCCCATGGCGCAGAGGGAGCCGTGGGTCATGGTGTCGCACAAGCTTGCCAGCAGCGCCATGTTTGCGGCGCGATCCTGCCCGGCGATGATCCGGTCCATCACCTCGACGCCACGGGTGGAGCCGATGCGGCAAGGGGTACATTTGCCGCAGGATTCCTCGGCGCAGAACGCGAAGGCGTAACGGGCCATGCGCGCCATGTCGGCCGTGTCGTCCACCACCACGATGCCGCCGTGGCCAACCATGGCGCCCATCGCGGCGTAATGCTCGTAGTCCAGGGGCGCGTCGAACTGGCTGGCCGGCACCCAGGCGCCCAGGGGACCGCCCACCTGTGCCGCCCGGGCGGGGCGGCCGCTGCGGGTGCCGCCGCCGAAATCCTCGATCAGCGCGCGCAGGGTGACGCCAAAGGCCTTTTCCACCAGCCCGCCGTGGCGAATGTTGCCGGCGAGCTGGAAGGGCAGGGTGCCGCGGGAACGGCCCATGCCGTAATCCCGGTAGAAACCCGGGCCCCGGGCGAAGATGACCGGCACCGAGGCCAGGGTCATCACGTTGTTGATCACCGTGGGCTGGCCGAAGAGGCCTGCCATGGCGGGCAGCGGCGGTTTCGCGCGCACCTGTCCGCGCCGGCCCTCGAGGCTTTCCAGCATGGCCGTTTCTTCCCCGCAGATGTAGGCGCCGGCCCCCAGGCGCACCTCCAGCTCGAAAGCGTGGCCGCTGCCGGCCACGTCCGGGCCCAGCCAGCCGGCGGCGCGGGCGCGGGCAATGGCTTCGGCAAGCGTGCGGGCGGCATCGGGGTATTCGGAACGGACGTAGATGTAGCCCTGGCTCGCCCCTACCGCCAGGCCGGCGATGACCATGCCCTCGATCAGGCAGTAGGGGTCGCCCTCCATGAGCATGCGGTCCGAAAAAGTGCCGGAGTCGCCTTCGTCGGCGTTGCACACCACGTATTTCTGGTGGGCGGGCGTATCGCGCACCGTGCGCCACTTGATGCCCGCCGGAAACGCCGCGCCCCCGCGCCCGCGCAGGCCGGCATCCGTCACCCACTGCACCATTTCCGCGGCGGCCAGGGTCAAGGCTTGTTCCAGCCCGGCCCAGCCCCCGTGGGCGCGGTAATCGTCCAGGCTCAGGGGGTCGGTCACCCCCACCCGGGCGAAGGTGAGCCGCTCCTGCCGGGCAAGAAACGGAATTTCCCCGGTGGGGCCGTGGCGAAGGGGATGGTCCGCCCCCTCCAGCCAGCCGGCGGCGAACAGCCCCGGCACATCCTCCGGCGCCACCGGGCCGTAGGCGATGCGACCGGCCTCAGTCGCCACCTCCACCAGCGGCTCCAGCCAATAGAGCCCGCGGGAGCCGTTGCGCACCAGTTCGACGGCGGTGCCGCGCCGGGCGGCCTCGGCAACGATGGCCGCCGCCACCGCGTCCGCCCCCACCGAACGCGCGCCGGAATCCCGGGGGACGTAGAGCCGGGGCATCATCGGGCGACGCCCTCGTCCCCGCACACCGGCGCCCCGGGGGCGGCAGGGGCGGCGCTTTGCGCCAGCAAGGCATCGAACCGTTCGCAGCTCACCCGGCCAAACACCTGGTCGCCCAGGCGCACGGCGGGGGAACAGGCGCAGTTGCCCAGGCAGAAGACCGGCTCCAGGGTGTAGGCGCCATCGGCGCCGGTTTCGTGCCAGTCCAGCCCCAGGCGGCGCCTGGCGTGGGCTTCGAGAGCGGCGCCCCCCGCCGCCTGGCAGGATTCCGCCCGACACACCTGGACGAGCAGGCGCCCCGGGGGCTGCGTACGGAAATGGGGGTAGAAACTGACCACGCCGTGCACCTCGGCGCGGGACAGGTTGAGCGCCTCGGCCACCTGCGGCAGCACGGCGGGGGGCAGCCAGCCCAGTTCATCCTGCAGGGCGTGGAGCAGGGGCAGCAGGGCGCCGGGGCGCTGCTGGTGCGTGGCGATGAGGGCGGCCACACGGGCCGGCTCCGGCCAAGGGGTGCCGGTCATGGTTTGTCTCCTGGTGGTCGGGGCTGGGGGTGCGCCACCTCATGTTCTATGGCAGCTACCTTAACCCGCGCCAGCGGGAGAATGAAAACGGGAAATACCGAAGGGCTATTCGTCGTTTCCGAACGATTGGCGCAGATCACCCGCCACCGCCCGCAGCGCCGCCACCATGGGGGCCGGGTGTTCCGTTCGCAGCGTCACCAGCCCGGTGGCCCAGGTCACCTGGGGCGCCACCAGCCGCAGCACGCGCACCCCCTGGGGCGTGCCGATCAGATCCAGCACGCTGCGGGGCACGATGGACGACCAGCAGCCAGCGCTCACGTGGGCCAGCAGGCTGACGATGGAGTTGGTTTCCAGGCTGGGCCGGGGCTGGCAGCCCAGGCTGGCGAACACCTGGTCGATGATGCGCCGGTTCTGCATGTCCGGCGTCAGCAGGCACAGGGGCTGGGCGGCCGCCTCAACCCAGCCGATTTCCTCGCGCCCTTCGAGCGGCCCCGCCGCGGGGGTGAGGAACACGTGGTCTTCCTCCCACAGGGCCAGGGTATCGAGATCCGGCTCCCGGCCGGATTCCACATAGGCCACCCCGGCATCAAGCCGGAAATGGCGCAGCCCGTCCAGAATCTCGCCGGTGCTCAGGGAGCGCACCTCGATGGTCACCAGTGGATGGCGCCGGGCCATGGCGGCCGAAAGGCTCGCCACCACCGTGAGCCCGGTGGGAATCACCCCCAGCGTGAGCCGCCCGGTGAGGCCATCGCGCAGGCTCGCCAATTCCTGGCGCAGCCCGGACGCCATGGCCGCCACCCGCTGGGCGTACTCCAGCACGCAGCGCCCCTCGGCGGTCAGGCCGGCAAACTGCTTGCCCCGCTCCACCACCGGCACACCCAGTTCGGACTCCAGGTCGCTGATGGCGGACGAGAGCGTGGAAGGAGAAACATGGCAGGCCGCGGCCGCGCGGCCAAAGTGCCGCTCCCGGGCCAGGGCAATGAGGTAAAGGTATTTGCGGGCAATCATGGGGTGGGCTCCTGGATGGAAGCATACCCCCTCAGGGCGGGGCGATCACCCGCCATCCAGGCCGACTGCGGCGCGCCTCAGGCCGGCAGTATCCGGGGCAACACCGGCGCCCTGGCAGCCGCCCGCTGCGTCCCGCCGCGCGCCGCGCGCTCACCCGCCGGATGCAGGGCAACCGCTGCTGCCAGCGTCTGCCCCGTGGTCCGCTCCTGCTGCCCGGGCCGGCCGGCCCCCGCCCGCGCCTGAGCGGCGCCGGGAAGGTAGTCCCGCGTCAGGTAGCCCCCCGCGGTCCACTCCCGCAGCATCAGCACCGGGTAACCGGGCTCGGCCGGCACCACCACCCCGGGTACCCGGGTCAGCCCCAGCGCACGGGTGCCCTGGCCCGCCAGGGCGCCCAGTTCCAGCCCCGCCAGCAGGCGGCCATCGAAGGCACCGCCCCGGTAGGGTTCGGCCAGCCACCACAGTTCAAGACGCAGCACCCCGCTGGCGCTCTCCGCCGCGCGGGGATTGAACACCCGCTCGGCCCAGACCTCGACACCATCGCCCGTGTGCCGCCAGCCGGCCCCTTGCATGCGGGGAAGCTGGAAGTGTTCGGCCCGGGCGTAGGTGGCCGCGTCGAGCATGCGGGGCACGGGATTGCTGTAGTCGGCAAGCACCAGGGCCATGGCGCAGGGGGCCTGCCCTGCGGGGGGCGCAGCAAAGGCGCGCCCTTCCACCGGGCTGCTGAACGCGCCCGCCAGCAGCAACCCGGCGACGCGGCTGCCCTTGAGCTCGCCATTGGTCACGGCGGACTCCAGGGCCCAAAGCTCCAGGGCAAGTGTCTGGCCCCGCGCCTCGGCCTCGTCCAGCCCGACGATGTCGGCACGGATGAACGCCTGATCCCCTTCGATCCGGTAGCCGTGCCGCTCGCCCAAACGCAGGGACGGCAGCTTCAGGCTCATCATTTTCTTATTGTTCGACTGCATTCACGGCTCTCGTTTCTTGTGCATTGCAGAGGGTTTGATCTCAGTCTAACAGCGACATTCACCTCTTAGGCAGGAGGTAGGTGGAAACACTCACTCTCCACCAAGCAACAATCGACCGGGCGCGAGCTTTTGATCCAGGTCAACCTGTTTCGGCTCCAAGACTTAGCGGCACCGTCAATCCCCCCGGCAAGATACGTAAAATGTTGCAACGCGACATGTCGCCCTGCCGGAGGCTGCCATGAAACCCTGGCTCACCCCTGCCGAAGCCGTACTCGCCAGCCTGGAGACCCGGGCCGACGGCCTCGACGGGCGCACAGCCGCCCGTCGCCAGGCCGAGTTCGGCCCCAACCGGATCGAGGCGGCCCCGACCCGCGCCCTGTGGCGGGAGCTGGTGGGGGAATTCACCCATTTCTTCGCCCTCATCCTGTGGCTGGCGGCCGGCCTGGCCGCCTTTGCCGAACAGGCCCAGCCGGGCGAGGGCATGGGTGTCCTGGCAGCGGCGATCGTCGGGGTGATCCTCATCAACGGGGTGTTCTCCTTCTGGCAGTCATGGCGGGCGGAACAGGCTCTGACAGCGCTGCGGGAACTGCTCCCGACGCGGGTGACCGTGCTCCGCGATGGCGCGCCGACGATCCTGGATGCCGCCGAACTGGTGCCGGGTGACGTGATCCTCCTGGCCGAGGGGGACAAGGTGCCGGCGGACTGCCGGGTGCTCGCCGCCAGCGCCCTGCGGGTCAATCTGGCCACCCTCACGGGGGAGAGCCGCCCCCGCGCCCGCCAGCCGGAAACGGATACGGAAGCCGACCCCCTCGCCGCCCGCAACCTGCTGCTGGCGGGCACCCTGGTGGTGTCGGGCGAGGGGCGGGCGGTGGTTTTCGCCACCGGGATGCGCACCGAGTTTGGCCGCATCGCCCGCCTCACCCAGGCCACGGGGGAGGCGGAATCCCCCCTGCAGCGGGAAATCCGCCGCGTCTCGCGCCTGGTGGCCGCACTGGCGCTGGCCCTTGGCGTGGTGTTCTTCTGCATCGGCCAATGGCTGGGGCTACCCTTCTGGGCCAACTTCATGTTCGCCATCGGCATCATCGTGGCCAACGTGCCCGAAGGGCTGCTGCCCACGGTCACCCTCGCCCTGGCCCTGGCCACCCAGCGCATGGCCCGGCGCAATGCGCTGGTCCGCCACCTGCCGGCGGTGGAGGCGCTGGGCTCCACCACCGTCATCTGCTCGGACAAGACCGGCACCCTCACCTGCAACCGCATGTCGGTGCGGGAAACCGCGCCGGAAGGCGACGCGCGCCGCCTGCAGCAGGTGGCGGCCCGCTGCCACAGCCTCAAGCTGCGGGGCACCGAGGCCCTCGGCGACCCCATGGAGGTCGCCCTCTACACCTATGGGGCGGCAGCCGGCCAGGCGGCGGGCCCGGGGGAGGAACGGGTGGGGGAGATTCCCTTTGATACGGATCGCCGCCGGATGTCGGTGCGCGTTGCAGGCGGCGCGGGCGGCACGCAGCTCCATTGCAAGGGCGCACCGGAAACCGTGCTGCCCCTGTGCAGCCGCATTGCCACGGCGGATGGTGATCGCGCGCTGGATGACGACGACCGGGCGCGCATCCGCGCCCGGCAGGAAGCCCTGGCCACGCGGGGCCTGCGGGTGCTGGCCATGGCCCAAGGCACCGGCGCTGATGAAGCCGACCTGGTGTTCGTCGGCCTGGTGGGCCTGGAAGATCCGCCCCGGGCGGATGTGGCCGAAGCCGTGGCCCGCTGCCGGGCAGCGGGCATCCGGGTGGTGATGGTCACCGGTGATTACCCTGGCACCGCCACCGCCATTGGCCGCGAAATCGGGCTGGTGACCGGCACACCGCGGGTGCTGCTGGGCGAGGCAATCCGCCACCTCACCCCCGCCGCCCTGCAACTCGCGCTGGCAGCGCCGGAGGTGATCTGCGCCCGGGTCACCGCCGAGCAGAAGATGCTGGTGGTGCAGGCGCTGCAGGCGCGGGGCGAAGTCGTCGCCGTCACCGGCGACGGCGTCAACGACGCTCCCGCCCTCAAATGCGCGGACATCGGCATCGCCATGGGCGCCTCGGGCACCGACGTGGCCCGGGAAGCGGCCGACATCGTGCTCCTGGACGACCACTTTGCCAGCATCGTGCACGCGGTGGAGGAAGGCCGGGCGGTGTACGCCAACATCCGCAAGTTCCTCACCTACATCCTCACCTCCAACATCCCCGAGATCGTGCCCTATCTGGCCTTTGTGCTGCTGCGCATCCCCTTGCCGCTGACGGTGATCCAGATCCTGGCGGTGGACCTGGGCACCGACATGCTCCCCGCCCTGGCGCTGGGCGCGGAGCGGCCGGACCCGGGAGTGATGCGCGAACCACCCCGCCGCCGGGCGGAACACCTGCTGGCCTGGCCACTGCTTGCCCGGGCCTACCTCTGGCTCGGGCTGCTGGAAGCGGCCGCCGCCATGGCCGCCTACTTCAGCGTACTCGCCGCCCACGGCTGGCAATGGGGCACGCCCCTGGACCGGCTCGCCCCCGCTTACCTGCAGGCCACCACCGCCTGCCTCGCCGCCATCGTGGTGATGCAGGTGGCCAACGTACTGCTCTGCCGCCACCCGCGGACCCCCTTCTGGCGCTTCCCGCTGCGCGGCAACCCCCTGCTGCTGTGGGGCGTGGGCGCGGAGATCCTGCTCATCCTGCTCATCGTCTACACGCCGGCGGGCAACCTGATCTTCGGCACCGCTCCCTTGCCCGCCCACACCTGGCTGGTCATCCTGCCCTTTGCCCCGGCCATGCTGGTGCTGGAGGAAGGGCGCAAGGCGCTCGTCCGCCACCGCCGTGGCCCACCCCCTTGACGCCAGCGCGCGCCATCGCCACCCTCGGCCCATCGGGGCCCCTTGACCGCCCTGCCCTCTACCTTCGGCACTGGAGACCAACATGAACGAAAAGACCAACTGGCTGGCTGGCGCACTGATCCTCGCCCTGGGGGTGGCCGCCGGCGGCTTCTGGATCGGCCAGGGGGTGGAGCGCTTTCGCACCGGCGACCGCACCGTCACCATCAAGGGCCTGGCGGAACAGGCGGTGAAGAGCGACTACGCGGTCTGGACCCTCTCCTTCCGCCGTGGCGGCAACGACTTTGGCAACCTGCAGCAGACGCTGGCGGCCGACCGGGAACAGGTGATCGCCTTCCTCAAGGGCCAGGGCTTCAAGGATGACGAACTGGATGTCCGCCCGCTGCAGGTGCAGGACCTCTTCGCCCGGGATTTTGCCCAGGGCGGCGTGCCGCTGCGCTTCAACGGCCAGGGCCGGGTGGATGTCAAAACCGCCCGCGTGGACGCGGTGGCCGCCGCCGCCAACAAGGTGGACCCGCTGATCAAGGCCGGCGTCCAGCTCACCGGCGAGGGCGAAGGTGCCAGTGGTCCCCGCTACCTGCTGCGCGGCTTCAACGAACTCAAGCCCAAGCTGCTCACCGCCGCCACCGAAAACGCCCGCGAACAGGCCACCCGCTTCACCCAGGAGGCCGGCGCCACCCTGGGCGCCCTCAAGTCCGCCAACCAGGGCGTCATCCGCGTGCTGGACGACGACGGCAGCGACATGGACAGCTCCGGCCAGACCATCGGCAAGCGGCTGCGAGTGGTCAGCACCTTCGAGTATTCGCTGAAGTAGGCCCCCTCCTGTCCTCATGACCCTCCCCCCGCCCCGGGACCAGAACCTCCAGCGCCAGCGGCTGCGACGCATGCAGTGGCTGGCGCTGGGCTTGCTGGTGCTGGCGGGGGCGGTGTTTGCGCTGGCCCACGGCCTGGCCGGGCGGCACCCGGCGTGGGGCTACGTGGCGGCCTTTGCCGAGGCGGCCATGGTGGGAGCACTGGCGGACTGGTTTGCGGTCACGGCCCTGTTCCGCCACCCGCTGGGCCTGCCCATCTGGCACACCGCCATCATTCCCCGCCGCAAGGACGAAGTGGCGGCCAGCCTGGGCCGCTTCGTGGAGGGGCACTTCCTCACCACCGGGGCGCTGGTGGCCCGCATCCGCGCCGCGGACCCGGCCGCCCGGCTGGCGGCATGGGTGTTTCAACCCGGCCACGCGGCGCGCCTGGGCCTGGGCCTGGCCGAGGGCGCCCGGCTGGTGCTGCAGAACGTGGACGACGCCAGGATTGCCGCCTTTCTGCGCGACACCGTGCGCAACCGTCTGGCGGAGGTGGACCTCTCCACCGCCGCCGGCGCGCTGCTGGAAGACCTGGCCCGGGAGCGCAAGCACCAGGCCCTGCTGGATGCCTTGCTCGACGGCAGCATCACCTATCTGGCGGAGCCGGCGCACGAACCCCAGGTATCCCGGCTCATCATCGAAGCGCTGAACATCGAAAACCGCTACCTGGCCGCCGCCAGCAACGCCCTGTCGCCACGCATCGCCGACGCCCTGCGGCACAAGCTGGAGGAAGTGCGCGGGGCCCCCGAGCACCCCTGGCGGGCCATGCTCGACACCCAGGTGCAGACCTATGTGGCGCGCCTGCATGGCGATCCGGAGTGGCGGGCCAGCATTGCCCGCCAGCAGGCCCAGGCCCTCGCCCACCCCCAGGTGGCCGCCTGGCTGGAAGGACTGTGGTGCGCCACGCGGGAGCGCCTGCTGGCCGAACTGGCGGCCCCCGGGGGCGCCCTGGCCGGGCGCCTGGGCGATGCGGCGCTCAGGCTCGGGCAACGCATCATGGACGACAACGCCCTGCGCGACTGGTTGAACGACCGGCTGGTGGCCGCCATCCCCCCCCTGGTGGAGCAAAACCGGGGCAAGGTGGCCGCCTTCATCGAAACGCAGATCGAGGCCTGGAGCCGGGAAGAGATGAGCGAACGGATCGAGCTGGCCATCGGCCGCGACCTGCAGTTCATCCGCATCAACGGCACGCTGGTCGGGGGCTGCGTCGGGCTGGCCATCCACGCACTCACCCAAGCCCTGGCCTAGCACCAAAACCCGACAAAGCCTTGTCGCAAACCCTCCAATTTCGCCAGCCGGTCGCGCTCCCTTGGCCAGGGCGAACATACAAGCCGTTGATTTAAAGCACGTTACGCCTCTCCGCCCGGCCTGGCATCAATCCTGCATTGGGAAGCCCAACCCCCAGGCCCTGCGACAGAGAGGCGGCAATGGACGCACGCGTATCAGCCAAGATCCAGTCGGTGTTTGAAGAGCCCGCCTGCGAACACAACCAGAACAAGAACGAGAAGGAACGCAAGAAAGGCTGCACCAAGCAGCTCAATCCGGGTGCGGCGGCTGGCGGCTGTGCGTTCGACGGCGCCAAGATCGCGTTGCAGCCCATCGTGGACGTGGCCCATCTGGTGCACGGCCCCATCGCCTGCGAGGGCAATTCCTGGGACAACCGCAACTCCGCCAGCAGTGGCGGCACCCTCTACCGCACCGGCTTCACCACCGACATTGGCGAGCTGGACGTGATCTACGGGGGCGAAAAGCGGCTGTTCAAGTCCATCCGCGAGATCATCGAAAAGTACGACCCGCCAGCGGTGTTCGTTTATCAGACCTGCGTCACCGCCCTCATCGGCGACGACATCGAAGCCGTGTGCAAGAAGGCGGCGGAGAAGTTCGGCAAGCCGGTGGTGCCGGTGAATGCCCCGGGGTTCGTCGGGCCCAAGAACCTGGGCAACAAGCTGGGCGCGGAAGCACTGCTCGATTACGTGGTGGGGACCGTGGAGCCGGAGTTCACCACGCCCTACGACATCAACATCATCGGCGAGTACAACCTGGCGGGGGAGCTGTGGCAGATCCGCCCGCTGCTCGACGCTCTGGGCATCCGCATCCTGTCCTGCATCTCGGGGGACGGCCGCTACAACGAAGTCGCCCAGAGCCACCGGGCGCGGGCGGCGATGATGGTGTGCTCGAAGTCCATGATCAACGTGGCGCGCAAGATGGAAGACCGCTACGGCATCCCGTACTTCGAGGGCTCCTTCTACGGCATCAGCGACATGAGCGACACCCTGCGCAACCTGGCCCGGCTGCTGGTGCAGCGGGGCGCGCCCGATGACCTGCTGGCCCGCACCGAGGCGCTGATCGCGGTGGAGGAAAAGCGCGCTTTCGAGCGCATTGCCGCCTATCGGCCGCGGCTGGAAGGCAAGAAGGTGTTGCTCATCACCGGTGGCGTCAAGAGCTGGTCGGTGGTCTCCGCGCTGCAGGAGGCGGGGCTGGAAGTAGTGGGCACCAGCGTCAAGAAGAGCACCAAGGAAGACAAGGAAAAGATCAAGGAGATCATGGGCGAGGACGCCCACATGATCGACGACATGACCCCGCGGGAGATGTACGCCATGCTCCGCGACGCCCGCGCCGACATCATGCTCTCCGGCGGGCGCAGCCAGTTCGTGGCGCTCAAGGCCCGCATGCCCTGGCTGGACATCAACCAGGAACGCCACCACGCCTACGCCGGGTACGAAGGCATGGTCGATCTGGTGCGCGAGATCGACAAGAGTCTCTTCAACCCCATCTGGGCGCAAGTGCGCCTGCCCGCCCCCTGGGAGGCCGCCACCCCGGCGCTCGCCCCGGAAGCCAACCCCAGCGCCACGGCGGAGGTGTGACATGGCCCGGGTGATCGAATCGAAGAAAGCCTGCGCGGTCAATCCGCTGAAGATGAGCCAGCCCCTGGGCGCGTGCTACGCCTTTCTCGGCATGGGCGGCACCATGCCCATGATGCATGGTTCCCAGGGCTGCACCTCGTTCGGCCTGGTGCTGCTGGTGCGCCACTTCCGGGAGGCCATCCCGCTGCAGACCACCGCCATGAACGAGGTCTCCACCATCCTCGGCGGGATGGAGAACATCGAGAAAGCGCTACTCAACATCAAGAAGCGGGCCAACCCCGCCCTGATCGGCATCGCCTCCACCGGCCTGACCGAAACCAAGGGCGATGATGTGCACGGCTACCTCAAGCTGATCTTCGACCGCCATGGCGAGACGCTGGCCGGCACCCAGGTGGTGTACGTCTCCACCCCCGACTACGTGGGCGCGTTCCAGGACGGCTGGGCCAAGGCGGTGGAAGAGCTGGTCGCCACCCTCGCCGTCCCCGCCCGGCCGGTACCCGGGCGGGTGGCGGTGCTGCCCGGTTGCCACCTCACCCCGGGCGATCTGGAACTGCTCAAGGAAACCATCGAGTCCTTCGGCCTCACCCCGGTCATGGTGCCGGATCTTTCGGGCAGCATGGATGGCCACATCCCGGAAGACTTCACCCCCACCACCCTGGGCGGGGCCTCGGTGGACGACGCCCGCGCCCTCGGGAGCTGCATCGCCACCATCGCCGTGGGCGAACAGATGCGCGCCGCCGCCGAAAAGCTCGAAGCCAAGGCTGGCGTGCCCTACCGGCTGTTTGACCGGCTCACCGGTCTGGCGGCCTGCGATGCGCTGGTGGCCTACCTGAGCGAACTCTCCGGGCGCCCGGCCCCGGCGCGCCTGCGCCGGCAGCGGGGCCAGCTGGTGGACGCCATGCTGGACGGCCACTTCTGGATCGGCGGCAAGAAGGTCGCCATCGGCGCCGAGCCGGACCTGCTGTTCGCGCTGGCGAGCCTGGTGGCGGAGATGGGCGGCACCGTGCAGGCCGCGGTGACCACCACCCATTCCCCCATCCTCGAGCGGGTCCCGGCAGACGAAGTGGTGATCGGCGATCTGGAAGACCTGGAAACCCGCGCCAAGGGCGCCGAGCTGCTGCTCACCCATGCTCACGGCCGGCAGGCAAGCACCCGGCTCGGCGTGCCCCTGTACCGGATCGGCCTGCCCATGTTCGACCGCCTCGGCGCAGCCCACCACACCACCATCGGCTACCGGGGCACACGGGATCTCATCTTCGATCTGGCCAACCAGTTTCTCGAACACGAACACGCGCACGGCCCGCAGGACTGGCCGTTGCCACCGGAGGCCCGGGCCGCTGCAACCGGCGCCCATTCCTCGCTGGGCTGCAGTCCCAACTGCGGTTCAGCGGCCTGTGCCACCCCCACACCCGCCACCCCGGCATGAGGACACAACCATGAAAGTCGCCTTCGCCACCCAGGACAAACAGCGCGTGGACGCCCATTTCGGGTGGGCCAAGCACATCGCCGTGTATGACGTGAATGCCGAGGGCTACCGCTACGTGGAAACCTTCGACTTTGGCGGCGAGCTCAACGAGGACGGCAACGAGGACAAGCTCGGCCCCAAGCTCGATGCCATCAAGGACGTGGCCATCGTCTACGTGGCCGCCATCGGGGGCTCAGCCGCAGCCCGCGTGGTGGCCACCAAGATCCATCCGGTGAAGGTGACCCAGCCGGAGCCCATCCTGGACATCCTGGACAAGCTGCAGGACGTGCTCAAAGGCACCCCGCCCCCCTGGCTGCGCAAGGCCCTGCTCAAGGGCGAAACCCGCGAACTGAATTTCGAAGACGAGGCATAAGACCATGACCGACGCAGTCGCAACCCCCGACACCGCCGCCGACCCAGCCCTCCAGGATCCCTTCGTGCGCGAGCTGGTCAAGCAGATCCGCGCCCAGGACACCCACGGCGCCTGGGACGGCAAGAGCGACGAAAAGCTGCTCGAGCCCTACATCCTGACCGCCGAGAAGCGCAAGGAACTGCCCATGATGGCGGACCCGGACCCGGAAACCCTGTGGCGGATGGAGCTCTACTACAACGCCATCTGCCTGGCCATCGAGAAGGCCACCGGCAACATGGTGTCGCCCATGCTCAAGATGCACCACGAAGGTTTCGGCCGGCAGGTGCTCCTCGCTGGCCGGCTGGTGGTGTTCAACAAGCAAATCCGGGACGCCCACCGTTTCGGCTTCCCCAGCCTGGCCAAGCTGTCGGCAGCGGGCACCAAGGCGGTGGATGACGCGGTGGAGATGATCCGCAAGTTCCCGGAAGTGGCGAATTACGGTTGATAGGGAGAAGCCCCATGTCCGACGTGGATGCACTGAAACTCAAGGTCAAGAAGCTCAACGCCCAGGCCACCCAGGCCAAGATGGATCTGCACGATCTTTCCGAGGAACTGCCCACCAATTGGGAAAAGATCCTGGAAGTCGCGCAGACCGCCTACGACGCCCACAAGAACCTGATGGCCGCCCGCAAGGAACTGGCCGCCGCAACCGCCTGAGGCCCCCCGCAGGCAACGACATGGGCCGGCGCCGCGCCGGCCCGCCCCGCACAGAGGATACGAACATGGCTGCGTTTTCCGTCACCCTGCCCAGTGGAGAACTGTGGACCCCCAAATTCGTCAAGGAACTCAACCAGGAGAAGTGCATCGGCTGCGCCCGTTGCGTGCGCGTGTGCGCGCGGCAAGTGCTGGAACTGGTGGGCGTCAACGAGGACGGCGAGATCATCGCCATTGACCCGGACGGCGACGACGACGAGGAATACGAAAAGAAGGTGATGACCATCGCCCACGGCGAAAACTGCGTGGGCTGCGAGGCCTGCTCCAAGGTCTGCCCCAAGAAGTGCTACACCCACAGCCCCGCTGAAGTGTAGGTCGCGCCATGCTGCCCGCCCCCTGCCCGTCCACGCCCCGCGCCGGCCCGGCCGCCGCGGGCAGCAACGGCGGCCGGCTGTTGCCGGCCTGGCTGGCGCTGACGCTGGTGGAAGAGTTCGGCCAGGAAGCCGAGGTGATCGCCCGCAATTGGGCCGAGCGCTTCGGCCACCTCATCGACGCCACGGGCGCGCCCCTGCTGGCGGCGCGCCACGACGAATACGGGGACGTGCTGCAACTGCTCCTGGAATCGGCGGCAACACCCGGCAGCCACCCCGACAACATCGCCCGCTGGATCGCCCTGTCCTGCATGGGGCAGGATCACCTGTGGGAAGACCTGGGGCTGCCGGAACGCCCGGCCCTGTCCGCCCTCATCGCCCGCCACTTCCCCGGCCTGCACGCCCGCAACACCGGCAACATGCGCTGGAAGAAGTTCTTCTACAAGCAGTTGTGCGAGCGGGCCGAAGTATTTGCCTGCCGCGCCCCCAGTTGCGCCGCCTGCAGCGAATACCGGGTCTGCTTCGTCACCGGAAACTAAGCCCGGCGCCCCCGGCGCTTCATGATTTCCGTCATTGCTGGCGCCGCCCAGGTGGCGCATGGTGGGAACTGCCGCGCGCGGCGTGTGCGCGGCCAGCCCCTTTCCACGGAAGCCCCGCCATGAATGAAGCGCAACTGAAGACCGCAATCACCTCCCCCTGGCCGTTCTTCACCATCACCGCCCAGGGCGACGTACTGGCCCGCTACGTGCCGTTCGGGCCGGTATTCCGCTGGAGCAGGAACCACATGATCCCCATGCCGGTGCAGGGCAGCGATCTGGTCTGGCTCCTGCACGCGGCGGCGGAGGAAGGGCACTCGATCACCGATACGGAGAACGCCCCGCCCGGGAAACCCAAGGACTGACCGGGGGTCAGCGGCCGCTGTCCGACCGGCTCTTGCCCAACCACTTGAGCAGCAAGGCGTAGAGCGCCTCCGGCGAAATGGGCTTGGAGGCGTAGTCGTTCATCCCGGCCTGCAGGCAGCGCTGATGATCCTCGCTGAAGGCGTTGGCCGTCATGGCGATGATGGGAGTGCGGCGGAACTCCGGGTGATCCCGGATCGTGCGGGTGGCGGTGAGGCCATCCATTTCCGGCATCCGCATGTCCATGAGGATCAGGTCGAAGCGCTCCCGCAAGACGCAGGCCACCGCCTCGCGCCCATTGGCCGCCAGGGTCACCCGCAGTCCCGCGCCCTCCAGCAGTTCCCGCGATATCTGGCGATTGAGCGGCTCGTCGTCGGCCAGGAGCACGCAAGCCCCCCCGTGCTCCCGGCGCAGTACTTCCTTGGCGTTGAACTTGGCCGGCTTGCGGCCACGGCCAGCCGGCGAGAGCAGCCCGCTCAGGGCCTGCGCCAGGCCGCGCAGGCACACCGGCTTCTGCAGCACTTCGGCGCACCCCGCCGCGGCCGCCGCGTCCGCCACATCCTCGTCGATGCCGTTGGCCATCAGCACGGCCGCGGGGCGCGTCCGCAGAGGCAGGCGGCGGATCGCGCCGAGGGTGTCGATCCCGCTCCAGCCCGGCATCACCAGATCCGCCAGCACCAAGGTGTAGGGCGCGCCCTCCCTTTCCGCAGCCTCCAGCGCCCCCAGGGCCGCCTCCCCGGAAGGCACGGCGGCAGCCGCCATCCCGAGCCTGTCCAGCATGCCGCACAGGGCGGCACGGGCGGCGGGCAAGTCATCCACCACCAGCACCCGCCGGCCGGCCAACTCGGGGTAGGCATCCGTCGCCGGCGCTTCCCTGGCCTTGCCCAGGCGCACGGTCAGCCAGAAGGTGCTGCCCACGCCCGGAGCGCTGTTCGCCCCGACCTGGCCATCCATCAATTCCACCAGATGCCGGGTGATCGCCAGCCCCAGCCCCGTCCCCCCGAAACGGCGGGTGGTGGAGCTGTCCCCCTGCGCAAACGCGGCGAAAAGATGGGGCACCCGGGCCGGTTCGATGCCCACGCCCTCGTCCGTGACTTCAAAACGGACGAGGGTGTCGTGTTCGGTCTCCGCCTCCACCCGCCCGGTGAGCACGATCGCGCCCTTGTCGGTGAACTTGACCGCGTTGCTCAGGTAGTTGAGCAGCGCCTGGCTCAGGCGCGTGCCATCGCCGTGGAACCTGGCCGGCAGCCGCGCCACGTCGAACACCAGCTCCAGCCCCTTGGCCTGGGCGCGGGGCGCGACGATGGCGCACACCCGGGCCAGCACCCGGGACAGTTCGAAATCCGTGCGCTCGATCTCCAGCTTGCCCGCCTCGATCTTGGACAGGTCCAGAATGTCGTCGATCACCGCCAGCAAGTGCTCCGCCGCCCCGGCAATCTGGTCCAGCTTGGTGGCCTGGGGCGCTGGCATGTCGGCGGCACGCAGGCTCTCCGTCAAGCCGATGATGGCGTTCATCGGGGTGCGGATCTCGTGGCTCATGTTGGCCAGAAACACGCTCTTGGCGTGGTTGGCCGCCTCGGCCCGCGCCACCTGCTCCGCCAGTAGCGCGTTGAGCTCCTCGATCTGCGCCGAGCGGCGATTGGCCCGCACCAACGCCACCAGCACCACCGTGGCCAGACAAATCCAGCTGATGCCATAGATCCAGGCTTTCTCCCGCCAGCCCCGCAGGAAATCCCTCGGCGCCGCCCCCACGGTAACGATCAAGGGCAACGCCGACAGCTTGCGGTAGGTGTAGCGCCGGAAAGTCCGATCCACCCGCGAGTCGGTTTCATACTGCCCGGTGGTCGCCCCCGCGCTCAACCCCGCCCGCAGCTCCTGCAGATCGAAGGTCTGGCCCAGTTGCCCGTTGGCCGCCGGATGGCGCGCCACCAGCCGGAAACCGGTGGAAAAAAGCGAGATCGACCCATGCGGGCCCATATCCAGCGTCTTGAACCCCCGCTGGAAATAGTCCGATCGCAGCGCCGTCTGCACCACCCCGGCAAAGCGGCCATCCGCGTGATTCAGCCGGCGGCTGAGGGTAAACAGCCACTGGCCGGTAAAGCGGGACAACATCGGCTCGGAGATCACCAGCCCGGCCGAACTGGCCGCCTTCTGCTGCAGGAAGTACGGGCGGTCGGCCACGTTCACGTCCGGCAGGGCTTCGTCCTCCCCGGCGCTGAACACCACCCGGCCCTGGGCATCGATCACCCGCAGGCTGCGGACCTGCGCCTCCGGAATCGGGCGCTCACGCCGCAGCAAATCCCGGTTGGCGTCAGCGACCCGGCGGGTCTCCCGCCTCGCCAGCACCGGCTCGTAAGCCTGCGCAGCCTCCAGCAGCACCGTGTCGATCTTCTCCACCGTGGATTCCAGGCTGCGCTCAATCACCCGGGCCAGGTTGTCCGCATCCCGCTGCACCAGGGCGAACTCCCGCTCCCGGGAGGTATACAGGTCGTGCCCCAGCAGGATCGCCAGACAGATCAGCACACCCAGCGCACCCAGCCAGATGCCGGGACGCAGCGCAGTGAACAAGGAAAAGCGGGAAAACCGCAACATGGGTCTCATCAGAAAGCCACGGAAGGGCAACGCCCCCAATCACACAAACGAAACTGCAACCCGCCCCGCCAAGGGCCATTCCCCCGCCCGGGCCGGCGCACACACCCAGCCATATCGACCCGCAGCCAGGCTAACCTGAGCACTCACCGCCACCCCGCACCCGGTCCGCGCAGGACAGCAAGCGACGGGCATACATGTTTCCATTGTGAATCAGAGCGATAAGCTGGAGTTTGCGCAGGATCATACGTCCCCCCCGCCGGGACCAAGCCGCTCCGGGGAGCACACCCCCATGCGGGCGGCGTCGCGGTCGGCCGCCCAAGGGCCGGTGAGGGTGCCAACCAGCACGCTCCTGGGTGCGGGGTTTCGCATGAAAACGAGAGACGAGCAGGACGCTCAGAGGAAGCAGCCCCGGAGGGCAGAAGCGCACCAAACAGGTGGTGATGGACCGGACCCGGAACGCCCCCCCCTTCTTTAGCCGAGCTGTCGCGTCATCTCCTTGATCACGGTGTGCTGTATCGCCCTCAGGCAGCGGATTTCCCCCGTGAGGGTGATGCCGAGCTCAGGCTGTGCCGCGATGAGGTGGGCGTTCTCTGCTTCCACGTCTGCGTAGAGCGCTTCGGTTTCCGCGAGGATGCGTCCGCGCAGGCTTTCCAGCACGCGCTCCGCCGTGCCTTTGGCCAGATTCAGTGCGCCCCCAGCCTCCAGCAGCAGCCCCCGGCTGATATCCGAAAAGTGCAGAACGCCCAGGATCGGCCAGGCGAGTTGGGTCTGATCCGGCCAGGCCTTCTTGTCAAAGGCGGGCGTGTCATAGCAGGCAACGCTGAGGAGGTCGTAGAACGGCGCCAGTTGCACGCCTTCGTGCGAAACCATAAAACTCAGGTTTTTCAGGTGAGCATCGCTGTTGCCGACCAGGACGTTGAAGACCAGCCAGCCGAAGAGGCGGGTGCGGGCGACCGCCGGACTGCGGCAAGCCTTGGCCAAGGCGGCGAGATTGTCCATGCTGCCCTGGCTGTACTTGAAGCTGCGATCCAAACCGAGCAGCTGGCAGGCGTCGATGACGTGCCGGCGTTGCCAGCCGGTCACGCTACGAACCCGATCGAAGCGGTCGATCAAATAGACCGGAGAGGGGACGTAGCGGCGATGAACCTCGGGAACCTCCAGCCCCAGACGCTTGGCCAGGCGCATCACAAACCACTCGTTGATCACCGAATGGCGGTAGTCGTCGTCCGGGTGGTCCGGCTTCAGGATATGGGTGGAGGGGGTGCTGCCCGCGGGTTCAAACAATGCGTCGCCCTGAAGCACGACGGCGAGCTTGTGCTGGGCGCCGGCCAACGACATGCGTTTGATCGCGGCGTGGGTGAGCGGTGCCTTGGGCAACTGGCGGATGCGTGCTTCCAGCGCGTCGTCGGTCAGGGGGCGGAGGGCTTCGTCGCCTGGCACCTCGGCTTCCGGGGGAAGCAAGGTGATCGAGCCTGCGGATTCGGCCCCGTAGCAGGCGAGCAGGCCAAAGGCGTCTGCCGCATCCAGTCTGGCGTCGCTGGCGAGCAGGCGGCGCTGTCCTTCTTCCGGCAGAAGGTTGTCGAAATACCACTGAACGGGGCGCCGCGTGGCGCCATCCAGCTGGGGTTCAGTGGTCAGCGGCAGATGGGGGCTCAGGGCAAAGTGTTGCCCGTCGTTGAGCCACGCGTCTGAATACGTGAAGCTCCACAGGCCGTTGACCTCCTGCAGCGCGCCGACTTCCGTCTGATTGATCAACGCGCGTAACGATCGGCCGGTCATGGCTGGCCTCGGGACTGGGTCGATGATTTGAGGTAGGGGGCGACGCTGTCCGGGACATCGACCATGACCTTTATGCCCAAACCTTCGAGCACCTGGAAGAGCTTGCCCCATTGCACGGCGTCGCTGCCGCGCTCGATCTTCCCCAGGAAGTTCTCGCTGACCCCGATGCTGCCGGCGGCATCGTCTTGGCGGATCTTCTGAGCTTTACGGGCGGCGCGGACAATCGGGCCGAGCGCGGCGGGGGTGTCGATGGGTAGCTTCATGTCGAATCCTCATGTTTGTGAGGATTCTGCGTCAGAATCGCGTGGCTTGCAATAAATCCTGATGATCGTGCGGATTTGTTGGTGCGACAGGTGTTTATCCAGAAAATCCGTTCGGTCGTGAGGATTTTGTGGTGCGGTGAATGTGGGGGCTAAATGCCGCAATTTTTGCGGCGATCAGGGTTTATCCCCGGGTTATTACAACAATCCCGACTACATGACTCGTCTTCGCGAGATCAACACACTCCGAGAATGGGGAATCCAGTTCGACGATCAAGGGCGGATTGTTGCCACGCCAGAAAAGATGAGCGACATCTTGCATGTCCTGCTGGATCATCGCCTGCGTTCGGAACGCTCCGACAACCAGTACGACGTGCCATCGACCACACCTGTTGGTCAATGAGGATTCGGAAGCGACTCGTGTACGCTGAACGACAACGGCTACATGGCGACACCAACGAAAAAGCCAACCCCGAAAGGTTGGCTTTTTCAATTTTGGTGGGCCCCCCGAGAGTCGAACTCGGCACCAACGGATTATGAGT
>JRYG01000414.1_pt1 | contig 46199 bp, 44 predicted proteins | sample 235341 | NCBI WGS metagenome assembly JRYG01 (sample SAMN03074218, study PRJNA261478) | activated sludge metagenome | biome: Wastewater Treatment Plant; feature: Wastewater; material: Activated sludge; isolation source: activated biomass of a wastewater treatment plant treating hydrocarbon... ...
AGGTTCTTGCCGTCCTTCCAGATGGACTGGTGCACGTGCATGCCGGAACCGTTGTCGCCGACGATAGGCTTGGGCATGAAGGTGGCGGTCTTGCCGTACTGGTGGGCAACGTTGTGCACCACGTACTTGAGGATCTGGGTCCAGTCGGCGCGCTTGGTCAGGGTGCTGAAGACGGTGCCGATTTCGCACTGGCCGGCGTTGGCCACTTCGTGGTGATGCACTTCCACGGGCACGCCCAGGGATTCCAGGGTCAGCACCATGGCGGAACGGATGTCGTGCAGGCTGTCCACCGGGGGAACCGGGAAGTAGCCGCCCTTGACGGAAGGACGGTGGCCGGAGGCGCCCATGCCTTCGTTCTTCTCGCCAGAGGTCCAGGCGGCTTCGGCGGAGTGGATCTTCAGGGAGCAGCCGGACATGTCGACAGACCATTCGACGCCGTCGAAGATGAAGAATTCGGGTTCCGGGCCGAAGTAGGCGGTGTCGCCCAGGCCGGAGGACTTCAGGTAGGCTTCGGCGCGCTTGGCGATGGAGCGGGGGTCGCGGTCGTAACCACGGCCATCGGTGGGATCGACCACGTCGCAGGTGATGACGACGGTGGTTTCGTCGAAGAAGGGATCGACGTAGGCGGTGTCGGCGTCCGGCATCAGGAGCATGTCGGAAGCCTGGATGCCCTTCCAGCCGGCGATGGAGGAGCCGTCAAAGGCATGGCCGTTCTCGAACTTGTCTTCGCCAAAGGCGGAGACCGGCACGGTGACGTGCTGTTCCTTGCCACGGGTATCGGTGAAACGGAAATCGACGAACTTGGCGTCGTTTTCCTTGACCATCTTGATCACGTCTTGCGGGGTTGCCATTTGAGTCAGTCTCCTAACTAAACAAGATGCCGGTTGGTCCGGCGACAATCGAATTTCGGAAGCCAAGCGGAGAGAGCATGAAACATGCCACTTACTAGCACCAAAGCTTTACATTTTGCCACAAGGACATGCCCGCCATGGTAAAAGATTGGCGGCACCGCATTGGTGCATTTCGCCAAAACATGCACTATATCGGTGCAATCAGGCAGTTCAGCGAAATGGTGCGGAAGTAGGGGTGCCCCTCCAGGCGCCGGGCGATGTCATGTTCTGCCCGCCGCAGGACTTCCCCGTTTTCGAAGAAGCGATGGTCGAGAAAGACTTCGGCCTCCACCTGGCCTCCGAGGTAATGGAGCACCACCTTTTCCGGCCGCGGCAGCCCCTCCAAGAGCGGCTCCAGTTGGCGCAGCAGGGTCTCCCGCTCGGGCATGCGGGGAGCGCCCAGGTCCGGGTCGAGGTCGTCCTCGGGGTCGATATGGACGAGTACGTCGAGCACCTCCGGATGGGCGCGCAGCACCCGGGCCCGAGCCGTCTCGGCGATGCGATGGCCCTCGGAGACGCTGATGCGCGGGTCCACCTGGACATGGGCGTCCACCAGGGCCTGGTGGGCCATGCGGCGGGTACGCAACTGATGCATGCCGAGAACTCCCGGCGTACTGAGCAGGGTTTCGCGGATGGCGACCACCTGGGCCGCGTCGAGGCCGGTATCGATGAGTTCGCGCAGAGCCTCCCAGGCCAGGACGGCGCCCATGCGCAGGATCATGAAGCCCATCAGGGCAGCGGCCAGCACGTCCATGAAGGGCCAGCCGGCGACGGCGCCGCCGATGCCGACCACCACCACCAGCGCGGAGGCGGCGTCGGCCCGGGTATGCAGGGCGTTGGCGGTGAGCAGTTGGGAGCGCAGCCGGCGGGCGACAGCGATCAGGTAGCGATAGAGCCCTTCCTTGGCCGCCACGGTGGCGACGGCGACCCAGAAGGCCGACCATTCCACCGCCGGCAGCTCCCCCATCCGTTGCAGGCGCATTCCCGACTCCCACAGGATGCCGCCGCCGATGGCCATGAGGGAAGTGCCGAGGACGAGGGTGGCGGCGGTTTCCACCCGGGCATGGCCGTAGGGATGGCGGTCGTCCGCCGGATGGGCGCCCTGGCCGCTGGCGTAGAGAACCAGGAAGTCGGAAAGCAGGTCAGAGAATGAGTGCAGGCCGTGGGCGACGAGGGATTGGGAATGGGCCAGCCAGCCGACGACGATCTGGACCACGGTCATCACCAGATTGACGGCGACGCTGACCCAGGTGGCCCGCTGGGCGGCAGCCAGCCGGTCGCCGGCGGCGGGCGAAGTTTGCTTCGGCGGCTCCATGTCTCAGCGCCGGCGGCGTGCCTGTTTTATACTCATAGATCGAATTCTAGCAGCGGCCACCATGGGAAAACTCAGCGAAATCCTCAGCCTCGCCCAGCAGCGGGCAAAAGCCTTGAACCTGCCCTACGAGGGCGCCCTCACCCCGCAGGAGGCTTACGACGTGCTCACCCTGGCCCCCGGTGCCACGCTGGTGGATGTCCGCACCCGCGCCGAGCAGGACTGGGTGGGCCGCGTCCCCGGCGCCGTGGAGATCGAGTGGAACCTCTACCCGGGCAGCGTGCGTAACGAGCATTTCGCCGCCCAGTTGACGCAGCAGGTGGATCCGGAAGCCCTGGTGCTCTTCCTCTGCCGCAGCGGCGCCCGCTCCGACGCAGCGGCCCGGCTCGCCACCGGCCTGGGTTACGCCAACTGCTTCAACATCCTGGAAGGCTTCGAAGGCGACAAGGACGCCAACGGCCACCGCAACACCGTAGGCGGCTGGCGCCGCGCCGGCCTGCCCTGGCAACAGAGCTGATCCGAATCAGCCTTTCCCCGAGAACAGCATGCAAACCGCGACGATTTCCTTCGACTCCTTCAACACCCTCGCCGACGACGACTGCCAGGAGCGCATCCGCGCCGCCCGCGCCCGCCTGGGCAAGAAGGCCGTCATCCTCTGCCACCACTACCAGCGGGCCGACGTCTACCAGCACGCCGACCTCACCGGCGATTCCCTCAAGCTCTCCCGCCTGGCCTGCCAGACCGATTCCGACTACATCGTCTTCTGCGGCGTCCATTTCATGGCCGAAGTGGCGGACATCATGTCCAAGCCCAGCCAGATCGCCATCCTGCCCGACATGGCCGCCGGCTGCTCCATGGCCGACATGGCCAACCTGGCGAAGGTGGAGCGCTGCTGGCGGGAACTGGCCGAGGTGCTGAACGTCGAGGAAGAAGTCACCCCGGTCACCTACATCAATTCCGCCGCCGACCTGAAGGCTTTCTGCGGCGAGCACGGCGGCATCGTGTGCACGTCGTCCAACGCCGGCACCATCGCCAAGTGGGCCTTCGAGCGCCGGCCCAAGGTGCTCTTCTTCCCCGACCAGCACCTGGGCCGGTGGACCGGCCACAACATGGGCTTCGCCATGGACGAGATGGTGGTGTGGGACCCGGACCTGGAACTGGGCGGCCTCACCCCGGCCCAGATCAGGCATGCCCGCATCCTCCTCTGGAAGGGCCACTGCTCTGTGCACCAGATGTTCCAGAAGAGCCACATCGACGCCTTCCGCGCCAAGTACCCGGAGGGCCTGGTCATCGCCCACCCGGAATGCAATTTCGACGTCTGCAAGGCCTCCGACTACGTCGGCTCCACCGAACACATCGTCAAGACCATCAAGGAAGCCGCCCCCGGCACCCGCTGGCTGGTGGGCACCGAGCTCAACCTGGTGGACCGCCTGGCGAAGGAGGTGCTGCCCCAGGACAAGATCGTCCAGTTCATGGCCACCACCATCTGCATGTGTTCGACCATGCAGCGCATCGACCCGCAGCACCTGGCCTGGACCCTGGAGAATCTGGCCGACGGCAAGGTCGTGAATCAGATCAAGGTGCCGGAGCACGAAGCCAGGCTTGCCCGCCTGGCGCTGGACCGCATGCTGGCCGTTTCCTGAGCCCATGCCGCCGACCCTGCACGTCACGACCTACAACATCCACAAGGGCTTTTCCCAATTCAACCGGCGGATGATGGTGCATGAGCTGCGGGAGCGGCTGCGCCACCTCAACCCGGACATCGTCTTCCTGCAGGAGGTGCAGGGCCTGCACCTGGGCCACGCGGAGTCCCACGCCGACTGGCCCGAGGACCCCCAGCACGAGTTCCTCGCCGAAGATGTCTGGCAGGCCTCCGCCTACGGCCGCAACATGGTCTATGACCACGGCCACCACGGTAACGCCATCCTCTCGCGCTTTCCCATCCTGGACAGCCACAACCAGGACGTCACCCATCTCCAGTTCGAGCGCCGGGGCCTGCTCCACTGCCGCATCGCCCTGCCCGAAGGGCCGGCAGCCCATTGCGTCTGTGTGCATCTTTCCCTTTTCGGCCGTTCGCGCAAAAAGCAGATGGCGGCGCTGGCGGACTACCTGGATCAGTCGGCCGATCCCGCCGCCCCCCTCATCATCGCCGGCGATTTCAACGACTGGCGCAACCGGGCCGACGACCATCTGGCCGAACGCCTCGGCCTGATCGAAGTCTTCGGCGGCATCGCCGGCCGGCCGGTGAAGAGCTTTCCCGCCGCCCTGCCGGTCTTTCGCCTTGACCGCATCTACGTGCGCGGCTTCCACGTCGAGCGTACCGAAGTCCACCACGGCCGGCCATGGTCGATGATTTCCGACCACGCCGCCCTTTCGGCCCACCTCCTGCGGGATGCCGGCTGAGTTCCTGCCCGGCAACCGCCTGACGCTGCTCAACTCAGGGCAGGCGTACTTTCCTGCCCTGCTTGCCGCCATCGACGCCGCCGAAAGGGAAGTGCATCTGGAAAGCTACATCTTCGCCGACGACGAGGTGGGCAGCACCGTCGCCACCGCCCTCATGCAGGCTGCCCGGCGGGGGGTGCAGGTGCGGGTCCTGGTGGACGGTTTCGGCGCCGGCAATTTCGCCGAGGATTTCCTGCCCCGCCTCCTCAATGCCGGCGTCGATGCCATGCTCTACCGGCCGGAACTGGCCCGCTTCAAGCTGAGCCGCCACCGGCTGCGGCGGCTGCACCGCAAGATCGCCGTGGTGGACGGGAGGATCGCCTTCGTCGGCGGCATCAACATCGTCGACGACAACAATGCCCCGGAGACCCTGCGCCCCCGTTACGACTACGCCGTGCGCGTCGAGGGCCCGGTGATCGCGGACATCCACGCGGCGGTCCGGCGCATGTGGGAAATCGTCGCCTGGGCCAATTTCAAGCGCCGCTTCCGCATCGACTCCCCCTTGCCCACCTGCGACCGGCCGGCGGGCAGCCAGCGAGCCGCCTTCCTGCTGCGGGACAACATCCGCCACCGCAACGACATCGCCAACGCCTACCTGGAGGCCATCCACGGCGCCCGCCGGGAAATCCTCATCGCCAACGCCTATTTCCTCCCCGGCTTCCGCTTCCGCCACGCCCTGCGCGACGCGGCCCGGCGCGGCGTGCGCATCACCGTCCTGCTGCAGGGGGTCAGCGACCACCCCGTCCTCCATTACGCCACCCAGGCCCTCTACGGCTCGCTGCTGGCGGACGGCATGCGGGTCTTCGAATACGGCAGGAGCTTCCTGCACGCCAAGGTGGCGGTGGTGGACGGCGAATGGGCCACGGTGGGCTCCTCCAACATCGATCCCTTCAGCCTGCTCCTGGCCAAGGAAGGCAATCTCGTCGTGCTCGACCGCGCCTTCGCCAGCGAACTGGAAAACAGCGTGCTGGCGGCCATGGCCGAAGGCGCCCGGGAAATCGTCGCCGAGCATCTGGCGCGCATGCCCCTCCTGTCGCGGCTGACGCGCTGGCTGAGCTACGGCCTGGTGCGCCTGGCCGTGGGCCTGGCCGGCTTCGGCCCCAAGCACTGGCAGGGCAACGAGGCGAAACCCGGGGCTACGCCGCGGGAAGAATAGCCGGGCACCGGGGAATGGCGGCGAGGCGCCAATGGCCCCGGGCCCACGCCCAGACCTCCGCCACCGTCGCCCGCGCCAGTTCCGCCGGCGGCGTCTGGCCGAGGAAGGCCAGGGCCCGCACCAGTTCCGCCGCTGCCTGCCCCGCCTGCAGCGCCGGCGCCAGGGTTTGCTTGGAGAGCTTCTCCCCGGCATCGTTCACCGCCACCGGCAGATGGGCGTAGCGCGGCGCGGGGTAGCCCAGGCAATGCTGCAGCCAGATCTGGCGGGGCGTCGAGGCCAGGAGGTCGGCGCCCCGCACGACGTCGGTCACCCCCTGACTGGCGTCGTCCACCACCACCGCCAACTGGTAGGCGTACTGGCCGTCGGCCCGCAGCAGGACGAAATCCCCCACGTCCCTCTCCAGGTGCTGGACCACCGGGCCCTGGACACGGTCGACGAAGGCCGTTTCCCGGTCGTCCACCCGCAGACGCCAGGCCCGGGCCGTCCGCCCCGGGGGCAGGCCGGCCCGGCAGGTGCCGGGATAGGCAAGACCGCCGTCGATGGCGGCGTGGCGGGCGGAATCGGCGATTTCCTTGCGGGAACAGGCGCAGGGGTAGGCCAGGCCGGCCAGCCGCAGGCGTTCAAGGGTCTCCCGGTAAGCCTCCAGGCGGGCGCTCTGCCACAGCACCGGACCGTCCCACTCGAAGCCGAAGACCTCCAGGGTGGCGAGGATCGACTCGGCGGCGCCAGGCACATTGCGGGGCGCGTCCACATCCTCCATGCGCAGCAGCCACTCGCCGCCCTGGCTGCGGGCATCCAGATAGCTGCCGACGGCCGCCACCAGGGAACCGAAGTGCAGCGGCCCCGTTGGAGACGGGGCGAAGCGCCCCCGATAGGCAGGCGGCGTCAGGGGTCGGGACATGGCGACGGCAGCGGGTGAAAGGGGCGAATGTTACTCCGCCCGGCGCCGCGGCTACAGCGGGCGGCCGGCAGCGTGGCCGCGCAGGGCGCCCAGGGCCTTGCGCAGGGCGGCGAGGGTGCCGGTCAGCGGCGGCGCCTCGCCGTCGCTGACCACCCGGTTGCGGCCGGTCTGCTTGGCCCGGTAGACCGCCTCGTCGGCCCGCCGGACCAGGTCGGCCGCGGCGGCAGCGCCGTCGCTCCCGGCCGCTGCCGCGGGCAGATCGGCAACGCCGACGGAAACAGTCACCACCAGACTACCCCCCGGCCGCCGCAGGAGGCTGCCGGCCGCCACCCGGGCCCGGATGCGCTCGGCGATGTCGCAGGCGTGGCGGATGGCGGTCTGAGGCAGGAGGATGACGAATTCCTCGCCGCCGTAGCGCGCCAGGAGGTCGCAGCCGCGCAACTGCCCCTTGACCAGGGCCGCCACGCCCCGCAGCACCTCGTCGCCGGCCTGGTGGCCGAAGGTGTCGTTGATGCGCTTGAAGCGGTCGATGTCGATGAACATGCAGGTGAGCGCCTGGCCGTGGCGGCGGGCCCGGGTCACCTCCTCCTGCAGGCGGGACTCAAAGTAGCGGCGGTTATTGACCCCGGTGAGCGGGTCGGTGAGGCCGATGAGCTGGAGGCGCTCGTGGTTGAGGGCGTTCTCCAGGCAGACGGCGGCGATGGCCGCCAGGCGGCCGAGGAACTGGGTGCCCCGGTCGGCGGTGAAGCGCTCGGCGGCATGGCTGCCCAGGTTGAGGCTGCCCAGAAGCCGGCCCTGGCAGACGAGAGGCAGCAGGGCGACGGAGGCCGGGCAAACGCCGGGGAAGAGGAAGCCATGCTCGGCCGGATCGAAGGCCGCGAGAATGGGGGCGGTACCCGGCCGATAAAGGTTTTCCAGGGCGAAGCCGCTGGCCTGGAGCAGCAGGTTGCCGCGGGCGGGCGCTTCGCCGTCCGCTTCCAGGACGCGGGCAATCTCGTATTCGGGGTCGAGGAGAGCCAGGCTCACCGTGTCCAGTTCGAAAGCGGCCCGGTAGTCCTCCCCCAGGAGCCCCGCCAGTCCCGCCAGGGAACGGGTGGCGATGAGGCGGCGCTCGAAGCGATCGAAGCGCTGCATCTTTTCCTCATTGCAGCGCGCCTCCCGCAACAGGGCATCCAGTTGCCGGCGCAGGGATTCGTTTTCTTGCTGGAGAACGTGCATAGGCATGATATCGGCAACCGGAGCGCCATCTTGAGCCAGAAAGGATAGCGCTTCCCGGCTGCCGCTGGAGATCTCATTCCGCCGGCTGGCAAAGGGCGGCGGAGAGGGTCTGCAGATGCGTCGCCAGGGCCAGCAGAGCCTCGCTCAAGGCCAGGCAGGCCACCTCCCCGGAGGGCCACTGCCCCCGTCCGGTGTCGACCAGGTCCTGCAATGCCCGTTGCCGGTCGTTACCCAGGGTTGCCGCGAGCAGCCTCCGGCGAACCCGCTCGAACTCGGCCGGAGATGCCGTCGCGAGTGCCCGTAGCGATTCGAAATCGTAATCTGGCGAACCTGCCGCCGTCATGGTTCCATACCCAAAAAAGAGCCCGCCGAGGCGGGCGAAGCCCAATTCCTGCGCAGCCCGGCCACGATGGCGCCGGGATGCGCGTGAGCCGTCCGGAATCGGGACCGAGAGATCGTCGGGTTCACCGCTGCCTCTGCCCGGCAAGCCATGCCGGGCAGAGGAGGAACCCCCTCTTACTTACCGCCGCCGGTGGCGACTTCCTCCAGTTTTTCCAGCGAAACGTCGTTTTCCTTGACGCCCTTGGGATTGGACTTCATGTTGGAAGACCAGGTGGTGGAATGGCGGCGCTTGACGTCGATGACGTGGCCCACCACCGGCATGACCGCCTTGTAGCCGTCCTCGCCGACATCCGGACGATTCTGGAAGATCATGAATTTCCAGAATTCGCCCTTCTGGTCATACATCTCGCCGAGGTAGGGGCGCGGGAAATCGACCTCCATGTACACCACCTTCTTGCTGTAGGGGTGCTCCGGCGGCGGGGTACCCTCGACCACATACACTTCGCGCGGCTCCCAGACGATGTGCTTGGCGGGGAAGTAGTGGGGTGCGTCCTTCAGGCCCACCGACGGGAACTCGTCGAGGGTGTCTTTCTTGGCAAGGTCCACGCTGACCTCCGGGCTGTGGGCGACAGCGAAGACCCAGCGCTTGGCCACCAGCTTGTTGGCCCGGTACTTGGTCGGGAACGCATCCCAGATGTCCCAGTCGTCGTAGAGCTGGTCCGTGCCGCCGATGGGGTCCATCCAGGCGCCGCCGGAGAGGCGGCGGGTGCGGCGTACCGACTTGAGGTAGGCCCAGGTGTCGTCCGGCTTCTTGGAGTCGGCCTGGTTGTAGCGGATGGAGAAGGTGCCCAGGCCGCGGATGTCCTGGGGACTGGTGGCGAAGAGGTAGGTCTTCTGGGCGATGGTACCGTCGCCGACAGTAGTCGGCCCACCATCCAGGCGGCCTTCCATGTAGTAGCGACGGGACTGCCAGCGCTGCACACGCTCCACGCCCTTGTCCCCGGAGATGAAGACGAAGGAGATGTCGCGCAGATCCATGGTGGCGCCGTAGGTATCGGCGCGCAGGTTCCAGATGACCTTGTCGCCGGCGGTCGGGTCGTCGAGCCTGATGGTTTCCGGCGGGAACGGCATGCCGGCGGTCCAGTTGCTCATGGTGCGGTCGGCATTGAACTTGACGGTGCCGATATTCTTCTTCGAGGCCTCGACGTACTTCGGGTCCATGGCGATCTTCTTGGAATGGGCGATCTTCATGGTCAGCCCTTCCTTCATGATCATGTATTCGAGCTTCTCGGGAATCATGCTGCCGATGCTCTTGCCCTCGAAGGTGTCGTTGCGGATCTTGTCGAGGTTGTCCTTGCTGATCACTGTGCCATCGGGCACTTCCGCAGCATGGGCGCCGAGCGAAAGGCCCAGGGTGATCATGGCGGCGGCCACGGAGCGAGCTCCCTTGCCCGCCCGGATGTTGCTGTTGGTCGCAATCACTTGCTTTCTCCTTTGGTTAGAACTGCCGCGTCAAGCGGAAAACGAGCTGGTTGTTCTTGTCGAAGTAGCCGAAGAGCTGGGTACCTGGCACATCGGTGTCGAACAGTTTCTTGCTCGATTTATGGACCCAGAAGATGTCGGCCTCGGCCTTCAGGCGCCAGTGGTCGCCGAGGACGAAGTCGATGGCCGGGATGAAGAAGCCGCCGCCGTTGGTGAGGTCGGTACCGACGGCGAAGGACGGATTGATGGTGTCGCCCTTGAAGTTCAACACCGTGAAGGCCGTCAGGATGGTGCTGTGGCGCTTCAACTTCGACCCGTAGGCGAAGAGGCGGGCGAGGTCGTCGGAATCCTTGTAGTCCAGGACCATGGTGTCGAAGAGCTGGACCGAGGAGAAGGAAGGCCGATTGGTGCCGAACATGTCCTGGAAGTTGAGGTTCTTGTCTGCCCGCAGCATGGTGGTGAGGGTGTCCTTCTTCTTCACCCCGCCCAGGCCCAGGCCGACGTGGCCGGGCACGTTGGGCGCCCCCAGGGGGCCGGTGCCGACGTTGAACGGCTGGTCCTTGGTGTAGGCGATTTCGGCGCTCAGCACGGAATCGAGGGGGGCGGCATAGCCGCTCACCGTCACCCCGAGGACGTCGATCTCGGGATGGATGAGATCGAAGAAGGCGCCGGTGGGCGCTTTCTTGTAGGGCGCGAAGGCGGAGTTGGCCACCGGGTCGGCGGAGAAGGTCTTGATGTAGGCCAGCGAGTAATTGACCGGGCCCAGTTCGCCGGACCAGCGGATGCCGCCGGTGGTGTCGTGGAAGTTGCCGTCCGGGTGGCGGCAATCCTTGTTGGTCACCGCCGTCAGGTCGTAGCCGCGGTAGGGCTGGAAGAACCAGCGGCCGCCCTTGATGTCGTAGGTGTTGCCGATGTCCTTGCAGTCGTCGATGCCCGGGCGCACGAAGGCGTGGATCTGGCCCTTGGCCTCGGGCACCTGGATCTTGGCCGACACCAGCCACAGGGGCTTGCGCCATTCCTCGTTCTCGCCTTCGAAGAAGAGGCGCCAGGAGAGGTCGTAGCCATGGACCACGTCCATGGCGTGGAAGAAGTCGCTTTCACCCCAGACGATCTGCTGGCGGCCGATACGGAAGGTGGCCCGGTCGCCGACGCCGAATTCGCCCCAGGCTTCGCGCACTTCGGCGTTGTCGTAGTTCTTCATGATGTCGTGGTCGTCGCCGCCCAGGGTGCCGTTGGTCCGCCGCAGGTCCTGCAGGTCCTTGAGGTAGTCCGTCTTCACTTCCTGGTCGGCGCGCCCGACCATCTTCCATTTGACCGGCCCGGTCTTGGCGTCCATGTCCAGCAGCAGCGAGCCGCGGATCATGGAGGCTTCCCAGCGGTCGTTCTTCCTCGTCTCCGGCTGGTTCTCCATGTTGAACGACGCCCAGCCCCGGACGTAGCCCCCAAGGTGGAAACTGTTGCCGTTGTCAGCCAAATCTTCGGCATGGGCGGTGCTCGCGCACAAGCCCAGGCCCAGCAATGCAGCACCGATCTGCGTCGGCATCTGCGTATGTCTCCTAACTACCTGCATTTCCCTGCTCCTTCCTTCATGTGGACTGCTTGAGAAAGTCCGCCGCGCCGACGGCACGGCGGACGTGGTGATTCGGCGGATCAGGCGAGTACCGCCTGCTCGATCGGACGCCGCTTGCTGCCGACGATGAATTCCGGCCGGAAGACATAGACCAGCGCCGGCATGATGAAGAGGGCACTGAAGGCCGAGACGAACAGCCACAGGCCGATGAGGATGCCCATGTCGGCCTGCAGCCGCAGGGACGAGAAGTGCCAGAGAACGACGCTGGTGATCAGGGTCAGGGCGGTGACGAGGACGCCCTTGCCGGCCGTGCGCAGTGCGTGCACGATGGCCCGCTCGACATTGGCGTGGTGGTGCAATTCCTCGCGGATGCCGTCGACGATGTAGAAGGTGTAGTCGACCCCCAGGCCGATGCCCAACGCCACCACCGGCAGGGTGTTGATGTTCATGCCGATGCCCTGCCACGCCATGTAGGCAAAGGTCAGGGCGTTGGACAGGACCACCGGGATCATGAAGAAGACGCCGGCCACGGTGGAGCGGTAGGTGACCGTGCAGCAGACCACGAGCACCAGCAGCGCCAAGGCGATGGCTTCGATCTGCCCGGCCAGGATGACCTCGTTGACCGCCGCCAGGACGCCCACCAGGCCGCCGGCCAGCAGGTATTCGGCATCCTCGATCGGGTGCTCGGCGACGTAATCGCGCACCCGGGCCACGGCGGTGCGGATGGTTTCGCCCTGGTGGTCGCGGAAGAACAGCGTCACCGCCCCGAATTTGGCGTCGGCGTCGGCGTAGCGATCCATGTCGCCGGGGTCGGAGCCGGAAACGAACATGTAGGCCAGCTCGCCGTTCTCTTCCCGGGTCTGCCCCATCTCCTGGTACATCGGGTTGCCTTCGCGCAGCACGCGGCGGACCTGGGGCAGGATGTCGGCCAGCGATATGGTGCCGCCGACCTCGGGCTGCGCCTCCATGTACTTCTGGAAGCGGTTCATGCTGTCGAGCACGGCCGGCTCGCGCAGCGCCCCCTTGTCGTTGCCGGCGACCACCACGAACATGCGGTCGGAGCCCTGGAATTTGCCGTTGATGGCAGCGGCGTCCCGGTTGTAGCGGGAGTCCGGCCAGAGGATGGGGGAACCGGGATTGGCGTCACCGACCTTGAGATTGAAGGCATAGACCGCCGACAGGGCGAAGGCGACGCCAGCGCCGGCCAGCACGCCATAGCGCCAGCGCGTGGTGACGATGCTGGCGCAGACCGACAATAGCTTGTCGAGCAGGTGGGCCAGGTTGATGGGATGGATATGGCCCCGCTCCGGCCGATACCAGGACAGCATGACCGGCGTCAGCACCAGGGCACTGACGAAGATGGTCAGGACCCAGACGGTGCCGATGAAGGAGATCTTCTGCAGCAGCGGAATCGGCGTCAGGGCGACGACCAGGACGCAGCCCGCGTCGGCCACCACCGCCAGGGCGCTCGGCTTGAACAGGTTGCGCGCGCTGGCCCGGGCCGCGGCGTCGGGGGCAGTGCCGCCACGGGCCAGTTCGTCGTCGAAACGGGAAACCAGTTGTACCGAGTTGGAAATGGCCTGGGCGGTGATGAGGAAGGCGACCACCACCACCAGAGGGTCGAGGTGGAAGCCCATCAGCTTCGCCGCTCCCAGGGCCCAGATGGCGCTGACCAGGCCGGCCAGCAAGGGAAGCAAGGTGCCGTGCCAGGTGCGGGTGATGAGCAGGAGAAGCAGGACCAGCGAAGCGACTGCCACGAAGAAGATGCGCAGGGTCTCGTCAAGATAGTGGTTCACCCAGCCGTAGAGCACCGGTTCGCCGACCACCCGCACGGTGACGCCATCGCCGCCGGTGCCGTCGACCAGTTCCATGATCTGCCGGAAGGCCTTGGTGTAATCGACATTGGCATCGTTGAAATCGACGGTGACCAGCGTCGCCTTCAGGTCGGCCGAGACGTAGGGGCCGTACACCAGGGGGTTGTTGAGTACTGCCTCCCGGAGGGCGGTCATTTCGGCTGCATCCCGGGGCAGGTACGGCCACATCAGCGGGCGCGATTCGACCCCCTCGGTGGACGCCCGCACCTCCTTCAGCTTCTTGGAGGCCAGGGAGACGATCTGGTAGGTATCGACGCCCTCGACCTTCTGCAAGCCGACGGTGAGCTTCTGCACTTTGGAGAGGACGGCCTCGTTGAAGATGTCGCCCTGCCCGGTTTCGAGCATGATGCTGACCATGTTCGAGCCACCGAAAGTCTGTTTGAAGCGCTGGTTGACCGCAACGTAGGGGTGATTTTTCGGCAGCAGGTCGCTGAAGACCGTCTTGACCTCGATCTGGCTGGCCAGATAGCCCATCAACGCGGTCACAATGGCGATGAGGCCGACCACGAGGGTACGGAAACGGATGAGGGTGGCGAAGGCGTGGTCGATCTTGCCAAAGGTTGAGTTCTTCATCGCCGCCCCCTTACTTCACGCCCTGGCCGGCAACCAGCAGCCGGCCGTTTTCGAGGACCGCCAGATTGGCGCCGGCCAGGTAATACGCCTGCCCCGACTGCACGACCTGGGTACGCCAGGAGAGATCCTTGTCGGAAATGCGTGCCGCTTGCCACGGGCCGGACTCGGTTGCCGCCGTGACCATCACGCCCTTGTCGCCCACCGCCAGCCAGCGGTCACGGTCCCAGATGACGCTGTAGAGCGATTCCCGGGTGGCCTTGGCGGCCGTCAGCCAGGTTTCGCCGCCGTCGCCGCTGACCATGACCGTTCCCGAGAGGCCGACGGCGACGCCGTGCTGCGTGTCGCGGAAGACCACGGACATCAGGCTGACCTTGTTGGCGGTGGCCACGTCGCGCCAGGTCTCGCCGCCATCCGTCGTCTTCATGACCGTGCCGAACTCGCCCACCAGCCAGCCCTGCCGGCCGAGGAAGAAGATGTCGTTCCAGGCGCGGTCCTTTTCCGGCAGGACGCGGGACCAGGTCATGCCGCGATCACGGGATTGCAACAGGGCGCCGAATTCACCCACCGCCCAGGCGACATCGTCGAAAACCCGCGCCCGGAAGAGCTTGTTGGGGTTGGAGGATTCGGGCACCTTGGCCGTGTTCCAGGTTCCGCCGCCGTCAGCGGTGGCGATGATGGTGCCGAGATTGCCGACGGCCACCGCGTGCTCGGGATCCCAGGCGGCGATGCCAAGCAGGCTGTTCTGGGTACCGGTCGCCTGGCTTACCCAGGACTTGCCGCCGTCCCGGCTCTGCACCACCTTGCCGCCGGTGCCCGCCGCCCAGACGACGTTCGGCGCCGGCACCGACAGGCTGACATAGTTGTCTCGACGCTCGATGGCCGGTGCCTCCACCTTGTGCACTACGGCATCCGCCTTGACGAACAGGCCAGCGTAAAGCAGCCCCCCGATGATTCCGAACGGCACGACGGACGACAGGAAGGCAGCCCCCCCAGTCGCCGTGCTTCCGAACTTTCTGAAACGACGCAACATGTCTGAATCTCCTCGCTCTGGTTGCCCATCCCCTGATGGCTTGACGCGTGCAGGCCGCTGCCGTGGTGGCACGCTGCTTTATTGGCTTCGGCCGCTTAGCGGCTTCGCGCCGGCCATGCCGGCATGAACCTCTGCTGAAACTACGTTTTTCAGGCGACACGACCCCGCCGAGCCCGGGAAACCGGCATCGGCCGGCCCCCGGGTCGGGGAGAAGTCTCGCGTTGGGGTTGCTTCGGTCGTGCTGCTTAGTCGGCCCGCTCAGGGATGGGCAGATGCACCCATTCCTTGTAGAAGGCCTCGATGTCCGGTTCGAAGTCGTGGATCACCGGATACCAGGGGGTCGGCGCCTCGACGTCGTGCATCGTTCCGCACTCGGGGCAGTAGTACTCGCGGTACACCTGCCACTGGGTATCCGGGGCCATCAGCTTCGGATAGACCTCGGTCATCGCCTCCTCCGTGTCGCGCACGTAGATGCTGGCATGCAGCTTCCAGTTTTCCTGGTAGTCACAGAAAACGTGGCCGCAGTCGCACTGGGTGACCCATTTCTTGCTCTTGGCCGACTGCACGATGTAGAGGTGGGGGCCCAGGGGCAGGACAATCTTGTCCTTGAACTTGACCTTGGCCTGCAGGGCCGCCAAGTACTGCTCGAAGCGGCTGTTGTCCTTGGGCATGGAAAGCATGCGGAAGGTGGTTTCCCAGTCGAGGGAGCCCTCGACGAGGTGGGAAACCTGTTCGTTGGTGTAAGTAGACATTTTTCAACTCCTCGATTCGGTGGTTACTCTTCAACCTGGACGACGGTGGTGACGTCCGGCAGCAGGGACAGGTCCATGCGGTGCTTGGCGCCGTAGGACGGCACGCCCAGTTCCTCTTCCAGCAGTTGCCAGTCGCCCGGCAGGTTCCAGAAGTCCCTGAACTGCTTGGTGAACTTCTCGGAGAGGGCGAAGCTGGTGGCGAACATGTGCTGCACCTGGATGGAGGCGTGCTTGTTGAGGATGCGTTCACGCTCTTCCTTCATCCACTCGCGCGTCGGCAAAGCCCGGGCCAGGCGCTCTTTGCGCATCTCGGCGCGGCGTGCCTGGGTCTTGGCCTCATCCACCGTGAACACGCCCTTCTTGTCCTGGGTGAAGACGGCGCCGTAGACCTTCTGCGCGTACTCCGGCAGCAGGAACTTCTGGTTCAGATCCGCCTCGATGGCCTTCGGCTCACGGTCGATGGGATCGCCGAAACCGGGGCCGCCGCGCAGGTAGTTGAGGTACAGGTCGTGGTTGGCGTAGCAGTCCTCGGTGGTGATGCACTGCTTGTCGCGCTTGACGATGGCCGTGGCGTCCAGGTGGCGCTCGTAGTCCGGATCGGAAGGATCGAGGTCAGCGCCCAGGGGCAGGGAATCGCCGATGGCGATGCGCTTCTCCAGGCCCGTCTTGTGGGCTTCGAAACGGTAGCCGGTGGCGGACGGGTAGCCCCCCATCATGCCCCAGTCGCTGTTCATGAAGCCGTTGCCCATGAAGAACATGGTCCAGTCCTGGGCGTTCCACACCATGCGCAGGGTCTCGAAGCCGCAGCCGCCGCGGTACTTGCCGTAGCCGCCGGAGTTGGCCTTGACGTTGCGGCCCAGGTACAGGAGCGGCTCGGCCATTTCCCAGATCTCGATGTCCCCCATGTCGCCTTCCGGGTTCCAGATGGCGGCGGCATGGTTGAGGCCGTCCTTGACGGCGCAGGCGCCGGTGCCGCAGGAAGAGGCTTCGAAGCTGTTGACCGCGTGGATCTCGCCGTCCTGGTTGATGCCGCCGCCTTGCAGCCAGTTGGAGGTGTTGGCGTTGCCGGCATTGACTTCTTCCAGGTAGCCGCGGCTGAAGTAGGACTGGGACAGGCCGCGCCACAGGGCCGCCCAGCCGGAAACCAGGAAGTGCCAGGCGTAGGCGTGGCCGGTACGGCGGTCGTCCGGGTTGCACCAGGTGCCCTTGGGCAGGCGGAACTCGGTGGCGAAGTAGGCGCCGTCGTTGATCCGCTGCGTCGGCACCAGGGTCTGGCACATCATGACCCAGATGCCGGAGGTGAAGGCGACCTGGTGGGCGTTGAAGGTATGCCAGCCCCAGCGGCTGGCGCCCTCGAAGTCGAGGCGCCACTTGCCGTCCGGCCGGATCGTCATCTCGCAGGGCGAGTGCATGATCGAATCGAGCTTGGCGAAGGCGTTGGAGACCTGCACGTCGTCATGCTTGTAGGGCACATCGACGAAGGAAACCTTGCGGTACTTGCCCGGCAGGGTCATGGCCTTGATGCGGCTCATGAGGCCGCGGCGGCCTTCCTCGATGACCTCGAAGGCGAACTTCTCGTAGGCTTCCAGGCCATCCGCGCGGATCACTTCCTCCACCAGCTCGCGGATCATGTGGCAGCCGGCGATCCGGGTCTTCTCGTCGAGGATCCAGTATTTCGGCGTGCGCACCGAGCGCTGGGACTCGTGCAGCCAGTCGCGCAGCGGCTCGTCATTGATGCCGGTCTTGCGGCAGGTGATCATGTAGCCGTCACCGAAACGCTGGGTCTGGCCGGTGGACATGGAACCCGGGGTCACCGAGCCGGTGTCGATGACGTGGGTGACGCCGCCCACCCAGCCGATCAGCTTGCCGTCCCAGAAGATCGGCACGATGGTAGCGATGTCGCAGGGGTGGACGTTGCCGATGGCGCAGTCGTTGGTCGTGAACATGTCGCCCGGGTTGATGCCAGGGTTGGCTTCCCAGTTGTTCTCGATCATGTACTTGATCGCCGCGCCCATGGTGCCGACGTGGATGATGATGCCGGTGGAGGTGAGGACGCAGTCGCCGGCGGCGTTGTAGAGCGTGAAGCACAGTTCGCCTTCCTGCTCGACGATGGGGCTGGCGGCGATCTTCTTGGCGGTTTCCCGGGCATGCACCAGGCCGCCGCGCAGCTTGGAGAACAGTTTCTCGTAGCCGATGGGGTCGCTGTCGCGGAACGCCAGCTTTTCCTGGCCGTTGTAGTAGCCGGTGGCCTTGGTGCGCTCGATGATGCCGTCGCGGAACTGCTTCAAGGTCTGGCCGTTCTTCAGCAGGTCGGCGAAGCCGACTTCTTTCTTGCTCATCATGTTCATGGTGGGTCTCCTTACTTCACTTCCTTGAGGTGGAACAGGCGGTGCTTGTCCACCGTCGTCGCGAAACCGTCCGGCACCACGAAGGTGGTGGCATCGGATTCGATGATGGCGGGGCCGACGATGTAATTGCCGGCTTTCAGGCTCTCCATCTTCCACAGGGCGGCATCGACCCATTTCTTGTGGCGGTAGAAGGGGCGCGTGCCGAGATAGGCTTCCTTGGGCGGTGTCGGGCCGGCATCCGGGTCTTCCGGCAGCACCGGCTTTTGGGTGACGACGGTTCCGCGCAGGATGGCGCCGGTGATGGAGAAGCCCAGTTCCGGCGAGCGGGCCGAGCTCGCGTAAACGCGGCCGTAGGTGTTCTCGAAAGCCTCGACAATCTTGTCCCAGTCAGCGGCGGTGGCGGCGCTGGTCACCGGCGAGACGATCTCCAGGTCGTTCAACTGGCCCATGTACTGCATCTTGTAACCCGGGATCAGCAACACGTCCTCGGCCTTGTAGCCGTTCAGCACGAACTCGTCGATGACCTTGACCGCCAGTTCGGACCAGGCTTCCTGCAGGGTCTGGCAGGCCGCGACCTTGGCTTCGATCGGCGCCAACTGTGCGACCCCCAGGTCCACCGATTTGTCGTAGCGGTACTCGAAATCGGCACAGGCGCAGCCGAAGGCCGAGAAGCCGGCCGCCCAGGCGGGCACCACCACATCCTTGAAGCCGACGCCCTCGGTATAGCCGTAGGTATGTACCGGGCCGGCACCGCCGTAGGAGAAGCAGGTGAACTCGGCCGGGTTGTAGCCCTTGGCGCTGATGTTGGCGCGCAGGTATTCGGACAGCGTCAGGTCTAGCAGTTCGATGACGCCGGCAGCGGCGTCCTCCACCGAGAGGCCGAGGGGATCGGCAATCTGGGCCTTGATGTGGTCCCGGGCGCGCTGCACGTCGAGCTTGATGGCGCCGCCCAGGAAGTTGTCCGGGTTCAGGTAGCCGAGAACGACGTGGCAGTCGGAGACGGAGACGGTATCCAGTCCGCTTTCCGGCCAGCAGGTGCCGACGCGGTAGCCGGCGGAGTCGGGGCCAAGCTTGATGGACTTGCTGTAGGGATCGAGGCGGACGAAGCTGCCGGCACCGGCTCCGACCGAATCCATGGCTACCAGGGGCAGGGACAGCACCAGGCGGGCCATGTCGGGGTCGCTCTTGATGGCGAAGCTGCCCTTGGTGATCAGGGCCACGTCGAAGCTGGTGCCGCCGATGTCGGAGCAAGCGATATTTTCATCGCCCAGGGCCTCGCCCAGGAGCTTGGAGCCGATGACGCCGCCGATGGGACCGGAGACGATGGTGCGGGCCAGCTCCTTGGCCTTCCAACTGATGGTGCCACCATGGGTGGCCATCACCCGCAGGTCAAACTTGGCGCCATGCTTCTTGAAGCGGTCGCTGACCTTCTTCAAAGTCTGGCGGGAGGGCTCGGCGCCGTAAGCCTCGAGGATGGTGGTGTTCATCCGGTGGCTTTCCTTGCGCGAGGGGTAGTAGTCGACGGAAGCGAAGACCGGGATGTCCGCCTTCAGTTTCTTCAGCTCTTCCCGGACGACGTCGCGGGCGCGCTGCTCGCTGGCTTCGTTCTTGTGGGACTGGAGCAGGCAGATGACGATGGCCTGGGAACCCGCCTCCACCAGCTCGCGGGTAGCCTGGCGGACCTCGTCCTCGCGGAGGGGAATCACCACTTTGCCTTGCACGTCGGTGCGCTCGGTGACCCCACGGGTGCGGGAAACCGGCACCAGGGGTTCGTCGTAGCGGTGGGTGTTGAGGTGGATGCGGTCTTCCAGGGCGTAGCCCAGGTAGCTCTGCAGGGCGCGACCCATGGAATGGATCTGCTCGAAGCCCCTGTTGCAGATGAGGCCAACGTTGAGGCCCTTGCGCATCAGGATGCGGTTGAGCATGGCGGTGCCGGAATAGACGCAGGTCGCCAGCTCCGGATAGACGTCGTCCACCGTCCGGCCCCAATGGGCCAGGGCATCCTGGGAAGAGTTGAAGATGGCGAGCGATTCGTCGCCGGGGTTGCTTTGGGCCTTGCCGACCACGAAGCGGCCGTCGGCACGGACAAAGAAGGTGTCGGTCATCGTGCCGCCGGCATCGATCCCCATCACCTGTACGGTGGATTGCTGTTGCATGTTGCCTCCTGTCTTGGGTGTGTGCATGGGGAGTCTCCCCACGCCATCCCTAGCGCAAGGGGCGGGCCAGCGCCGCGGCAGACGCCGAAAATCCGGACGAACAAATTTTTAATCAACAAGTTAGGCGACAACGTCGCAGTCATGGAGACAACCGGAAAAAAGTGTCCGGCGCTGTCCGGAATCCCGACGCGGCAGCGGCGCTGTCCGGAAACCGGACACTTTTTCCCCCTCTTGCTGCGGCGCACAAGTCATTGATCCGAAAGGAAATTATTGACTTTGTCGAAGCAAGGTACTACGGTTATGCAATAGTTCATGCATTTCACTAAACACAACCCCACAGACCCCCCATGCCCTATTCCGAGTGCGGCTCCCTCATTCCCCGGATCGGCGACGAACAAGCCGTCGCCACCGCTTGGGAGCGTTTCCTGCAGGACCAGCCCTTGCCCGGAGAAGGTGTGCGTAGCGTCGTCCTCGATTCGTGGCAGCGCTGCCGTTCCGAGGCGGTAGACCCGACCAGCCACTGCGCGCCGGGGGCTGCCGCCGAGCGACTCCGGCAACTGCATTGGCAACACCGCGATCTCTGCGAGGCGGCCCGCCCGGTTCTGGACGGCCTACGCGACATCCTGCGGGAATGCGGCTCCATCATCATGCTGAGCGACCCCAGCGGCACCATCCTCCAACTCAACGGCGGATCCCGTGCCCGCAGCGCGGGCGAGACCATCAATCTGGCCACGGGCGGTTGCTGGAACGAGGAGGTCATCGGCACCAACGCCATCGGCACTGCCATCGCCACCTGCGCCCCGGTGCAGATCTACGCCAGCGAGCACTTTTGCGTCGACGTCAAGCGTTGGACCTGCGCCGCCGCCCCCATCCTCGATCCCCTCGGCCGCACCCTGCTGGGTGTGGTCGATGTCTCCGGCGTCAAGGAAACATTCCATGGCCATACATTGGGCCTGGTTATCGCCGCCGCCCGGCAGATCGAAGGCGAGCTGGCCCGGCGCGACGGTATCCTGCACGGCCGCCTGCTGGCCCGGGCCGTGGACGACTTCGTCCGTTACGCCAGCGATTGCCTGGTGCTGTTCGACCACCGCGGCCGCATCGTGCGTACCGCCGGCAATGTCCAGGCGGCGCGGGAGTTGTACGGCGTACGCTTGCCTTTCGAGGTCGGCGGCCAAGTCGCTGGACTCAACCTAACCACCCCCGAAATCGACCGCCGCCATCAGCGCCCGGACTGGCTGCGTCACGAATGGCTGCATCCGGTCAAGGATTCCGATGGAGAGTTGGGGACTTTGCTGGTGATCCCCCTGGGCGTTCCCCGGCCGGCGGGCGCAGGCCCGCTGCCCAAGCCGGCCCCTGTGGCTGCGGAAAGCGACCCTTTCGCCGACATCATCGGCAACAGCGATGCCTTGGCCAGCGCCAAGGCACGCGCCCGGCGCATCGCCCCCCTCGACCTGCCAGTACTCCTTCTCGGCGAGACAGGAGCGGGCAAGGAACTCTTCGCCCGCGCCCTGCACTTGGCCAGCAGCCGCGCCGCCGGCCCATTCGTTGCCGTCAACTGCGGCGCCCTAACCCGCGAACTCCTGGCCAGCGAGCTCTTCGGGTACGCCGAGGGCGCCTTCACCGGAGCCCGCCGCGGCGGACTTGCGGGAAAATTCGAACAAGCAAACGGAGGCACCCTGTTCCTCGACGAGATCGGTGAGATGCCCCTCGATATGCAGCCCCATCTCCTGCGTGTCCTCCAGGACGGAATCATCGTGCGGCTGGGCGACAGTCGGGAGCGCAAGGTAGCCTTGCGCATCATCACCGCCACAAACCGGGACATGCAAGCCGAGGTCGAAGCCGGGCGTTTTCGCGAAGACCTCTTCCACCGCCTGTGCGTAGTCAGCCTCAAGCTACCCGCGCTAAGGGAACGGCCCGGCGACATCGACACCATCGTTGCCCACCTTAACCACAAGCTGGCGGGTAAATACGGCTGTGCTCCGAAACAGCTCGACCCGGCCGTGCGCCAGGCTTTCCTCGCCTATCGTTGGCCGGGCAACATAAGAGAGCTGCAAAACGTCTTCGAGGCCATGTTCGCCCTCAGCGATGATAATGTCATCGACAGTTCGCAGTTGCCGCCGGTCATCGCGAGGATCGCGGCCGGCACGACGGACCTACCGGCGACAGACTCGACCCCAATCTCGATAGGGCGCCTCGAAGAGGTGGAAAGGCAGACCGTTCTGGCAGCCATCGCCAACGCTCATGGCAATATTTCCCTGGCGGCACGGACTCTGGGCATTTCGCGCAGCACTCTATACGTCAAACTGGCGGCCATACGGGGCCAATCGGCGAACTCGGGCTCCAGCCACTAGGCGTGTAGCGCCATGAGATCCATCCCTGTTGCGTTCATGCCGTCAGAGCAGTAGACGTCGGCCGGAATGAAGGCGCACAACCTCGCCGTTGCGGTGCGCAACGTCTAGTTCGGAGATGGGGTACATGCACCGCTTGCCATCGCGCTGGCACTGGCGGTTGTTCATTCACACCGCCATCGCCTTGGCGTAATTCCCCCCGGTGGCGGAAATGCCGACGCCGTAGGTGTCGCAGGTCGACCAGTCGAGATGGGTTTTCATGCCTGGTGCGAAGCAAGAGGGACACCAGAAATTTCCCGCTGCGAATCGATCGCTTGCCGAAACCACACCCTGTACGCTTGCCGGCAATAGCCCTGTTCCGGCGACAATGGGCGCTTCTGCGATTGCTTGGTGACCACCCCGTGAGCGACGACCGGACAGCCTCCCCCTGCCGCTGCCAGCCTTCCGCCGACACTTCCGCGCCCGCCGGCAGCCTGCCCGGCAAGGGCCCGGTGCAGCGCTCGGTGTTCCATATTCCGGGCATGGACTGCCCCGCCGAGGAGCAGACCATCCGCCTGCACCTGGCCGACGCTCCGGTGGCCGCCCTGGTTTTCGACCTGCCCGGGCGCACCCTGGTCGTCCACCATGGCGGTCCCCCCGGGGCGATCCTGGCATTGCTGCAACCCCTCGGCTACGGCGCCGAACTGCGGGAGTCCAGCGCCCTGGCGGCGGACGCGCCGGCACCGGCGGCCGGCGACCAGGGCCGGGTGCTGCGCCTCCTGCTCGCCATCAACGCCCTGATGTTCGTCGTCGAGGCGATCGCCGGCTGGTGGGCGGGCTCCGCCGGGCTGGTGGCCGACGCCGCCGACATGTTCGCCGACGCCGCCGTCTACGGCGTCGCCCTCTACGCCGTCGGCCGCAGCGCGGCGCACCAGCGCAACGCGGCGCGGCTTTCCGGCGTCCTGCAGTTCGGCCTGGGTCTTGGCGCCCTGGGTCAGACGGGCAGCCGCATGCTGGCCGGCGGCCTCCCCGTCGGCGAGGCGATGATCGGCATCTCCCTCCTCGCCCTCACCGCCAACGTCGCCTGCCTGCTGCTCGTGGCTCGCCACCGCGAGGGCGGCGCCCACATGCGGGCCAGCTTCATCTTTTCCGCCAACGATGTCCTCGCCAACCTCGGGGTCATCGCGGCCGGCGCCCTGGTGGCGTGGACGGCCAGCCCCTGGCCGGACTGGATCATCGGCACGGCCATCGGCATCCTGGTGCTGGCGGGGGCGATCCGCATCCTGAAACTGCGCTGGTACTCCGTCACAAAAACATAACCCACGGCGCCAATTAATTCGATAATATTCGAATTATGGAAACATTGACCGCCGCCGAACTCCTCGCCGCCCTCGGGCACGAATCGCGCCTCTCCATCTTCCGCCTGCTGGTGGAAGCCGGCCCCCAAGGCGTAACCGCCAGCGCCATCGGCGAAAGCCAGGGCATGGCGCCGGCCACCCTTTCCTTCCACCTGGCGCACTTGAGCCGGGTGGGGCTGATCCAGGGCCGCAAGGAGGGGCGCTTCATCCGCTACGCCACTGACTACGCCGCCATGGACGAATTGCTGGCCTTCCTCACCCGCAACTGCTGCCAGGGCAGCGGCGAATGCCTGCCCAAGACCCGGGCCGCCGATACCGTCGCCAAGCGCCGGGGCAGCCTCCAGAAAACCGCTTCCCGGCAGGAGTCGCCATGAACGACCAGAGCGAGCGCATCTATAACGTCCTCTTCCTGTGCACCGGCAATTCGGCCCGCAGCATCCTGGCCGAAGCCATCCTCAACCACATGGGCAAGGGCCGCTTCCGCGCCTTCAGCGCCGGCAGCCACCCCGTCGGTGCCGTCAATCGCTTCGCCCTGGAACTGCTGGCCCAGCAGGGGCTGCCGACGGCGGCCCTGCGCAGCAAGAGCTGGGACGAGTTCACCACGCCGGAGGCGCCCGCCCTCGATTTCGTCTTCACCGTCTGCGACAACGCGGCCGGCGAAGTGTGCCCGGTCTGGCCGGGGCAGCCCATGACGGCCCACTGGGGCATCGAAGATCCCGCAGCCGAGGATGGCGACACCGACGCCAGGCGCCATGCCGTTTCCATGGCTTTCCGCCTGCTCCACCGCCGCATCGGCATCTTCACCAGCCTGCCCCTGGACAAGCTGGATCGCATCTCGCTGCAGAAGCAGGTCGCCGACATCGGCCAGTTGCCGCGGCAGGACGACTGACACCCTTTTCCCCATTTCCGATACGCAACCCCGACCATGACCCCGACCGTATTGGTGCTGTGCACCGGCAACTCCTGCCGCTCCCAGATGGGAGAGGCCATTCTCAACCACGACCTGGCCGGCCGGGTGAAGGCGGTTTCCGCCGGCACCCGCCCCCAGCCCAAGGTGGCCGACGGCGCCATCGAGGCCCTCGAGCTGGCGGGCCTGCCCACGGCAGGCCTCTTCCCCAAGGATGTCGATACCCTGCTCGACACGCCCATCGACCTGGTGGTGAGCGTCTGCGACAACGCCCGCGAGACCTGCCCGGTCTTCCCCCGCCCGGTGCAGCGCATCCACGTGCCCTTCCACGACCCGCATGGGGAGCCGCTGGAGAGCTTCGTCGCCGTGCGCGACGACATCCGCGCCCGGCTGGTTCCCGCGGTCAAGGCCGCCCTGGGCCTGTGAGGAGCCGCCATGTCCGCCCAATGTGAAATCGCCATCAAGGCCGGGGCCGGTGCTCCCATGAGCGTCTTCGAGCGCTACCTGACGCTGTGGGTCTTCCTCTGCATCGTCGCCGGCATCGTCCTTGGCCAGGTCGCCCCCGGGCCGGTCCAGGCCATCGGCCGCCTGGAGGTGGCCCGGGTGAATCTGCCGGTGGGCCTGCTCATCTGGGTGATGATCATCCCCATGCTGGTGAAGGTGGATTTCGGCGCCCTGCACGAGGTGAAGCAGCACGTCCGCGGCATCGCCGTCACCCTCTTCGTGAACTGGCTGGTGAAACCTTTCTCCATGGCCTTCCTCGCCTGGCTCTTCGTGCGCAACCTGTTCGCCCCGATGCTGCCGGCCGACCAACTGGACAGCTACGTGGCCGGCCTCATCCTGCTGGCGGCGGCGCCGTGCACGGCCATGGTCTTCGTGTGGAGCCGGCTGTCCAACGGCGACCCGCTGTTCACCCTCTCCCAGGTGGCCCTCAACGACACCATCATGGTCTTCGCCTTCGCGCCCCTGGTGGGCCTGCTGCTGGGCATCTCGGCCATCACCGTGCCCTGGGCCACGCTGCTGACGTCGGTGGTGCTCTACATCGTCATTCCGGTGATCCTCGCCCAGCTCTGGCGGCGCAGCCTGCTGGCCGGCGGACAGGCCGCCTTCGACGCCGCCATGGCGAAGGTCGGCCCCTGGTCCATCGCCGCCCTGCTGGCCACCCTAGTGCTGCTTTTCGCCTTCCAGGGCGAGGCCATCCTGCGCCAGCCCGTGATCATCGCCCTGCTGGCGGTACCCATCCTGATCCAGGTCTTCTTCAACTCAGCCCTGGCCTACGGGCTGAACCGGGCCGCCGGCGAAAAGCACAACGTGGCCTGCCCCTCGGCCCTGATCGGCGCCTCCAATTTCTTCGAGCTGGCCGTGGCCGCCGCCATCAGTCTTTTCGGCTTCGAGTCCGGCGCCGCCCTGGCCACGGTGGTGGGGGTGCTCATCGAAGTGCCGGTGATGCTGCTGGTGGTGAAGATCGTCAACCAGTCCCGGGACTGGTACGAAGCCCGTTGATTCCACAGGAGACTCTCATGAAAAAACTGGAAGTGTTCGACCCCGCCATGTGCTGTTCCACCGGCGTCTGCGGCGTCGATGTCGATCCCGTCCTCGCCCAGTTCGCCGCCGACCTTAAATGGGTCGAGGAGCAGGGCGTCGCCGTGGCCCGCCACAACCTGGGCCAGGCGCCCCAGGCCTTCGCCGCCAACCCCGCCGTGGTGAAGGAAATGGAAGCGGGCATGGACCGCCTGCCCATCCTGGTGGTGGACGGCCACGTCGTCTCCACCGGCATCTACCTCACCCGCCAGCAACTGGCCCAGAAGCTTGGCCTCGCCCTCGCCACCGCCGACAAGCCCCACATCAAGGTCGGCAGTTGCGGCTGCAAGCCCGGCACCTGCTGACGCTCAAGCGCGAAAACCATGACCCTGCCCGAAGCCCGCACCCGCCACCTCTTCTTCACCGGCAAGGGGGGCGTCGGCAAGACTTCCCTCTCCTGCGCCACCGGCCTGGCCCTGGCGGACGCCGGCCGCCGGGTGCTGATCGTCAGCACCGACCCCGCCTCCAACCTGGACGAGGTCCTGGGCACGCGCCTGGGCGGGGCGCCCACCGCCATTGCCGGCGCCCCGGGCTTGTTCGCCCTCAACATCGACCCCGAGGCGGCGGCCCGGGATTATCGGGAACGCATGGTCGCCCCCTACCGGGGCATCCTGCCGGCGGCGGCCATCCAGAGCATGGAAGAGCAGTTCTCCGGCGCCTGCACCGTGGAAATCGCCGCCTTCGACGAGTTCTCCAAGCTCCTCGGGGACCCCGCCGCCACGGCGCAATTCGACCACGTCATCTTCGACACCGCGCCCACCGGCCATACCCTGCGCCTGCTCACCCTGCCCTCGGCCTGGAACGAATTCATCTCCTCCTCCACCGGCGGCGCCTCCTGCCTCGGCCCCCTGGCCGGTCTGGAGAAGCAGAAGGCCCTCTACGCCGCCAGCGTGCAGCGCCTCGCCGACCCGGCGGCGACCACGGTGATCCTGGTCAGCCGCCCCGAGGCCTCGGCCCTGCGGGAGGCCGAGCGCACCCGCGGCGAACTCGCCGCTCTCGGCGTGGCCAACCTGCAACTGAGCATCAACGGCCTGTTCGCCGACGGCCGCCCCGATGATGCCGTCGCCACCGCCATGACACGGCGGGCGGCCGAGGCCCTGGCGGCCATGCCCGCCGGCCTGGCCGGCCTGCCCCGCCAGACCATCCCCTTCCTGCCCCTGGGCACCGTGGGCCTCGCCGCCCTGCGCCGCATGGCCGATCCCGACGGCACCCCGCTCCCGGCGCCGGCGCCGATGCCGGCAGCCCCCCTTCCTCCCGGTCTGGCCGGGCTGGTGGACGACATCGCCAGCGCCGGCCACGGCGTGGTGATGACCATGGGCAAGGGCGGCGTCGGCAAAACCACGGTGGCGGCGGCCATCGCCGTCGCCCTGGCGGCCCGGGGCCATGCGGTGACCCTGTCCACCACCGATCCGGCTGCCCATGTGGCGGGAACCGTGGACGGCGCCGTCCCGGGCCTGACGGTGACCCGCATCGACCCGGCCCGGGAAGTGGCCGACTACACCGCCGAGGTGCTGGAGCGGGCCGGCCGCCACCTGGATCCCGGCGGCCGTGCCCTGCTGGAAGAAGACCTGCGCTCCCCCTGCACCGAGGAGATCGCCGTCTTCCGCGCCTTCGCCCGCACCGTGGACGCCGGCCGGGAGGGCTTCGTCGTCCTCGACACGGCGCCCACCGGCCACACCATCCTGCTCCTCGACGCCGCCGAGGCCTACCACCGGGAGGTGATGCGCACCCAGGGCGACATGCCCGAATCGGTTCGCCTGCTCCTGCCCCGCCTGCGCGACCCGGCCTACACCCGCATCCTCATCGTCACCCTGCCCGAGGCGACGCCGGTCCATGAGGCCGAACGCCTGCAGGCCGACCTCGCCCGGGCCGGCATCGCACCCTACGCCTGGGTGGTGAACCAATCACTGCTGGCCAGCGGCACGACGGACCCGCGCCTCGCCCAGCGGGGGGCGAGCGAGTTGCCCCTCGTCGGCCGGGTCCGGGACGAGCCCTGCCCCCATTGCGCCCTGGTGCCCTGGCTGGCCCAGGCGCCCACCGGCCCCGCCGGCCTGGCCGCCGTCGTCGCCTGAGCGCCTGTCACATTTGCGACAAGGGGGGCGACAGCCGCCGTCGCCCCCCGGCACAGAACCCTGATTCTTAAGAGAAAACGCCTCTGGCACAGCGATTGCTGAACTGCTCCCGCACAGATTTCGAGGAGCCAGCATCGTGGAACTACCAGTCATCAGCGCCAGCAGCGGCCCCAAGGCCGAAGGCGGCGGTTGCGCCTCCAGCGGCTGCGGCACCGCCCCCGACGCCCTCTCCCACCTGCCCGACCACATCCGGGCCAAGGTGCAGGACCACCCCTGCTATTCGGAAGAGGCCCATCACTACTTCGCCCGCATGCACGTGGCCGTGGCGCCGGCCTGCAATATCCAGTGCAACTACTGCAACCGCAAGTACGACTGCTCCAACGAATCCCGTCCGGGCGTCGTTTCCGAGCTGCTGACGCCGGATCAGGCGATCAAGAAGGTGCTCGCCGTCGCCGCCGAGATCCCGCAGATGACGGTCCTCGGCATCGCCGGACCGGGAGACCCGCTGGCCAATCCGGAGCGCACCTTCGAGACCTTCCAGCAGCTTTCCGAGAAGGCGCCGGACATCAAGCTCTGCGTCTCCACCAACGGCCTCTCGCTGCCCGAACATGTGGACGAGATCGCCAAGCACAACATCGACCACGTGACCATCACCATCAACTGCGTCGATCCGGAAATCGGCGCAAAGATCTATCCGTGGATCTACTGGCAGAACAAGCGCATCCGCGGCGTCGAGGGGGCGAAGATCCTCATCGAGCAGCAGCAGAAGGGCCTGGAGATGCTGACTTCCCGCGGCATCCTGGTGAAGGTCAATTCGGTGCTGATCCCCGGCGTCAATGACCAGCACCTAAAGGAAGTCTCCAAGGTGGTGAAGGCCAAGGGCGCCTTCCTGCACAACGTCATGCCGCTGATCGCCGAGCCCGAGCACGGCACCTACTACGGCATCATGGAGCACCCCAGCCCCACCGACGCCGAACTGCAGGCGCTCCAGGACGAATGCGCGGGCGACATGGCGATGATGCGCCACTGCCGCCAGTGCCGGGCCGATGCCGTCGGCCTCCTGGGCGAGGACCGGGGCGACGAATTCACCATGGACAAGATCGACGTCATGGACGTCGATTACGAAGCCGCCATGGTCCGCCGCAAGGAAGTGCACGACTCCATCATCGAGAAGCTGGACGCCAAGCGCGGCATCGTCAAGCCGAAGGCCGAAGGCATCCCCGAAGGTTCCCGCCCGGTGCTGATGGCGGTGGCCGGCAAGAACGGCGTCGTCGCCGAGCACTTCGGCCATGCCAAGGAATTCCTCATCTACGAGGCCTCCCCGGAAGGCGTGCGTTTCATCGGCCACCGCAAGACCGAGCTCTACTGCGGCGGCATGGACAGCTGCGGCGAAGGCGACGAGGAACCGGATTCCCTCCTCGACCGCAACATCAAGGTGCTCGAAGGCTGCGAGGTGGTGCTCTGCTCCAAGATCGGCTACGAACCCTGGGGCAAGCTGGAAGCCGCCGGCATCGCGCCGAACGGCGAGCACGCCATGGAGCCCATCGAGGACGCCGTGATGGCGGTGTACAAGGAAATCGCGGCCACCGGCAAGCTGTTGCCGACGGCAGAAAGCTTGAAGGTGGCTTGAATGGCGCTCCAGATCACCCAATCCTGCGTCAATTGCTGGGCCTGCGTCGACGTCTGCCCCAACGACGCCATCTACCAGGACAAGCCCCATTTCCTCATCGACGACATGAAGTGCACCGAGTGCCTCGGCGACCACGCCGACCCCCAGTGCGCCGCCATCTGCCCCATCGAGATGGCCATCGTCAACGAGCTGGGGGAATTCCTCAACCCACCGGGGTCGCTGACCGGGATTCCCATCGAGAAGCTGAAGGAATTCGGCTTGTGGCGGGAGGCGGCATGAAAGGCTTCCCGTCGCACGAGCCCCCTCTCACCGTTCGCCCTGAGCCTGTCGAAGGGCGCTTCGCCCGCGGAGCATCCCGGGCTTCGACAGGCTCAGCCCGAACGGTTGAGGAGGCGCAAGCCGCCGGCTAAACAAGGAGGCCTATGGCCATCGTCACCTTTTACGAAAAACCCGGCTGCAAAGGCAACCTGCGCCAGAAGACCCTGCTCGCCGCCGCCGGCCACACCGTCCAGGCCAGGAGCCTGAAAGCGGAGCCGTGGACGGCCGCGGGGCTGCTTGCCTTCCTCGGCCCCCTGCCCGTGGCCGACTGGTTCAACCGCAGCGCCCCGGCGGTGAAATCCGGCGAGATCGTGCCGGAAGCCCTGGGATTCGAGCACGCCCTGCACCTCCTGCTGGAGAATCCCCTGCTCATCCGCCGCCCCCTCATGCAGGTGGGCGAAGAGCGGAGGGTGGGGTTCGACGCGGCGGCGGTGCATGCCTGGATCGGCCTCGGGGGCGTAACGCTGCCGGAGGGCAATATCGAGGCCTGCGTGCATGGCCCTGAGGGTCATGGCAGTTGCGGCAGCGCCGCCCATGAGGAAGCCGACCATGCCGGCTGCGGGACTCGCTAGCGCTGCGGTGGAACTGGCCCCGGGCGTCCACTGGGTGGGCGCCCTCGACCCGCACCTGCGCAATTTCGACATCATCCTCAAAACCGCCAACGGCACCAGCTACAACGCCTACGTGGTACGGGGCGCAACGGGGGTGGCGGTGATCGACACGGTGAAGGAAAGCTTCGCCGACACCTTCTTCGAGCGCCTGGAATCGGTGGCCCGCTACGACGAGATCACCACCATCGTCCTCAACCACCTGGAGCCGGACCACAGCGGCGCCCTGCCGGAACTCCTGAAGCGCGCCCCCCAGGCCAAGGTCTACCTGTCCAGCCGGGCCCAGATGATGCTGAAGGCCCTGCTGAAACCCACCGCCGAAACGCCGCCCGAGTACATCCCCGTCACCACCGACGACACCGTGGACCTGGGCGGCCGCACCCTGCGCTTCCTGCACACCCCCTACCTGCACTGGCCGGACACCCAATGCACCTACCTGGAGGAAGAGGGCTTCCTCTTCTCCGGCGACGTCTTCGGCTGCCATTTCTGCGACGCCCGCCTGTTCAACGACGCGGTGGGCGATTTCCGCTTCTCCTTCGAGTACTACTACGCCCACATCATGCGGCCCTTCCGGGAGAACGTGCTGGACGCGGTGGCCCTCATCGAGCCCTTGGACCTGAAGCTGATCGCCCCCGCCCATGGCCCCATCCTGCGCCACATGCCGCGGGACTACGTGCACCGCTATCGGGAGCTGGCCACGCCGCGCCTCTTCAACGAGGCGCGGAGCGAGAAGACCCTGGTGGTCTTCTACATTTCCGCCTACGGCAACACCCGCCGCATGGCCGAGGCCCTGGCCGCCGGCGCCGAGGCCATCGCCGGCGTGCGCGTCTCCCTCTACGACCTGGAGGGCGGCGAATCGGGCATCTTCACCGATCTCATCGAGGAAGCCGACGGGCTGGCCTTCGGCAGCCCCACCATCAACGCCGACGCGGTCAAGCCCATCTGGGACGTGCTCTCGTCGCTGACCACCGTCAACGTCAAGGGCAAGCTGGGAGCCGCCTTCGGCTCCTACGGCTGGAGCGGGGAAGCCGTGCGCCTCATCGAGGACCGCCTGCGGGGCTTGAAGATGCGCGTGCCAGTAGACGGCCTGCGCATCAAGCTGGTGCCCGACGCCGGCGAACTGAACCAGTGCCGTGACCTGGGGGAAACCCTGGCCCGGCATCTCACCGGCCAAGTCGAGCATCGCAGCATCGACATGGCCGCACTCGCTTGAACAACCAGGGAGAGAACTAAATGCCCAAGGCCAAAGTCACCTTCGAAGACATCGGCGTTTCCGTCACCGTGCCGGCCGGCACCCGCCTCATCGAGGTCTCGGAAAAGGTCGGTGCCGGCATCACCTACGGCTGCCGGGAAGGCGAATGCTGCACCTGCCTGACCAAGATCGTCTCCGGGGCGGAAAACCTCGCGCCCCCCAGCATCCTGGAAGACCAGGTGCTCAAGGACAACATGGCGCCCCGCAACCACCGCCTCGCCTGCCAGGCCCAGATCATCGGCGGCGAAATCGTGGTCAAGCCCGCCTGAGCGCCCCCACCGGACAAGACTAAAAGCATCCACGCCCGACACGACAGAGAACTTCTGCAACCCGTACTCTCGGAGAAAACCCAATGGCACTCATCACTTTCAGCAGCCCCATGCACAAGGACAAGACGGTCTATGCCGTAGCCGGCAGCCATACCCAGACCATCCTGGACCTGGCCAAGGAGCATCACATTCCCATCGACTTCGGTTGCCAGGAAGGCAACTGCGGCACCTGCCTGGTCAAGGTCTCCTCCATGGACGGCAAGCGCCGGCCCATGGGCGGCCCCCTCAACCCGCGGGAAGTCGCCGCCCTGACGGAAATGGGCAAGATCACCAAGGCCGAGGTGGAGCAGATGTACGTGGACGACATCCCCCCCACCCACTGGCGCCTGGCCTGCCAGATGATCGTCCGCGACGAGGACATCCTGGTGGAATATCCGAGCAAGTGAGATCGTCATGAACGACCCGGATCGCGCCGCCCGCCGCGCCCTGGCCACCGCCGAACTGCTGGCGGCCCCCTGCGCTGCCGACGTGCGCGCCGATCCGAACCGGCCCCTGCTGGCCAGCCTGCTGGCTGGCCAGCGCCTGGGCGAAGGCTGCCTGCCCGCCGACCTGGGCCTGGGTGGCGATCGCCACGGCCGCCTGCTGGCCGAATGTTTCCCCGGCTACGACCACCTGGCTGCCAGCCATCCGGCCCCCGCCATCCCGGAATGGAGCGACCTGCAGAAGCTCCTCCTCGACCACCGCGCCCAGGAGCGCGCCTCCGAGCTGTGGATGGCCGACATCGTCGCCACCGCCTGCGCCGGCGCCGACCACCTGTGGCAGGATCTCGGCCTCGCCGCCCGGGACGAACTGACCCGCCTGATGTGGGTAAACTTTCCCGAACTCGCCCGGGCCAACAGCGGCGACATGAAGTGGAAGAAATTCCTCTACCGCCAGTTCTGCTCCCGGGAGGGCATTTACGTCTGCCCCGCGCCATCCTGCAGCGAGTGCAAGGACTACGCCAAATGTTTTGGACCCGAGAGCTGATCGCCCGCACGGCGCCGGTACGGCGCCGGGTTTCCCCTGACGACTCTCCCCGCACAGACCGGGCGGTGGCCGCCTATCTCGGCCTGGCCATCGGCGATGCCCTCGGCGCCACCGTCGAATTCCTCACCCCCCGAGAAATCGAGCAGCAGCACGGTACCCACCGCGACATCACCGGCGGCGGCTGGCTGCGCCTGAAACCCGGCCAGGTCACCGACGACACCACCATGTCGCTGGCCCTGGGGGATGCCATCCTGGCGGCCGGCAGCGTCGATGCCCGCGCCGCCGCCGAGGCCTTCGACGCCTGGATGCGGGGCAAGCCCGTGGACATCGGCAATACCGTCCGCCGCAACCTCATCGCCTTCCGGAAGACCGGCAACCCGGAGGCGCCGGCCTCCGAGCACGACGCCGGCAACGGTGCCGCCATGCGCATCCTGCCCGTGGCCCTGGCCTGCCTGGACCGGCCGGCGGCAGCGCTGGCCGGTGCCTGCCGGGCCCAGGGCCACGTCACCCACCACAACGCCCTGTCCGACGCCGCCTGCATCGCCCTGGCCGGCATGGTCCAGGATTTCCTGGAAGGCCTGCCCGCCACCGAAGTGGAACGCCGCCACGCCGCGCCCCTCGTCGCCGCCCACCCGGTCTTCGCCTATGACGGCAAGCGCCGGGAAAACCCCAGCGGCTTCGTGGTGGAGACGGTGCAGGCTGTCTTCCAGGCCCTCTTCGCCACGGCGAGCTTCGAGGACTGCCTGGTGGACGTGGTCAACCGCGGCGGCGACGCCGACACCACCGGCGCCATCGCCGGCATGCTGGCCGGCGCCCGCTACGGCCTCGACGCCATCCCCCCGCGCTGGCTGCGCAAGCTGGACGAAGGCGCCCGCACCCGTTGCGAAGCCCAGGCCCAGGCCCTGGTGCGGCTGGCCGCCCGGCACCCCTGAATCAGGAGGGTGCCCGCACCGCCTGCTTGAGGCACGCCGCCAGGGCCGCGTCCATGGTCGCCAGGTGGTTGGCGAACCACTGGGGCATGCCTTCCACGTAGGCCCGGGCCATGCCGATGCGGCCGCCGGCAACCCGGGCGGCCAGGTGGGCCAGTTCCCCCAGCACCCGCAGGTGCTCGCTCTCGTGCTCGCCAATGGCGGGAAAGCGGCAGGACCGCATGAGCCGCGCTTCATGCTCGAAATGCTGGCGGGTGTGCTCCCGCAGCTCGGCGAACAGCGCCGGAAAGTCTTCGTCCGGCGCCGCCGCGAGGGCGTCCGCGAGCGCCACGAATTCCCGGTGGGTGGCATCCATGTCCGCCACCCCCAGGGCGAAACGCTCGGACCAGGGCATCAGACGGCCCCGTGGGTTTCGCGCTTGGCGGAATTGGTGGCCTTCATGGCCTCCCCCACCGGCACCTCCGGGTACTTGAACTTGTGTCCCTTGAGGGCGTTGTAGAGGGTCACCACCTTCTCCGCGGAACCCTGGCCCTTGAAGTCGCCCTTTTCCAGGGCCACCATGTCGATCAGCTCGTTCCAGGTCATGCCCTGGACCAGGGGAATGAAAACCACCGGCGCGCCGTTGATGGTGGAGACGAAGGGGTTGTCGATATTGACCACGAACAGCACGACGATGGCGCCGGGCTGGATGTCGGCGCCGTACTTTTCCAGCAGGGCGGGGAAATACTGCAACTCGTCCAGGGAACCGGAAAAGAGGCGTAGGGCGTCGCCCTCGGCCAGGGCGATGGCCTGCTTCATGACCTCCACCGGCGGCTTGCGCCGGCCCTGGGCGTCGGCCACCTCGCCTTCCTTGAGGACCAGTTCGCCGCGGTAGGCGACCCAGGCGCCGCTGGCCACCTCCTTGAAGTTGGCGTTGAAGAAGAACGGTTCGTAACGGTCGAGCAGCATATTGTTTTACTCCCAGATGAAAAAAGTCAGGCGGGGACGGCGGCCCCGATGAATTCAAAAACGTCGGCCTCGATGATCTCCAGGCCGATGCGGGCGCAGAAGCGGCGCTCCTTGGCCGTGGGTTCGGCGATGAAGACCCAGCCGGCGGGCTCCGCGGCGCTGTAGATCATGTCGGCCATGACCATGCGCTCGGTATCGCGGTTGAGCCGCATGCCCATCAGCAGGTACTGCTTGCCCTTGCGCAGTTCCTTGACCTCCGGCGGGATGGAGAAGCCGCCCATGAGTTCGGTGATGAAATCCACGTAGTCGGCGTCGGAGGCGATATACACCGCTTCCGGCCGGGGCGTGCCCATGGGCTTGAAGAGCACGGGCAGGGCGGTGTTCACCGTCTCGCTCGGCCGGTAGGCGGCGCCGTCCCAGAAATAGATCTTGTAGCGGAACGCCGTGCCGCCGATGCGGGCGATGCCGACGATGAGGTTGTGGGGAACGTCGGCGTAGGAATCCTGGAGCTGGGTGTCGCGGTTGATGTCGATGACGTACTGGGGGGCGATGCCCTTCAGCCAGTCGTGGAGGGCGCCACGGGTCCATTGCGTCTCGCCGTAGGTGCGGGTGAGGAATTTGGTGACGGTGGTGCGGCCGCGCTTCAGTTCCACGTTCATGGCCGCCCGGGGAAACTCGTACATGAGCTTGGGGGCCATGGGCCGGCCGTCGTTCATGGCCAGGATGAGGGAATCGCTGTCGGCGGGGATGGGGGCGCCGGTGGCGGCGTTCTTGACATCGGCGAGGAAGCCGGGGCCCAGGTAGGGGACGATGCTGCCGTCCTGGAGGCCAGCCAGCAGTTTTTGGCGGAGTTCGGGGGTCATTTTTGTCGGCAGTGGAGTTGGGGTAGCCTTCTCCAGCAAATTCCACGCCCATCCCGGAAGCCAGTAACAGAGGGGCTTTCCGGACACCCCCCGGGAGCGTTGTCGGGTTTGCGACACGCCGGGCCGGCCGCAATGGAGGCTCCCGGCCACCCCCGAGGATTTCGGCGAATTGATAAAAGCAGTAGGATTGAAACGATTTGGCCGGGCACCCCGCCCCGGCAAGCGAACGACAACGACTTCAGGGAGGACGCCATGTTTTCATTCTTTTCTTCCGCCAAGGCCGAGCGCGCCTCCTCGGCAGGTGCCGCCGGCATGCCGGCGGCCCTGACCGGCCGCTTCGACGCCGACCGCCTGCCGGCAAGCGCCGAGGCCCTTGGTATCGGCCAGGGCGGCGGCCTCTTCATGGCTTTCGTGCCGCCCCACGCCCAGTTCGCCAGCACCGCCGACGGCCTAGCCCGCGTGGTGGCCGGCGCCTCCCTGCCGACCCGCTTCGCCGCCCTTTCCTCCACCGGCGCCCTTTGCGCAGCCCGGCCCAGCAGCTATTGCGGGGCGGAGACCCATGACCGGGAGGGCAGCTTCCTCTGGCTCTCCGGCGACGTCGTCGAGCAAGCCGAGGCCTTCACCGTCAACCTCCACGCCGGCGGCAACGCCAGCGTCAGCGAACGGGTGGCCCGCATCCGCCAGGAACTGGCCAGCGTCACCCCCTCCTTCCCCATCAACGCGCTAAACACCTTCGCCCTGGTCTTCTGCGACGGCCTGTCGGCCTCCGAAGGCTTCCTCATGCGGGCCTGGTACGAGAGCAAGCGCTTCCCCTGCCTGGCCATCGGCGGCTCCGCCGGCGGCAAGCTGGATTTCTCCGGCACCTACATCCACGACGGGCGCCAGGTGCTCACCGGCCGGGCGCTGCTGGTGTTCTGCAAGGTCCGGCGCGGCATCCGCTTCTCGCCCTTCAAGACCCAGAACTTCGTCCCCACCGGCACCAGCTGGATGGTGGCCGAAGCGGACCCGGTGGCGCGCACGGTGAAGAGCGTGTTCACCGCCGAGGGCGAGACCCAGGGCTTCCTCGCCGCCCTGGCCGGCCACTTCCGCTGTGCCGAGGCGGAGGTCGGCAACCGCCTGGCCGGGCATACCTTCGCCGTCTCCGTGGAAGGGGAGATGTTCATCCGCTCCGTCGCTTCCCTGGGGGCGGAGCAGACCGCCTTCTTCTGCGACATCGAGTTCGGCGACCGCCTGCACCTCCTCCGGATGACCGACTTCATCGGCACCACCCAGGAGGACTGGCGGCAGTTCCTCAACGGCAAGGGCCAGCCGGTGGCCATGCTGCTCAACGATTGCGTCCTGCGCCGCCTGGGCAACGCCGACGCGCTGGGACGGGCCGATTTCTTCGCCGACATCCCGGCGGCGGGCTTCTCCACCTTCGGCGAAATCCTCGGCATCCCCATCAACCAGACCCTCTCCGCCCTGGTGTTCTTCGCCCCCGGGGAAGGCTACAACGACCCCTTCATGGGTTCCTTCCCCGTCCAGTATGCGGCCTTTGCCTCCCATTACTCGCAGCGGGCGCTGGAACGCTGGATCACCCTGAGCGAGATGCAGCGTTCCATGGTGGACCGGGTGGTCACCTACGAACGGGCGGTGCAGCCGGTGATCGATACCCTGCCGGCCCTCTCCGAAGGCTTCCGGCACCAGTCGGCGACGCTGTCCCGGGCCCTTTCCCTGATGGCGGAGGTGGGCGACTCGGCCAAGGCCTCGCAAAGCTCCCAGGCCGCCCTGGATGCCGGCCTCGACGACCTGGAGCGCCTGTCCAAGGCCATCGGCTCCATCACCGGCGGCATCAGCGCCATCGCCGACCAGACCAACCTGCTGGCGCTGAATGCCGCCATCGAGGCGGCCCGGNNCCGCGGCTTCGCCGTGGTGGCGGACGAGGTCAGGAAGCTGGCCCAGTCGGCCAAGAATCAGGCCGACGCCACCGCCAGCAGCATCCGCGAGGCGGTGCAGACCATTGGCAGCATCCGTTCCATCGCCCAGGGCACCCTGACCACCATGAACGACCTCATCGCCGGCAGCGAGCAGGCCGCCGCCCAGATTTCCCAGATGAGCGCCGACGCCGGGCGGGAACAGTCCCAGGTGGCCCAGAGCCTGGCCAACGTGGATGAACTGACCCGCGGCATGGCGGTGATGAACGCCCTCATCGAACGCCTCGACCGCCTGCAGGCCATGGCGGCAAAGCTGTAAACGGCACTGAGCCCCCTGTCGAAGGGGGCTCGGCCGTCACTTTGAGTCACATTGTCGACAAGGTCACATCGACGACACCGCCGATGGCCAGGAACTCGTCCTCCCCCTGCAGGATTCCCGGCAGCAGGCCGCAGTAGAAGAAGATCTTGGTCAGGGGGATTTCCGCCGCCAGGATGTAGTCGCCGAATTCGCAGGCCCGTTCGCGGCTGCAGGTGAAGGAATTGAGGTTGTTGAGGAGGATGACGTTCCCGCCGCCGGGCCCCTTCTCCAGCACCTCGTGGTCGGCCATGCGGTTCACCCCGCGGTAGAGGGTGACGTGGCGGCGGCCCGGATGGCGGCGCGCCAGTTCGTACTGGCAATAGGTGTAGACCAGGTCGAGCTGGGCCTCCAGGGCGTTGGTGCCGTAGAGCCCCCGGGCGCGCATCTCCTGGTAGTGCCGGTAGGCGTCGCTGGTCGGTTCGCGCAGCGACTCCCGGTGATAGCGCGGCGTCAGGCCGAAACGCGATTCCACCCAGCCCTTGAGCACCGCGCCCTCGCGGCTGTCGGCGTCGAAGCTCCAGCCGCGGATGGCCTTGATGTAATTGGCCTTGGCCCGCCCCCGGGAGCGGGCGGTGAGCCCCATCTCCTCCGGCCATTCGAGCTGGAAGCGCACGGTCATGTAGTCCCGGAACGCCGTCGGCCGCTCCCCCGGCGCCGCCACTTCCAGGCGGCGGAAAAGATCCCGGTGCAGTTCCGCCACGCCGTCGATGAAGAGCGGCGTCGGGTGGCGCTGGTAGGTCAGGCTGCCCAGCACCACCGCTGGCAGGTTACAGCGATTGATGGGGAGACGCGCATCCCGAGGTAGCGAAGCCGGGTGGCTCGCCCCGGCCTGAAGCCCGTGGCCGCCCCTCAACGAAGCAGGCTGGAGACCGGCATCTCCCGGGGGCAACCCGGTGTCGCTCGTACTCGAGGCCTTGTCGTCACCCCTACAAAGCGTGGGGGAATTGTCGCATCTCGCCGCGCCGGCCGCAGCCGGGGATATTTCGTTTTTCACTGGAAATTCAATCGCTTGTGGTCTGCCAGCCGACCTGGCACGCAACGTGCAGAAGGGGAGGTGCGACTCTCTCTGATTCCTTCGCAAATCGACTGACAGACTAAGGAGATTACACCATGGCAAAACTGCGTCAATGCGCCATCTACGGCAAGGGTGGTATCGGCAAGTCCACCACCACCCAGAACCTGGTGGCCGCCCTCGCCGAAGCCGGCAAGAAGGTCATGATCGTTGGCTGCGACCCCAAGGCCGACTCTACCCGCCTGATCCTGCACAGCAAGGCTCAGACCACCGTGATGCACCTGGCTGCTGAAGCCGGTTCCGTCGAAGACCTCGAACTCGAGGACGTCCTCTCCGTCGGTTTCGGCGGCGTCAAGTGCGTCGAGTCCGGTGGTCCGGAACCCGGCGTCGGCTGTGCCGGCCGCGGCGTCATCACCGCCATCAACTTCCTGGAAGAAGAAGGCGCCTATGACGAAGACCTCGACTTCGTCTTCTACGACGTGCTCGGCGACGTGGTCTGCGGCGGCTTCGCCATGCCCATCCGCGAGAACAAGGCCCAGGAAATCTACATCGTCTGCTCCGGCGAAATGATGGCCATGTACGCCGCCAACAACATCGCCAAGGGCATCGTCAAGTACGCCAACTCCGGCGGCGTGCGCCTCGGCGGCCTGATCTGCAACTCCCGCAACACCGACCGCGAAGACGAGCTGATCATGGCCCTGGCCGCCCGCCTCGGCACCCAGATGATCCACTTCGTGCCCCGCGACAACGCCGTCCAGCACGCCGAAATCCGCCGCATGACCGTCATCGAGTACGACCCGACCCACAAGCAGGCTAACGAATACCGCCAGCTCGCCCAGAAGGTGATGAACAACACCATGCTGGTCATCCCGACCCCGATCGAGATGGAAGAGCTGGAAGAGCTGCTGATGGAATTCGGCATCATGGAAGCCGAAGACGAATCCATCGTCGGCAAGACCGCTGCCGATCTGGCCGCCTAAGCAGCACCCGCAGCACGGCGGAGGCTGGCGCCTCTGCCCCTTTCAACCAGTACGCCGGCCACAGATTGGTGGCGGCGTCAGGAGGAAAACATGACGACTCTGTCTCGCGAAGAAACCGAAGCCCTCATCGCCGAGGTGCTCGAGGTCTATCCCGAAAAAGCCAAGAAGGACCGCGCCAAGCACCTTGCGGCCAACGACCAATCCGTCGAACAGTCCAAGAAGTGCATCACGTCCAACCGCAAGTCCCTGCCCGGCGTGATGACCATCCGCGGCTGCGCCTACGCCGGTTCCAAGGGCGTGGTGTGGGGCCCGATCAAGGACATGATCCATATCTCCCACGGTCCCGTGGGCTGCGGCCAGTACTCCCGCGCCGGCCGCCGCAACTACTATGTCGGCACCACCGGCATCAACTCCTTCGGCACGATGAACTTCACCTCCGACTTCCAGGAGAAGGACATCGTCTTCGGCGGCGACAAGAAGCTCGCCAAGCTGATCGAGGAGATCGAAGTCCTCTTCCCGCTCAACAACGGCATCTCCGTCCAGTCCGAGTGCCCCATCGGCCTCATCGGCGACGACATCGAGTCGGTCTCCAAGAAGAGCTCCGCCGTCATCGGCAAGCCCATCGTGCCGGTGCGCTGCGAAGGCTTCCGCGGCGTGTCCCAGTCCCTGGGCCACCACATCGCCAACGACGCCATCCGTGACTGGGTCCTCGACAAGCGCGACGGCCAGCCCTACGAATCCACCCCCTACGACGTGGCCATCATCGGCGACTACAACATCGGCGGCGACGCCTGGGCGACCCGTATCCTCCTCGAGGAAATGGGCCTGCGCGTCGTGGCCCAGTGGTCCGGCGACGGCACCCTGGCCGAAATGATGAACACGCCGAAGGTGAAGCTGAACCTGCTGCACTGCTACCGCTCGATGAACTACATCAGCCGGCACATGGAAGAGAAGTACGGTATTCCCTGGATGGAATACAACTTCTTCGGCCCCACCAAGATCATCGAGTCCCTGCGCCGCATCGCCGGTTTCTTCGACGACTCCGTCAAGGAGAAGACCGAGGCCGTCATCGCCCGCTACCAGCCGATGATGGACGCCATCATCGCCAAGTACAAGCCGCGGCTCCAGGGCAAGAAGGTCATGCTCTACGTCGGCGGCCTGCGCCCCCGGCACGTGATCGGCGCCTACGAGGACCTGGGCATGGAAGTGATCGGCACCGGCTACGAGTTCGCCCACAACGACGACTACGACCGCACGATCAAGGAAATGGGCGACGCCACCCTGCTCTACGACGACGTCACCGGCTTCGAGCTGGAAGAGTTCGTCAAGCGTCTGAAGCCCGACATGGTCGGCTCCGGCATCAAGGAAAAGTACATCTTCCAGAAGATGGGCATTCCCCTGCGCCAGATGCACTCCTGGGACTACTCCGGCCCCTATCACGGCTACGACGGCTTCGCCATCTTCGCCCGTGACATGGACATCGCCCTCTCCAACCCGACCTTCAAGAACCTGACGCCCCCGTGGAAGAAGGTCGAGGCCGAGGCCGAGAAGAAGGCCGCCTGAGTTCGAGGAATTGGGAAACGGGCCCCGGCGGCGGGTGATTGCGGACCTCGGTCCTTCACCCGCCCCGGTTCCCCGGACCCGGATCATCAACCTTTCGCCGGGCACCGCAGATGAGCGGGCCGGGCAAGGAGCTAGCAATGCAAACCGCTGACAAGATCAAGCCCTGTTATCCGCTGTTCCGCGACGACGACTACAAGGAAAACCTTGCCAAGAAGCGTGACCAGTTCGAAGAAGGCCACGCCGCCGACAAGGTGTACGAGACCTTCCTGTGGTCCACCACCAAGGAATACCAGGATCTCAACTTCAAGCGCGAAGCCCTGACGGTGGACCCCGCCAAGGCCTGCCAGCCGCTCGGCGCCGTCCTCTGCGCCTCCGGCTACCACAAGACCCTGCCCTACGTGCATGGTTCGCAAGGCTGCGTCGCCTACTTCCGCACCTACTTCAACCGCCACTTCAAGGAACCGTGCTCCTGCGTCTCCGACTCCATGACGGAAGACGCCGCGGTGTTCGGCGGCCAGAAGAACATGTTCGACGGCCTGGCCAACGCCAAGGCGCTGTACAAGCCCGAGATCATCGCCGTGTCCACCACCTGCATGGCCGAAGTCATCGGTGACGACCTCAACGCGTTCATCAACAACGCCAAGAAGGACGGCCACATCGAGAAGGACTTCCCGGTTCCCTTCGCCCACACCCCGTCCTTCGTCGGTTCCCACACCACCGGCTGGGACAACATGGAAGAAGGCATCCTGCGCTACTTCACGCTGAACGACATGGAAGGCAAGAAGGCGGGCAGCAAGCCGACCATCAACCTGGTCCCCGGCTTCGAAACCTACCTCGGCAACTACCGCGTCATGAAGCGCATGCTGACCGAGATGGGCGTCGGCTACACCATGCTCTCCGACCCGACCGACGTCTTCGACACCCCGGCCGACGGTGAATTCCGCATGTACGCCGGCGGCACCACGATCGAAGAGATCAAGGACGCCCCCAACGCCATCACCACCATCATGCTGCAGCCGGCCCAGCTGGAAAAGACGAAGAAGTTCGTCGAGAACACCTGGAACCACGACGTGCCCAAGCTCAACATCCCCATGGGCGTGGAATGGACCGACGAGCTGCTGATGAAGGTTTCCGAGCTGACCGGCAAGCCCATCCCGGCATCCCTGGAACTCGAGCGCGGCCGCTGCATGGACCTCATCTCCGACAGCCACGCCTGGCTGCACGGCAAGAAGTTCGCCATCTACGGCGACCCGGACTTCGTCATGGGCATGGTCAAGATCCTGCTCGAAGTCGGTGCCGAGCCCACCCACATCCTCTCCCACAACGCCAACAAGCGCTGGGGCAAGGCCGTGGAGAAGCTGCTCGCTTCCAGCCCCTTCGGCGTCAATGGCAAGGTCTACGTCGGCAACGACCTGTGGCACATGCGCAGCCTCTGCTTCACGGACAAGCCGGACTTCCTCATCGGCAACTCCTACGGCAAGTACATCCAGCGTGATACCCGCTACAAGGGTGAAGAGTTCGAAGTGCCGCTGATCCGCATCGGCTTCCCCATCTTCGACCGTCACCACATGCACCGGGCCACCACCCTGGGCTACGAAGGCATGATGTCCGTGGTCACCCAACTGACGAACGCCGTCCTTGAGCAACTGGACAAGGAAACGATCGGCATGGGCACCACCGACTACAACTTCGACCTCGTCCGCTAACCCGGACCGCCGGTGCCCCGCCGGTCGGTTACGGCGGGGCACCGGCGCGCGAGCGTCTTGCCAATCACCTAGGGAGCCAACATGGCCAACATCATGATCCGACAGGCCGACAACGGCGGGCTGGTTTTCTACCTCCCGAAGCGCGACCTGGAGGCCTCCATCGAGTCCATCGAATTCGACACCCCGGAAAAGTGGGGCGGCGAACTGAAGCTGGACAACGGCGGGGCCTACTATATCGACCCGATCGCCAAGCCGCCACGCCTGCCCATTTCCCTGCGCGCCAAGCGCCTCGGCGCCGCCGAAGACTGAGTTTCACCCCGAACCTGCCCGCCCAGCCAGCCGATTAGCCAGCGAAGGCGGATTGAAAGGAGAGCATCATGGCAATGAAGATCGATCCCGACATGTGCACCGCCTGCGGCGACTGCAAGCCGGTCTGCCCCACCAAGTCCATCAGCGCCGGCAAGGTCTATTACAAGATCGATGCCGCCACCTGCACGGAATGCGACGGCCACAACGACTCCCCGCTCTGCGTGGACGTCTGCCCGTCCGGCTGCATCAGCCCGGCCTGATCCCTCTTCCGTTCGGGCTGAGGGAGCAATACCGGCTTAACAGAACCAACGAGCCTTGAGCCGAAGGCCGCTTCCGCCGGCCTTCCACTGAAGACTCTCAGGGAGCCCATCATGTCCGCCACGCCCATCGCTTCCCGCGAAGCCGCCCTGCGCATCGCGCTGGCCGCCCGCGCCCTTGCCGGCCTCGACGTCCGCGCCCTGGTCGGCGCCCTTGTCGACAAGCTGGAGGCCCCTCTCACCGAGGGCAAGCTCGCCACCCTCACCGTCGAGGATCTGCGCGCCATCCTGGCCGGCGACTTCGCCGAGCAAGGCTGCCACGTCGGCGTCGAGCCGGAGCAGTTGAAGGAAGCCGTCCGCCTCCTCTGGGGCCAGGGCATCGAGCACTCCGACTTCCCCGCCATCGAGGCCTACACCGAGGGCGACATGCCCGGCTCCATCCGCGTCGCCGTGGCCGCCAACCGGGGCGAGAACCTGGACGGCCACTTCGGCTCCTGCGACCGCTTCCTGGTCTACCAGGTCGGCCAGGAGTCCATCCGGCTGATCGCCGTGCGCAGCACTGCCGAAGCCGATGCCGCCGAGGACAAGAACGCCGCCCGCTCGGCCCTCATCAACGATTGCCAGATCGTCTACGTGCAATCCATCGGCGGCCCGGCCGCCGCCAAGGTGGTGCGCGCCGGCGTGCATCCGGTGAAGAAGCCCAGCGGCGGCCCCGCCCGGGAAGCCCTGGCGGAGTTGCAGGGCCGCCTTTCCAGCCCGCCGCCCTGGCTGGCCCAGATCATGGGCGTGCCGGCCGCATCGCTGGCCCGTTTCGAGGAAGGCCTGGAGGAGGAACAGGCATGATCACCGCCACCATTCTCGCCCGCATCGGCGAAGCCGTGCTTCTCGACGCCCGCGCCTCGGTGCTGCGCCAGCGCTTCCCCGACCTGCACTTCACCGAATGCAGCGAGGACGACGTCTCCCCCCGCTACCAGCCCGCCTTCACCGTCGACGGCTACGATCTCTACCTGGTTTCCGGCGCCAGCGGCCACTGTCTCGAATTCACCGCCGAACACGATGCCGCCACCGGCGTCCTCATCGCGGCGAAGGTCGATGACGCGTGAGACGACACCCGCCCAGGCCGGTGTCGGCCGCCTCGGACTGTGCTCCGGCTGCAGCTATTTTCCCGAATACCTGAACAGCCACCGCTGCACGCCGGGGGATGCCTGCATCCGCGCCCACAGCGGCCGCCAGATCGACCGCTTCCTGCGCGCCAACCCGGGCGAGGCGGAGCATTTCCTCAACGACATCTTCTGGGAACGGCGCGCCATCGCCGCCCGCTACGCCCCCGTCGCTGCCATCGGCACCCTCCGTGCCGACGCCGACGAGGTGGTCCGGCGGGTGGTGGCCACCCGCCTGCCCCTGGAAGAGCTGGCCGGCATGGTCGGCGATCCCGACCGGGAGGTCCGCCTGTCGGTGGCCACCCGCCTGCCGGAAGCCCTGCTGGTACAGATGATCGGCGACTCCGACTATCTCATCCGCGCCACCGTCGCCCGCCGCCTGCCCCACGGCCAGCTCGCCAAGCTGGCCAGGGACTCCGAGCGCGAGGTGCGCAAGGTCGTCGCCTCGCGGCTTCCCCCCTTCGCCCTGCACATGCTGGCCGACGACCCGGAACCGGAAGTGCGCGCCATCGTCGCCGAGCGCGCCCTGCCCGGGCTTGCCGCCACGCTCCTCCAGGACGACGAATGGTGGGTGCGGCTCGCCGCCGTCGGCAACGCCCCCCTGGAATTCCTGCAACCCCTGACCGCCGACCCCGAGGTCGAGGTCCGCGAGGCGGCCCAGTCCCGCCTGGCAGAAGCCCATACCGAGCCCTCACGAGGATAGCACCATGAAAGAAGCCCTGGCCTGGACGGAATACTGCAAATCCCTGGCCCCCGCCATCGTCGAAGCCTGCGCCAAGACGACGGTCAATACCGGCCCGGCGGGGC